>Ga0172375_10007840_pt1 | contig 14544 bp, 16 predicted proteins | sample LakKiv1m_FD_114537 | JGI IMG/M metagenome (GOLD analysis project Ga0172375, IMG submission 114537) | Freshwater microbial communities from Kabuno Bay, South-Kivu, Congo - kab_092012_11.1m | ecosystem: Environmental > Aquatic > Freshwater > Lake | place: Democratic Republic of the Congo... | reverse complement strand
TAGGAAGCGGAAAAGACATTTCTATCAAAGAATTAGTTAAAACTATTTGCCAACTTATGGACTACCAAGGAAAAATCAAATGGGATACTTCAAAACCTGACGGTCAACCTAAACGACTACTTGATACCATGCGGGCAAAAAAAGAATTTAACTTTACAGCCCAGACTGATTTCACAACTGGACTTAAAAAAACAATTGACTGGTATTTAAATAATTCTATATAAACTAAAGCTAGATGTTATCAGCTACTTACAAAAGAATAATAAATCTAAAAGAATATCTCAACCACGAGGGATTTAAAAAATATTTCCATAATACTGGTTGGTTGTTTATTGGTAGAATTGCCAATTTAGCAATATCTTTTTTTGTAGTAGCTTATGTGGCGAGATATTTAGGTCCAACTAATTATGGTCTTTTAAGTTATGCAGTGAGTTTCGTTGGGCTTTTTTCATTTATTGCTAATCTGGGTATAGACCAAGTACTCTATAGAGATTTAGTAAAATATCCAGAAAAAGAAAATGAATATATAGGAACAGCCTTTTTTCTTAAATTAATTGGAGGTTTATTTGCTTTTCTATTAGTACTTATTTTCACTTTTATCGTTAATACTGATGAAGTTACTAATATTTTAATTTTAATAATTGCATTCTCTTTTATCTTTCAATCTTTCAATATAATAAATTATGAATTTCAAGCTCGAGTTAAAGCAAAATACCCTACCATTGGTTCACTAGTTTCCATATTTATTCTTTCTTTATTAAAACTTTTAATTATATTTTTTGGAAAAGGTATTATCTATTTTGCATTTATATACTTATTAGAAAGTCTACTCTATGCAATTATGTTTATTTTTATTTATAAAAAATTTAATTACAAAATTCTTGGTTGGACTTTTAATAAAAAAATATCTTTGTTAATCCTAAAGGATTCTTGGCCATTGTTATTTGTATCAGCATTTACAATTATTTACTCACGTATTGATCAGGTGATGGTTAAACATTTTATTGACCAAACTGCAGTTGGATTATATGGCGCAGCAGTTAGTATTGCTGAAATTTGGTACTTTATTCCTGGTATTATTGTAAGTTCTATTTTCCCAGCAATAATAAATGCAAAAAAAATAAATGAGATTGTTTATAAAAAGAGACTTGCCGACCTTTTTCTTTTAATTACTATTATTTCTTTGGGCATTTCAATACCCATATTTATTTTAGCCAAGCCGATTATTTATATTATTTTTGGATCTTCTTACCTATCAGCTATTTCCATATTACAAATCTATGTTTGGGCAGGTATAGGTTTATCTTTAACAAATGCTCTAAATCATTATCTTATCAATGAAAATAAAACAAAAATACTATTTATAATTTCTCTCTCAGGTATGATAATAAATGTAATTCTTAATCTATTTTTAATTCCCCTCTACAAAAACAATGGCGCTGCTATTGCAACTCTCATATCCTATAGTCTTATGGCAATGCCTATAATTTATTTACTAAAAAAAAATGAACAACCAATATAAAATTCCAGAATATTCTATTGGTATAGTAACCTATGTTGGCAGATATAAAAAATATTTTATTGAGGGTATAAAAAATCTCGCTAAAATATTTTCCGATCATGAAATAATTTGTATCATAAATGGTCATTACGATAAAGAATTACAAATAGAATATTTGAGAAGCATTACATCTTATTTAAAAAAATTCCCAAATGTAAAATACATTACAAATGAAAATAATCAATCTTTATCAAAGTGTTGGAATTGGACAATCTTAATGAAAAATACGCCTCGTATTCTAATTATGAATGATGATATCAAAATGACACCACTTTTTCGTTATGATTTTGAAAAATATCTATCACAAAACCAAACATTTTTTACTATTAATAATAGCTGGAGTCATTTTTTAATATCAAATGATATAATAAAAAAAGTTGGATGGTTTGATGAAAGATTTGTTGGTGTTGGTTCTGAAGATGGTGATTATATGTTACGTATGACAGAACTAAAAATTCCTATTATCAACGTAAAATGTAATGGAATTATAAATTATGTTGATAAGCAAGAAAATGCTGGATGGAGAAATATTTCAGAAGTTGCACATGGTAAATATACTTCAGCAAACATTGAATTTATGAAAAAAAAATGGTTTTTTAACCACTTAAACCCTGAAGAAAAAACTGACTATAATATTCATTTAGACTGGAATAAAGCTAAATTTTTAGCAAAAATGAAACCCAATATGCAAACACCAAATTTTTATAATATATCAATTTTACAAAATGAAAATAATTTAACAAAATACAAATTTACAGAAAAATATATAAAAACAAATTTTTTATTAATTGTATTAAATTATATCAATATAATCATAAAAAAAATATTAAAAAAACTTAAATTAAATAAATAATATATGGAAAAGAAAAAAATATTTATAACTGGTATTGCGGGATTCTTAGGAAGTCATCTGGCGGAACATTTAATTAAGGAAGGTCATGAAGTTCATGGTTGTGACAATCTAATTGGTGGTTATATAGATAATGTGCCCGATGAAGCTGAATTTCATCAAGTTGACTGTATATATCTCAATACCATGAAAAATATTTTAAAAAATATAGATATTGTATATCACACTGCATGTACAGCTTATGAAGGCCTTAGTGTATTTGCTCCACATTTGGTAACACAAAATACATACCAAATAACTACTACAGTCGCAACTGCTGCAGCAGAAAATAAAATAAAAAGATTTGTAAACTGTTCTAGTATGGCTCGTTATGGGCAACAAGACAAAGTACCTTTTACAGAAGATATGATCCCCAAACCACAAGATCCGTATGGTATAGCAAAAATAGCATCAGAAAATTTGTTGGATGTCCTAAGTAAAGTACATGGCATGGAAGTAGTACATGCTATACCTCATAATATTATTGGTCCTAGACAAAAATATGACGACCCATTTCGCAACGTAGCCTCAATAATGATAAATCTTATGTTGCAAGGAAAACAACCTATTATCTACGGCGATGGGGAACAAAAAAGATGTTTTTCTTATATTGACGATGTTTTGGATTCTCTAATAAAACTTGGTTTTCAAGACAATGTGGTTGGTGAAAGAATTAATATAGGACCAGATGAAGAATTTATTACGATTAATGAATTAGCACAAATGATTGCAAAATTATTACACTTCAATTTAAAACCAATTTATGTAGACCCAAGACCTCAAGAAGTTAAACTAGCTACCTGTTCCGCTGATAAAGCCAGAAAACTTTTGGGATATCAAACAAAAACAAAATTAGAAGATGGGTTACAACAAATGATAGAATATATAAAGAAAAAAGGAACAAAAAGGTTTAGATATAACTTTACTATTGAAATTGTAAATGAAAAAACTCCAAAAACCTGGCTTAATAAAATGATATAAAGTTATGAATAATAATTTTTTTAACAACAAAAAAATAGTTATAACTGGAGGGAATGGATTTTTTGGTAAACATCTACAAGATAAATTAAAATCAACTGAAGCTAAAGTATTTATTCCTGATAGGGGTACTGGATTAGATTTTAGAAAATACAAAGATTGCACAGAATATTTCAAACAAACTAAACCTGATATTATTATCAACTGCGCTGCTAACCAAGGTGGCATTGGTTTTCATAAAGGCCGACAAGCTGATCTGTATATGGACAATATACTTATGGGTAATTATCTACTCAAAGCAGCTTATGAAAATGAGGTTGATAAATTTGTAAATATTGTCGCGGGGTGCTCTTATCCTGGTTATACAGAAAAAGAAGAATTAAAGGAAGATGAATACTGGGATGGAGAAATACATGACTCTATTTACAGTTATGGTTTTGCTAGAAAAACTTCCGTAGTTTATGGTAAGGCACTATTTCAACAATATGGATTCAACTCTATCCACTTAATTTTTGCTAACATGTATGGTCCCGGTGAACACTTCAACCCAGAACAAAGTAAAGCTCTGGCTGCTATGATAAAAAAAATATACGAAGCAAAAAAAGAGAATAAACCATTTATAGAAATATGGGGCACAGGAAAACCTATTCGTGATTGGTTATATGTAAAAGATGGTGCTGAAGCAGTATTACTTGCCACTGAAATTTACAACGATATCTCCCCTCTCAATATCGGTTCTGGCTCAGGTATTTCAGTAACAGACCTAGCAACTACTATCAAAAATATTATAGGTTACCAAGGAGAATTTAAATACAATACAGAAAAGCCAGATGGTGCTATGAAAAAAATATTTAGTGTAGAAAAAATGGATAAGGTACTAAACTGGTTACCAACAACTACTTTGGAACAAGGGATAAAAGAAACAATAGATTGGTTTGATAAAAATTATGAATATGCAATTAAAAATTAGAAAAATTGCCATTCTTGGTGCCAACGGGATGTTAGGCTCTGACCTAGTAAATTATTTTTCAGAAACTTTTGAAGTCACTGGCATAACACGTGAAAATTATAAAGAAAATATTGATAAAAATTTTGATATTTTGATAAACGCCAATGGTAATAGTCGCCGGTACTGGGCCAATCAAAATCCAGAAGCTGATTATGAAGCCTCGGTATTGTCTGTAAAAAACAGTTTAAATGATTTTAAATTCTCCCAATATATCTTTATTTCTTCTTCTGATATATACCCAGAACATGGAAATCCTCAAAAAAACAATGAAGACACTGTGATAGATACAAATTTATTGGAACCTTATGGCTTACACAAATACCAAGCTGAACAACTCGTAAATAAGCTTTCTTCTTATACCATCTTACGTTGTAGTGCGATGTTGGGCAGAAACTTAAAAAAAGGAATAATTTTTGATTTAAAAAATAATCAATCACTTTTTGTTACCAAGGAATCTTATTTACAATTTATAACAACTGCGGCAGTAGCAGAAATAATAGAATATATAATATTAAATAATATAAATAAAGAAATATTTAATTGTGGAGGAGTTGGTCATGTTACAATTGAAGAAATAGCCGATTTGATGACTACACCTTTAAATTTTCAATCAAATAGACAAAAACAAGAATATGAAATGAATATAAATAAACTATATACTATCTATCCTTTAAAAAATTCATCCGAATATCTTTTTGAATATTTAAATAATAAATAAATCTTATGACAAAAAAATTCAACCATATTCTTATCACAGGTGGAGCTGGTTATGTTGGCACTCCACTCACAAAAATGCTACTAGAACAAGGTTATAAAGTTACCATTCTTGACACTTTACGCTGGGGACCACAAAGTATTTTACAATTCTTCAGTAATCCTGATTTTACATTTATTAAAGGTGACGTACGCAATGAACAAGATGTCACCAAAGCACTAAAAGAAGTGGATGCTGTTATACACTTAGCAGCGATTGTCGGTTATCCGGCCTGCCGCAAAGAACCTGAATTATCACGTGACGTAAATATCAATGGCACCAAAAATTTAGTAGAATGTGTAAATAAAAAAATCCCAATTTTTTTTGCATCAACAGGCAGTACTTATGGCAAGCTTATAGAAAAATTCTGTACAGAAACCACTCCACTAAATCCTTTAAGTAACTATGCTGAACACAAGGTAGCTGCTGAAGATATAATCAAGACTAACGAGCAGTTCGTTATTTACCGTTTTGCTACTGCTTTTGGTATATCGCCACGAATGCGTCTTGATTTACTACCTAACGATTTTACTTATAAAGCTGTAAAAGAAAAAACTTTGATTGTCTATGAAAAAAACTTTATGCGAACATTTATCCATGTTCGAGATATGGGAATGGCTTTTATATTTGCTTTAGAAAACTTTGAAAAAATGAATGGTGAAGTTTACAACGTCGGTGATAATAAAATGAATTATAGTAAAGAACAAATCTGTTTAATGATAAAAGAAAAAATTGATTATTATCTACATTTTGCCGATGTTGGACATGACTTAGACCAACGCGACTATATGGTTTCCTATGACAAAATACACGAGCTGGGATTTCACACTTCAATTTCCATGGAACAAGGTATTGAAGAACTTATTAACGTCTGTCAAATAATCAACTTTAACAATCCTTATTATAACGCTTAAATTATATGACTCCACTTGTTAGCACAATCACACCTTGTTTTAGAATGAAAAGATACCTTGAGTTATTTCTTGAGGAACTACCTCAACAGACTTATTTTGACAAGCTGGAAATTGTACTAGATCACAATGAGCCAGACGAAGAAGAAATTTCTTGGGTAAAAGATTTTCAAAATAAATACCCCGGAAAAATTAAACATATTATAGTAAATCCTGTGGAACCAATTGGCACTTCTATGAACCGTTGTATCAGAGAAGCCAGTGGTAAATATGTCACTATCTGGAATGTAGATGATCTTAGAACCACTAATTCCATCGAACAACAAGCAAAATTGATGGAAAACGATCAAAACATAGATATTGTTTATGGTGATTTTTTGATTGTCAGATCTTTTGGTACAAAAAAAGGCAAACTGATATCTCATAAATATTTTCCCAAATCATATTTGACCACCGCTATGATACTAGGACCTTTTTTTATGTTTAGGAAATCGCTATGTGAAAAAGCTGGTTATTTTGACGAACAATTAAAACAAGGTCCAGACTTTGATCTTGCTTTACGCTTAGCTTTCAACGGACAAGCAGCTATGGCACCTGGGCTACTTGGTTATTATCTAGATGAAGGGAAAGGTGCTAGTACCAGACCTGATTCCCTGAGACCTATTGAAAACATTGTTATTTATTCTCGTTACGGTCTATACAATAAAATTGATAAACTCCTATACCCTCTGGCTACCCGCTACAATATCCCCTATCTACTCCAACAGGGGCAGTGGGTGCATGTTAGTAGATTTGTACCTGACTATGAACAACTAATAAAATCACGATATGAAGAATTATTTTTACCTGGGAAAAACGGGCTTATAATGAAATTAAGAGAATGGTATATAAATATAAAATTTCAAATCAAAAAAATGATTATCTACAAATGAAAATTATCACTCTCATACCCATAAAAAACGAAGATTGGATAATAGACTATACCTTAAAGAACACTTCCAAATTCTCCGACCATATCATAGTCGCTGACCAAATGTCAGAGGATAATTCCCGTGCTATCTGTAAAAAATATGAAAAAGTAATTTTGATTGACAATAAAGAAAAATTTCATTCTAACAAAGTACGTTGGCAAATGCTTGATGCTGTCCGAAATTTTGAAGGACAAAACTTTATTTTTTCCATAGATGCCGATGAATTCATTTCACCAAATATCAAAGATGAAATGATAAAAATTAAAGAAACTACAAAACCTGGAACTACTTATTCTTTTTTATGGATACAACTATGGAAATCACTAAACTACTATCGAAATGATAGCGTATGGAAAAATTCTTATAAGTCAATCGCTTTTTGGGATGATAGAAAAATGGATTATGTCAGAAAATCTGTAACCAATGACCATATCAGTAGAGTGCCTTATGATAAACCTTATCCAAATATAAAAATAGATAAATACCCCCTACTTCATCTACAATTTGCTGCTTGGAAAAAATCACAGATCAAACAAGCTTGGTACCGCTGTTCGGAAATAATATTAGAAAAAAACAAAACCGCTCGCAGGATAAATCATACCTATGCCGAAACATTTGACGGTACTTGGGTAAAAAAACTGCCTATTCAAAAAGAATGGACCGAAGGCATAGAATTCCCAGAAAATATAGAAAATATTAGCTCAGATTGGCATATCAAGCAGATTCTTGGCTGGTTTGATGAATACGGCATAGAAAAATTTGAACCACTACAAATATGGCATATACCCGAACTACATGAAGAATTTATAAAAAGAGTTAGCAAAGAACCAAAAATACAAACTTATCCCAACTGGCTAGTTAAACTAAACGAGATAAAAAATAAAATAAATATAAACTATGAAAAAAGATTTAAATAGTTATAAAGCACACGATGAAATATACAAAGAAAAATCACTAGACTACTACAAAACTAGGAGTCTTATAGATCATGAGATTACTAATAGTTTTGAAAAATTTGGTTTCAAAAAAGTTATAGAAAATTTGATAAATATAAATACTCATATTGATATCGGTTGTGGGATTGGTTGGTTAATAAAAAAAACTTCTCCTTATTTCTCTCAAGTTATAGGAATAGAGCCCTCATTAGCTGCATTAAAAGCAGCAAAAGAGATAAATAAAGACTTAATAAATGTACAATATATAAACAAAGACATGTGTGATGCTTTCAATGACCTTAATTTTGATAAACCTATATTTATAACTTCTGGTTATGTTTTTTCTCATATTAAAAATAAATATGTAAATAAATTTTTAAAATTATTAAAAAAAATACCTAATAATTCAGTGATCTTTTTTGACGAACCTTATGATAAACATATTTTTCAACCATTGTGGTATATAAGAAATAAATCATGGTGGGTCAAAAATTTACCTGATTTTGAACTTACCTTTTTTAATAATAATATTGGTGGTTATTTAAGGGGTATTTATGGTATAAAAATTGGTAGAAATAAAGTTGTTAACAAATATAAAATAAACTTGTGGCAAAAAATAATATGGCAATTTGATCTACTTAATAATTATATTAAACTTATCAAAAGAAAATTATGAAAAAAAATATTTTGGTTACTGGTGGCGCCGGTTATATTGGCTCTCACTTTGTATACAGACTGCTTAAAGAAAATAAATATAACATCCACGTTATAGATATTTTTAATCAAAGCAGGAAAAATATTATTAAAGACAAATCAATCCATTACCACACTATAGATCTTAAGAATAAAGCTAAAGTTAATAGCTTTTTCAAAAATTTTAAAATAGATATAGTAGCTCATTTCGCTGCCCTGGCTAGTGTACCCGATTCAGTAAAAAATCCTGCTGATTACTATGAAAACAATGTTATTGGCGGACTAAATTTACTTGAAGCGATGAGAAAAAACAAAGTCAATAAAATTATATTTTCCTCATCTGCAGCTGTTTATGGCGAACCTAAAACAAATATTATCAAAGAAAATCAACCAAAACTCCCTACCAATCCATATGGTTATACAAAACTTGTTTTTGAAAATTTATTATTGGACTACCATAGAGCTTACGGACTAAATTCAATTTCATTTCGATACTTTTGTGCCGCAGGTGCGGATGAATCAAAAACTGTTGGCGAATATCATAAACCTGAAACCCATATTATACCGGTTTTGATTGAAACGGCTTTGGGACAAAGAAAAAAATTCTTTGTTTATGGTAACAATTACCCTACCAAAGACGGTACTGGGGTCAGAGATTATATTCATGTTAATGACTTAGCTCAAGCACATATCTTAGCCATCAAAAAATTAAATTTAAAAAACATTTGTGAATTTTACAATCTAGGTATAAATAAAGGTTATAGTGTGATGGAATTAATCAAAGCAACGGAAAAGATTATTGGAAAAAAAATAAACTATGAAATTGTTGACCGCCGGCCTGGCGATCCATCTCAATTGGTAGCAAATTCATCTCTGGCATACAAAAAACTAGGCTGGCGACCAAAATACATAAATATAGAATCTATTATAAAAACAGCCTATGATTTTAAATTAAATAAATAGTTATGAAAGCTTTAATACTAGCTGCTGGTTTAGGCACAAGACTACGTCCACTAACAAACAAAGTACCAAAACCTTTGATAAAAATTGGTGACAAACCATTATTAGAATATACGCTTACCTATCTAAATGAGTATGGTTTTGATAGATATCTTATAAATTCCCACTATCTGCCAATAAAAGTTAAAAAATTTGCCAGTAAATTTGAAAAACAAAATAAAAATATTAAAATAAAAGTTACCTATGAACCAATCCTTCTCGGCAGTGGTGGTACTTTACTAAAAAACAAATCGTATTTTGTCAAAGAAGAAACATTTTTAGTATATTATGGAGACAACTTGACTAACCTTAATTTAAACAAAGTTTTAGATTTTCACAAAAGAAAAAAAGGTATAGCTACAATTGTAAGTTATTATGAAAAAAATCCTGCTAGCAAAGGTATTATCGAATTTAAACAGAATAAAAAAATTACCCTATTGAAAGAAAAGCCAAAACCAGATGAAATAACCAGCTACTATGCCAATGCTGGAATCTATGTTTTTAGCAATAAAATATTTAAATATTTCAAAAATCACAAACATTATCCAATTGATTTTGCCAAAGATATTCTACCGATACTTATAAAAAAAACCAACGTCTATGTTTACCATATGAATGAATACTTTATTGATATCGGCACATTAGAAACTTATAAACAAGCTAATAAAGAAATAAATAAACTATTTTAATATTATGATAATAACTAGATCACCATTGCGAATTAGTTTTGTTGGTGGAGGTACTGATCTACCAAAATTTTACAAACAATACCCAGGTAGAGTAATTTCTACCACTATGGATAAATATGTTTATATAGCCTTAAACAAAAATGTTTTCAATAAAGATTTTATTTTAAAATATAGTATAACTGAAATGGTAAGAGATCCAATTGATATAAAAAATACACGGTTCCAAGCTGCTATCAATGAGTATTTTCAAAATTTTGATAAACCTCTGGAAATAAGTAGTGTTGCTGATTTACCCAGTAGAACTGGTTTGGGATCGTCTTCAAGTTTTAGCTGTGCTCTGATTAAAGCACTTCTGGCATTGCAAGGAGAAAACGCTAGTAAAGAAAAAATTGCTCAAGAGGCTTGTCGCTTGGAAATTGATATTCTCAAAGAACCAATTGGCAAACAAGATCAGTATGCAGCCGCTTATGGAGGATTGAATATAATTCAGTTCAATCCAGACGAAAGTGTTGTGGTAGAACCGGTATTAATTGATTTTAAACAACTTAATATTTTCAATTCTCATTTATCACTATTTTATACTGGCATGACCAGAAGTGCATCTGTAGTACTTGCTAAACAACAAACCAAAATAACCGAACAGCTAGAAACTTATAAAAAGATGTCTGAGTCTGTTTATGATTTTAAGAATTATTTACTTAATAACAATTATCGAAAAATTGCAGAAATTTTACACGAAGGTTGGCTTAGAAAAAAAAGTTTATCCGACAACATTTCCAATTCACAAATTGACAGTATCTACGAATTTGCTCTTAATCACGGTGCCTGGGGTGGAAAAATTTTGGGAGCTGGCAATGGAGGTTGCTTATTGTTTATTTCTGAACCAACTAAAAAAGAAGAACTTAAAACAGAACTAGAAATTTATACTCGTAGTTTAGGTATAAATGAATTTGAAGAAATACCATTTCGATTTGTTCAGTCAGGCACTGATATATTATTTAATAATTCATAATTATATGGAAAAATTTATTTTAGATTTTATAAAAAAAACAGAAAATGCGATAGAAAAAATTTCCACGCTTGAAATTGCTAAAGCAATACATATTATTGAAGAAACTTATGAGCGTGATGGCAGAATATATATTTTTGGCAATGGTGGTTCATTGGCTCTCGCAACACATTGGGTGAGTGATTTCAACAAAACTGTATTTAGCCATAACTTAGAGAAAAACATTCGTAGATTTCAAGCCATTAGGATACCCACAACTGAAGAAGAACTTACCGCTTGGGCCAATGATGTTGGCTATGATATGGTTTTTGCCGGACCTTTGAAAAATTATCTCAAAGAAACAGATTGTGCTATTGCAATTAGTAGTTCTGGAAATTCTGAAAATATCATCAAAGCTGTAGAATTATGCAAAAAAAACAATATTCCTATTATCGGTCTTTCTGGTTTTGATGGAGGTAAATTATACAAATTGGCAGATGCTAAGCTTCATATACCAACGACTAAGGGAGAATATGGTGTGGTTGAAAGTGCACATGGACTACTGCTCCATCTAATTACCAATTATTTTAAAGATTATTTTGATGACAAAAAATAAAATAAAGGTTGCCTTTCTTGACCGTGATGGAGTCATCAATAAAAATGCCAAACCTCACGAATATATTACCAAGATAAAAGATTTTAAATTCAATAAAAGAATTTTTGAATTACTTACTACATTACTTAATAATGACTTTAAAATTATTATAATAACCAATCAACGTGGCATTGCCAGAAAAAAATTAACTGCAAAAAAATTGGAGAGTATCCACAATTATATGATAAAAGAATTTAAAAAGAAAAAAATTAGCATCTTAGATATATTTTACTGCCCACACAATGAAAATGAATGCGATTGTAGAAAACCTAAACCCGGCCTGTTAATACAAGCGTCAAAAAAATATAATATTGATTTATCGCTATCAATCCTTATTAGTGATTCACCTAAAGATATTGAGATGGGTAAAAAATTTGATATAAAAAATAATTATTTAATTAAACAAGATAAACCATCAGTAATAAAAATATGAATAAAAAAATTAAAATAGCTTTTATTAAATCTGGCGGTATATCAATAGGTGGAACTGAAAAATTTTTACAAATAATCGCTGCTAACCTGCCAAAAAATAAATTTGATGTTGATTTTTATTACTCTGATAAAACAAAAGTTTTATACTCTGATTTAAATTATCTTGATACTGATCCGGATAGAATAAAATTTATGAAAGAACATGAGGTAAATCTGTTTAAATTCAATATTGAATACATAGATTTATCAACTTATATCCATAAATGGGTAAATACAAATTTTTGGAAAATTTTTGACGAAAAAAACTATGATATTATTCAGACGGGTAAACCAGGTAGGATGGAATACCCTTTCAATAAAATAAAAAATACACCAATAGTAGATTCAATTCACCTGGATGCTGGGGCTGACAATCAATACAACATCTCTCGAGTTATGCATATAACTGACTATATGGCAAAACAATGGGTTAAAAAAGGTGGAGATAAAAAAAGAATAGTACGAATTTCTCTACCAATAGAAATACCAAATAAGGACTATGGTGACTACCGTCAAGAGTTAAATTTAAAAGAAAAATTTATCTATGGTTTTCATCAAAGACCTGATGATAAAATTTTTTCACCTATTCCACTCAATGCATACAAAAAAATTGAAAATGAATCAAATTATTTTATTGTTTTGGGTGGATCAAACAAATACAAACAACAAGCAGAAGATTTAAAAATAAAAAATATACACTTCTTACCACCAACGGGCGACAAAGATATAATATTTAAATTTTTAAATTCTTTAAATGTATTCGCTCATGGCCGCAAAGACGGTGAAAACAATTCACAAGCTATTGCTGAGGCTATGTATTTTGGAACTCCAGTAGTTAGTCATGTCTCTGAAATAAACAATGGCCATATTGAAACAATTGGCGATGCCGGAAAAGTTGTAAAAACTGCAGATGAATATACACTAGAGTTAGTTAAATTACAATCTGATAATGAATATTTTAATATGAGATCTGAAAATGCAAAAAATAATTTTTTAAATAATTATGATCTAACAAATCAAATAAAAAAAATAGTACAAATTTATGAAGATGTTTACAATAATCCATTTCCCCACAAAATTAGAAGATTTTTTTATAAATTTCACTATACTCAAACAATCAGGCCAATAATAGGTACTATTTATTTTTTTCTAAAATTTAAAAAATATAAAAAAAAACGATGACAATAAAAATTTATTACTACTTATTAGCCGGCCTTCAATTAATAAAAGAGAGAAAACTCAAAGATCTTTCTAAAAAAATTAACAAAGTATTTAAATTACAAATTTATGGATTAATTTATAATATTCGAAAAAAACATATAAAAGAATCAAAAATAGAAGTCTTTACCCAACACCCAATTGCTTATGAATCACCTGACCATATAGAACCAGCTGGGACAAAAAACGATAATAGTACAAATAAAATATTTGTTATTAAAATAGATAAAATTCTAAAAAAAGAACAACCGCGTAAAAATTTAAGTGTTTTAGACTTAGGTTGTGCTGGTGGTGCCATGATTTCTGATTTTAAAAATATCGGATATATTGCGGTTGGTCTTGAAGGTTCCGACTATTCTTTTAAAAATAAACGCGCTCACTGGAAAGAATTATCAAATATAAATTTATTTACTTGTGATATTACTAAAGATTATAAAATTAATATCAATAATAAACACCACCTTTTCACTTTAATTACTGCCTGGGAAGTAATGGAACACATCAGTGAAAATGACCTTTACAATACTTTTAAAATGATTGATAGGCACTTAGATTTTGGAGGATATTTCATTTTTTCAACAACTAATACCTCAGATATAAGGAATGGAATTGAACTACACCAAACTCAGATGAAAACTCAGGAATGGATTACTTGGACTCAAAAAAAATTTCCAAATTTACAAGTTTGTAATCTGGGGTTAGATAACGAAGAATTTGTGCGTCAAGGAACAAATAAAACTATATGTTTAAAAAAATTATAATCTATGACTCTCACTCTACTCACTAAACCACCATATTCATATATATATTCTTTAATAAATTC
>Ga0172375_10007839_pt1 | contig 14545 bp, 14 predicted proteins | sample LakKiv1m_FD_114537 | JGI IMG/M metagenome (GOLD analysis project Ga0172375, IMG submission 114537) | Freshwater microbial communities from Kabuno Bay, South-Kivu, Congo - kab_092012_11.1m | ecosystem: Environmental > Aquatic > Freshwater > Lake | place: Democratic Republic of the Congo... | reverse complement strand
GCGACAATCGTGGCGTCCGAATTCGGATTCGAAGCCGAGCCCCTGGAGATGACCGAGCGGGAGTTTATCCGGAGCAAGCAGACGGAGATCGAGGTCACTCTTGTTCCAAGGCCTCCGGTGGTCACGGTGATGGGGCATGTGGATCACGGCAAGACTTCCCTGCTGGACTTCATCAGGTCCACGCACGTCACGGACCAGGAAGCAGGGGGCATCACGCAGCATATAGGCGCTTACAAGATCCGACTGGATCGTGGGGAGCTCGTTTTTCTCGATACACCGGGCCATGAGGCCTTCACTGCCATGAGAGCCCGAGGCGCGCAGGTTACCGACTTTGTGGTGCTGGTGGTAGCCGCGGACGACGGCGTCATGGAACAGACCAAAGAGGCCATTAACCATGCCAGGGCCGCGAACGTCCCCATAATCGTCGCCGTGAACAAGATGGATAAGCCCGACGCAGACAAGGACCGAGTGTTGAGGGAACTGAGCGAGCACAACCTCATCCCTGAATCGTGGGGCGGCGACACTCTCTTTTCTTATGTGAGCGCGAAAACCGGTCAGGGTATTGACGAGCTTATGGATCTGATCCTGCTGCAGGCCGAGTTGATGGAACTCAAGGCTGATGCCCATAAGCGTGCAACAGGAACAATCGTTGAGGCAAGGCTGGACAAGGGCAAGGGCCCGGTAGCGACAGTCCTGGTCAAGGACGGGACGCTGAAGCTCGGCGATCCCTTCGTTTCCGGAGTGCACTCCGGCAAGGTGAGAGCCATGTTGGACCACGAGGGCCGAAACGTGGAAACGGCAGGACCGGCTACCCCGGTCGAGGTCCATGGGTTCTCGGGGGTCCCGGACGCCGGTGAGAGTTTCATGGTGCTGGACGAGGAGAAGCTGGCGAGGCAAATAGGCGGCCAGCGCCAATTGAAGCTCCGCGAGCACGAGTTGGCGGTTTCCGCGCCTGCGTCTCTTGAGGATCTCCTTGCCCGTATGCAGCAGCAAGAAGTCAAAGAGCTTCCCATGATAATCAAGGGGGATGTTCAGGGATCCGTAGAAGCTCTCAAGGAGGCTCTGCTGGGGCTCTCCGCCGAGGAAATTAAGGTCAAGATCATTCACGGCGGTGTCGGAGGAGTAACCGAATCCGACGTGATGCTGGCCAGCGCGTCACGTGCAATAGTAATCGGATTCAACGTCAGACCAACCCCCAAAGCCTCACAACTAGCCGAGCAGGAGCGTGTGGACATCCGGGTCTACTCTGTGATTTACGAAGCCCTGGACGACGTGCGCAAGGCAATGGAGGGAATGCTCGCCCCCATCGAGAAGGAAACCGTGACGGGCAGAGCCGAAGTTCGACAGACCTTCTATATAGCCAAGATCGGCAACGTCGCCGGGTGTTATATAACTTCCGGCAAGGTGGATAGGTCCAGTCAGGTGCGGCTCCTGAGGGACAACGTCGTGGTGTACACCGGCAGGATAGGCTCCATGAAGCGGTTCAAGGAGGACGTGAAGGAGGCGCTGGAAGGCTACGAGTGCGGAATCGTCCTGGACAATTACAGGGACGTCAAAGTGGGTGACATCGTAGAGGCCTTCATCATAGAAAAGGAATCCGCCAAGCTGTCCTGATAAGGCTTTTCCGGCCGTTTCACAGTGGTGCCTGTTCAGAGTAAGGGACATGGTAGTTGGTGTTGGCGTCATCCGATTGATGATTCACGGTTCTTCTTCACTCAAGGCCAAGCGGCAGGTTGTGAAGAGCATCCTGGGGAAGGCCCGCAGCAAATTTGACGTCTCCATAGCCGAGGTTGACGATCAAGATAAATGGCAGAGCTGCACCATCGGTTTTGCCGTGGTAAGCAACGATGCGGGTCACGCTCACACCATGCTCCAAAACATTACTGATTACGTGGAAAAGATGTATCTTGCAGAGATAGTAGACTCCCGCATCGAAATAGTCCATTATTAGCGCGCCGGCTAGAGGCGCTAACTCGTCTTGGAACTGAATCATACCGATTCGCGGTCAGCGGTGAATACCCAGGCAGCCGTCACTGACAGACCTCCGAAGCGGAGGCAGGCTGCGCCGTTCGAAGCGGCGGAGACGGCACTTCGGAGTCAGTGGCCAAGTTCATTGTTTGAAGGCGAATCCGGATCAGGACTCCTCTCATGTCCAAATTCAGAAAAGATCGTGTTGCCGAGCTGATTCGCGAGGTAATATCGGATATTGTCGTGCACAAAATCAAGGATCCTCGTGTTCAGGGAATTACTATCACGGAAGTTCTCATGAGCGCGGATCTTAAGTCCGCGAGGGTTTACTTCAGCTGCTTGAGCGACGGCAAAGAGGAAGATCGGAAGAAGGGACTGGATTCCGCACTCGGCTTTATTCGTCGTCAATTGAGGCTGGAGCTGGATCTCAAGTATATTCCAGAGCTTTCTTTCTTTTATGACACCTCGTTGGATTATTCACATCGAATCAACCAGATCCTGAAGCAGATTCAGCCCCCCGAAGCACCCGATGAAAAGTGAGATAGCCCGCATACTCAAAGATGAGGACGATTTCCTCATTGTCACCCACATCAACCCCGACGGCGATGCCGTGGGGTCTTTGCTGGGAATGTTCCTGGCCCTCAGAGAGATGGGCAAGAAAGCTTGGGCCGTCTCCGGAGAGAAGTTTCCGGAAATGTACGGTTTTCTTCCCTCCTCTAGCGAAGTGGTCACTGGTGTGGAGTCTCTCGGGGGTAAACCTCGGTGGATTCTTTCCGTTGACGTGGCAGCGGAGAACCGAGTCTCGGGCGAAATCAAAGAGTTCAGACCAGAGGCCAGGCTTGTGGTGATAGACCACCATCCCACCAATCCTGGGTTCGGCGACCTGAACCTCATAGAGCCCGCGGCGACCTCCACCGCGGAAATAGTGTTTAGCCTGCTCAAGGAATGCGGCTACACCCTTTCGCCAGAGGTGGGGAAATGCTTATACACGGGTCTGATAACCGACACGGGGTGCTTCCGGTTCTCGGGGGTGACCAGCCGAACCATGCGCTTGGCCGCAGAGATGATGGCCCCTGGATTTGACTCCTACGCGGTCACTCGTTTCCTATATGAGGAGTACCCTTTTTCACGGTTCCAACTTGAGAGACTCATGCTCGAGAGAATAGAAATGCTGCTCGAAGGCCGGTTGAGTCTCAGCACCCTTTACGACAAGGACTTCGAGCATATCGGGGCCGATCACTCCGACAGCGAAAACCTTGTCAACAGACTCAGAGAGATCAGAGGGGTGGAAGTTGCCGTTCTCATGACCCAAATGTCTGACGGCCTGATCAGGGTGAGTCTTCGGTCAAAGAATGAGCTGGATGTGGCGGTCATCGCCAAGTCACTGGGCGGAGGTGGTCATCGCCGGGCCTCAGGGCTCCGGTCCGATGCTCCCCTGGCCCGAATCCGAAAGCAGATCATTGAGGCTGTCGCGGCCGGCCTGGCTTAATGTCAACTTGACAACCTTGGCCTTCAGGTTATCATAATCACTAATGCTTTTCTTTTCCCAGGAGCGTTGCGATGGATGTCCAGCAAAAAGACGGCGTGACCATCATTGCCACCGACGAGAGACTGGATGCGGTCGTGGCCCCGAAACTGAAAGAGATGGTCGCAAAGCTTGCTGAAGAAAGCAAGATGAAGCTCGTTATTGACCTGTCAAGGACACAGTTTATTGACAGTTCAGGCTGCGGGGCCCTGGTGGCGTCTCTGAGGGCCCTCCTGAAAAAAAACGGCGACATGAAGATTGCCAGACCTTCACCTCAGGCAAAGACGCTCTTCGAGCTGACGCGACTCCACAGGGTCTTCGAGATCTTCGAAGACCTCGAATCGGCCGTGAAATCGTTTCCGAGCGATCCCGAGTAGCGTCGTATTATCGAACAATCCTCCACGATCTTCAGGCGCGAAGAATAAGGAAAGTGGTTCCACTTCTCTTTGCACGAAGCTAATTATGCCAAACGTGATACGCGTCAGAATTGAAACCGATGCGGAGTTGGCCCTGTTGAGGCCCTTGGACGCCTTTGTCCGCAGCCTGATGGAACAGGTGCCGGCTCTGGCGTGCGCCAAAGAACTGGTGGATAAGCTTGAATTGGCCTTCAACGAAGCGTTTACGAACGTCTGCAAGCACACCTATCCCTCCCGGCAAAAGGGGCCGCTTGCCATCGAGATTCATTTGGGGCAGGACCATCTGGAATTCCGCTTTGAAGATCGAGGGAGAAAATTCGACCCCGACAAAGTCCGTAACCCTGACCTGGACAATCCACGCGACGGAGGCCTTGGAGTCTGGCTCATTCGCGGAGTAATGGACGAATTCGTCTATTATTCAGATGACTCCGGCACGAATGTCCTCAGGTTGATCAAGCGCTACCAAGGCAAGGAAAACGCCGCCGGTTGAAGCTCAATGGCGGCAACCCGGCATTTACGAGATCCGGCGCCCTGGACGGGCCTTTTTTCAGATCGTCATTGCCGGGGAACTTTTCCCCGAGAATAGCTCAATATGGTCCGCCGTCACTCTCCGATTCCGCTCGAATTATCAGAGCGGGTGCCAAGAATTCCGTCTGAATGCCGCACTTCTCGGTGGCAAACAAATCCCGGCAGCCTCCCTTTGTCTAGTCTGGTCGAGGGGGGATTTCAAAAAAGGGAAACGACATTACTCTTGGTAATCACGGCAACACCAAAAAACTAGCGGTCAAGCCTAGGAGCGTCCCATGAATTACGACGACAAGCCGTGGCTCACATCTTATGATCCCGGTCTTGGCGCGGAACTGTCCCTGCCCGAGATTTCTCTTGCGGAACGTCTCGAAAATGTGGCAGCCGAGTTCGGTTCGCTGCCGGCGGTCCATTTTTTTGGTGTTACCCTCACCTATAGGCAGCTCATGGATCACGCCGATCGTTTCGCTCAGGCTCTCGTGCAAAACGGATGCGGGCCCGGTGACGTTGTGGGAATAAACCTGCCCAACATTCCCCAGTACTTGATAGCGCAGATCGGGGCGCTGAAGGCGGGCTGCGCGGCTTCCGGAGTTTCGCCGCTGCTCACTGCCCGCGAGATGGCATACCAACTCAATGATTCACGAGCGAAGGCTCTGGTAACTCTGGATGCCCTCTTTGAGCGCCGCCTGGCCGGGATCGCGGATCAGTTGCCCGACCTGAAGCTGGTGGTGGCCACCGGAATCACCGACTTTCTCCCCAGGATTAAGAGAGTGCTGGGCAGGATCCTGAAGAAGGTCCCCACGGGACAGGTCCATCCGTTGACGGCCAAGAAGGTTTTGAGTTTCATGGACCTCTTGTCCGCGTACCCTGCGATGGCTCCCAGGGTCAAGACAGGGCCCGACGATAGCTGCCTCGTCATGTACACAGGCGGCACTACAGGTGTTCCCAAGGGTTCCGTGATCACTCACCGGAACATAGTATCGGAGTTAACGCTCGTCACAGAATGGCTCCAAATGGACCGCGGCAAAGAGGTCATTCTTTCAGCCTTTCCCTTATTCCATATCGCAGGGCTGGCTTTAGGGCTCGGTACTCTTTTCATAGGCTCGGTCCAGATTCTCATTCCAAACCCCCGCGATACCAGGCACCTTGTCAAGGAAATGGCCAAATACACGCCAACCATATTGGTCAACGTTCCGTCGCTCTACATGATGCTGCTGGATGAACCGGGCTTCAGGAAGCTTGATTTTTCAAAGCTGGAGTTCTGCCTGTCAGCCGCATCCCCTTTCCCCGCGGAATCAATTGCAGAGGTAGAAAGGGTCATCGGCAAGGGAAAGATGATCGAATGCTACGGAATGACCGAAGTGAGCGCCCTCGCCACACTCAATCCCAGGCGGGGAATCAAGAAGATAGGCAGCGTGGGGCTACCGCTTCCCAACACACGGGTGAGGCTCGTGGACTTGGACACCGGGGAACGCGACGTGCCACCGGGCGAGGAGGGCGAAATCGTAGTCTCGGGGCCGCAGGTGATGCAGGGATACCTTAACAAACCCGAGGAGACCGCCAACGCTCTCCGGCAGCGCGACGGGCACGTCTGGCTCCGCACAGGAGATATAGGACGCATAGACCAAGACGGGTACATCTATATCGTGGATCGGGCCAAGGACATGCTCAACGTCGGTGGCTACAAGGTGTTCTCCCGGGAGGTCGAGGAAAAGCTTTACGAGCACCCTGCCATAGAATTTTGCGCCATTGTGGGTGTTCCCAACCCGAAGAGACCGGGGACGGACGTAGTGAAGCTCGTCTTCCAGCCGGCCCATGATTACCGGAAGGCCGATCAGGAGCGCCTCAAGGCGGATATCCTTGCCTTTGCCAGAGAGAACTTCGCGCCGTACAAGGTGCCGAAGACCATAGATATAATAGAGAACATGCCCTTGACCTCCGTGGGCAAGGTAGACAAGAAAGTTCTCCGGGACAATACGCGGGCATCGGCAGGTTTGTCGGCCCACTCCCACGGGAGCTAGGCAGGTTATGGAGCGGCACCCAACATGTAATTCCCGCTGAGGCGGTCCCGAATCCAAAAGGCCAAAAATTCTGTCGCTCACTATAACTCCTTCAATCTTCGCGCCACCTCCATTCGGCCGGGGTTGTGAGCTTAACCTCAATGATTTTTTCCCAGGGGACTCCATGGTTCCGGAGAACCTGCTCCAGAGTCTGTTGATCCGGAGCGTCCCACCAGCAGAAGCGTTGTCCGTTTTCCCGATTGAACCAGGTCTTCACCCACATGGACCTTTTCTCGCGGGCGAGTTCAACCCACCTGTCCTCGAACACTTCTATGGGGCTGTCAGGCTCATGGTGCAAGGTCAGATAGTGAGGCATTGTTCCCTCCGCCTTTCCGGGCCAAGGTGCGCCCAGGACCGTCAAAATTGAAACTTGTCGCCTTCTTCCCGTTTTACCTGTTGAAAGAACCGGCAGAGCGCGCAATCAATCATCTTCCGTCCCAGCATCTCCGGCGCCTGGTCACCGCAGTATGTCCCTGCAACTTTCCAGCAATACCTCCCGGCCCCGACGCCTCTATTTATCCCCGAATACCTGGTATCTTCGGCCACCGGACAGGTGTTTCCCGTCCCTGCCTTCCGCCCTCCCGGCTCTCTGCCGCAACAGGTCACCTCCCAACAGTTGGGCATGCGCCGGCTGTTCCTCGGGGACCAACGCCTCCAGTCTGATGGCCGGGTGATCTCAACTTCAAGAATTTCCGACCACTGAATTCCGAGGTCCTGGAAAATCTCCTCGATTGCTTGAGGGTTTGGAGCGTCCCACTCGCAGTAACGTAACCCCAGCTCATTGTTGTACAGAGTCATGATCCATTCTGCTCTCGGGTCCTTCGAGAGCTCGGTCCACCTGGACTCCAATAGGATCCGATCAATGTACTCTTCTTTGTGTATAGTTAAATACTTGGGCATGTGACCTCCCTGGATGGTTCCCATGAAACTGGTCATGAGGTTGTGGCCCACCGGCGATCACCCCTATTGGGTTAGAAACGATCCGGCGGACCTTGGGTGTCACGATGTTCAAACGGCCGCCGACCCGCACAGAATTGCTGCGCTTCGCGGGCTCTTGAATTGCGGCTGGCAAAAATAACCGATCATTGATCATTGGTGGACTCTGAGTCCATCACCTTGGCACCACTCAATTTCTTGCCTAAGAATCTGTTTTCACCTCCTTCCGAGGAAGTGACTGAGGAGGGGGAGATCGTTTCCTGACAGTATCCTAGAACAATAGTAGGGAAAGGTCAATGGCCACTGTAAAAAAAACCGACAAAGGCACTGGGTTATAGCCTCACCGGCACTCTCTCACCCCTTCAAACCCCTTCAAATGCTTGCTCCAAGTCCGCGACCTGATCGTCCAAATGTTCAATCCCGACGGAAATACGGATCATGTTGCGAGTGATCCCCATTGATTGACGGAAAGTCTCCGGCATTGAGACGTGCGTCATAGACCAGGGGTGCTCAATCAACGATTCCACACCGCCGAGCGACTCCGCCAGAGTAAATAGTTTGAGTCCGCCCAGTAGGCGGAATGCCTCCTGCTCCGCCCCCCGGACGCAGAATGAGAAGGTGCCGCCGTATCCGGTCATCTGCTGCTGAGCGAGGCTGTGTTCCGGATGACTCTCAAGGCCGGGGTGCAGCACGCGCTCCACTTTGGGATGAGCTTCCAACCATCGTGCCAGCGCCAGGGCGTTGCGGTTGTGGGCCTCCATCCGAAGGCCGAGGGTCTTTACCCCGCGTAAGACCAGGAAACAGTCCTGGGGCCCGGCGCAAACGCCCATAGCATTTTGGAGAAACTTGATTTGCTGTGCCAGATCCGGGGACTTGACTATCAGAGCGCCGCCCACGACATCAGAGTGGCCGTTAATATATTTGGTTGTCGAGTGTAAGACTACGTCTATCCCCAGATCCAGCGGACGCTGGAAATAAGGAGAGAGAAACGTGTTGTCACATATGGTCGTTACATTGTGCTCTCTCGCAATTTCCGCGATAGCCCGAAGGTCCAGGATATTCATGAGAGGGTTTGTCGGGGTCTCGGTCCAGATAGCCTTGGTCTCGGTCCGGATGGCTTTGCGCAGCAAATCAAGATTGCGCAAATTGACGAACTCCACGTCCACACCGTGCTTGCGCGTAACGTTCATCAACAGCCGATAGGTGCCGCCGTAAAGGTCGTCGTGGACGATAATGTGGTCTCCCGGACCATACAGCTCCAGTACCGTCACCTCTGCCGCCATACCCGTGGCAAAAACAAACCCGTCCGTGCCCCCTTCCAGCGCGGCAAGACAATCTTCCAGGGCCTTGCGAGTGGGGTTGCCGCTGCGGGAATAATCGTATGGGCCAGGCTGGTTAACACCCTTAAAGGCGAAGGTTGATGTCTGATAGATCGGTGTCATGACGGCACCGTACGCGGGGTCCTTCGCCTGTCCGGCATGAATGGCCAGAGTCTCAAAGCGCATGTTTACTCCTTTACATTTGCCCTGAAGTTTCTCGGCTCTTTTCAGAACTGAAAATCTGCAAATAAAGCCGACGAGAAGTAACGTTCGCCCGCGTCGGGGAGTACTGTGACAATTAACTTGTCCTTGTTCTCAGGCCTGGCGGCTACTCGGACCGCAACAGCCACTGCAGCCCCGCTCGAAATACCGCAGGTGATTCCCTCTTCGCGGTGCAGGCGTAGTGCCATTTCAATTGCTTGCTCATTGGAGACCGTCGCGATTTCGTCCACCAGGCTGAGATCCAGAACCTCGGGCTTGAAGCCTGCACCAATACCCTGGATCTTATGCGGACCGGGTTTTGGTTCTTCCCCGTTTCGGATCATGGTCAACACCGGGGAATGGATGGGCTCCACCGCAATTGACCAGATGTTCCTTTTCTTTTCATTCTTGATAAATCGGCTTACTCCAGTGATTGTACCACCAGTGCCAACTCCGGAGACAAAAATATCCACTGCTCCGTCCGTGTCGTTCCAGATCTCCGGGCCTGTCGTCCTGAAGTGGATTTCCGGATTTGCAGGATTGTTGAACTGTTGCGGCATAAAGTATTTTTCCGGATCACCGGCAAGGATCGCCTCGGCCTTGGCGATGGCCCCGGGCATTCCCTTGGCTCCCTCGGTCAGAACAAGATCGGCTCCAAATGCCCGCAACATCTTGCGACGTTCCAGGGACATGGTCTCCGGCATTGTCAATACAAGAGGATAATTGCGCGCCGCGCAAACGAAAGCCAAAGCTATCCCGGTGTTTCCACTCGTGGGCTCCAAGACGGTAACCCTGGACGAGCCGGGGATCAGTCTCCCTTCTTCCTCGGCTGCCCAGATCATGGAGGCACCTATGCGGCACTTAACTGAATAGGAAGGATTGCGCCCCTCAATCTTTGCGACGACGGTCCCGGGGAGTCCGGCTGCGACTCTGTTCAACCGCACCAGTGGGGTACCGCCGATGCTGAAGCTGTTGTCGGGATGGATGGTTGCCATTGCTTCTCCTTTTTCGGTAAAGGGTTCACCATTGTTGAGATGGCCTTCACATGTGAGGAACCTGGGTTGGGATGGTCTTCACATGTGAGAGGCCTAGGGGCTTCCGTTGGCTGCCGGAAGCTGACCATGTCAATCGGTTTAGTAGACATCAGGACCGTACGTACCACAAACAATGCCGTTTCCGGTGGTCACCGCATCCTGTCCACTCTCATACCCAATCGGACCTTGTTTTCGACAATCGCTGTGACCACAAGCTCCGCTCAATAACAACTACGTTCCCAGCTCGCAGGCCCTGACGGTGTTGCCAGGCTGCCGCCAGGCTCATCACAAGAGTCTAAATTGAGAAATCCAAGACGCATTTCTGTTGTTCATCGGCTTCCTGAAGCACAAGCTCTTGGAAAGTCGTCCCATTGTAAACGGCTCCAAGCGCCTCTTCGGCCCTTTTCCAAAGGGAAGAAAACACACAACGACCGTACATGGAGCACGCAGCTTTCTTTCCCCCGGCCGTGCACTCCACCGGGGATAGCGGTCCCTCCATGAACCGGACTATCTCGCCCACCGTCAGATCCCCTGCCGAACGTGCCAGGAGGTAGCCACCATCTTTGCCGCGAACGGACTCGACAAAACCGCCACCTTTTAAGTGGTTCAAGATGTTTTCCAAGAACCTGATGGGAATCGCCTGTGCTTCTGCGATTTCACCTATCTTGGTCGCTCCTGCGCCGTGGCGCTTTGCAAGCTCGAAGACGGCTCGGACGGCATATTGGCATTTTTGAGAGAGTGGCATGGGGGCCCATATATCACTATGTCAATCGGTCTAATAGACTTATAGCCCGCCTCGAACTTCTTGTCAAGTCTTTTTCTCCGATCAAACACGGGCACTGGAAGCCGACTTCAGCAGTTCAAGACACAAGACGCTCTACCGTGGCTGTAAAGAATGCTCTCACGGATTAGAAGCTGGTCCGCAGCGAGACTCCCGTGGTATAGGTATTCTCACGGGCACTATGGCCGTGCCGGCAGGCCAGGTATAGAGTCTCTCGAGTGTAATGACGGATTGGCTGGTGGGTGTCACTGCCGGCGTGTCCAGCAGTGTGGTTCCATTCCGAAAAAACTTCTGAGAATCCCTATATCATGCGATGCCGATGCGCGTTATGTTCCGGTGAAGCTGACAGCGCATGAAGGTTCGCGGGGTTCGAATGAACGTGAGAAAAGTTGGCGTTTGGTTAATTGGTGCATTTGGATCAGTTTCCACGACTGTGATTCTGGGGGCGCTTCTTTTGCGCAAAGGCCTGGCAGAGCCCACAGGCATGATCACAACCGTTGAACCCTTTAGCCGACTCGGCCTTGTCGGCGTGGACGCCCTGGAGTTCGGCGGGTGCGATATCCGAAACGGGAGCCTGATCACATCAGCTCAACAGATGCTTCGAGACATCGGCAGCCTCGATCCTCTGGTATTGGAAGCAGTAAGCGACGATCTTCTCCATGTCGAGCGCTCCATAGTTCAGGGAACTTCCAGGAATTGCGGAGAAGCCATTGCCGGGATCCGCGCGGCCGGCCCTTCAATCAGGAGGAGTCTCCGAGAAGAGATTGAAGCCGTCAGGACCGACCTCATTCAGTTCAAGTCCAGTAACGGTATTGAAGAAGTGGTCGTCGTCAATCTTGCTTCCACTGAGCCGGCTCTCCAACCCCGCGAGTCTCACGAAAATCTCGATGCTCTGGAACGATGTCTTGACGCAGACGAAGAACACGCGGTTCGTGCAAGTTCCGTTTACGCATACGCGGCCATCACGGCCGGTTGTCCCTTCATCAACTTCACCCCCTCCCAGGGCGCTCTGTTCCCCTCGTTGGTGCAATTGGCCGAGAAAATGGCCGTGCCTGTGATGGGAAGTGACGGAAAAACCGGCGAGACTCTTGTCAAGACTGCCCTGGCCCCCATGTTTGTATGCCGGAATCTTAAGGTGTTGAGCTGGGAGGGATTCAACCTCCTGGGAAACATGGATGGTCAGGTGCTAGCCAATCCTGAAAACAGGGAGTCCAAGATCCAAAGCAAAGACGCTGTGCTCGGCAAAATTCTGGGCTACACGCCTCATTCCGGAGTGCATATAAACTATATGCCCTCGTTGTCCGACCAGAAAACAGCGTGGGATTTCATACACTTCAAAGGTTTTCTCGGAACAAAGATGTCTCTCCAGTTCGTCTGGCAGGGGTACGATTCCCTCTTGGCCGCTCCCCTTGTCCTGGATCTGGTCAGGTTTGCGGACCTGGCCAAGAGACGCGGGGAGCGAGGCCTCATGCCCCACCTTGCGACCTATTTCAAGAATCCCCTGGGTGCGCAGGAGCAACGCCTGTACGAACAGTTCCGGATCCTGGAAGATTATGCAAAGCAAGCCCCGCCCGACGCTGCGGGGCAAGGCGAGTTGTGGAAATGATTCCGGGGGACAACTTTTCTGCAGAAAAGTTGTCCCCCGGGCCCCTTTTCCAAAGACTCCCACGCGGGGGGCACGCTCTTCGGCGTGCCCGGAACTCCGGGGCATGGGAGTTCCTATGAAACTATCCTTCAGCACAAACGCCTTTGTCCGGCATTCGGTCTTTGACGCAATCGAGCGCATTGCAGGCATCGGCTACGAAGGAGTGGAGATACTGGCTGATACTCCGCACCTGTATGCCCCTTCCATAACCCATGAGGATGTGGAGAGATTGGTCGCAGCCTTGCAGCGAACAGGGCTGCAGGTGGCCAATATCAATGCGAATACCGCGGTGGGTTATTATGGCAGGGAATTTTGGGAACCGCTGTTCGAACCGTCCCTCGCCAATCCGGATGAAGCTTTGAGAAACTGGAGAATCGCCTACTCGAAGCGATGCATAGACTTGGCCAACGCTTTGGGCTCCCCGTGTGTCAGCATCACATCGGGTCGTGCCGTACCTGGGGCGACCGTGGACCAATCCCTGAAATTCCTTCGGGAGTCGCTGATCGAGCTCCTGGACTACGCGGAGCCGCGGGGCGTCCGGCTGGGTATCGAGTATGAACCGGGCCTGCTAGTGGAGAGTTACAAGGAGCTGGCAAGCCTCATCTCAGAGATGAATACACCTTACCTTGGCGCGAACCTGGATCTGGGACACAGCCACGTTGTCGGGGAGGATGCGGAAGCTGTGATCAGCGGGCTGTCTTCGAAACTGTTCCACATCCACATGGAAGACATAAGAGGCAGAAAACATTGCCACCTGATTCCCGGCGAGGGTGACGTAGACTTTTCCCGGTGGTTTCAGGTCTTGCGTCGGCACGGTTACGACGCCTATGTTACAGTCGAATTATACACCTATCCACATGCGCCGGTCTTTGCGGCCAAGCAGGCACTGAGATATCTTCAATGCTTCGCGGACGGCTCCACGAGCGGTCGTAATCATACTGAAGGGGAGAAGGCATGAAATTCGCGTTCAGCTCCAATGCATTCCGACGGTTTTCGCTTCAGGAAACGATCAGGATCATAAGTGCCGCCGGGTACAAAGGGATAGAAATCATGGCGGACGTGCCCCATGCGTATCCCAATCATTTGACGCCCGCGAGCATCAAGGAGATAAAATCCTGCCTCGATGAAAACGCTCTCGAGATATCCAATATCAACGCATTCATGCACCACGCGGACGGTGACACGTACCACCCTTCGTGGATCGAAAATGATCCTGCCCTGAGAGCCAAGCGAGTAGATTACACCCTTCGATGTCTCGATCTGGCCGCGGAACTGGGCGCGCGGAACATATCCACCGAACCCGGCGGCCCCGTCGAGGGGATGAGCCGAGAAGAGGCTCTGGATAGCTTCAAGAGCGGCCTCGATGCAGTTGCGGGGAGGGCGAGGGAAAACCGCGTCCGAATCCTCATCGAGCCCGAACCGGGTCTGCTTATCGAGAACAGCGATCAGTTCCTCACCCTCTTCAAAGATCTCGATCCCGATTCATTCGGGCTGAATTTCGACGTGGGTCACTTCTTTTGCGTAGGAGAAGACCCGTCCGAGCTTATCCGGCGACTGCCTCATTTGGCTCATCATTTCCATTTGGAAGACATCGCCGAAACACGAGTTCATCATCATCTCATGCTTGGCGACGGAGCCATTAACCTGCTCGACGTCCTGACGACACTTGACGAAACAGGCTACTCGGGCTTTGTCACCGTGGAATTGTACACATACGAGGACAATCCCGGAGCCGCAACGCAAAGAGCCTTCCAATACCTGCAGCAATGGCGGGCCGGCGCAGCCAAGCCTGCGCTGTGATCAATAGGATTGGAGCTTCTATGAGGATGCACCGGGAACCCTTTCTTTGCCCAAAGAAGGGGTTCCCGGACCCTCCCCAAGAAACTCCAACTCTTGTCCGGCTCCCGCTGGTCGCCGTTCGTCTGCCGTTCATGTAAGACGTGGTGAATGGAGTTCCACCGTAACCATTCTCTCCGCCCCCCGGCTCAGCAGTGCCTATGCCGGCACCCCCAATACCAAGAGGCCGTTGCGGTGGTCCCATTTTACATCACCATATCGACCTTAAGTGGTCCCCTTTTGCATTACCGAACTGACGCACATGACCGCGTTTCGGACAGCTGCTCCTGTGGCAGTCT
>Ga0172375_10007838_pt1 | contig 14545 bp, 8 predicted proteins | sample LakKiv1m_FD_114537 | JGI IMG/M metagenome (GOLD analysis project Ga0172375, IMG submission 114537) | Freshwater microbial communities from Kabuno Bay, South-Kivu, Congo - kab_092012_11.1m | ecosystem: Environmental > Aquatic > Freshwater > Lake | place: Democratic Republic of the Congo... | reverse complement strand
TATTAACATACACATTAACATTTAAAATATTATTAAATAATTTTGTTTCATTAAACGAATTTATTCATAAATTCGTTTAATGAAACAAAATTATTTAATAATATTTGATATAATGGTACGAAAAAAGAAAAGAACAACTAAAAATTTATCATATGATGAATTATTTAATGAATTAAAAAATATGAAACAAACATATTTATTTGAAAAAAATAAAAAAGAGATGTTTACAAATAAATTTATTGAAACAACTGATACAAATATTGCTAATATTATACATAACAACATGCACTTAATACAAGACAATAAAAAGGAAATGTTAACTTTATTAGAAAAAGTATATAATGAAAAGTATTTGATTCGTGAATTGTTAGAATACGAATTAATTAATTATGAACCAACAGAAAAAATAGAGAATGTTGATCAATTAATAGATAAAACAAAAGAAATATTAAAACGATATCAATGGAAAGTTGGTGGAACTAAAATAGAAGATGATAATTGGATTGTTTTGGATGATACATCAAAACAATTTGTTATTGAAAACGAAAAAATTTTGATGAACACAATAAGTCCCGATGATGCAATAGAAAATGATTTTTTGATTTTTATAAATAGAATATTAATATTAATAAACAAATATACAACTAAAATTGAAGTAACATTGAAATTGAAAGAATGTTATGATTTATGTTGGATACTAATCATTTTTCCGTTAGAAGACAATATATAATCATCAATTACAATATCTTCATTATGGATTTTATCATGACATGATGAACATAAAATAATAAGATTTGATGGATGATTTTTTAATTTTGAGTTTTTCTTTTGTTTGAATTCTTTTTGTTGAACAATATGATGTGTTTCTAAATTTTCGGAATTTCCACAAATATCACAACAATGTATAAATTTGTTCACATTATATTTTGATGTTTTTGTTGGAACAATGGAATTTTCATGAATTAATTTATCTTTAATTATTATTGCCTGATTAATGAATTCTTGATCATGTATAATATGTTTAGCAACAATAATTCCATAAATTGGTTCACCAGTTCCTTCTCGTAATTTTCTGTCATAAATTAATAAATCATTTTGTTTATCATATTCAACATGAATATGATATGCTTTAATATTTGTAATATTTTTTATTTCTTCTAAATTTACTAATTCATGAAGATGTGTAGCAAACATAAATGATGAATGTGTTTGTGATAAACGTATGATAGTTGAAGCAACCAATGAATTTCCAGAAATATGTTCTGTTCCTCTGCATACTTCATCTCCAATAACCAGTGTTTTAGGACTTGTTCTTTTTAATATAGCATTTAATTCTACCATTTCTAATGAAAATGATGATAATCCTCTAAAAATATCATCAGAGCCAGTTATTCTGGTATATAATGACTTATATGGTGAAATTTCATATGATTCTGCTGGTACATAAAATCCAGCTTGTGCTAATACAACACTAAGCCCAATTGCTTTCATTAATACAGATTTTCCGGAACTATTTATTCCATAAATTAACATTCCTTTCAATTCATTACCTAATTCAATGTCATGTGGTGTATATTTGTAATCAATAATTCGTTCAACAATAGGATGTCTTAATTTTGTTGTTTTAATATATCCATGATCACTCTCAACAATAATTGGTTTAACATAATTATATAAATCAGCTATTTTGCATACTGTTTTTATATAGTCAATTTGTGTTACGATTTGATTGACAGTTATAAACTCATTATGATAATCAACGTATATTTTTTTAATTTGTTCAATATAATACTTTTTTGTAAGATCATTAATATTTTCAAGTAAATCAATTGTATTTTTTATTTTATTTTCATTAATAAAAATTTTTGTTGTTTTTCCCAATGATAAAAATGATAAATTTTCATATTCTTTTAAATCTTCAATTTTTTCCTTTAAAATTTTTGCTTTGATGTTACTTAATGAAATAAAATAACCTTTTTTAGAGTTTTTTCTTACTGTTAATCCTTTCCCAACTAAATTTGTTAATTTTTCCTTTATTTCAGCAATTTGTGTATGTCCAACATCCAAATCTTCAAATAATTTATCTAAATCGGGATAAATATCATTATTAAAAATCAATGTTTTAAAATCATATGTTATATATTTTGATAATTCTGTAACATTGAATATATTTTTAATATAATTAATAATTTCCTTTATTTTATTTAATAAAGTATCAATATTATTATTCTGAATTAAAAACAAAAGTTTTTCTGTTTTAATGTATTGTAATAATTCTATAATATTGTCATAACTAGAAATGAATAAGTTTAATTCATATGGTTTAAGTAATCCCAATCCAAGTTTTCTTTCCATTCTTTCAATATCTTTAATTGATTCCAAGTATGGTTCAATATTTTTCCAATAGGACATAATTTTTTCTACACAATCAAAATGTTTATCTAACGAAATCTTATCAATTAATGGTGATAATAATCTTGATTTGAGAAAACGTTCTCCTAAACTTGTTGATGTTTTGTTTATTATTGCAAATAAACTATTTTCTTTTTCTTTTTCTTTTTCTTTTGATGATTCTAAAATATTCAATTGATTAATAGCATTGTTTCCTAAAATAAGATGATTATTGTTATCAAATAATATTGGCTTTTGTAAATTATTTAATAAATCTTTGTTTTTATCATTAATAAATTCAATTAAATAAACAAATGATAATAATGCATATGGTTTATTTTCAAGATCTAAATATTCAATTGGTGATATTAATGATTTTTTATAAATTAATGATAATAAATCAGTTTGATAAGATAACTTTTCTGCTTTTTTATGAGGATGGATAAAGTCACATTTTCCCTTTTCTATGTTAAAATAATTTAAAATAAATAATTCATCTTCTGATGTACAAATAATAAGTTCTCCTTTGTATTGTTGTATAAATCTAAATGATTCATCTAATGAAAAATTTATATCAACATTATCTGAATATGCTTCATGAATTATTATATTATTTGTGGAAAGTTCAATACTTGTCATTCCACAACAATATATGTCATTTCCGTTACGTTGTGGTTCTTTTGTAATATAAATACATGTCATAAAACTATCGTTTTTCCGATCAGTATTTTCAATATATGTTCCATATGTATATGTATTTGTTATGGCACGTTCATCGCCATTACCATCAATAACAACAACATTATAATAGTTATCTAATAGAATTTCAAGATATTTTGTTAATGATACAACTGGAAATCCTAACATATATGGGTTAGTTTCAGATATTTCTACAATACTTTTATTTCTTCGTGTTCTTATAACATTTAATAACTGTGAAACTGCTAATAAATCTGGTCCTCGTGTTGTTGTTGCATATGCTTCATAAAATGAACCAACTTGCATTAATACAATTGTTTTTATACCACATTTTTTTTTATTAGTTTCATAATAGTTAATGTAAATGTCAAATATTGAACCCATTGAAAATATTATATTAATACTATTAATATAATATTTGTTTTTATTATTTATGTTAGTTATGTTTTATGTTAGTTATGTTTTATGTTAGTTATGTTTTATGTTAGTTAATTAATATTTTATGAAAGTTTAAGTTTGTTTTTAATAAATTTTTTAGTATAATGAACAATGATAGGTTCATTTTCAACAAGAGCATACCATTTTATTCCAACTTCATTGGTTATTTTTGTAAGTAAATGACGCATTTGTTCCATTCCCAAAATATTTTCTTCAATATATGTTGCTTTTTTTTCAATATCTTCTTCACTATCATTACAAATTTTATTACTATCAATATCTTTTTTATTTTTAATAACGGATACTTTATCGCCAGATACTTTAAAATATTTTAAAACAGAACATAATTCATCTTCATAAAGCCATTTATCAAGAATACGATAAAGTAGATATTTAGTTATTTTTTGTTGTAATATATAATTATCATGTGTTATATCAACATCATTATATGCCAATTTAACAACAGGAAATTTAATTTCAATTTCTGGATCGGTAGAAATTGTTGTAGTAAATGTTTCAACCGGAATAAGAGGAGATGATGGTGATAATGTTATAGAAGAATCGGATGATATATAGAGATCAGATGATTCTGGAAGTAATAATAGACTCATTATATTATAATGTAAGATTAATTTTTTTTTTTACATATTCAATAAAATTATATAAAAAAGCATTTTTAAGTTTCAATGTTGTATGAATTGTTAAAAAGTCTTTTTTTTCAATCAATCGTGTTAAAAATTTTACAATTTCATCAACATTTAAAAATGTTTCAATAACAAAATTCTTTCTTTCTTCTATGTGATCAGTTCCTTCATATTTTTTAGTTATAATGATATTATCATTTTGAACTCCAATATTTTCTTTAATTTCATTAAATAAAACATTTATACGATATTTTGTATTTTCTATAAAAAAATTAACAAATCTCATATCAAGAAGTTTTTCATAATCATCATTTTCTATAATTTCAAGTGCTTGATTTACAACTCGTTCTTTTGTTATCATATGCAAACTATTGTTTTTTTCTAACCAACCTAATAAATCACCAAATAAATGTATTTCATACATTAATAAAAATACATTTGGTGAATAATAGAAGGTTGGTATCAATTCTTTCGGTTTATCTGATTCTGTTTTAATATCGCATTTCTTCCAATATTTTTTATCAATACTTGATGGTATTGATGCACATGAATTTTCTGTTATTTTTATTTTTTTTAGTAATGTTGGATGTATATATTCTTCATTTTCTTTAAAACATTTCGTTAAACATTTTGACATTTATATAAATATGTTATTAAATAAATTTTAATAACATATATTTTTTCATATGAACAAATATGTTATGAACAAATATGTTATGAACAAATATGTTATTAAAAACTATTTTTCAATAACATATTTATATAATAATGGATGAAGAAATAATAAATAATGTAATAAATGTAATGTTTCCATTTATATTACAAACAGAAAAAATAATGTTAGCACGATATCTAATTTTATTAGTTAATATAATTTCCATATATTTCAATATTGATATATTAACATTAAAAAGGAGAATGAGTGAAAATATGTATCGTGAATATAGATGGTTATTAACAATATTTCTTCCACATATTAAATCGGATACAAAAACAATCCAAACATTATCAACATTATTTACACAAAAGAAAAAAGATGTTGATATTAATAAAGAAGAGCCAGAATATGTACATACAACAATACAATATTCATTATATTATGGTAGAAATGAAAACTATAAAGAAGTTGAGTTAACACAACATTTTTTAGATCAAAATTTTTATTTGTTTGTTGAAACAGTTAAAATATGTTCCAATAAACTATGTATTAATTGGTATGATGTTTTACCATTATTACAACAAAATGATTCAAATAAAATAACAATTGAAAGACAATTAGAAAATGCTTTTAATAATCACACATTGGCAGATATTGATTCATCAAAAGATTGTAATTTAACATTAACAAATGATCAAATTATTGAAAATGTTAAAAACAAAATGAATGGAATAGTTATGGATGATATTTATAATATATTTGCAAATGATTTGTTTTATGATATTGTGCCAGTAAAATTTTTGATATATGATATACAATGTAGAATGATGATTGATGCAGGTATATTTGAAGATAATGAAATTCCATTATTATTTGCATTATTAAATGTATTTACAGATACAATACCATATTGTTCTAATAATTATGAATGGAATCAATTGACTGATTTTATTAAAGAAAAACAAGAAAAAAAATGGGAACAGTTCATTAAATTTGTTGAAATGGGAGAAGGAGATGAAGATATAACACCGGAAGGATTGAAAAAATTAGCATCGGGATTAATTTTTTCATTTGAAAATGATTATTATAAAAAAAAACAAAAGGATGTTATTGGTTATTTTCCAATATTATTAGAACAACAAAAAGGAGACGAAGATGAAGAAGAAGATGATGAGGTTAAATTTTCTGGTATTGAAATAAAAGGAATTATACCAAGTTTGAAATCAATAAAGTTTATGTATATGTATGATCATTTACTTATATCAATACAAAAATTTTTACATACATTTTATGGAAAAGAATTTTTTACATATATTAAATCAAATGATGATCCTAACAAATATGTTTTAGCAATTCGATCAGAACCACCATGTATTGATATTATTACATTGGGATCACCACCAAATACAACAAATATAATTGTATCTTACAAAAATTTGTATAATTTTTCAAAATCACTAGTTCATTATGTTGAAGATGGAAAATTTAAAGAATATTCAAAGCACTGGTGTTCATTAAATAAAGAACAAAAAGAAGAAATTTTAAAAAGATTGAATGGAAAATATACAAATGTTACAAAATGGTTTAATCTACATAGATATATTAAAAAAAGAATGCATACATGGAATGAACGGAAAATTAAAGAATTTAATGTAAATATTTATGATGGATTAATGGGAAAAATAGCAGAAATACTTATTCGTGTTATGATTAAAAAAGGAATTTTATCACAATTCAATCCTGATAAAATGTATAAAACATGGAATGTTAATCATACAATGAAAGATGAATTAAAAGATAATTGGGATAAAATAAAAAATGGATATTATTTTATGACAAATAAAAAATATGAAACAGAAAAACAATTATTTGATTTAAAAATAGAAAAAAATAAAAATCCATGGTATGCATTAGATTCATTTAATTGGATTTCCCAAATTGGTTTTTGTCATCATTTTATCAATAATCGTGTCATGTTTGTAACTGGTGGGACAGGTGTTGGAAAATCAACACAAGTTCCTAAGTTATGTTTATATTATCTTCGTGCGATTGATTATAATAACAATGGAACAGTTGTATGTTCACAACCACGAACAATTCCAACAGTTAATAATGCTAAACGTATTTCACAGGAATTGGGATTATATAACGAGTTTGTTGATACAAAACAACATAAAATAATAAAACAAAAAGAAGAAATAAAAGAAGATATAAAAGAAGATATAAAAGAAGAGGATAAAACAGATTGTTACGTTCAATATTTATCACAAGAAAAAAAGTCACAATGTAGTAAGAAGCATTTTGGACATAAATTAACAATCATGACAGATGGTATATTAGTTAATTCAATATTAACTAACATTATGTATAAAAAAAAATATAAAAATGAAGCAGATATTGTTATTGTTGATGAAGTACATGAACATAATAAAAACATGGATTTAGCATTAACACATTTACGAACAACAATGTTATTAAATAATTCAATAAGAGTATTATTATTGTCAGCAACATTAGAATCTGATGAACAAAAATATAGAAGATTTTATAGAATTGTCAATGATAACAGAAAATTTCCATTAAATCTAAATATAAAAGAAAAATTTATTGATCGTATTGTTGTTGATAGACGATATAATATAACACAACCAGATGTTCAAACATTATTTAAAATTACAGATTTGTATGAACCCAAAAAGAAAGTTACTGATATAATAAAACAAGTAAAAAATACAAATGGAAATATACTTATTTTTGAAGCAGGCGAAGCAGATATTAAAAGAACAATAAATGAATTAAAGCCCGTTGTGTCATCTGATACATTAATATTACCATTATTTGGTAGAATGAATAAAGATATTAGTCAATATATCAGTAATATTGATCAATATAATATTTCTGAAATTAAAATAGAACAAGATAAAATTGATGATATTGTTAATTTTACAGATATTTCTGTATTTAAAGAAGGAAAACATTCTTATACACGAGTTATAATTGTTTCTACAAATATTGCAGAAGCATCAGTAACATTAAACAATTTGCGTATTATTATTGACAAAGGGACAGAACGAGTAAATATGTATGATTATAAAACAAATGGATCAATATTGATGGATTATAACATATCAGAAAAAAGTAGAATACAACGAAGAGGAAGAGTTGGACGAACAGCTGATGGAACAGTTTATTATTTGTATAATCAAGGAGCAATGGAGAAAAATAAAATTCAATACAAAATTTCACAAGAAGATTTAATGTTATTACTTCTTCAATTGTTAAAAAAACAAAATGATAAAAATGTATTAATATCATATTCTCCAGATGATTACATAAATAAAAATAATTTTCATGATAATATTCCAGAAAGTTATCAAAATATTTACAAAGAACAATTTATGACAACAGAAATTTTATATTCATATTATGGTGTTAACGAATTGTCACATTATGAAAACTTAGTTGTTGAAACAAGTTTTCCAATTTATGAAACAGGATATGATTATAACAAAATTTATGATAGTCGTGGAAAATTTTATTTGATACATCCAGAAGAACCATCAATAAAACGAAACATTGGAGGAGACATTGTTGGGATTGAAGAAAATGCTAAATATGATATTGAATATAAAAAGAAAAGAGAAGTTGGAACAATACGATCAAAAAAAATAGAAACATTTGTTGCATCGTTAATAGATTATTCATATGTAGTACATACATCAGAAACATATGAAAAGACATTATTAGGTGAACAAATATTAAATTTACAAGAAAAATTAAAAATGTTTGATAATCACAATATTGTTCGTTTATTGTTATTAGGTACACAAAGTAGTATTAATCATATTTTAAGATTATGTGCTTTTTTAAACTTAAACGATTTTAATATTTTGAATTATTTAACAGAAAACAGCAAAATGGTATTAAATACTTTTAATAGATATGATAATGATAGTGAAAATTTACTTGATATGTTGAATAATCTTCATAAATATATTAAAACAAAGACCAATAAAGAGAATATTGTTGAATTAAAAGAAACACAATTAACATTGTTTCATGATGAAGAAGATGAAAATTATATTAAATATAAATATAATAATAATTTAATTATTGATGAAAATAATCATGATATAATTATTGAAGATATTAAACAAGAATGTGAAGAACAATTAAAAGATACAAAGATACAAACTAGTATAACAGAATGGTGTACAAAATATCATTTTAACAATGATAAAATAAATCAATATATAAAACAACACATTAATATAGCATTAAATGTAAATATAAACAAGAACATATTTGATAATGCAATATCTTCAATTAATTCTATTTATTCAAAAAGATATACATTAAAAGAAAGTTTAATATTAAGTTATCCTAAAAACATAGTAAAACATATTTCAGGGACATCATTATATACTTCAATATATTTTCCATTAACATATAATTGTGTGGGAATTGAAACAGATTATAAGAAAAAGTATTTAGCTACATTTGTAGAAAAACAATATTTGTATAATTATATTTTATACATTGGTAAAAATGTTGAAAAATCAACAATTACAATGATACATTATGTTTCATTAAATGATTTGAAAGTATTGAATAAAATATTAACAAAAGAGAAAATACAAAAAATAATAACAATTGATGATAAAAATAAGTCATTGTTTCGTGCAATTGTTCCAGCATTAGAAAAAACAAAATATAATATTGTTTTTGAGTTAGAAGATATGTTTTAAAAAAATTGAAAAACACATATTTTAATGTATTTATATAATAAAATTTATAGTGTAGGGAGTTTTTGAAAATATAAGGGAGTTTTTGAAAATATAAGGTATTTTCAAAAAATGGAATGTTTTGTTGAGGTGAAAGTAAAAGATATTGAATCTAATATATTACAATTACATAAATCATTTGGATTATACACTTATTCTAAATTAATTGAAGGTGAAAATATACACGATGATATAATAAGACAAGGAAATGGAATTATTATACCATATGATAAATCTACATATTGCGTTGTAACATGTTTTCATCTTATTGGTGATCATTTTGATCAATTGAATGTTTTTATAACAAAAGAAACTGAGAAAGAGAAAATTGATGTAACATATGTTGGATCATTTCCTTTATTAGATATTGCTGTATTAAGAGTAAATGGAAGTATTGATTTCAAGCCAAGCCATAGTGATAAAAGTAAACATGTTATTGTTTTTGATAGCAATAAAATACAAAAAAAATATTATGTAGAAAATGATAAAATTGTATATTATAATCCTTTTATGAGGGATTGGGAATGTTATCAATTTCCATTTTTAAGAATACAATTACATGACATGGATACTATAACTAATTTTCATGGATTTAGTGGTTCTGGAATATTTGATAATAATACTTTATGTGGAATGATTTATGCACATAAAGTATGTGTATATACAGATAAACAGATTCAATATTTGGATGCTATACCAGAAGATATATTAATGTTATATATACAGAGGATATTAAATAAAGATATTGTATTATTTTCATTTTCATTCAGAAAATTTGAATTAGCTAAATATATTGATGAAAAAACAGACAAAGAATATAAATGTATTGTTTATTCCAATGATGAAGATAAACAATCATTCATTATTAAAGTGAATGATAATAGTTTAGATGAAGATGGTAAAATGTCTTGTTGTTTAAGAAGTAGTTATAGAATATTTCCAGATGTATTTATCATGTTGAATAATTTACATAGCATTGTTTTTGAGTATATTATTGTTAAACAAAACAAGAAAAAACAAACAGAAACAAAACAAACAATTGTTACAGAAACTGTTCCATATAATGAAAAAACTAATAAAGTATTTTTATATTGTAATGGAAATCTTTTTACAAATTTAACATTTAACAAATATCATGTGTATGGATTAAATGATATAACAGAACAACATATTGAAATTATTTCACAAAAACAGATTATTGTATCAGATATTTTTTCAACTGTTTCCTTATTACATAAATTTATTCTTAATAAAATAATGAATAGGAAAAAAAAAATAAAAACAATAACCATAACAATTATAGATTCAACAGGACAAACATTTGATCGTGATATTATTTTATGAAATTTTCATAAAAATTATGAAATTTTCATAAAAATTTCATAATTTTTATAAGAATTTCATAATATAAATTTTATTTATGAATTATATTTTCAATATTATCAATTAATGAATCAAGTTGTTTATCTGTATATTTTTCGTTAATCCAATCATTGATATCAATTTTTGATTTTTTCAATAAATTGTCACGAAGATTAGTTATATTAGCACTGTAATCACGAATCATATTACGAAACGACATTTGTTTTTCTTGTATTTTGTAGATTAATTTTTTTACTAATTTTTTACGTGGAATATCAGCATAAGTTAGTCTCATATCAGTATACCAAGTAGACCATACACCACAAAAGCCTTGTATATCTCCAACTTTTGATGATTTATGTTCGCGAACATCAAAATATTGAAAACCAATTTTTGGAAGAAAATTATCTGGTGAAATGTATGTGATATTGTAAGATTTAAATTTTTGTTCCAAAATAGTATTCAATAATGATGGATTATACATATAATCAAAACTTGCTGATAAACCATGCGGTTCAAATCTTTCTATTTCTTTTAATTTATTATCATAAATTAAATAATTGGAATGATTTCCATCTTTTGTCATAATTCCCATAGGAATAATAACAAATCTTTTTTTACAATTTATAATACTATCAATAAAACTATTAACATACCATATTTGTTGATTTGCCCATATTAATTCAAATTGAATTAATTCACATTTACTATTAATAATATATTGGTGTGACCTAAAAAATTTACAGGCATTTTCATGACTTTCATATACTTTTTTTATTATTCCATCTGCTATTGTAGAATGTTTTTGAAGTAAATATAATAATCCCATTAATATATCTAAAATAACACCAGAATATGTACAATATGTCACAAGTTTATTTTCATATAAATCAATACATACTTTATTTTTCATTACGGGATATGTTTTTCTCTTACAACTATCAGTAATTTCTTTTATTTTTTTTTTGTTTTTTTGATTTTTTTGATTTTTTTGTTTTTCATATTCATTAATAAGTTCATTTATTTTATCACGAATATTATTTTTACATTCATTAATATTTTCAAAACATTTATTTTCCCATTCTAAAAACCATCCTTCTTTTGTTTTTTTTAATCTATTCATATAACTTTCAATTACCATATCAATAAATTCTTGTTTGTCACTATTTTTTATTAAATCATATGCTGATTGATTATTTTTATTTTTTAACAATATATCCAACCTTTTTTTAACAAGAAAATTTTTATATTGTTTCCATAAATCAAGCCCAACAATATAATGTAAACATGTATTACCATCATCATTTTGAAATAAAAAATCTGTTTTTTCTATTAATCCATCAATATATTTTGTATTTAATTTTTTATCAAAGACAGACATTAATGGAATATTGAGATAATCAAAATCCCATAAATTAACATTAACAGATTTTTTAATAATCATTTCAAAAAATTTATAATTATCAGATTGTATTGAATAAAACAAAGGATTACATCCAATATAATCCTGTAAATCCATATTAGCATTCATATTATATAACAACATGAATGTTTCATAGTCATTATTTTCTGTTGCTATTGTTATTGCTGTTTTACCTTCCCATTCTGTTTGTTTATTAACATCACATTTATTATCTATTAATAATTTTACTAATGTTGGTTGTCTAATATTACATGCAATATGAAGTGCTGTTTCACCAAATTTTGTTATAGCATTTATATTTGTTATATATGGTAAAATAAGATTACATATATTAACAGAACGCGTAAATATTGCAATATGTAATGAATTGTATCCCTGTCCTTCACAGTAATTAACATCTGATGAATGTTCTAATAATTTTTTAATAGCATATTCATGTTTAAAATCAATAGCATAATGTAATGGAATTAATTTTTTAGAATCATAAAGTTTAGTGATAGTAACACCAATATTTGTTTCGTTGTATTTTAAAATCAAATCAATTATTTTAATGTAGTTCATTTTAATTGCAGTGTATATTAAAGATTTTCCATCTTTATCAAATATATCCAATCTTGCATTTTTTTTAACTAACACTTCAAAGACATCTGGTCTATTTAACATTACAGCATATGTTAATAAATAATTTTCTTGATTATCTTTAACATCAATATCAAAATTTTCATCCGTTTTTTCTATTGTTTTTATGAATTCATCATATTCATGTAATTGTAACATATTAAATAAATTAACATAATTATCCTTATTAAATGAATTTATATTTGTTATACTCATCGTATATACTTTATTTGTATATTTTATTTATAAAAATATTCAAATATATATGTGAATATATATTTGAATATTTAATTTGTTAATGAATTAATGATATAATAAGTCACATTGAGAATGATATTTTTTTTATCAATATGGTAATCACGAATTAGTGCCATTGCATCTGCATATTTGAATAACCCAATATTTCCAATTTCTTTTTTTTGAGTAATGTTATTTTCATCAACAACAGGATTTTTATCAGATATTATTTTTGCCAAATAATAGATATGTCTGTAATTAATGCCATCTGTTCCTGTTATATTTTCAACAATTGGTTTAACATTTGTTAATATTTCAATATCAGAATATGTAAAGCCTGTTTCTTCAACAAATTCTCTTTTAGCACATTCAATATCTGATTCTTCCCGTAATCTTCTTCCTTTAGGAAATCCCCATTCAGGAATAACATATTTACTTTTAATATGTGAAACATAATATGATAATGGAATAATATTAATATCATCATTTTTTTTAAGTTTCATGAAATTTTCTTTTGATTTTTCAAATTCAATTTCTGATTTTCTTTTTAGTTTTTCATCTTTTTTATTAGTATCAAACCAAAATTCACTCCAAAATTCTTCAAATGTTTTTTCTTTTTTTAATTCTTCAATTTCATAATTCATCATCTGTTCAAATAAAAATATTATTCCAACTGCATTTCCCGGTTCATAATGTCCTCGTATAAATTCAGAATATCCTAATGAATGTCTTCTGCTAATTAAAAGGAAGTAAATATTATTGATATATTTTCCAAATTTTTTTACATCATCAATTGTATTAACTGTTATGTTACAACATGATGTTATATCAATACCATCACCACTGCCATCATAATTTATATTTTCATCTATATCTATTTTGAATGCAGGTTTGTTATTATCAATTTTTACAGCAATTATTCCATAACTTATCGTAGGTTCTGGACAATGTTTGTAATCATGCCCTAATTTTCCACAATTATGACATGTAAAATTTTTAGGAAAATCATACATTATTATTAAATTTTTTCCAATTTTTTACCAATTTTTTATCTAACCTATTTTAATTTGATATATTTATTTATGCTTTATAACGTAAACATATATATTTTCAATTTTATTAATTTATTCTCTTTTTGTTTTTTCTTCATTTTCTTCACTTTCTTCACTTTCTTCACTTTCTTCACTTTTTTCACTTTCTTCACTTTCTTCACTTTCTTCACTTTCTTCACTTTCTTCACTTTCTTCACTTTCTTCACTTTCTTCACTTTCTTCACTTTCTTCACTTTCTT
>Ga0172375_10007837_pt1 | contig 14545 bp, 6 predicted proteins | sample LakKiv1m_FD_114537 | JGI IMG/M metagenome (GOLD analysis project Ga0172375, IMG submission 114537) | Freshwater microbial communities from Kabuno Bay, South-Kivu, Congo - kab_092012_11.1m | ecosystem: Environmental > Aquatic > Freshwater > Lake | place: Democratic Republic of the Congo... | reverse complement strand
CCCCGGCCTCCCCCTGGCATCGGGCCCGGTTTCGCGAATCCCCCGGCCTCCCCCTGGCATCGGGCCCGGTTTCGCGAAGCCCTCTGGATGCCGCCTGGTGCGGGTTGAGCGTTGCCGCCCCCGGCGGTAGGGTATGGGGCAGTGTTCGCAGGCGCCCGGCCGGACGCGCCGGTTCGCCTTCAGTGGCGCGGCGGGCTGCCCCTGCGGACCCAGCCGGCCGTGTCTGGAAGGAGCAAGCTCAGATGGCAAAGGTCCTGAAGCCGAACATCCTTTTCCTGGGGATCGACTCGCTGCGGCGCGACCACCTGTCGTGCTACGGCTACCCCCGCCGCACCAGTCCCTACATCGACCAGCTTGCCGCCGAGGGTACGCTGTTCGAGGACTCCTTCAGCCCCCATATCCCCACCCCGCCCGGCTATGCCGGCATGCTCTGCGGCCGGGATGTGTTCGGGACCGACCGCGTGTCGCTGCGCGAGAAGGGTCCCATCATGGACTCGATCCCGACGCTGCCCGAGATGCTCCGTGAACTGGGGTACAGGTCGGTCGGAGTCGGGCTCGACACCTGGCTGGTGAAGGGCTTTGACGAGTACCACGGTTTCCCCGGGTCCTGGGGGCCCTGGGAAGACCGGCCGCTGCGCAAGGCCGAGGAATTGAACAAGGTGACCTTCCCGATCATGGACCGGCTGGCCAAGGTCAAGGAGCCCTGGATGCTGTTCCTGCGGCACATGGACCCGCACGCGCCCTATCTGCCGCCGGCCCCCTATGATGGGCTTTTCTACCAGGGCGACCCCTGCGCGCCCGGCAACCGGAGCATGGATCCGGTGTTTGCCTTCAAGCCCTTCGCCGAGTTCCTGAAGTCGTGGATGCCGCCCGGTATCACGGACAAGGAATACGTCATCGCCCAGTACGACGGCGAGGTGGCCTACATGGACGCCTGCATCCAGCAGCTCTTCGAGCGGTTGCGCGCCCTGGGGCAGTGGGAGAACACGCTCATCGTGATCACTGCGGACCACGGCGAGACGCTCTACGACCACGGCATCTTCTTCGATCACCACAGCATGTACGAGCCGACTCTGCTCGTGCCCATGATCTACCGCTGGCCCGGGCATGCCCCGGCCGGCAAGCGCGTGCGCGGCATGGTCCAACTCATGGATATCGTGCCCTCCATCCTCGATCTCATGGGGTGGCAGGACATGACGGCCAGGCAGAAGTTCGACGGCAAGAGCGTCTGGCCGCTGCAGCGTGGGGAGGCGCCGGAGAACTACGCCGAGATGCTGATCACGGAGTGCACCTGGATGCGCAAGCACGGCTGGCGCACCCACGAGTGGAAGTTCATCGAGGCCCTCGAGCCGGACTTCCATGGCCTGCCCAAGCGCGAGTTGTACAACCTCATCAACGACCCGGGCGAGTCCGTGAACCTGGCCGACGCCGAGGTGGATGTCTGCCGGTTGCTGCGCAAGCGCATGCTGGCGCACATCGCCAAGCGGACGGCCGAAACCGGACGCCCGGATCCCATCGAGCGTTTCAAGCTGGGACTGGGCCTCTCCATCGGCAGCGTGGCCACCGCCAAGAAGCTGCAGGAGAAGAAGTAATACCGGTCCGGCGGCGCTGCGTTTGCCCTCCAGAGCCCCGGATCCCGGCGGCGCTGCGCTTGCCGTCCAGGAGGGCGCTGCATGCGCCGGGGGGGGTGGAGGGCAAGCGCAGGGATGCCCCTGGCATCCCGAAGCGCCGTCGTGTCCCGGTGGCTACGGCCGCTTCAGCACGAGTACCCAGTCGTGGTCGGTTGTTCCCAGGTCCAGGGTGGTTGCCGGCTCGACCGTGAGATCGCGCTCCGTCGTGGCATCGAGGTCGATGACGTGCGTGGCGTAGGGCTGGCCCCCCGGGAGGGCGACGGTCAGGGCCAGGGGGGCGGCCTTGCGGGTGCGCAGGTACATGGTCCCGGCCCGTTCCTCGCCCGGCGGCCGCCATGCCTCGATGCCGGCCAGATTGCGGACATAGACCAGCACTTCCCGCCGGTCGTCCCTAGCCAGGTAGCGCAGTTGCCAGCCGGGGCCCACGCGGAAGGGCCGCTCGGGCGCCTCCGGTGGGCTGAACTCGGCCAGCGTGGCGCGCTGCGGGTAGGCGGCGATGGCATCGGCCCCGACGACAAAGTCCGTGTCGACGCCCAGGCTTAGGTAGTGCTGCGCGTAGCGCCCCATCATGGCGGTGTCCTTCATGCCCTGGGGGGTCCGGTAGTACGTGTCATCGTCGAGGGGATGGTCCACGGCGATGGCGATGGCCGGGCGGGCGCGCCGGAAGGTGGCGAGGTCGAGCCTGGCCATGGTATCGCGGGCGGGGCGGAACTCGCGCACCTCGGCCCCGCGGGCGTTCCAGAAGAAGACGCCCGGGTTGCCGTTGGTCAGGGCCATCCAGATGATGTCGCGCATAACCCAGCGGCGGACCTCGCGCTCCGGGTGTCGGCTGAACTCATCGCCGGCAGACTCGCCCATGAAGCAGACCCCCGCCATGCGGCCATAGCGGGCGAGCACGTCCACCGCAGCTCCGTAGTCCATCTCGGCCGACGTGGTCCCGGTGGGGTACAGGTGGTAGTTGTAGTACCCCAGGCGGACCTTGCGGTGCCACCAGAGCGGGTCCGCCGTGTGCAGGCCCCCGCCGCCATGGCTGACACCCACCAGCACATCGGGGTCGATGCTGTGGATGACGTCGATAGCGTGGTTCGCCCAGTCCGCCGGGCAGTTGACCATCTCGTTCTCCAGCTCGTAGCCGAACACCTGCGGGTTGCCCCGCAGCACCTCGACCAGTTCGCAGGCGTAGAGGTCCTGGCAGGCGATGGCGTCCGGGTCGGTGTAGCGCAGGCCGGCGGGCGTCAGGATATCCCGGTCCACCAGGAAACGGCGCTGGCAGGGAGGCAGGGCGGCCAACTGCGCGGGGGTGTAGTGTCGCAGAGCGAACCGCTCGATGGGCTCGCGGTTGACATAGACCGGCTTGGTGTAGTCCTCGTGCACCACCAACTGGAAGCGCAGGCCGAACTCGCGCCCGAGATCGAGGTAGCGCGCGGCCTCGGCGAACAGCTCCGGGTTGAGGCGGCCGCCGATGTCCATGGGCTCCATGCCGTTAGGACGGTGTGTGCGCAGCATGAAGCGCATGGCGGTGACACCCGAGTCGGCCAGGAACCGCATCCAGGCGCGCTTGTCGTCGTCGGTGGTATCGGTGAACGAGCGCAGTTGGCGCCATTCGCCGTCCGGAGTCTCGCTCTGCACCCAGTTGGCGTAGAAGCCGCCCAGGGGCACGAAGGGCCGACCGGCGGCGTCCGCGAAGTAGCCATTGGGCAGTAGGCGGATGGGGTCAGGCCGCGGCGGGTCGGGCACGAGCGTGACGGCCGCGGAGGCACCGCGGAGGCCCTCCTGGTCCTCGACTTCGAGGCGCCAGACCCAGCGCACGGCGGGGTCCACGGTCGTCTTTGTCCGGGCCGTCCCGGCGGGGTCCGTCTGCGCCTCGGCCGGCTCGACCGACGCTCCCTGGGGCACGCGGAACGACAGCCTGCGGCCGGGCACTGGCAGAGCGTTGCCCGCCTCGTCCTCGACCTGGGCCGTGATCGCCAGCGGCAGGTTCTTGGGGTAGACCCCCACCGGCACGTCCGGACTGACGCGGTAGTGGTGTGGCGGCCCGGTCAGGATATCGATCGCCAGGTCGGCCCTGGCCTGGGCGCCGGTGGCCGTTGCGCGCAGGCGGTCGCCGCCCTTGCCAGCGCGCCGGCCTGCAATCAGGGTGACGAGGGCGGTCCCGTCGGGGCCGGTAATGGCACGGCGGACCGAGGGGGCGTCCGCCAGGCTGGCGCGCTCTGCGGCAACGAGTTGGCCGTCTGAGGCGGACTCCAGGCGCAGGGTGACTGGCCAGCCCGGCACCGGGTTCGCCTGGGCGTCGAGGGCCAGGCAGGTGACGGGTTGGCGGGTGCCGGCGACCACGGCGGCGTCTCGGGTCGTCAGCTCGAGCCGTGCCGGCGGCGGGGTCCCGGCGGGGCCCAGGACCTCGAGGGCGCCGCGGGTGGCAAGCCCCTCGTTCGTCAGTCGGACCCAGTCGATCTCGACGTGCGCCTCGGCGACCTCGGACGTCGGGTCGACGCGCAGCGCGCTCAAGGTGCCACCCCAGCCGGCATCCCTGGCCAGGTCAAGGCGCAGGATCTGCCAGCCGCTGCCGGTGACGCGGAACTCGTGATGCAGCAGGTCTGGAGAGACGCCGACGCGGCCATAGAGGTCCCAGCGGGCTGCCGCACAGGACTGCCGGACGCGCAGGCGCAGGACCGGGTACTGTTTCAGGTCAATGGCCACGGGCCGTTGGCTGCGGGGCACCTGGCCCCACATATCGCCCCAGATGAACCAGGGGTCGGTGGCCACGTCGAGGCTGAGCACGCCGTCCCTGACCTCGCGGTTGCGGATGTACTCCGGCCTGTTGCCCCACTGGTCGATGGCCTCCAGGTCGCCCTCGTCGAAGTCCCAGGCGTCGCCGTAGGCGATACTGGCGTAGTCGGCGGCAGCGAGGGCCTCGGCCGCCGGGGCCGCCGGCCAGGTGGTGGACCGGGCCCGAACTGCGAGGGGGGTGGAGACGTCGAGCGCGACCGCGCCGACGTAGAGCCAGGCGGAGAAGGTCTTGGAGCCGGTGGCTTTCTCCGGCAGGAGCCAGACCAGCGCGCCATCCTCCTCGCGGGTAGGCAGGGGTGCGGCACCGGCAGTCAGGGTCCCGCTTTCCGGATCGCAGGGCAGAAGCCGGTAGCTCGCAGGGTCGGGTACCGCACTGAGCCCCAGGGCGCTGAGATCGCCGCCTAGGGTCAGCGGCAGACGCAGGGTCGGGCGCGCTTCGGCCGCCGCGGGCGGGACTGGCGCCGTGACCCGACAGCGGAAGCGCCAGGCGCCCTGCCACCAGTCCGGCGGGCAGGCGCCCTCGACAGCCGGCTGCGGCGCGGTCTCTGCGGCGGGCAGGCGGGCCTGCGCCACGGCCTGGGCAATCTCGGCAGGGCCCAGGGCCCGGCCGTAGACGTAGACCTCGTCGATGTCCGCCTCTGCATAGTCCGGCGAGCTGTCGGAATCGCGCCCAACGTCCAGGACGGCGCTCACCGGTCCCGCCTCCAGGAGCAGGCCCTGCGCGCGCTTGGCCAGGGCCCCATCCACATAGAGCTCGAGGGCCGCCACGGCCTTGCCGCTGTTGAGTCCCTGCCAGGTGAGCGCCACGTGGTGCCAGTCGCCGGCACGCCAGGGAGCGATGTCGACGCTGAGGCTGGCTCTCTGGCCATCCTTGGCCCCGTAGAGGTCCGCCGACAGGCGTCCGCCCTGGGCCACGATGCTCCAGCGGTTGTGCAGCCAAGGCTCGGCGACGCCCTCGGCACCATAGAGGCATGCCAGCGTGTGGTTCACCGCGGACGGACCCGCCCACGTCGGGCGGACCCAGAAGGCGAGCGTGCCGGCCGCTGTCTGCCAGTTGCCGAGGCTGCTCAGGCGGCAATCACCGGTGATGGCGACCGCCTTGCCGCGTATCCCCTCCCCAAAGGCTAGACCGGGCCCCATGGCCGGCGGCACCACCGCCGCCTCCGCCGACTGGATCGCCGGGACAGCGGTCCCGTCAAAGGGCACGTAGAGCAGCGGCGGTTCCCCACAGAGGGGGAGCCAGGCACTCAAGGCTGCCAGTGCGAGCAGGGGGTGGTGGAGAGTGGGTGTCATGGAAGCCATGCCATTCCTGCCGTCGGTACGGCGTACACGGGAGACGACCGCGAAGGCGACTATACCCAAGGGGAGTCGAGCCGTCCAACGCGCCAGCGTCCATGGGGGGGGGGCTGCGGCGGCGGTCCGGTCCCGCGGCGGCGGGACCTGCTCTTGTCCTCCAGACGTCCGACGGTCCCTACCGGGCTGGAGAAGGACAAGCATAGTCCCGCGCCTGCGGGACGGCGCGCCGTCGGTCTTCCGTGGAGAAGCGGTGGTCCTCCACCGCGGGCGCTCGAGGCCGAGCGCATCTCCAGGGAGCCGTGCGGTGGTCCTCCACCGCGGGCCCGCGCTCACCGGTAGGGATTCCGTTGTTCAGTTCCGTGGTGCGGCCGCCCGGCAGGCGGCCGCCGGCATCGTCGATGGCGCGACGAACGGCGTGCCTGACCTGCTGGGGCGTACCTCAGGGCGTTGCGGTGCCGCGCTCCCCTGCCAGGGGGGCTCTTGCGGCCTGGCGCGGCGGCAGGCGCCAGAGCCCGTCGTCGGTGATGCCGACGGAGTCCAGCATGCCGGCGGCCGTCGCGAAGTCGATCCGGTAGTGTTCGCCATGGCAGTCCGAGGCGATACTGAAGGCCACGCCGCGTGTCCTCAGGTTGCCGATGTAGTCCAGGTACTGGCGGGCGAAACGGGCCGGATACTGCCGGTTGAGCAGGATCGCCGAGAGGTTGATCTCAAAAACCTTGCCATTTCCGACGAGGGCGGCGGCGAACTCGTCGTGCATGGACTGGGGGATGGCGCCGAAGTCATCGAACCAGGGCTCGGCTGGGTAGCGTCCGGAGGCGTCCTGCCAGTGCCCCATCCACCACCAGGGATGGGCCACGATGTCGACCAGGGGATGGCACGCGAGAAAGAGATTCTGGCGGTGGTAGTCGCAGATGATGGCCCGGCGCTCGAAGGGCACATAGAGGGGCCAGTGGGTACCCCCGACGACGTACTCGACGCCGTAGGTCCGCAGGTCGGCCTCCGTGATGCCGATGGCGGGTCCCGCTCCGGCCGGGCCACCCTGGCGGAGGCCGTAAACGGGCCGGTCGTGGCCGCCGCGGGCGATCTCGGCCAGCTCCCAGGCGGAGACGCAGCTCACCTCGACGCCGAAGTGGAAGCGCTGGGAGGGTTTGCAGGCCAGGAACTCCTCGCGGGAGGCGGCCAGGTCGGGGAGGTTGTAGGGCGTGTGAATGTGGTCGGTCAGGCCGAAGTCGGCGATGCCGGCCGCGGCGGCCTCGGTGACCAGGTCGCTGACCTTCAGGGCCGCTTCGTCGCAGGAGTTGCGTGAGTGGATATGCCAGTCGGAGGTGATGGTCATGGATGTGGACCTCGCCTTTTTCCCTGGCGGCCGGGTCCTCTGCAACCCGGCCACGGCATGCGGAGATGCCGCGCTCCAGGGACCGGGACCCTATTTCCTCGTGGAGCGGCCGGTGCCGCGGCCGCGTTCCAGGTGCTGGCGGAGGTCCGCCGCACGGTCCATGATCTCCTCGCGGGAGATGCCGGCCGCGGCATACATGGCGAGGATGTTGTCGAGGGGCGTCTCGGGGGGCACGGCGTGGGAGGCCCCGAGGAGGTACCCGCCGCCAGCCGCGGTCATGCCCTCCACCAGGGCGCGGGTAGCGCGGAACACCTCCTGGGCGCTGCCGCAGGGCAGGAGGTGCTGGGTATCGACGCCGCCGTGGAAGGACAGCCGGGCGCCGAACTCCCGCTTGAGCTCAAGGGGGTCCATGCCCGGGCAGTTGCACTGGATGGGGTTGAGCACATCGATGCCCATCTCGATGAGGTCTGGGATGATGGGGCGGACCGCGCCGCAGGTGTGGTAGGCGACCCACAGGCCCCGGGCATGGCCGGTAGCGGCGATCTCGGCCAGGTGCGGGCGGACCCGGTGGCGCCACATGGCCGGGTCCAGGACCAGGCTGCGCTGGCTGCCGACGTCATCCCCGAGCCAGAGCCAGTCCACGGCGAAGCGGGCACAAGCAGCCTCCGAGAGCTCCACCGCAAAGGTGGCCGCTGCCTGGAGCAGCGCCGCGGCCTCGTCGGGGTTGGCGGCGAGGTCCAGGAGGGTCTGTTCCATGCCGCGCACGCGGCAGAGCATTTCCACGAGGCAGGGCGAGACGTCGCAGCCGATGAAACGCGTTGCGGCAGAAGCCATGAGGGGCTCCATGGTACCCAGCAACTGCGGTATGCGCTCGTGGGGGAAGCGGTAGCGGGGCAGGGCGTCGGGGGGGGCGTCCTGGAGGGGCGAGTGGCGGATCTGGTTGAAGGGGCCTTCGCGGATCCACTCGATGCCCCAGTCGTCGGTGTGGGTTTCCCCCTCGTGCTCGTGGACGATGCCTTCCATGGCGTGGTTGTTGCCGACCCAGGTCTGGCGCACGTCGTCGCCCAGGGCTTCGGCCACGGCGCCGGGCGGCAGTTCGAGGGCGGCCGCCAGGCGCCGGACCGTGTCCGGGTGGAACCACATCCACACGGGTACGCGATCCACGGGCTGGCGGCGCAGGGCCCGGTGCACACGCTCCTTGGAGGTCATAGGAGTGGCTTCCCTGACGACGCCATCCGGATCACCGCCACCCCGAAGCGCTCCAGCTTCAGTTCGGCCTTCGTCTTCCTCCCCGAGAGCAGCTCGGTCCTGCCAGCGGGGACGGCCATGGTCCTCTCATCCTCCGTGTGGTTGATCAGGAAGAGCACGTCACCGCCGGGGCCCTGGCGCACGGAGACCTCGACGCCCGGGGGCGGCGTCAGGGGCGCCTTGACACCCGCGCTGGCGAGCACGGCGGCGGTCACGGCATCGTAGAAGGCGTCCTCCTTGGCGACGGTGCCGACGTAGTAGGCCCAGCCCTTGCCGAAGCGGTTGCGGGTGACGGCGGCATAGGGTTGCAGGTGCCAGTCCTGGTAGGTGGCCAGCACCTCGGCGGTGCCGGGGATGATCCAGTCGGTGGAGAGGATGGCACTGAAGGTGCCGGCGATGGGCTCGCGGCCGACGAACGGGTGGCTGACGTTGCCGGGGACGGCGTCGTACTCCTGGATCTCGATGCCAAAGGCCGGCGCCAGCAATCCTGGCAGGGTCCGCTCGTGGCAGAGGCCGGTGGCATCCTTGACGCCGGTACGGCAGTCGCTGATCAGGACACCGCCCATCTTCACATAGCGCGCCAGGCGCTCGGCCAGGTCGTCCGGCAGGATGTAGAGGTCCGGCGCGAAGATGGCATCGTAGGTGCTGAGATCCGCCGAGGGTGGGAGCATCTCGACGTTGACCCCGGCGCGGAACACGGCCCGGTAGAAACGGCGCACGGCGGCGATGTAGTCATTGCCGTTGTAACCGGGCTGGATACGGGTGGCCCAGAGGCTCTCGTAGTCGTAGAGGATGGCGACCTTCGGCTCGACAGTACTGTCGGCCAGGGCCTCCTCGATCCGGTGGTACTCGCTGGCGACCTGGGCGGCTTCCTGATAGCGGCGCAGGGCCCGGCCATCGTGGCCGAGGAGGCCATGCCAGTACTGCTCGCGGCCGGCGGTGCAGGTGCGCCAGCGGAACCAGACCTGGGCATCGGCCCCGTGGGCGAGTTGCTGGTAGCAGACATTGCGCAGCTCGCCGGGGCGCGGGTTGCGGCCATAGGCGCCCCAGCCGCCCGGGCCGGCGGTCTGCTCCATGATCCAGAAGTTCCCCGGCTTGAGGCTGCGCATGAGGTCCGCGGCCATGGAGCTGTCGTAGCGCACCTCGGGGGCGCCCCAGACCGGGTAGTTATCCCAACTGACGAAGTCCAGGTCGGCGGCCAGATCGTAGTAGTTCAGCTCGGGGAAGAGGCCCATGAAGTTGTGGGTGATGAAGTGCTGCGGACAGACCTTGCGCAGGATGTCGATCTGCTCGCGCTGGAAGCGCACGTTCATCCAGGAGAAGTGGCGTTGCCAGTCGAGGCAGGCGCTGGGGTTGTAGCTGGTGGCGTCGATGGGGATGGTGATCTCCTCCCAGGACTGCACCCGGTGGCCCCAGAAGTGCGTGCCCCAGGCGCGGTTCAGTTCGTCCAGGGAGCCGTACTTGTCCCGCAGCCAGTGCTGGAAGTCGGCCCGGCAGCTCTCGCAGTAGCAGAACGGGTGGCCGAACTCGTTGTCGGTCTGCCAGCCGATCACGTTGGGGGCCTCGGTGAAGTGGCTGGCCATGGCCCGGGTCACACGCTGCGAAAGAAAGCGGTACGCGCCGCTGGAGAAGCAGTTGTTCTTGCGCACGCCCCAGACGGTGTGCGTGCCGTCCCTCTGCAGCGCCAGCGTCTCAGGGTGTTTCCGGGCCACCCAGGCGGGCATGACGGCCGTCGGCGTGCAGAGGATGGCCGAGAGGCCGTGGTTGGCCAGGACCGCGAGGGCCCGGTCCCACTTGTCGAAGGTGAACACGCCATCCCGGGGCTCGATGTTGACCCAGTCGAACTCGGCCAGGCGCACGACGCTGAAGCCGGCCTCCTTCATCAGCCGGGCGTCCGTGGGCCAGCGCTCTTCCGGCCAGTGTTCCGGGTAGTAATCAACGCCGATGTGCATGGGGGTCTCCTTCCGGCAGTACGAGTGATGGCGAAACATAGCGTCTTGGCGGCGGCGTGCCTGGGGATCGGACGGATCGGACGGATCGGGCGGATCGGGCGGATCCGGTGCGCGGTTCAGGAGCCACGGCGTGCCGCGGGCCCCAGCAGCGGCCGCAGGAAGCGGCCCGTGTGGGACCCCGGGGTGGCGGCGACGGCCTCCGGGGTGCCCTCGGCGACGATGCCGCCGCCGGCCTCGCCGCCCTCGGGGCCGAGGTCGATGAGGTGGTCGGCGACCTTGATGACGTCGAGGTTATGCTCGACGACGAGGACGGTGTTGCCCTGGTCGCGCAGGCGCTGGAGGACGTGGAGCAGGTTTTCGATGTCGGCCAGGTGCAGGCCGGTGGTGGGCTCGTCCAGGATGTAGAGCGTATGGCCACCCGGGCGCCGGGCCAGTTCCGCCGCGAGTTTGACGCGTTGCGCCTCGCCACCGGAGAGGGTCGTTGCCGGCTGCCCGAGCTTGGCGTAGCCCAGGCCGACGTCGCAGAGGGTCCCCAACTGCCGCTTCAGCCGCGGGACGGCCTCGAACAGGTCCCGGGCGTCGGCGACGGTCATGTCGAGGACGTCGGCGATGGAACGGCCGCGGTAACGGATGTTGAGGGTCTCCTGGTTGTAGCGGTGGCCCTGGCAGGCCTCGCACACCACGTAGACATCCGGCAGGAACTGCATCTCGATCTTCTTCAAGCCGTCGCCATGGCAGTCTTCACAACGGCCCCCCTTGACATTGAAGCTGAAGCGGCCGGCGCTATAGCCGCGGGTGCGGGCATCGGGGACGCGGGCGAAGAGGGCCCGGATGACGTCGAAGGCGCCGATGTAGGTAGCGGGGTTGGAGCGTGGGGTCCGGCCGATGGGGCTCTGGTCGATGACGATCATCTTATCGACGTGCTCGACGCCGCTGAGTCCGGCATGGGCCCCGGGGGCTGGTGTGCGCAGTCCCAGGGCGCGGGCGAGGGCCCGCATGAGGATGGTCTCCACCAGGGTACTCTTGCCGGAGCCGGAGACGCCGGTGACGCAGCAGAAGGTCCCCAGGGGGATGCGGACGTCGATACTCCGGAGGTTGTTCTCGGCGGCCTGGCGGATGGTCAGGATCTGGCCGTTGCCCGGCCGGCGGCTGGTGGGCACCGCGATGCTCCGCCGGCCGCTGAGGAACTGGCCCGTGAGGCTAGCTTCGCAGGCGCGGACCTGGTCTGGGGTCCCGGCGCAGACCAGGTAGCCGCCATGCCGGCCGGCGCCCGGGCCCAGGTCCACGATGAAGTCGGCCCTCTGCATGGTGGCCGGGTCGTGTTCGACCACGATGACCGTGTTGCCCAGGTCGCGGAGACGGCAGAGGGTCTGCAGCAGCCGGTCGTTGTCCCGGGGATGCAGGCCGATGCTGGGCTCATCCAGGATGTAGAGGACACCCACCAGGCCCGTGCCCACCTGTGTCGCCAGGCGGATGCGCTGGGCCTCGCCGCCGGAGAGGCTGATGCTGGTGCGATCAAGGGTGAGATAGCCGAGGCCGACGGCCTGGAGGAAACCGAGCCGCGAACGGATCTCGCGGACCAGGTCGCGGCCGACGGTAGCCTGTTCCGCCGACAGGGCCAGGCCGTCGAGGAAGAGCAGGGCCCTCTCGATGGTCAGCCCGCTGAACTCGTGGATGCCCAGTCCACCGAGGGTCACGGCCAGGGCCTCCGGCTTGAGCCGGGCCCCACCGCACTCCGGACAGCTCTCGGGCACCATCACCGCCCGGAGTCGTTCGCGGACCAGGTCGCTGGTGGTCTCCTGGAAACGGCGCAGGAGGACCGCCAGGATACCCTCGAAGGGCCGCGTGACCCGGTGGTGGCGCCGCATCATGGAGTACTCTAGGGAGATCGCCTGTTCGCCGCTGCCATGCAGGAGGATGTGACGCAGGTCCGCGGGCAGGTCCCGCCAGGGCGTCAGGGCGTCCACGCCGTAGTGGGCCGCCACGCTCTGCAGGAGCTGATGGTGGTAGCGCGCCACGCGCCGCGGGGCCTGGGTCAGGAGCGGGATGGCTCCCTTGCACAGCGGCAGGCTCGCATCGGGGATGAGGAGATCCGGCTGGATGACCTGGACCTGGCCAAGGCCATGGCAGCGGGGGCACGCGCCGTAAGGGCTGTTGAAGGAGAAGTCGCGCGGCTGCAGGTCGCCGAGGCTGATGCCGCAGTGCACGCAGGCGAGGTGCTCGCTGACGAGCTCCTCGCGCCAGCCGCCGGGGGCCTGCGCGTCTTCGGTCAGGGCCACCAGCATGCCGCCGCCGAGGCGCAGGGCCAGTTCGACGGAGTCGGTCATGCGGGAGGGGGTCGTGGCCCCGGTCTTGAGGCGGTCGACGACGGCCTCGAGGGTATGGCGTTGCTGGCGTTCGAGCCGGGGGGCCTCTTCGAGGCTGACGAGCTGGCCATCGATGCGGGCGCGTACGAAGCCATCCTTGCGCATCTGCTCCAGGGTCGCTCCGTGTTCGCCCTTGCGGCCGCGAGCGTAGGGCGCCAGCAGCACCAGGCGCAGGCCTTCGGGCAGGTCCAGGAGGCGTTGGGCGATGGCCTGGGCGCTCTGCCGCCTGACTTCGCGGTGGCAATGTGGGCAGTGGGGCGTCCCGACGTGGGCGTAGAGCAGCCGCAGGTAGTCACTGATCTCGGTGGTGGTGGCGACGGTCGAGCGGGGGTTGCTGCCGGCGGCGCGCTGTTCGATGGCGATGGCGGGGGAGAGCCCCTCGATGTGGTCGACGTCCGGCTTCTGCAGGCGGTCGAGGAACTGGCGCGCGTAGGCCGATAGACTCTCGACGTAGCGGCGCTGCCCCTCGGCATAGAGCGTATCGAAGGCGAGGGAGGACTTGCCGGAGCCGCTGAGGCCGGTGATGACGACGAGGGCATCGCGGGGCAGTTCGACGCTGATGTTCTTCAGGTTGTGCTGGCGGGCGCCAACGATCTTCACGCAGCCGGCCATAGCGACTCCTCAGGCTCCCGGGCGGCAGGCGGAGACGATGGCTGCCCGGGAGCTCCATGAGACCGTCTTCCCGCTGAGGGTGGCGCGGAAGGCCTCGGCCACGCCGGCCACCTCGTCGGGTGTCAGAGAGCGCAACAGGTGCTGGGCGTAGCTGGGACGGCCTCCGGCAGGGACCTCCGCGAACCAGCGCCCCAGCATGGCGGGGGTGATGACCACCTGCAGGGCGGCATCCTGTTCCAGGGCATCCCCGGCACGCAGGCCCTGCGCCCGGACCCAGGTCACCAGGTCGGCGACATCCCAGTTCACCATCGGGTCCTGTTCCTGCGCGTAGAGAGCCTCCTCGGCCTGGGCAAGACGCTCGGCCAGGCCTGCCGGCAGGACGTCGGTCCCCAGGAGTCGATAGAGGCGCTGGGTGTGGTGTGGAATGCTCTCGGCGAGCACCAGCCTGCCCCCCGGCGCCAGCAGCGGGACGATGGCTGCCAGGGCCGCGGCGCGGTCCGGCTCCCGCAGCAGCACGTTGCGGCCCACGATGAGCTCGAAATGGATATCCGGCTCTGAGGCCGCGCGCAGCAGGCCCGGGAGCTCGGACAGGGGCCCGGCCAGGACCGTGGGCCGCCGGAGCTCGGGGATCGCCTTGGCCTGGTCTAGGAGAGCCGCGGCGCTGGCTGGGTCCGCGGCGAGCGCCCAGACCCCTCCTTCGCCGGCGCGGCGCAGGGCCTCCCAGGTGAAGAGGCCGGTGTCGGCCGAGAGGTCGAGGACGCGCCAGTGCCGCTGGCAGCCGGCGGCAGCGAACACGGCCTCGCGGAGGCGCTCGAGGTGCTGGCCGACGCCGCTGACGGTCCTGGCCAGCCAGCGTTCCAGGGCCTGGTCCTGGGGCGAGAAGGTCAGGATCTCGGGCGGGGCGCCGGTGGGATTGCCCTCGACGGCTGCCGCCAACTGGGCTTCGCGGCGGCGCTGGACCTGGCTGGCGATAGCCTGTTCATAGCCGATGGCGCCGGGCTGGTAGAACACCTTGCCCTGGAGGCTGTCGGGCAGGTACTGCTGGGCCACCCAGTGGTCCCGGTAGGCATGCGGATAGAGGTAGCCTACGCCATGGCCGAAGCCGTCCTTGTCGCGGCTGGCATCGCGCAGATGGCTGGGGACGTCCGAGTCGCGTTCCTTCTCCACGGCCGCCAGGGCATCGAAGAAGGCCATGACCGAGTTCGACTTGGGGGCCGTCGCCAGGTAGAGGGCCGCGTAGCCCAGGGGGTAGTTGCCCTCGGGCATGCCGACCCGGTCGAAGGCTTCGGCGGCGGCCGTGCACACGACCATGGCATT
>Ga0172375_10007833_pt1 | contig 14548 bp, 11 predicted proteins | sample LakKiv1m_FD_114537 | JGI IMG/M metagenome (GOLD analysis project Ga0172375, IMG submission 114537) | Freshwater microbial communities from Kabuno Bay, South-Kivu, Congo - kab_092012_11.1m | ecosystem: Environmental > Aquatic > Freshwater > Lake | place: Democratic Republic of the Congo... | reverse complement strand
TCACCCGCCGCGGCTGCGAGAGTGTGGGCGCTCGCTACTGGAACAACGTCGTCATCGGATCCGTGGACGATCATCCAAGGACGCGGCGCAATCCGCGCAGCGGCATCCAACGCATCCAGATTCGCGATCGCATGTGTCCAGGAGACGGGGTCCGGTGGATACCCAGGCGTTCGCAACACGCCGGTGCGCCGCGCGTACTCGAGGAACCACGCAGGGTCGCGCACCCATTCGCGCAGTGACGCCGGAGCGGCGAAGGTAGCAATGCCTCGCACGCGCGCATCTCCGGCCGCGGCGACGATCGCGAGTGTCCCGCCGAGCCGGAACCCGGCCAGACACACCCCGGAGATGTCACTTCGAGCGTCAACCGCGTCGATGGACGCTCGCACGTCGGCAAGCCAACCCTCGATCGAGAAGTCACCGTCAGACGCGCCGGTTCCCCTGAACGTGAACGTCATTGCCGCCCACCCTGTCTCGGCCGGTATCCGATCGACCAGCAACGCGTATGTCGCCCCGACCATCGCGGCGCCTCCCGTGCCGCGCGGAAATCCCGGCAGGAGAACGAGCGCCGGCACTCTCCCGGCGCCGGCGGGCCTCCTCCAGTGCGCGGCGAGCCTCAGCCCCTCCGAGGAGAACTCCTCCACGCGCCACACTCCTCTCGAGGTCGTCGCCTATCCGTATCAGGCGCCTGCCCAGAAGACACGCGCTATTTCGGTGCCGTGCCGATCGCTACCGCGCGATCCCCAGAAGCCGCTGCGCGTTCGACAACAGCACCTTCTCGGTTATCGCGTCGCTGCAGCCGAGCGCCTCCCAGGCCGAGAGCCACTGCTCATGCCCGAGGAACGGGTAGTCGGTTCCGAAGAGAACCCGATCCTGGAGCCGCCCTTTGATCTCTCGAACCAGCTCGGGCGCGAACCGGCGCGGCGACCACCCTGAGAGGTCGATCCACACGTTGGGCTTGTGCAACGCCACTGCGAGCTGCTCGTCCTGCCACGGCCAGGCCGGATGCGCCATCACCACCTGGAGATCGGGGAAGTCGGCAGCGACCGAGTCCAGATGGATCGGCCGTGACCATTCGAGCTTCATGCTCCCGCCACCCGGCATGCCTGCACCCAGCCCGGTCGTGCCGGTGTGCACCGTAACGGGGACCTTCAGCGCCTGCGCGGTCTCGTAGATCGGGTACGCGATCTCATCGTCCGCACGGAACGCCTGCGCCGTGGGGTGAAGCTTCAAGCCGCGCAACCCCAGGAAGCGCACGGCCCGCTCGAGCTCGGCTACCGCAGCGTCGCCCTTGTGTGGATCCACCGACGCGAAACCGAAGAAGACGTCGGGATGCGCGCGCACACACGAAGCTATGAAGTCGTTCGTAACGGGCGGGAGTCCCGTAGCCGTCTCCGCGTCCCATGCAAGGAGGACACCTACGACATCGGCCGAACGGAAGACCGCCGCCATCTCTTCCACGCTGTGACGCGCAAGTGAGACTCTGAAGTAGGCCTCGCACGCCGGGCCGAACCGACCCATCGCGCCGTCCACCCACTCGGTGGTCGAAGGATGAACGTGGACGTCGATCGCTCTGGGCACGCGACGCTTCAGTCGCCTTCGGCTTCGGCAGCGCGCTCCGCCGCGATCACAGAGCGATCGGCGTGGTATCCGCGGTTGCGCGCCTCGGCGAGTGTGTCGGGGCCGAACGCCGCGAACTGCTCCGACTCGATCAGCTCGTCCACAGCAGCGGCGGCATCAGGATCGTCGAGCAGGTCCATGTCGTAGACGACCTGCGTCCGCTTGTCACCTAGGTAGCGGAAGTGCTCGAATCGGATCGGGCGGCTCACGGTGCTGCCTCCGGGTAGGGCGCCACGTAGTCGGACGGCGAGCGTCAGGCTACCCGGCACCAGCCCGGTCGAGGCCCATTCACGAGCGTCGCTGCCGGTGCCAGGCCACACGGCGCCCCCGATTCTCGAAAGCGACGTAGGCCTGCGACGCCCGCATCGGGACGTGGAATCGCCTGAAGCCATGCGACGTGCCCGGCAAGGCGATAGCGTCGGCCTTCAACCGACCCATGGGAGAAGACGCATGAAGAAGATGAAGTGGCTGAGACCGATCGCCCTCGTCGCGGCGGGCGCCTTGCTCGTTGCTGCATGCGGCGGTGACGACGACAGCGCCTCCGACACGACAACGGCCGGGGGCGGCGAGACCACGACCTCGGCGGGAGGGAGCGGCGGAGACCGGGGCAACGTCGACGGCATCTTGAAGCTCGGCGCCCTGCTACCGCAGTCCGGTGACCTGCAGGCGATCTACGAATCGTTGCAGCAGCCGATCGACATGGCGGTCAAGGAGATCAACGATGCCGGCGGCGTCAACGGGAAGCCTGTCGAGATCGTGAACGCCGATGACGGCACCAGTGCCGACGTGGCAAAGACGTCCCTCGACACGCTGCTCACCGGCGACAAGGTCGATGCGATCGTCGGCCCGGCGGCGTCGGGGACCGCGCTCGGCATCCTCGACAAGGTCAAGACCGCAGGAGTGCTCGCCTGCTCGGGATCGACGACTTCCGCCGAGCTGACGACAGCCGACGACGGCGGCTACTTCTTCCGAACTGCCCCGCCCGACAAGTTCCAGGGCCCGGCGCTCGCCCAGGTGATCGTCGGCGACGGCAAGTCGAACGTGGCCGTCCTCGCCCGCAACGACTCGTACGGCACCGGGTTCGCCGAGGCTCTCTCGACGGCCCTGACCGACGGTGGCGCAGCAGTTGCGATCAACGCCGCCTACGACCCGGCGGCTGCGGACTTCAAGTCGGACGTGGCCAAGGTCAAGGACGCCGGTCCCGACGCCATCGCGCTCATAGCCTTCCCCGACGAGGGAGCGAAGGTGCTCAAGGAGATGGTCGCCCAGGGCATCGGTCCCGACGCGATCCAGATCTACGTCACCGACGGCCTCCAGAGCTCGTCGCTCGCCGAGGGTGTCGATCCGGCGAACACCGGCGTGCTCGAAGGAGTGAAGGGCACCGCACCCGCAGCGGCGCCGAGCGGCGTGACGAGCCCGTTCAACGACGCGTGGAAGGCCACGGGGGTGGACCCGATCTTCTCTTCGTACTTCTACGACTGCACGATTGTCACGGCACTCGCATCCCTGGCTGCTACGAGCGACGACCCGGCAGCGATCAAGGACAAGATGGCCGAGGTGACCGCCGCAGGAACGAAGTGCAACACGTTCGCCGACTGCGCCGAACTCATCGCCAACGGTGAGGACATCGACTACGACGGCGCTTCCGGCCCGCTCGACTTCTCCGACGTCGGCGAGCCCACCAGCGGTGTCTACGACGTCTGGGCCTTCGACGCCGAAGGCGCAACGGGCAATGTGGACACTCCGCAGATCAGCATCGCCGATGAAGGTGTCAGCGGCTGACGAGCGACAACCGCGCACTGGCGCAACCACGAGGCCCGGGCCCTGCGGCCCGGGCCTCGTCGCGTCGGCGCCAGGGTGCATCGGCGGCAGCGCGCATCGCGGCGCTCGACCGCGGCGCTCCTCCCGTCAGCGAGCGCGGGCGAGGCTCCCCAGGTACAGCTCCACGACCTTAGGGTCGTGGAGCAGGTCGTGTCCCGTGCCCGTGTACGCGTCGCGACCCTGGTCGAGCACGTATCCGCGATGCGCGATCTGCAGGCAACGCCGCGCGTTCTGCTCGACCATCAAGACGGACACTCCGGTGGCGTTGATCCCGACGATGCGTTCGAACACGTCGTCCTGCATCAGTGGTGACAACCCGGCCGACGGCTCGTCGAGCAACAGCACCGACGGCTCTGTCATCAGCGCGCGAGCCATCGCGAGCATCTGCCGCTCGCCTCCCGACAGCAAGCCGGCCCTCTGGCCGATCCTCTCCCCGAGCCGAGGCAGCACGCCGATGATCTCCTCGCGCCGCCGCGCAAAGGTTCGCGGGCGGAGATAGCAGCCCATGCGCAGGTTGTCATCGACTGTGAGTGAGGGGAACACGTTGTGAACCTGCGGCACGTAGCCGACGCCTCGCTCCACGAGAACGTGGGCTGCGAGGCCACTGATGGATTCGCCGCGAAGGACGACGGACCCGCGCCGGAGCGGCACCAGCCCGAACACCGCCTTCAGCAACGTCGACTTACCCGCGCCGTTCGGCCCGATGATCCCGACGAGCTCACCGTCGCCGACGGCTATCGAACATCCCTTCAGGACGTCGACTCCCGGCAGGTAGCCCGCGACAACGCCGTCGGCTTCGAGGAGCGCTGTCATCCGCCCCGCTCCCCGTGTCGGCTTCCGAGGTAGGCGTCGATCACTGCAGGGTCCGCTGCCACGGCCTCCGGCGGCCCCTCCGCTATCAGGCGGCCCTCGGCCATGCAGATGATCCAGTCGCTTATCGACATCACGACGTCCATGTCGTGCTCGACGAAGACAACCGAGCGACCCGAGTCGCGCACTCGCCTCACGTGGTCGAGGAGCGCCTCGACAAGTGCAGGGTTCACGCCCGCCATCGGCTCGTCGAGCATCACCAGCTGCGGCTCGACCATGAGGGCCCTTGCCATCTCCAGCAGCTTCCGCTGGCCGCCCGATAGCGTTCCGGCAGGATCATCGCGCTTGGCATCGAGTCCGAAGTCGACCAGCAGCTCGAGCGCCCGCCGCTTGTTGTCCCGCTCCTGCTCCTGCCATCTGCGACGAACGAACGCTCCGAGCAGATGCTCACCCCGCTGGCCGGCCGCCGCGAGCAGCATGTTGTCGAGCACCGTGAGCCGGGCCAATGCCTTTGTCAGCTGGAATGTACGAACCATGCCGAGTCTGGCGACACGATGCGCCGGAACGCCCGCTAGACGCCGACCGTCGAACATCCACGCGCCGGCGTCGGGGCGGTCGAACCCGGTCAGCAGGTTGAACAGCGTCGTCTTTCCCGCGCCGTTCGGGCCGATCAGTGCCGTGATGACGTGTCGCTGGATCTCGAGGTGTGAGACGTCGACGGCGAGCAGGCCCCCGAACGAGCGGCGCACCCCGTCCACGACGAGGATCGGATCGGGCTTCGCAACGCCCGGCTCGGTCGCGACCGCCTCCAGCGCCTCGCGTGCGGAACGCACGTCGGGCGCCACGGCGACGGGCACGGAGGCCGGGTCACTCATCGAGCATCACCTCAGTTCGCGACCCGAGCACTCCCTGGGGGCGCGACACCATGAGCACCATGATGGCGAGTCCGACCAGAGCGAAGCGCGTCGGACCTACATCTGCGGGGTCGAGCACGCTTCCGATCCCGAGGAGGTTGTGAGCGATCGCCTCGCGCAAGAAGCTCTGGAACCCGGCCACGGCGCACCAGAACATGACGCTCCCGAGTGCAGGACCCAGGATTCGCCCGGAGCCACCCATGATGAGCGCCGTGTACGCGAAGAACGTCAGCGCCGACTCGAAGTTCTTCGGCTCGACGAACTGGTTGTCGAGGACGAGGAGAATCCCGGCGAGGCCCCCGATCACACCCCCGAATGTGAGCGCCTGGAGCTTGTAGACGAAGGTGTTCTTGCCGAGCGAGCGTGCCGCGTCTTCGTCTTCCCTCACGGCGCGCACCACACGGCCCCACGGGCTCCGCATGAGGATGCGCACCACGAGCGAGAAGATCGCGACCAGGCCCCACCCGACCGACATGACCCAGAGATCACGGTGGGAGAACGCGACCGTCCCCACTCCGTACCGGCCGCTCGGTATCGGGTTCCAGTCGAAGAAAGCACCCGCGAACTGCTTGATTCCCTGCGGGCCTCCGGTGACACCCTGCGCCGCGCGGGAGTTCGCGACGATTCGTAGGATCTCCGCCGCAGAGATCGTCACTATCGCGAGGTAGTCGGCGCGCAGGCGCAGGGTAGGTATCCCGAGCAGGAGGCCGAGCCCGACGGCAGCCGCCAAGCCGACGAGGAAGGCCACCGGGAGTGGAGCGTTCCAGCTGTCAACTGCGATCGCGGTTCCGTAGGCGCTCACCAGGAGGAATCCGGCCTGGCCGTAATTCATGAGGCCGGCGTAGCCGAACTGCAGATTGAGGCCGACTGCTGTGAGCGCGTACACCGCAGCGGTACTGCCCAGGCCGACCAGCAGAGCGTCGCTGAATATGCGCCCCCAGTCCACGTGCCTACCCGATCCGTTCTCGGGCACCCAGGATGCCCTGCGGCCTGACCAGCAGCACCAGTATCAGCATGCCCAGAGCGATCGCGAACTTGAAGTCGGCCGGGAGCCAGTAGGTGGACACCTCGGACGCGACGCCCACCACGAGACCACCCGCCATCGCGCCGTAGGCGCTCCCGAGCCCTCCCAGTACGACGGCTGCGAAGATGGTCAGCAGCAGCCGGTAGCCCATGTTCCACTGCACGGTCTCGGAGACGCCGAGCAGCATCCCACCCAGCGCGCTCAGGGCCGCCCCGCCCATCCACACGGCCAGCACGACCCTCCGCGTGTCGATACCCGACGATGCAGCAAGATCACGTTCGTCGGCGACTGCCCGTATTGCAATGCCGAGCCGCGTGCGTTCGAGCACGAGGGCGATGGTGACCAGCACGAGCGCGCACGCCGCCATGACCACGTAGTCGCGGACGGGTAGCTCTATCGGCCCGATCCTCGTCGGCGCCTGAGCCGAGTACTGGCGATACGCGCGGGCGTTGCCCCCGTACACGATCTGATACCCGTACCTGAGGAAGATCGAGAGGCCGATCGACACCAGCATGCGCGAGAGATTGCCGGTTCGCCTCCTCACCAGCGGTCGCCAGAGACCCACCTCGAGCGCTCCCCCCAGGAGTCCTCCCGCGACGATCACCAAGGGCAGCGCCGCCAGCAACCCGATGCGAGGTCCGCCCGTACTCGTATCGAGGAACCACGCCACGAGTGCACCGAACGTGACGAGCTCGCCGTGCGCGAAGTTCACGAGTCCCGTAGTGCCGTAGACGAGCGACAACCCGACCGCACACAGGCCGATGATGAGGCCCAGGCGCACTCCGCCGACCGCAAGGTTCAGCATCCGCTCCCAGCGGCTCTGGACGTCGTAATGCGGTGCACTCGACGAGATACCGACGAACGGGAAGAGAACACGTTGGGGGTTCTGGCCGTACACACGGAAGCGGGGAAGCTCGGTGCGGCTCGAATCGACCAGCGCGAAGCCTGGCGGGATAGAGGCCGCGTCGATCGACACCTGATACGTCGCCGGTCCGGGAACTCGGACCTCGAAGCGACCTTCGGAATCAGAGGTCGCCGCCCCGATAGTCGCGCCGCCGCTCTTCACCGTGACCCGGACGCCTACCACAGGAACGTCTCCGGCCCGGAGGTCGCCGAAGATCGACGCCGCGGCGGTTGAACCACTCGAAGCCGTGCTCGGAGGCGCGACCGGCTGCCGGGAGGTCGGGACCGCAGGTTCCGCCGCGCCGGCCGGGCCCACCCCCAGGAGAATCCCGAGCACCGCCGCTGCGACGGCCGCGACTGCGCCGACCGCGCGCGCGAGCCGCGAGCCGCCGCAAGCGCGCAGGTCCGCTCCACTGACGATCGCCGGAGTGTAAGAGCATCGTCGCGCCGGAGCGCGGCGGCGTGGCGTGCCCCTCATCGCCCGAACAGTGCGACGAGAACCGGCGCCATCGCCAGCGCCGGCAGGAACGACGCGACCCTGACCTCCTTTATCTCCAGGAGACGGAGCGCGATGCCGATCAGGAGGAGCCCGCCCACGGCGCTCATCTCGTCGATCATGCGATTCGTGAGCACGCTGTCGAGGAGCGCCGCCGACGCGGTGAGGCCACCCTGCACGACAGCGATCGTAAGGATGCTCGCGCCGACTCCCCAGCCGAGCGTGGCCGCGAATGCGAGCGACGCGAAGGCGTCGAGGAGGCTCTTCGTAGCGAGCAGGTCGATGTCACCGCGCAGGCCGTCCTGGAGCGATCCGAGGATGGTGAGCGGACCGACGCAGAACACCAGCGACGCAACGAGAAACCCTTCCACGAACCTTGTCTTCGGTGCACCCTCTCCCTCGCCGTCTGCACCTCGCTCGCGCTCACCTTCGGCCGGCGACCGGCTCGCCGCCTCTTCACGCACCCCGCTGCCGCGCTCGAGTGCCCGCACCTCCGGCACGTCGGGATCGAATGGGTCCGGCGCGTCGGATGGGAAGCTCCGCCCCACCCGCCGCTCGATAGCTGCGCCCGCGGCGGCAAGGCGTTCCTCGATGCGCATGGACTCGCCGAGCAGGCCGCCGAGCAGCAGCGCGCCGAGCATCAGCAGGACGTTGCTCGTAGCGGCCCCTTCACGCACGCCGAGGAAGAGGGTCACGATGCCGAGGCCCTGCATGACCGTCGCGCGCACCTGACGCGACAGACGCCCACCTACGAGACACCCTGCGAGCGTCCCGGCCGCCACGGCGATGATGTTGATGACGGTACCCGCACCCCTGAACACAGATCTGAAGCATGGCAGGCCGCCACCGACCGGCGCACCACGCGCTGCGGGGAGGCGCATCGGCGCCTCCCCGCAATGTCATGGCTGTTCGGATCTCGCCGCCCCTTGCTGCGTGGGCGGGACCACCTCCCACTACGACGGCGACGGTGCTGCGGTTGGTCTCCGCAAGGACGGTCCAGCCAACGGCCTAGCGGCCGCGCACCTCCAGAGTCCCGCGATCATCATGCATCCGTGGACCACCTCCTTTCGCTGGTACCAGGATCCTGCCACACCGGCGGCACGCCGGCGATCACGAATCCGGTTCGCGTCGATCCGCGGAGATCCGGCCATTCATCACCAGCCCGCCGAGGCGCGCCGCAGGCGTGTCGCTACGGACGGATCGCCATGTCGAGGGCGGATCGGAAACCGTAGAGCCCCGGCTGCGAGCCGTAGAACTTCGCGTCCCCGAAGGAGAAGATCCCGCCATCGGCGCCGAGCAGCCAGTAGCCCCTGCCCGTGGCGCTCGCCCTGATCTGAACTGCGCGTGGCGTGCTGCACAGGCCCGTTCCCGGGAGGCTGCCCTTGAACCGCGCCGAACCGAAGGAGAAGATCCCGCCGTCGGCGGCGAGCAGCCAGTAGCCGTCGCCCTGAGGCCGCACGGCCATGGAGATGACCGGAGCAGCGAGCCGCAGGTTGCCCGTAGAACCGTAGAACTTCGCGTCACCGAACGAGAAGATCCCGCCATCGGCGGCGAGCAGCCAGTAGCCCCTGCCCGTCGGCGTCGCTACGAGGGTGCGGATCGGCGCATTGAGTGGGCGCCCCGCCATCGAGCCGTACGAGCGCGCGTCTCCGAACGCGTAGACCGCAGCGTTGTCGGCGAGCAGCCAGTAGCCGCGACCCGTTGGACGCGAAGACAGGCTGATCGCCCTCCGGCTCACCCCTATCCCGGGGAGGCTGCCATAGAACGGGGTCCGGAACGCGAAGATGCCGCCGTCGCCTCCGAGGACCCAGTACCCGCGCGCGGACCTCGCAGAAGGCACGCCCGGAGGGTTGGAGGGCCTGGAGCAGTATCCGGCGGGTAGCGGCGCAGCCAGCCTCCCGCTGGGCCGTGCCCCCAGGTGCCGCGCGTTCTTCCGCCACATCGGCCACGAGGGAGTGCGGCTGGGTGCGCGCACCGCGTACGCCTCCATGCGCGAGAGCCTGTGGGGCGTGTCGATGGCCGCGGTGATCAGCCGCCACCCGCGCGCCCCGAACCTGCCGAGGGCGGCACTCGTCTCATAGCTCCACAGCTCACCGACCCGCTGCACCTCGTGGCCGTTGCGGCCGTCGAGCAGGAAGGTGGCGCCGTCGTTGCCGATGATGACGTCCTCTGCACGGTCGCCTATCACGTCGGCGATGATCGGCGACGGGTCGACGAAGGTTCCCGTGCTCGGGCGCGTCACCCAGATCCGCTGCCCGTTTCCCCTGAACGCGTAGACGTTGCCGTCGGCGTTGCCGATCACCACTTCGCGTGCCTTGCCGTCGCCGTCGATGTCGCCGATGGCAGGAGAGCTGAGAGTGGTTCCGCCGGTGTCCTGAGGCCATCCGGGGACGTTCGAACCATCATCCAGGTGGAATGCCCACACCCTTCGCCCGTCTGGGTGGTGGAAGAAGTTGCCGGCGCCCGTGACCACCTCGAGGCGACCATCGCCGTCGATGTCGCCGAGCGCGGCGCTCGAGTAGAAGGTGTCCCCGATGGCGCGCTGCCACACCTGCACGACGCCACCGTTCTGCCAGTCGAGACGCCGGAAGATGCCACCCTGCCAGTCGACGGGCGGGCCGGCCGAGCTGTCGCAGCCGATGAAGACCTCGGCACGATTGTCGCCGTCGACGTCGTAGAGAACGGGCGACGACCAGATCGTGTCGTCCTGGAAGTACGGGAACCCCGGCAGCTCGTTGCAGTTGCGGTCGAGGGCGTGGACGCTGTGGTTGAACGACCCGAACGCGAAGTCGGGGTATCCGTCGCCGTTGATGTCTCCGACCGCCGGGGTCGAGTACACGGCGTCGCGGCCGGCGTACGGAGCCATCCTGCTCCGGCACTTGACCGAGCCGTTGCTCCGGAAGACGACGACACCGCCCGGGCCGCTGTTGGCCCGCGGCCAGTTGGTCCCCGCGCCGACGATGATCTCGGGTCTGCCGTCACGGTCGAGGTCTCCCACCGTCGGCGAGCTGTCGACGGCCGTCGCGGCGGCCCCTGGTGCTACGACTACCGGCTGCGGCCACCCTGATACGTTCCGACCGTCGGCGTCCACCACCTGGAGCCAACCGTCCTGGCTACCGAAGAGGATCTCGGGGACGCCGTCACCGGTCACGTCCGCGATCGTCGGAGACGAGGTCCGGTTCCAGTCTGCGGCGTCGCGCGCCCAGACGGGACCTTTCAGGTAATTGCCTCCGGTTCCCTTCGCGCCGGCGGGCGCCGTTACCGGGACGCTGAGAGCTGCGGCGACCAAGGCGCCCAACATCGCGCTGCTACACGCCCTTGCTCGCTTCCGGGTCATCGTCTCATCATCGGCACGAACCTATCCGTTACCTGAGCCACTTCCTGCCGCTTCCCCACGGCATCCGGCCCGTTCAGCGCCCGAACGCACCCGGCAGCGACTCGGGGCCGACGCGCTCGGTCAACATGTAGACGGCGAACTCGCGCGTCTCGACCCGTTCGTACCGGTGACCGCCGCTTCGCAGCGCCGTCGTAAGCGATCTGTCCCGCGCGGAACCGCGGAAGACCACGTAGGTGCTCGGGTCCTCGGCTCGCACCATCCCGTCGAATCGGGCCGAGCGGACCGCATCCACAGGGGTGCCGACGATCCGTTCCCTGGTCTCGAACGTCAACGGGTACGCGATCCAGTAGTCGGCGTAGACACGGTCGACACCGGCCGCGTCCAGCGTCTCCTCGAGCGCGCCGAGTCGTGGCGGCGAGAGGTCGACGAACTCGGGTTCCTCGTCGGCGCGACCCAGAAGGGCCGAGACCGTCACGACCCCGAGCAGCGTCCCGAGTGCCAGCACGCCGATCTGGCGCGCGCGAGTAGTCACCGGGAAGGCGACGAGCAAGCAGATCACAGGGGCGAGCATGAGGCCGTACCTCGGCTCCACGACGTAGTTCGACGCCCCCGGGATCGCGAAGAGGAACGGGAACGCGACGAGGACGACGATGAGAGGCTCCAGCGCGTTCCAGGTCGTGGGCGAGCGGAAGATCCTGACGACCAGCAACCCGAGTGCAACCACCGCTCCGCATGCAAGCGCAACGCCGGCAGGGCCCAGGAGCCAGTCGCCGGTGAACGCGTGGCGAACTCCGAGCAGTGTCGGCAGGAGCCTGCCGAAGAAGCGTCCGAGTCGCTCGGGATACGTGGTCGCAACCCACGGCGTGGGTTCGTCGAGCGACGACATCCCACTGCTCAGGTTGTCGCGAACCCAGGGGAGCGCGCCGACACAAGCAGCGGGAATCGCCGGCCAGAGCCCCTTCCCCAGTGCGGGGTGACGCACCAGCAGCCATCCCAGCACCGGCAGAACCAGGTACATCGTCTGCGGCGTCGTCCACCAGGCGAGCCCGACGACGAATCCGAGTAAGACGACATCCGCGACCCGAGGTCGCGGTGCGGCGTCGCGGATCCGCAACGCAGCGAGCAGCACCGCGAGGCCGAGCACGAGCGCAACCCAGTAGAAGCCACGCTCCTTCGTGGACCACCACAGGAACGCCGGCGGGTAGACGAGGAAGAGGAGCCCGGCAGCGGTGGCCGACGGCTCGCGTACCGTGCGCCGGCCCACGCGCCAGACGAGCAGAGCGGCGACACCCGAGAGGAGCATCGGCACCAGCTTCAACGCAATCGTCGAAGTACCGCAGACAGCGAAGAGCGCAGCGACGAGCAGCGGCTCGAGCGTCCCCCCATAGTGCTGACCCCAGAAGAACAGCGGGCGCTCACCGTGGAGGATCGAACGGGCCATGAGACCGACGACCGCCTCGTCGGCGTCGGCCCGCCCCATGGGAGATGCGAGGACCCACACACGCAGGGCAATCGCGGCGAGCACGACAGCGACCACCACCCACGCCGCTACTCCTCGGCGGGTCGGTGCTGCCGCTGCCCTATCACGGTGGCCTGGAATCACGCCCGTACCGCAGGGATCGAACGTCCTCGCTCGCCGACCCGCTCCAAGAACGACGTGTACCTGCGGAGAACCGCCGCCCAGCGATAGCGCGCCTCCACATACGCGCGCCCTGCATCTCCCAGGTCACGTCGCAGGTCGTCGTCGCCCAGCACCTGCTCGACGCCGATCTCGAACTCTCCGAAGCCCTCGAACCAGAGCCCTCCGCCCGATGCGGAACAATGACGGCGGGTCGTGGCGCACGCCCCGTTCACGAGCACCGGCGTGCCCACGCTCCAAGCCTCCAGCACGACGAGCGAGAGCGACTCGTAGGCCGAAGGCGAGACGAGAGCGCGTGCTCCGCGAAGCAGGCCCCACTTCGTCGCTTCATCGACCGAACCGGTCACGATCACATCGGGGTGTGGAACGGGGCCGTCGACGATCGGTCCGGCGAGTACGAGCGCGGCCGGCCCGGGGTGCCGCTCCTTCCATGCAGCGAAGAAGCGCGCGAGCATCGACGTGCCCTTCATCTCGGTGACCTTGCCGAGGCAGAGCAGGTACGGCCTGTCACCGAGCCCCAGAGCAGAGCGTGCCTCCTTGCTGTCGCCGGTGTGGCTCTCGACACCGATACCGAGAACTATCTGCGGGGCGGTGACGATCGGCGGGAAGAGCCGCTCCGCCAGGCCGCGCTCCTCGTCGGTCCAGAAGACCCGGCCGCCGGCGTCCTCGAAGACCCTTCGGAAGACCGAGAGCCGTATCGGAGGCTCGTCGTGCGTAGCGGGGTGCAGCACGGCGCGCCGGCCGAGCTTCATCACACCTTCCACGGTCGGCCAATACAGATAGGGGTGGAACGTCACGAGGTCGCAGGCCGATGCCTCGGCGGCCTCCACGAGTCCAGGGGACACCGGACCCTGCATCTCGACCCACCGCAGCGCCTCGGCTTCGCTCAACACGCCGGGCGCCGGGAAGACCGCGCGCGAGAACCTGTCGAACGCCGGTACGTCCTTGGGCAAGGAGCGGAACCTGGTGACCGGGATGCCTTCGACCTCGACCCTGCCGGGCGCGTACTCGTCGGCCCAGGTGACGGTGTCGAGCGCACATGTGGTGAAGACCTCGACCGACCATCCAGGTAGGTCACGCAGCCGCTCCGCCAGTAACCGCGCGGCGGTCTCGGCTCCTCCGTGGATCTCGCGGCCATATCTCGGCAGCACGAAGCCGATCTTCATGTCTTCCGCTCCTGGCCCTGCGGGCCGGGCCGCTCGGGCCACGCTCGCCCACCCCACAACGAGCTCGGTCGCGTCGCGCAGGGCTCGCTCATGTTGCCGCCTCGATGAGTGGGGCGAGCGCGTCCCACAGACGCGCCCGCGACCTCTCCAACGAGAACTCCTCCAAACGAATGCGACCCGCCCCCACCAGCCCGTCACGCAACACCACATCACCCAGCACACGACTCACCGCCGCCGCCACCACACCCGGAGACTTCACATCCAGCACAACGCCCGCATCCGCAACCGTCTCGGGAACCGCCGCCGCACCGAACGCCACCACCGGAACGCCATACGCCATCGCCTCCAACAACGGCACACAGAACCCCTCGTGCTCCGACACGCAGACGAACACATCCGCACGCCGGTAATAGGCACCCAGCTCACCCGCCGACACAGAACCCGCCAGCACCACCGCCCCATCCAAACCCAGCTCCGACACGAACCGCCGCAACGCCACCTCATACACAGCCGACGACGCAGCACCCACCAGCACCAGCCGCGCATCGGGGTCATACACCCGCCTGTACACGGCCAACGCCTTCACAAGATCATGCTGAGCCTTGTTCGGCGCCAACCTCCCCACGAACAACCAGCACGAACCCCGCCCAACCGACAACCTCTCCAACAACCCCTCGTCACACTCCCCGACCAGCCCCTCCAAATCCAGCAGCACCGGCACCACACCCGTCCGGCCGAACCCCACCTCCCGAAGCTCCCCCTCATCGAACCCCGAATCCGCAACACCCAACACCGACCTACCGGCAAGAGCCGCAAGCTGC
>Ga0172375_10007832_pt1 | contig 14551 bp, 17 predicted proteins | sample LakKiv1m_FD_114537 | JGI IMG/M metagenome (GOLD analysis project Ga0172375, IMG submission 114537) | Freshwater microbial communities from Kabuno Bay, South-Kivu, Congo - kab_092012_11.1m | ecosystem: Environmental > Aquatic > Freshwater > Lake | place: Democratic Republic of the Congo... | reverse complement strand
GAAGCACAGACGTCAGTCCGAAAGGAAACGACTCTACGGCACTGATGAATCACACTTCCCGGAAATCCGGGACCAAGAACTGCCCCGTGCCGCATGACTCATGACAGAAAGTAGCGGCACCCCCTCCCACGAGCAGGACGGTCAGCATGAGCATACTCGCCCACAGACGAACAAATCCTCGATTGGACATATCCCTTCCCTCCCTCACCGGATCCAAGGAGACGTCATCCAAATAAGACCAGGGTGTCTCGTATAATTTCAAGCGTAAGACCACAGGGAACCTTCGTCAACGAGAAAACCGTACCTCAGACAACAGGTCTCCACCTCACCCTCGGAACACCTTGAACATTGCGAAGAACGGCGGGAATGTTCCCAATAGTCCCAGGGCGATAAGAACCAGTGTGATGAGGAACACTTTCCCGAAATGGATTTGGCGATCCTTCCACGAAGTATGCAGCACAATCCAGACAGTGAGCCACGTCAGTACCGCAAGGCTAGAGATCCCGCTCAGCTCGCCGGTCGGAAAATAGAAGACATAAAATCCCTTGATGGTCTTACTGACTGCTTTGAGCGTGGTGAACAGTCCCATTGCGAAACTGCCCGCCCCTGCCGCCAGGACAGCCGCAGCGGCTCTACCGTTAGTGATTGTCTGCTGGGTCTTGTTCATGATCATTGCCCCTTATCGAACCGGTGCTAGCATGGTAATCAAGGCTCCGAGGAGACCGCTTACACAGGCAGCGAGAAAGGCGATGGTGAGGAGAGCCAGCAGGGAATTCCGAATGTCTTTATTCTGCTCCTCTGCGAGCGTTGCGCCATAGGTCGTGACGACGTAGGCAACGGCAGTAGCAAGAATGGGAACGATCCAACCCAGATGTTCCTTCCACTCCATGCCCACGTCTTCCCAGAATGCCAGGTTCGGGTTTGCCAACAAAAAAGACCTCGGGAACTGAGCCAGATCCAGCGGCTCCTTTGCACCTAACCATTCAGGTCTCACCCGATACCAGGGGTAGGGGACGTACGAACCGATAATGTCGGTCAGCCAGGCAAGGAAAACGATAATCCATGCGCCAACCGCCGGCAGCCGAACGTAAGCCCTTGATCCTGTGGAGGTAATCCACCCCTGTCTCAGACTCCACAGGCCGATCAAGACCGCTGGAAATACAAGTAAGAGAATGCCTCCCAAGGCCATCCCGTGAAAGAGAGTCCATATCTTGTGGTAAGAAAAACCCGGCATTTGCTCTGCTCCCCGTCTGATAGCCTCTTGAAATATCGCGGAACTGATCTGGGTTCACTCTTTGCCCAAGGTGGCGTATCTGGTAGCTTCCCGATCAGGCAGGATGGCCCCATCGCTCCCGTGGACTTCGATATCTGCAACCACTGCCTTTCTCAATGTTAGGTCTACCTCCCACTCACCATGTTCACCTAATCGCACGGAGCCGATTTCCAGTTTGGGAATGGCTTGCTCCACGACGTTGTGGGCTTGATTGAGCGAGGCTGAGACCTGATTTGCTCGGACCTTCTGCCCCTTGGGCATGATTTCGCCTGTGACAGGGTTCAGCTTGATCTTTCCTACGATTTTGTCTGCCAGTTTCAGAGGCACCTCCAGTTTTTTCTCGCCACTCTTCTTCGTTTTGACAAAGGCTCTTCCAGCCGTCAGCTCAGGCAGCGCGGCCTTAACCGTTTCCATCGCCTGTTCCGCAGATATGGCCGGCTTCATGTACGAACGTTTGTCCTTGTCCTCTTTTGCCATCGCACATGTGGCCAGCAACGTGGCGCATGTCAAGAGACCGAGCATGGTCACAGAAGCGGGGCTCATGATGGGTATCATTTTCATTCCCTTCAGTCTTGATCTTGTACTCAATGATAACGAGGTAAGATTACCGGAACCTTTCACGAACATTACATTTTTGACAGGTTCGTCCGAGGGATTGAGAAACGTATCGTGCTGCGGATTATTCTTGAGGAAGACGTATCGTAAACGCGGAACCGGTGCCTGGTTCGCCGGCAACTTCAACCTGTCCGCCGTGCGCCTTGATAATGGACTTGACCAGGCTCAGTCCCAGTCCGAGTCCCCGTTGTGAGCGACTCTTGTCACCTCGGTACAGACGATTCCAGATCTTTGAGATCTCCTCTTCGCTAATGCCCAGGCCGGTGTCCTTGACCGTGATGATGACCTGCTTTAGTCCTTGAGACGCTTCAACGTCCACTCTGCCACCATCCGGCGTATATTTCACAGCATTGTCCAGTAGGTTTGCCAGGGCCTGCCGCATCCTGCTCAGATCGGCAGTCACATGCGTATCCCCGCAAAAAGAAGTGCCGATGATGACATTCTTTTCTTCCGCAACGTAACGGTAGAGGTCAACAACCTCTCCGATCACACGTGACATGTCCACCTGTTCCATATCAAGTCTGAGAGTGCCGATCTCCGCCTCTGAAATGTCCATCAGCGTGTTCAACATCTTGACCATGCGCTCGGATTCTTCCATGCAGTCAGCCAGGGCTTCTCGATAGCTTTCTAGGTCCTGATTTGATTGTAACGCTATTTCCGCTGTCCCTCGCAGTCGCGTCATCGGTGTTCGCAAGTCATGGGCTACGTTGTCCAACGACTCTTGCATTCCTTTTACGAGGTTCTCAATTCTTTCCAACATGTTATTGAAGAGAATTACCAACTCGGCAAGCTCGTCGCCCCCTTTCCCGGTAGGTACGCGGGCTTCCATTCTGCCGGTCTCCATTATGGCGCGTACTGTCTGGACGAGATTACGAATCGGGCCGAGGGCGCGAAAGGTCAAAAAGTGACCCCCGAGGAGACCTATAAAGACAGCCGGAATTATGACTCCGGCAAAGACATGCCGAAGACGTGAGAGAGCCTCCTCCCTATACTCTATGTTTTTCCCGATCTGCAGGAAATTACCATCCTCCAACGGAACCGAAGTAATCTCGAACACCGTTCCATTCTCTTTTGTCGTTAGGGGTAATCGTTCCTTCTTGCCGTGGAGCGATATCTTCCTGGTCTGATTGAGATCAATGTCGGCCCATTGAGAGGGGAGGCTCAACAAAAGCGTACTGTTGGCCGGACTTGCAACTCGGACCAGAAACTGTTCCGGCTTCCCATAATCCTTTTCGGAATTGATCTTGTCTTGTAGGGCGACTAGAGCGCCTTTCCGGTATTCATCCTCGTACTCATTGAATCTCAGTTGGACCGCCGTTTGGTCTTCCTGTTGCAACGAAGTAGAGAGAGAGTAATAAGCTAAGAAAAAAAGCGCCATGTAAGCCAGAATGAAGACCGCCGCATACCACAGGGTGAGACGAAGAGTGAATTTCCTTCTTATCCGGTCAGGAAGACTTGAGTACATAGCCCACTCCCCGGATCGTGTGAATCAATTTCTCCTCGAAATCCCTGTCAACCTTATTTCTCAATCTGTGAACCAACACATCCACAACATTTGTCTGAGGGTCGAAATCGTAGTCCCAGACATGCTCCATGATCATGGTCTTGGAAACGACCCTCCCTGCGTTGCGCATGAGATATTCGAGAAGAGAAAACTCACGAGGCTGCAGGTCAATCTTTTGCTGTCCCCGGAAAATTTCCCGCGAGAGAAGGTCCAGATGGAGGTCCCCCGCCACCAACCGGGTCGGCAAAGTGGGTGGGCCGGCTCGGCGGATGAGGGCCTGTACGCGGGCAAGGAGCTCCGAAAAGGCGAACGGCTTCACAAGGTAATCGTCGCTTCCCGTTTGAAGCCCCTTGATCCGATCATCCACGGAGCGTTTGGCGCTCAGAATAATCACGGGGGAATTGATCCCTTGACGGCGAATCTCCTCGATGAGATTCAGGCCATCGCGTTTGGGCAACATGATGTCAATGATGCAAGCATCGTAAGGCTCGGTCAGGGCCAGATAAAGACCGTCCTCACCGTCCGAGGCGCGGTCCACGGCAAATCCTGCCTGCTTCAGCCCTTTGACAATCAGAGAAGCGATCTTCTCGTCGTCTTCCACAACTAAAACCCTCATGCTCCAGGACCTCATTCGTGGGTTGTCATTCATAGCCTACACCATGAAAGGGCTGGGTTCCAGGACCTGAGTGCTCGGAGACTCAGCGCGGGAGTCCAAAAGAGCGAGTGTTGGGACCCCGCGCGAGCCCTTGATTTCTATGGCGAAGTATTAAGTACCGGGATAGAGAGACCCTGTTTTGCAGGAACGGTTAGGCAACAACACAATATGGCATACCCGGTCATTTGCGGTGTCTCGCTAATGACATACGGGCTGACTCCGGTCTCAGGGCTGTCTCTGTATTGTAAGCGAGGCCGGATTGATCTAAAATTAATAAGTCCTTGGACTCTTGCTCCTCCGTTGCCTTGTTCTCGGGATCAAACCCGCCTACTATGCAGCCGGAAGACTGATCACAGATTTGAGCAGGAGAAGCTTCCTTCCGAAAGGGGTATGAGCAATGAACACCGAGCAAATCAAGGAGACAGTGAAAGATCGCTACGGGAAGTTTGCTGAAACGGGAGGAAACAAGGAGTCCTGTTGACCCAGCAAACAAAAGCCCGGTTCGGGCTATGCAGTGGATCAGGGACTCTACGGGGAGCCAGAGCTTTCCTTGATCCCGGAACTGGCTCGCAACCTCTCCAGAGGCTGCGGCAATCCCACGGGGTTCGCCGATCTTCAAGTCGGTGAAGTGGTCGTGGATTTCGGCTGTGGAGGGGGCATAGACGTTATTTTGGTTGCTCATAAGGTGGGCCCGCAAGGCAGAGTACTCGGCATAGACGGTGCGCATCAGATGATCGACCGAGCCAAGCAGGCTGTGGCTGAGGCAGGCTTGCAAGACAGGAACATTGAATTCCGCAACGCATACTTGGACCAAACACAGATTCCAGACGGCTTTGCGGATGTGGTGGTCTCCAACTGCGTCATTAACCTGTGCCCCGACAAGGAGGCTGTGTACAAAGAAGCCTTTCGTATCTTGAAACCCGGTGGACGGATCGCCATATCAGACATTGTTCTCACCGAAGATATTAATCAGCATCTTCGAGAGCGTTTTCAGTCAACCTGGGCAGGCTGTTTGGGAGGGGCCGTTCCTGAACGTGAATACTTGCAGACAGTCAGTAAAGCGGGATTCACCGCTGTGCAGATCGTGGCTCAACATACCCTCACTGCCGAAGAACTGGCCGCAATGGCTTGTTGTCCGGGCGAGGAATTCACAACTTCTCCTGCGAAAGAGGACCTCGCAATGGTACTGGGGAAGGTGAAGAGCGTCAAGTTCACGGCGATGAAGCAATCCTCGACTAAGTATGCAATTTTCTAAATTCGGTCACACAAAACCAAGTGCGAGTCACCTGGCACACCGCACGCTAGGTGCCACTGCCGGCTTGTCCGGCAGTGCCTCGGAAAACACTGCTAGCAAGCTAGCAGTGGCACCCGAATACGACACCGAACTTTTGAAACGGAGCATTAAGAGTGATTAGAGGCGCTTGCCCACCGGGATTACCACCGGCAAGGCAAGCATACCAAAAATATCAGAAAAACAGTCTAATAAAGCGCTCGCGATTTCGCGTCGTTACTACCTGTCGAAGTTCTTTCCACCGTATCTGTCAATCCTTAGTCATGGACCGTTGTTAGCGGCCAGGAGATTCTTGAGGGCATTGTGTCCCCGTCTGGCCGCTACGTCCGCGGGCGTGTGACCCTCCCTGTTCTTCGCCGGCATTGAAGCACCTGCGGCAAGTACCGCTCGAACGCTCTCTTCGGATCCTTTGAACGCAGCCCAGTGAAGTGGGGTGTCTCCTTCCTTGTCCGGATCATTGGCGTTTGCCCCCAGCGCCAACAATCGTTTGACCACGGCGGAGCATCCTTCCAGGCAAGCCCAATGGAGGGCGGTTCTTCCGTTGTAATCTTTACCGTCGAGGTCGGCCCCTCTTTCCAGGAGGAATTCCACCACGTCCGTGTGGCCCTGTCGTGCAGCAGCGATAAGAGCCGTGACGCCATATCGCTTATCCCTGAGATTTACGTCGGCATGGCGGTCCAGGAGGAGTTTTACGACTTCCCAGTTCCCTTCCTCCGCGGCCCAAGTCAGTGCAGCCGCGCCTTCATCACTGCTCTCGTCTATTCTGGCCCCGCTATCCAGGAGAAGCCTGGCGACGGTGGTCCGGCCGGAAAGGCAACACCACATGAGAGGAGTGAGCCCCATGTAGCCCCGGGCGTGTATGTCGGCGCCGAACTGGATCAGCAACCTCGACACAGCCGTATGGCCCAAACGTGCAGCGGAGATGAGTGCCGTATCTTCGTTCCATGCCTTCGCGTTGGGGTCGGCACCACGCTCCAGGAGAAACCCCACCACCGTGACGTGTCCCTCGGTAGCAGCCCTGATCAGAGGCGTCTTACCGGCAATGTCGTGACAGTTTACATTAGCTCCCTGCTCGAGAAGCGCCTTGACTTCATCGAGTCTACCCAGTTGAGCCGCTCTTATCAGTCGCGTGGACATGGGTCACCGGGAATGGAGGAATCGTTGCCCAAGAGAGAGCAATATTCGTGCCGAGTCCCGCCCAGGCAAGCCTGATCCGACGAAGTGGACTGACCGAGCCTCCTCGCGGCTGCCATCGTTCTCCTGGGGCGGAATGTTACACCTGTCCCGTGTCAGGAATCGTTACAGTTTGTTAAAAATGAGCATCTTCGGGTAAGTGCAACCTCGTATTCTGAGTTCTCATCCAAAGCGAAGGTGCTGCTCTGATCTCTTTTGCTTTCAATCTCATGAAATCGGCTGACCCAGACGTACATCTTGGTCCGTTCGATTCAAGACCAGGGAGAGCAGCACGCCTTGACTGCTATCGAGACCTTTCCTCGGTTATCCCCATAGACAAGTTCCAAATGGGTGGCAAATAGAACGACAAATCTTTCGCTTGACCATAACTAGACTGGAGTCTATTATTAGACGTGAGTCTAGATCAAAAGAGGCTAAGCGATGATCCAACGTCCAGGATTGAGAGAGAAAAAAAACGCACAGGTCAAAGAGGCACTCTACACAGCTGCAATGGAATTATTCCAGGAGAAAGGTTTTGATGAGACATCCGTGGAAGAAATCTCAGAGCGGGCGGGTTTCAGTCGGGCGACCTTTTTCAACCATTTTGGATCCAAATCTGCTGTGTTACGCCATCACGGGCTCGAGATGGTGGATCTCGTTCAACATGTCATCGAAAACGCCGACCGATCAACGGATCCCGTAGAGTTGATCAGAGAGGTGATCGGCGCCATGGCTCGTTACGTGGAGGAACATAGAGAAGAAGCGAGACTGATCTACACTTATAGCCTCCGAGACCCGGACTACCTGTTCGAGCCTACTGTCGCCCGGAAGCGAGTGTGGGAACTCCTCACCCGAATTGTGACGGAGGCGCAGGGCCAGGGACAGATTCGCGCCGATATGCCGGCTGGCGAAATGGCCCTTCACATCCTGTTTCTATATCAGGGAGCCGTTCTCTCCATTGTAAGCGGTTTGGGCAAGGCCGAGTCGCTGATCCGTTCGGTCTGGCAATTCATTCTTGGAGGGATTAAGGGTGGAGATTATTGAACTTGATGAAATGAGCGAGGCCGTGGCCGAGGAAGTTGGCGGGAAGGCAGCCAACCTTGTCGAATTGATCCGGCTGGGCATCAATGTCCCTCGCGGAATAGTCTTGACGGCATCGGCGTATGAGGCCCAGGCTACCCGTTGTGGTTTGAACGAGAAGCTTTCACCGTTTATCCAGAGGTGTGATTGGAAAGGTGCAGAGCTAACCGCTTTGGAAGCCTTCACATCGAGCAAGATTGACGACGATCTAGTCAACACGATTCTCGGACGATTCCGTTCGATGAAATCCTCGTTGGTTGCGGTTCGCTCTTCGGCAACCTGCGAGGATCTGGAACACGCGTCGTTTGCCGGCCAATACGAGACGTTTCTGAATGTGCCGGCGGAGGAACAGATAGACTCAGTAAAAAAGTGCTGGGCATCTCTCTGGAATCACCGTGCACTTGTATACCGCCACCGATTGTCCATAGATCATACCGCAGCTAGAATGGCCGTGATCATTCAAGAAATGATACCTGCCGACGCCTCGGGGGTTCTTTTTAGCGTGGATCCTTTGATGGGCAAGAGCGGGCACATACGTATTGAGGCAGCACCCGGATTGGGCGAGGCCGTGGTATCGGGGAAGGTAACCGGCCAAGTCTACAAGGTCGATCGGGAGAGTTTGAGTCTCGTATCGTCGGAGGGCGGTCTCGATCCAGTAGATTCCCGAACACTGGAGAGCCTATGCCGTCTGGCCCTGAGAGTGGAGACGCGCTTCGGGTCGCCCCAAGATATTGAATTTGCTTTGTGCAACGACAGGATATATGTGCTTCAAGCCCGGCCAATGACCTCGACACTTGAATCGCTGATTGAACAACTGGACGACCCGGGTAAGCCATCGTTCCTGGACAAGATGATTAAGCCTTATGTAGACGAACGGTACGCGATTGCGCCTCGGCCTTTGGACAACGTCGTCTTCACCCGTCTGGTCGGCGGGCACATTCATGCCGTCAGGGAGTTCGGCGGGGTTATAACTCAGGAGGATGAGACCGCGTTCAAGACTCAGGTCTGGCACCAAGCTTACCGGCTTCCTCGCGTTCGGAAACTATGGCGGGCGCTTCTTGGAAGCGTTCCTCGCCAGTTCCGATATTTGCGCATGGACTTGCAGAACTGGTGGGACAAAGGCCCTCAAGATGCGCTGCAGCAGATCTCATTCTCCGGGGACTTAAATTCCATGACTGATGTGGAACTGCTTGACAGAGCCGAGCGGATTTTGTGCGTCTGGGAAGAATTGTTGAACCAGAGACTCGCTGTCGCGAGCGCCATTAGGGCTGACACGTGGCTGAGACTCATGGTGACTCTTGCGGTAGGCTCTCAGAAAAGCGGCGAAATTATGGCAAGCCTGATGTCGGGACTTGAGAATCCGACGTTTATTCTGAATCAAGAGTTGTGGGAGCTTTCGCGTTTTGCTCGGGAGGACCCCCAGGTAATGTCGGCAGTGCGTGAGGAGAGCCCGGAACGTCTGGAAACGACCGCTGCGGGACGGGAATTTCTCGCAGCCTTCGGGACGTTTCTTGACAAGTATGGACACCGAGAAGGGTCGTGTTGGTATCTCACGACTCCGACCTGGCGGCACGATCCGAAGCAAGTGTGGCGGCTTCTCAGGAGTCTTGTCGAGGCCGATGAGCGGACCGGCAGCCCCGAACTCGTTCGGACCCGTCGCCAAGCCGATGTGATGCTCGTGGAGAGACGCCTGAGGTTCGTGCCCGGTCTTTCGGCCCTTTTTAGATGGCTTCTTTCACGCTTGTGCGCGTTGCACGCGTTTCGCGAGAACACTCACTTTGACCTTACTCGTCCGCTGGATTCTTTGCAGGACATTTTCGCTGAGTGCGCGCGGCGGCTCAAAGAGAGAGAACTAGTGGCATTGGAGGACGATATCGGGTACCTGACGTACGAAGAAATCCGGCAATGGCTCACCGGGAAGCCCCCGCCGCTGAAGGATGCATGGAATCTGATCAACGGCCGTCGAGCCACTTACCGAGTCGTGAATGCCCGTTGGCAGGAAGAGCGATTCGGGAACGTGAGCGGGTCCGAGGAGCTGAAAGGAATCGCGGCGAGTCCGGGCGTGGCTCAGGGGAAAGTAAGGATCATCCGCGGCGAGCACGAATTCGGCGCGCTTCAAGCAGAGGAAGTCATGGTTTGCCCGTATACGAATCCCGCATGGACTCCACTCTTCGCAACAGCGGCAGCGATCGTTACGGAAACGGGCGGGGTTTCTTCTCATGCGGCCATCGTGGCCCGTGAATATGGTATACCGGCAGTAATGGCCGTTCCAGGAGCGACTCGTATCCTGAAGAACGGGCAGAATGTGCTAGTGGATGGGAGCCGGGGAATCGTCTGCCGGTGAACAAGCCAGGACAAATCGGTCTTGAATTCCGGACCTCAAGCACCTGTGTGGGCGGGCTTCAGGAGTCGCTGCACGGTCTCAAGAACTGAGAGTTCGTGGGCAATTTCACCCCAAGGAGTGCTCGTGATACAATTCAACCGGATGAACCGGTCCATCCCACCTGGAACGAGGTAGGAAGGTTATGCATGAGGATTACAGAGGTTATCAAGGGTCATCGGGCAAGTCGATCGAGGCAGTATGTTGGAACGAAATTCTCGGAGAAGTTGCAGATCCGGTCGCGGTCCTTTCCAGAGATTACGGCGTCCTGTGGGCGAATCGGCCCCTCTTGGAGTTCCTTGGATTAGAGCTTGAGCACCTCGGTAGGCAGCCGTGCTACGAACTCTTTCAGAAACGGAGCAAGCGCTGTCCTGATTGCCCGGTGAGCCTCGTGTTCAGCTCCGGTTAACCGGCGGTGATCGAGAAGTTCTTTCGCTGCGAAAGCGGCTCTGGGATTTGGAGAGAAATCAGGGCGTATCCGATTCGTTCGGCACACGGAGACGTGGTCGGCGCCGTCAGGATAGGCTTCGACATAACGAAGAGGAAGCTCCTCGCGGAACGCCAAACCAGACACCTCGATGCCTTGGAAAGAACGTTGAATGAGATGGCAGGATCTTCCGATGTGCGGGGGCCTTACTGCGGTTCATCCGAATCTACCGGCAATCTTACGAATAGAGAACTCCAGGTGCTTCGGCTCGTGGCGAAGGGATTAAGCAATGCGGAGATTGCCGGAATTCTGAAGATCAGTTCGCACACGGTAAAGAGTCACGTTGTGCATGTCCTCCAGAAACTGGGCGCCGGCAGTCGGACTGACGCTGCGGTAACAGCTCTGAATCTCAAGTTGATATGACTTTTCGCGACAAATCACCCAAATGGGGGATTGCAGGCAGTGTCTCGGGGTGTACTGTTTCCCCGCCTCTCAGACGGCAAGTCTGAATTATCGGATCCGGGAGGCATGAGGATCGAGCCGCAGAGCGGTCAATTGGGAGTAGCAGAGATGATTCAGCTGAAGAATGTGATGGAGATCTTCAAGATACTGCCGAGGACCAATTGCGGGGATTGCAGGGCACCCACATGCATGGCCTTTGCTGCCGAGGTCTTCAGGGGCGAAAAGCGTTTCGGAAATTGCCCTCATTTGGACAGAGCCTTCTTGGATCAACTGGACATTCAGAACTCGGATTCCAGAGCGCTTGAGCGTGAGGAAGCAAGATTGTTGGCTGACTTGAAAGCCAAGATCTGCAACGTGGAACTAGCTGCTTCGGCCGAAAGGCTGGATGCTTCGTTCTCGGGAGAAGCGCTGACGATCAAGTGCCTCGGCAAGGACTTCCATGTCGATAGTCGAGGTAACGTGACTTCCGACTGCCATGTGCACGGATGGGTCGTTGTGCCTCTGCTCGATTACGTCATATCCTGCGTCGGCAAGCCGGTTTCCGGGAACTGGGTACTATGCGTGAGATTGAGAGCGGAGTAGCCTGGGCCCCTCTCTTCTCGCAACGGGGTGAGAAGCCACTGAAGCGACTGGCTGACGCGCATACCGATCTCTTCGAACTGATGATCTATATTTTCAACGCAAAGCGTGCACCCCGCGCTTTTGATTCAGACATTGCGGTCATTCTCCATCCGCTGCCCAGAATACCAATACTAATCTGTTACTGGAAATCGGATGGAGACCTGGATTCATCACTCAATGTGTTCTTCGACGACTCCGCGGAAGGCAATTTGACCATCGATTCGCTGTACAGGCTTACGACGGGGCTCGTCGTCATGTTTGAAAAAGTTGTGATCACGCACGGCCTGTGAAGAATGATTCGCCATGGGGTGCAAAATGGATCATCCGAGTCTTGTCACCGAACCATCCAGCAAAGTGTGCATTCGATTTCAGGACTGCGACCCGTTCGGGCATCTCTACAATGCGAGATACCTGGATTATTTTATCAATGCCCGAGAAGATCACCTTGCCGAGCACTACGGTTTGGACATCTACGAGAGGCAGAGGGAGCTGAAGGAAAACTGGCTCATTACCAAACACGAAATAGCGTACATATCTCCGGCAGGTCTTAGAGAGACTGTCGTAATCAAGACATGCCTCCTGGCGTTCACTGAGGACTCACTTCTTATGGAGGGAGTGATGTTAGACGAGACAGAATGCCATCTCAAAGCAGTCTTATGGACACGATTCAGATATTTTTGCTTCAAGAGCCTCAAGCCGTCGAAGCACTCGCCGGACCTCATGGAATTGTTCGGAGCCATAGCACTCTCGGAAACCCGGGACCCGGAGACCTTTGACTCTCGAGTGGCAGAACTCCGCAAATACTATCAGATGAGAAGTCTGCCTCGACAATCTTCTCCTACCGATCCGGGCAACCTGGGGCCACGCAAGTTATTATTCGATTCGTGACGGGCAGTCTTTGACAACCAATCGCTATGACCCTGTCATACGATACACCCGTGTCTTAACCAACCGACCGATCATTCTTCATGGCGGCCGTAACCTGCCCGCCGCTTCACTCCTCAACTGTCCAACCTCCGTCACATGACCGTAGGTGTGTCGCCGTAGCCGTATTCGTGCTTAACGCGAGCCCACACCTGATCCTCGAGAGCCCTTATCCTCCTCCCGTAATCATCCAGATCGACCTGGATTTTCTGCAGCACGTCCTGGGCCCCCTCGTGAGTCGGATAAGCGCAGCAGGCACGAACCACGTCCCGATAGACATGCGGATTGTCTATGATCATGCATGGGGTCAAGAGGTTCTCGGAATATGGTTGCTTGGAGCGGATCGTGGAAAAGAAGTCGCTTCGAAGTACGTCCAACAGCGTCTTGTCGTGAATCCTGTCCACTGCAAAATGCGTGAATACACAGGGTTCAACATCGCCGTTCGCGTTTATGTGCAGATAGTTGCGCCCTCCTGCTATGCACCCTCCCACATACGGCGCATCGTTCCAGAAATCCGCTATGAAAATTGGGAACTTAGCCCTTAAGACGCTTCCCCGTTGTCGCAGGCATTCCCTTTGATCGGGAGTCGGCATCAAAGACACGTCGGGGTCCTTCCCCACGGGCATGAACAAGAAAAACCAGCAGACCATGACGCCCTTGTCCGTAAGGTGCTGGAAGTACTCTTCGCTGGTCAACTCTTCAATGTTGCGGCTTGTGACCGTCAGAGAGGTCCCGAAGGGAACGCCCCTTTTTCTGAGCCGGTCCATCGCATCCATGATCTTCTTGTATACGCCCTTCCCCCGTCGCGCATCGGTAGCCTGCTCAAACCCTTCCAGGCTGATGATCGCCCCCGCGTTGCCCAGCCTGTGAAGCTCATCAGCGACCGAATCGGTTATCAAGGTGCCGTTGGTATAAAACATGAAAAACATGTCATTATATTTGTCAATCAGCCTGAACAGGTCATCTTGCCTTGTAAGCGGTTCACCCCCGCTGAATACGATAAACAGGATTCCCATGCTCCGCGCCTCTTCCAGTAGGCGGTCCATCAGTGCATGAGGCAATCCTTTTTCTCGGACATAGCGGCCGGAGTAACATCCGAGGCATTGCAGGTTACACTGCATTGTGGGGCTGATAAGGATGGTAAACGGTGGGCCGAATCCTTCCCTTTTCTCAAATTCTGCGCGAATAGCCGAGCTTTTTAGGAGTCCGTTGATGAAGAGATTGCGAGCCACCGTTTTTAGGCAATGCGGTGAGAGCTCGGTCATGACTCGTTTGAACATGCGGGCCGCCTGGCCGTTTTCGCCTTCTTGCAGGCTTTCCTGAACGGCCCGGACCGCTGAATTTCCGGACTCACCTTCTACAAGCCTCGATGAAAGGACAGCCAGTTTTGTGAAGGTGTCCGACGAAACGTGGGTTAGCAGTGCGAGCATGGTGTTGGCTACTTGTTCTCTGGTCATGTCCTTGACTCGGTTCAAGAACTCCATGGCAAACCTCCTCCCTTTCGGTAGTCTTGATCCATGAAGTGCAGCTTTGGCGCTGAAGTCCACCGAACCACAGCGAGCTCTTCCCGTTCCGATGCCACCCGCCAACCCGGACTACGGGAGACTCGCCGTCTCCTGACCATTAATGGACATAATCCACCGCGAATCCCTTTTCTTGCGTCATGGGGCGCTCCGACAGCCGGCAGATCACCCCAAGACTTCTTTTGACACCACATGCTTCTCGATCAGCCCGGCCGGCACCTCGTCTTTCTCCTTGAGCTTCGTGTCAAGGACCGCAATCCGCAGTCGTACCGCTGCCTTCCTGCTGGATTGTCCCTCCCAAGCCGCACCCCCATGCTCGAAGAAATGCTTCGATCTGCAACAGAAAACCTGAAATTGAAGCTCCAACCCACCGCAGAGCTCCGAAAACGCCGCCTGTCCGACCAGTTGCCCCCTAAGGAACGGTATTTTCCCTTGATCGTCCTTCGACACTCCCATACATATTAACTGAAGAGCATTTCGATTTCAACTAGAGCAATATAACCATAATCCACCACCTCATCTTTCAATGGATAGCTTGACGTCTTCTCGGACGATGAATTCCCCCTTGATGATGCCCCCCGCTCGTGCGAATCGGCGTAGTGGCACGTCAGCCTGATTCGTAT
>Ga0172375_10007831_pt1 | contig 14553 bp, 10 predicted proteins | sample LakKiv1m_FD_114537 | JGI IMG/M metagenome (GOLD analysis project Ga0172375, IMG submission 114537) | Freshwater microbial communities from Kabuno Bay, South-Kivu, Congo - kab_092012_11.1m | ecosystem: Environmental > Aquatic > Freshwater > Lake | place: Democratic Republic of the Congo... | reverse complement strand
GTCCATGGCGCTGCCGCCAAGTTGAGCTTCATGACCGATTACATGAACATCATCAACCAGATGGCTGCCAAGAAGAAGACCGTTGATGAGACGGTGGCGGCCCTGGTCAAGGCAGCAGGCGATGCCAAATTCGGCGCATAGCTCTGCTACCGCCGCGATGTCACAGGGGGGCGGCCCGACCGCTCCCCTTTTGGCGCGGCTGAAAGCGCGCTGGCCCAAGTCTATGCGGGGCGATCGGCTGGTCGCGTTCCTCGTCTTGCTGCCGTCCATCATCGCAGTGGCGATCTTCGTCTACGGCTTCATCCTCTGGACGTTCCGCATCTCGTTCGCCCAGTGGGACAAATTCATGCCGAACCTGCAACCGGATTACACCTTCGTCGGCCTGGATAACTGGCGCAAGCTGTTCCTGGACGACGAGCGGTTCGGCATTGATCTGCGGAACCTGGTCTACTACGCCGTCGGTTTCATGAGCCAGTGCATCATCATGGGGTTCGTGATCGCCTCCTTGCTCGACCAAAAGATCAAGGGCGAGGCCATCTTCCGCACGATCTTCATCTTCCCCTTCGCCGTCTCCGGCATCGTGACGGGCGTGGCGTGGAAATGGCTGATGTACCCGTCGGCCGGCATCAACCTGTTGTTCGATAGCGTGGGCCTGGGATTTCTGAAAAACAACTGGTACGCGGATACCAACTACGGCACGCTCGCCATCACTATCGCGGCCGCCTGGCAGATGACCGGTTACATCATGGCCCTCTACCTGGCGGGGCTGCGCGGCATTTCGGCCGAACTGCGCGAGGCCGCCCAGATTGATGGCGCCAGCACGTGGAACCTGTATCGCTACGTGATCATCCCGATGCTGGCCCCGGTCACATTCACCGCGATCGTGCTGACGGGCATGGGTTCGATCCGGGTCTTCGATCTGGTCGCCGCAATCAGCGGCAGCGGCGCCGGTTACGCCACCGACACCCTGGCGTTCTACATGTTCCAGTTGACCTTCCAGAAGAATCTCTTCGCCCTGGGCGGCACGATTGCGGCCTTTATGATCATCCTGTCAGCTTTCCTGGTCGGGCCGTATCTGATGAGTATGCGGCATGAGGTGGAACGATGACCGCACGACCGCTGAACTGGCGCCATACCGTGAGCCGCGCGTTGATCTACGGCGCGCTGACCGTGCTGGCGCTCTACTATCTCATGCCGATCTATCTGTTGGTCATCACTGCGCTCAAGCCGTATGCGCGCGTCGACTTCACCCAGATGTGGCGCCTGCCGCAAAGCATTGACTTGAGCGGGTTTCTGACTGGCTGGAAAGCGGTGGCGCCGAACTTCATCAACAGCGTCATCATCACCGTGCCGGCCGCGCTGATCTCATCGCTCATCGGCTCGATCAACGGCTACATCTTCGCCAAGTGGCGCTTCCGAGGATCGGACACGATCTTCCTGTTGTTCCTGGTGGGCATGTTCCTGCCCTACCAAGGTATCCTGATTCCGTTGGTGCAGACGCTCGTGGCATTCGGGCTTTACGGCAAGCTGAGCGGGCTGATCCTGGTGCACTGCATCTTCGGCATCCCGATCACCGCGCTGATGTTTCGCGGCTATTTCGCTTCGATCCCGAACGAGCTGGTGGACGCGGCGAAGATTGATGGCTGTGGGTTCTTCAAGATCTACCGCTACATCCTGCTGCCCATCGCCTGGCCGGCGTTTGCGGTCGTGGGCATCTGGCAGTTCACAAGCATTTGGAACGACTATCTCATCGGCGTCGTGGTGCTCAGCCGGCCTACGCTGTCGCCGGTCAACGTGGCGGTCAAAAACATCGCTGGCAGTTGGACGACCGAGTGGAACGTGCAGATGGGCGCGGCGCTGATCGCGGCGCTGCCTACGATCTTCGTTTATCTGGCGCTGGGGAGGTTCTTCATGCGCGGGCTGCTGGCGGGGTCGTTGAAGGGGTAAAAATTAGAGATTAGAGGTTGGAATTCCAGATCGGAGTGGTTACGAGACTTTGGCCGGTCTTTCGCCGCGGGCGCTCAGCCGGCTGAAGCCTCGCATCCGATCACTGCATGGCCGCGCTGAATTCCGACCTCAGGCATCCTGCGCAGCGAGATAGCGCTGATAAGCCGTGATCAGGTTGCGCTCGATGACGCCGTGCAGCGGGATTTGCACGCCGGGGTTGCGCTCGGCCGCCTGGAAGATCTGTTTGGCGCACAAGCTGCACAGGAAGTAACCGATCAACATGCCGCGCGGCCGGTAGATAAAAGTATTGAGCGAGACCGCATCCTGGCCCTTGTGCTGGAAGGCGTCAATCGGAAAGCCGCAGCCGGGGCAGGGATCGGGTTCGTAAAACCAGAAGCCCTTGATCGCATCCCCGAACTGCTTCTTTGCCAACGCCAACATTTGGTCCAGCATTGCGTCCGCGTACTCTTTTGCATCCATGAGGGCGTCCTCCGTGCGTTTGGTATCGGCGTGACTGGATAACAGCGATCAGGACTTCGCAGGTCCGTAGCTGCTCTGCTCCTCATGCACAAAGTATGCACAAAGTGGGGCGACTGGCTGCGCGGAGCGTGTATGCTGGCGGTGGCTTCCACCGGCAGCGCAATATCCCAAACCTGGTCGGCCGCCTCGAAACGGGCGCGCAATGCAGGGTTCTGGAGTTTACGCTCCAGGTAGCGGTCGAAGTTGGTTTTCTCAGTCTCCATCAAGACCCTCCTGCGCTGGGAATTGAGTCACGCTTCGCCCCAAGTGGAACGTGCAATTTTCCGCGCGGGAAACAGCCCTCCCCGTGCGGGAAATCCTTTTGTCCACGCGGGAAGCGCCCTTCCCCAACAGGAAAAAACGTTTCCCCACTTGGGATGCCTGCTTCCCCATGCGGGAAACCCTTTTGTCCATGCAGGAAACGCCGTTCCCCAAACGGGAAAAGCAATTCCCCGTTGGGGATGCGCGCTTCCCCAGGCGGGAAATGCTTGCGTTCACGCGGGAAATGCCCTTCCCTATGTGGAAATTCGTCGGTCGCGCAAACAGATCGCGACACGGTTGCGACGTCCAAAGCTGCTCGTGTTCTTGCGCTTAACTCCGCCATGCATGGGATTCAATTGGCGAGGACCAGCGACCCTAGCCGATCTTTTAACCTGCCGGCCGCTAGTAGTCGGTCGACTGCGCCACTGATGCGGTCTTCAACGAGGCTGCCTGTTCGAGCGTAACCAAATGCACGAGCCGTGGCGATAACCACCTCTTCCTTTGTCGCTCCGACCATCGCTGTCACTACCTTGGCGATCGCAGCATCGATCTCCTGATCACACAGATGGTCAATCTTACGAACAGTCCCATCTTGCGCCGGGCCCCGAGGCTCAACCGTGCCGCCAGACATCGCGATGAAAAATTCATCCTGGTTCTCAATTGATCCCGGAGCGCGTAGCTCTACGATCTTCCTGGACTGAAAGGCTGCGTAGACGCCTGCTAACACGGCATCGCGGACACGGCGACCGGCACGTCCAAATCCGCAGTGTTCCCGAATACGTTCAACCACCAATTCAGTGTGAACGGGGCCCTCGGTTTTTGCTACCTCAATAACGAGTTGAGCGATACGTCTGCGATCCTCAACGCGAAGATCATGGCTTTTCGGAAAGCGCTGCAAGTCAGCCTTGATGTATGGCTTCAATCGTATCGAGTCAGCAACCGGTGCAACAAGGGATGGTCTCGGGGAATCGCTTTCTGGTTGAGGGGTCCGAGTTGGTGGAAGGTTGAGTGAGACTTCAGTGCGCGCTGTTACCAATTCGCTGATTGACATAGAGCGCGCCCTTTGTATCGCGCGCTCTATTGCCGTAATCTCAGCTTGCGGATTGCGTATCCACGCGGTAGACCAGACGCGATGGATCCGTCCGCGCCAGCCCAACTTCTCCAAAATCTCTTGGCGGAGCCGGTCGCGATCACGTGCACTCGGGGACCGATGATAGGTCGCGCCATCACATTCAATTCCCAAGTCGTAGCTACTGCCGTCCTCAGACATCACAGCGATATCAATCCAGTAATTGGCGCATCCAACCTGACGTTGGATACGATATCCCCGTCGTTCCAACGCACGCCCGACCGCCTCTTCGAAAGGACTCTCCGCTTCACCCTCAGGTACCGAAGTGACCACGCCTTCGATGGACCCTTCCCTGTTGTCCAAGAACTCAAGATATCGGCGCAAGAGTCTGGCGCCATTCGTTTCAGAGTGGATGTCCTCTGCACGCAATGAATGTATCACTGTCATGCTTCTACGCGCACGGCTCACCGCCACATTCAACCGCCGATGTCCGCCTTCGGCATTAATCGGCCCAAAACGGTTGGGAACGACTCCTGAACCAGTAGTCGGACCGTAACCGATGCTCAGAATCATGTGATCGCGCTCATCACCCTGGACATTCTCCAGGTTCTTCACGAAAAAAGGCTCATGCGATTCCACGGAAAATCGCGCATCAAATCTGCTGTCGGATAGCCGATATTGGTCAATCAGATCCTGGATAAGATCGGCCTGGGGACGCGACAATGCAACAACGCCAATGCTCTCAGATGGCGGCTGCGACTCCATCAGTTCAAAAACCATCTGCGCCACCCGTTCAGCCTCCTTCCGATTAGTTCTGCTTCCACCGGCTTCGAAGCGAGCATCAGGCAAATAGATATCCCGGATTCCCAGGCCCGGGCGTGACCCATAGGCGGAGGGAAAAGTCAGCAGGCGATCGTCGTAGAAGTAGTGGTTAGAGTAACGAATCAGGGCGTCGTGCTGACTACGGTAATGGACCCGCAGATCCACTTCGTTCACGCCTGCACCAACCATCCCCACCATGACATCCAAAATGCTTTCCATTCCAGCAAATTGGTTCTCGGTCTCAGGCGCGTCATCCGTCTCGTCATCCTCTTCTCCTTTGCGGAAGAAGGAGGTAGGGGGAAGTTGTTGCCGATCTCCCACAACAATTGACTGGCGTCCACGCGCGATTGCGGGAACCGCATCTTCGGGAAATACCTGCGATGCCTCATCGAAAATCACAGTGTCAAAGCCTAGCGTTTCGGATTCGCTGACTCCGCGAGGCAAGTATTGACTTACGGCCAATGGACTCATCATAAAAACCGGCTTCAGTTTCTGAAGCAGATTCGGAATTCGCGCCACCAACTTGCGAACAGGCAATCGGCGCCTTCGCTTTGCAAGCTCATGGTTCAGAACGCCGAGTTCGCCCATGCCGTTTGAGAGCGATGCGCCGGACGGGTATACAGCAAGACACTTGGCTTTAACGCGCTCACGGGCTGACTTGGGGAGGCGCGCGTCAAGCTCCTTGAAATCCCTTTGGACACCCTCGATATCCCGAGGCGAGAATCGCAACTCAGGTACAACGCCGTAAATGTACTTGAGCCACGAAAGGTACACGTGTCGAAGCAAAATGCTGGGCACAGCGGTGGCATCTTCGGTCACAGATTTGAGAGCACTTGTCACCTGCACGCCGACCGCAGCATCAAGGGCAAGTGTTGCAGTTCTATATTCTACCCAGTCATTGGCCTCCTCCGCATGTGCAGAGAGATCATCGCACCATGCCTGAACCTGCTGCAAAGGCGCTGTTTCCCAGGTTTTCCATGGAGTTTGTGCGGCAGGGAGCCGCGGGGCGGCCGCAATACCTGCTTCACGCCAGCGAATCGCCGCACCAGCCAGAGCTGTTCCCTTGCCGAGTAAAGCATTGGGTGGGTGTGGCTGGCTCACCCAATCCTTCAGTGGCGTAGGAAGAGGCAGCAATGTAACAAGTGCTTGTGTCCAATCGAGCTTCAACTGGAGTGCGTCGAATTCTGTTGCCCAGGCATTGAAAGAATCGCCGATATCTTTCGCGCGCGTATCCGCAAGGGCCGCCGCCTCCACTTCGATCTCTTCAAAGCGGGCTCCGACCTTCAATAGTTCGACGAGATCCTCCAAATTGGCCGGCGGCCGAACAAAAGGCGCAAGCGCCACCATCACAACACCAACCCGATCTGACACCTCGGCTAACGACCGCGCGGTTGCTGATATCTCAGGGATATGTTCACTTCGATGAGCGGAACTTTGCGGCCATAGGCGATCAAGGGTCTCTATCCGATCCACCACCGTTTGGGTTGCTGTTTTCAAATCCGCTAACAAACGCGCATCACTAAGTATTGAATGGAACGTAGGCTCCTGAGCAGCGAACTCGCGATCCAACGCAATCAAACTGTCAAGATCTGACTCGATACCCGACCAATCGGAGTCGAGGCCTTTATAGCGAGCGCCCAATAACACTTCGACGCGTGCCGCCGAATCTGGCCAAACCGCTCGCAGTCGCCGAACAGTCAAGGCTTGCCCAATCGCCACCGTAGCTGTCTCTATCGAAATCTTCCGAGAGTGCTTCAGACAACCACGAATGATTCGCGCATCGCGCCGATAACTTGTTCCCAATCTCCGCCATAATGATCTATAGTCGGTGCGGTAGCGCACGAGCATATGTTCATCAACCAGTTCAACAATCTCCGGCCCGAACGACTCAGCGAGCGCACTCTCCGTTCCTACCATCTCATCGCGCAGTCTCCTGGTCACGCCAACCTGAGCACGGATTGCGGTAATGGCATCCGTGCCGCTCCACGGCGCGGGAATCTTGCCGACCCTCAGCAGCTTTTGGGCAACGATCGTAGCTGATTCCGCCGCAGCGCCCGAGTCCAGGCCGTGCGTTACGCCCAATAATGCCTGCAAACGCATTGACGCGTCCACCAATAAATCAAGCGCCATCGCTCGAGTGCGCCATACATTCGCCGTAGATTCAGGATCAATGAGCAAATCCTTGCCCCATGCTGGGCCAGCTATCTGCTGCCATTGTATGGCCCCACCAATGTCGGCCAGCGCAGTATCGCGCCACTGACGAAACTGAGACTGGGTCGGCAGACTACAGAGCGAAAACAACAGCACATTAATGAGCGTGCTTCTCTCTTCGGTCTGCTTTCGTAACGCCTCTGTGCTGACTTGGGCGCGCTCCAGGCCGCCGGACTGTAGCCATTGCCGAGGGATAGAACCGGGGAAGTTGTTCAGGTGATCGAGCAGAGGCAGGATGTGATCCACCTCTCCCTGCGTCATTGGCAAGTTGACACCACATGCGGTCGAGACATTCCGCGCGGCATCGAGAAGGGAATCGACGGCAGAGCTAATCGACGCAAGATCGGTACGCAAATCATGCGCCAGCATCGGGGAGGCTGAGACATCGCCCAGTGCCCGCCAGCGGCTAGCGTAGTGTTCGCGGAATTGCGGCCCGAAACGGGCAATCCGTTGTGCCGCGTCCTGGATTTGGCCCAAACGATGGCTGCTGAGATTCTCAATGTCCGGCACAAGCACATTCAGTTGAGGGACTTCGTGAATCGCCGAGACTCGACCATGGACAGCGAATACCGAAAGTCCCAAGGGCTGGCGAAGCTCATGTAACGCTCGTACAGTGGTATTGAGTTCATGACGGCGCGCCAGCAAGCGATCATAGGGAAACTCCTGCACCTGGGGCGGAGATTGAGACAAAGCCTCGTGCAACTGAGCGTATACTGAGTCCTTCTTTCCGCGTTCGCTATGGAGATCAAGACAGAATCCACCAAGCCCAATGTCGGTAAGGCGACGCTTGACGACATCGAGAGCGGCGGTCTTCTCACTCACAAATAAGACTCGATGCCCTTCTGCGATCAGCGTCGCAATGATATTGGCGATCGTCTGACTCTTGCCGGTTCCCGGCGGGCCATGGATCACAACGTTAGTGCCGGAGCGGGCAAGCTCGATTGCGCGGAGCTGACTGAAGTCCGCATCAACCACTGCGTATTGGTCACGGACGTCGAGCAAGTCATCCAGCAAAGCTCCATGCAGCTGGGTGTCATCAACCGGAATGGGTGGTGATCCCGTTGTTACATCCCCGACTGAAACAGCCGTATCTCCAGCGAGACGACGGACCAAAGGATGTGTCACGCCGGTCGAGAGCATCAAGTTGAGGTCTTCCCACATGGCAAGCTTCGAGAAAGGGAAGGTCGCCACTACAACATGCGGCTCAACACGCCAGCCTTCGCGACCGACCACCAGTTGGGCGACCTCTGTCAAATAATCTACCACGGTAGTTTCGCCAACTTCTGGCAGATCGATACCTGCTGTCTTCATCAACGCGTGGCGCAAAGTAGAATTCACAACGAGGTCTTCCAACTCATCTCCGCCAAGCGCATAAGGTTCCCGCGGTGATGAGCGTGTCAGATCACATGGGGCAAGCAGAATCGGAGAACAGGCCGGCATCTCATCTTCGTCCACCCAGTGCAAAAAACCGAGCGCGATGAAAAGCACATTGAGACCCTGCTCTTCGCGCCATTCGCGACTTCGTTTACTGAGGGCGGAAAGTCTCTTCTGGAGTTCCAGAGGCGCCAGATCGGTATCCAGATTCCCAGGCCGAACGTGAACCGGTGGTTCCTGTTCATCGGAATCTGCCGCAAGTTCAAAGAGATTCTTCGGTGTACGAACTCGTTCGGCGTACAGGAAAGTAAGCCCTGAACGTGAACTCGCAAGCCGCTCCAAAAGCATGTCTGGCGTCATATTGCGTAGGGTTACGCCGCGCTTCCCCATCGGGAAATATAGCAAGGCATTGCGCCGGTCGAGCTGAAGCAGCCGGGACTGCCACTCATGCACGGACTCGGTTATCTTCTGCGATGAAGGCATGTCGGTCACTGATCTATCCTCTCGTCCAGGACTGACGTAACTGAAGTCCTCCCTCGACTTTGGTGCCGACGAAGATCGCCTTCAGCGCGTCGAGGAATTGTTGTTCGTAACGGGTGGATGGGGGCATGGGTCGCTCGGTCGGGATTGGATGATGGATGGTATTGTACCACAACATGAGAAGAGCGGCGTAGGTTTCACGACTTCAACGCGGATGTCGCTTCGCCAGCCCTATCAACTCGCGGCGCAGGCGTTACGATAGGGCGGCCGGTTTGCGTGGCCGCAATGAGTTCTACGAAGGCATGGCACAAGCGCCGAAAGGAGCGCGATCGTTCGCTGGCCAGGGAGATGTCCAGCACGTTTGTATAACGTGACTGATCGCGCACCTCGCGATACCCGAATGCGCGCTGAAGCCATTCCTTGGCCCCGCGCCGCGCCTCAGGATCATCGGGGTAGAGCCGTCCCGGCTGGATGCTCGGAAGACTCGCCAGAAACCAGGCTTCATATTCACGTTTGGCGCAAACGACCATCACCGAAAAGGGCAATTCGCCTATCGTCCTGATCCGCTCAGCCACCTGGGGGCCTACTTCGGCTGGGCAGTCGTCATCGAGGTCAAATAGCACCAATACCGCCGCGCAATCATCGAATTCCTGATGCGCCCGCAGCGCGTTCAAGAGCCGATCTGTATTTGGATAGAAGTCACCGCACGAGTCGAGACGCCAGGGTCGTCGCCTGGCCGGGAACACCTCCCAAAACTGGAGATATTCCAGCAATCTGGCAATCAGGACCTTCGCCGCGGGTTCCTGACCTGCGCCAGGAGGATCAGCCTCGCCATGGCCTTCGACGATGACATAGACTTTGTTACGGGACACGGTCAATTCCCCTGCGCACGCTCGAGGCCCTGGGCGCGCAAGAGTTGGCCCGGCGCGACCAGACGTTTCTGGATCATCCGCGTTTGTTCCTCGCTCACATAGCCGATGAACGAGACCCCTTCGACTTTTTCCATGATCCGCAACTGCCGTGCGCTGCACATATCGAGCAGATCCGGGCTGTGGGTGGTGATCACGATCTGCGTGCGCTGTGACGCCAACACGATCTCTTCCCAGAGCAGCGCCAGGGCGCCGGGGTGGATCGCCAACTCCGGCTCTTCCAGTGCGACCAAAGTGCGCGGCGGATGCTGGTGCAGCGCCGCCAGGATGCCCAGCATCCGCAGTGTGCCATCTGATTCTTGCCACAACTCGAACCACGGGGCGATGTTCTCGTTGGTCGCGCTATGACGCAATCTCGCGGTAAGATAGCTGCCAACGGGGCGGACATCATAGCCCTCGATATCCCCTGTGACGGATTGCACGGCGCGTTCCAATTCGACCGCAGCGCCGGGAGTATCTTGCTTGAGCGCCCGCAACATCGTAGCAAAATTGCTGCCGTTCTCGTCGAGAGGGTAGGGGTTGGAGAATTTCTGCGGCTCCCTGAGTTGACTGGGAAGAATGTTGTAGAATCCCATGCCGGTCAGTTGATCGTAGATAGCTTTGTATGGTTCCAGAGCAGCCAGGAGCGGAAGCGTCAAGGCGGCCGGCTGGACCGCCGGCGCAATCCCCGAAGGCGGATTGACCCAATGGCCATCGCGAGTCTCAAATCCGGCAAATGTCTCTGGTCCCAACATGGGAGTCAGGAACTCCCGCTTGACGCGATACTCACCGCGCCGCTCGCTTCCCAAGACGAAGCCGTATGTACCGCGCCGATCCTCTGTGTGGATTGTCAACTGAATTTCTACATCGAAAGGTCGTCCCTTGGCAGACCAGCGTCGGAGCGCGCTCATTTTGTAGCGATTGACAATCGCCGCATCTAGACCGTACTGCAAGGCATCTCTGACGAAACGTAGGACATCCACAAGGTTGCTTTTGCCAGCCCCATTCGGGCCGGCGACAATGGTTAGTGCGTCGAACTCCACCGTCACATCTGCCAAGCTACGATAATTCTTTACGGTGATATCTGTAATCACGATACCCTCCCTGCCAGCGCAACAGGTATTCGCACGATCCGACGCTTTGCGGAGATCGAAAGCGCGCTGCGCAAACGCTTCCATCTCGGGGCGCAACGCCCTTTTGTGGTTGGGGCACGCTTCGCCCCATGTGGAACGCGCCATTTCCCGCGCGGGAAATCCTTTTGTCCACGCGGGATACACGCTTCCCCAACGCGGGAAACAGCCTTCCCCATGCGGGAAATAGGATTTCCCGCATGGGGTGCGCCATTACACCTTCGTCATCTTCCCCTTATCCGCCGCATCCGCGTTCGCTTTCGCCGCGGCAGCGTTGGCAGCCATTTCTTCGACGGTCTTCGTGTGCAGGCGCGCGGCGCCCTGCGTCTCGATCAGGCGGACGCGCGTGCCGGTGCGCTCGGCTGCGGCCAGGCGTGCGGCGGCGGCGGGGATGGCGGCCGCGAAGTTCGGCAGCCATTGCGCCTGCGCCACCAGCATCTCGTCGGTCATCTGCCAGATCTCCTCTGGGTTGCACACCGCGGCGGTCAACGGGTCGTGCAGCATCGCCTGTTTGAGCAGGGTCACGTCGCCCCGCACGGCCGCCTCGACCCCCATCTCCTGCACGCGCACCGAGGCCGAGCAGGTGGCCGCGCACGCCAGCGGCAGGTCGCCCACCACCGGCATGTTGATGCCGTTCTTGTCCGCGTAGCCGGGGATTTCGATCACACAGCCGTCCGGCAGGTTGGTGATGTGGCCTTTGTTGACCACGTTGAAGTGCCCGCGATAGGTGCGGCCGGTCTCCAGCCCCTCGATGATATAGGAGCCGTGCTCCTCGCTGCGCTTGTAGGCGGCAAAGTCCCACGGCGGCTCCTGCAGCCAGCGCGGGAAGTCGGTCTCGAACCAGTTGCGCCCTTCGGTACACACCCGCAGATAGCCGCCCGTCTCGCCGTTGATCCACGACGACAGGTCAATCCAATCCCGGATTTCGTCCGTGCGTTTGCGGTACCACGGCACATACTCGCTGAAGTGGCCGCTCGATTCGGTGCTGTAGTAGCCGAACCGGCGCAGCACGTCAATACGGATGCGCTCGGTGCGCGAGTATTCGGGGTGCGCCTCGAACAGTTCCAAGAGCCGCGGGATCATGTCCATCCCCCGCCACTGCACCTTAACATACCAGGTCTGATGGTTCAGGCCCGCCGCGATGATATCCACGTCGCGGCGATGCAGCGATTCATCCGGGCCAAGCAGCCCTTCCTTCTTGGCCCACAGCTCGATGCAGCGGGTGATCTGCCAGTGGCCGCCCTGCACGCCGTGGCACAGGCCGATGGTCTGGACGCCGCCGTACTTGTTGCAGGCCCAGGTGTTCATCGCCATCGGGTTCGAGTAGTTCAGGAAGATGGCGTCGGGCTTGGCGACCGCGCGGATGTCCTTGCAGAAATCGAGCAGTTCGGGGATGGTGCGCTGTGCGTACATCAGGCCGCCCGCGCAGAGGGTGTCGCCCACGCACTGATCCACGCCGTACTTGAGCGGGATATCAATGTCGAGCTGGAACGCCTCCAGCCCGCCCTGGCGGATCGTCGAGATGACGTAGTCGGCGTCGGCGATCGCCTCGCGGCGGTTCATGGTCGAGACGAGTTTGGCGGGCACGCCGCTGGCCTGCAAGTCCAGGCGGCACAGTTGGCTCACCATATCCAGATTGCGCTCGGAGATGTCCATGAAGTAAAAGACCGTGTCCGAGAGTTCGGGGACCGCGATGATGTCACGCATCAGGCGGCGGGTGAAGCCGATCGAGCCGGCTCCGATCATGGCGATTTTGAGTGGCATAGATGACAGACTCCTTGTAATGATGATGAATGACGAGCATCCTGAGCGGAGCAGCGGTTTCTGCTGCGTAGTCGAAGGATGCGGGCCTGGCGCACTCGCCGCGCCCTTCGACTACGCACGGCCACACCCCGCCGTGCTCCGCTCAGGGTGCTTTCAATGCCTAATTCGCAATGCCGCAAAAGTCACTACCCGCTGCCTGTCATGCTGAGCGGGTCTACGACGCAAAGTCAGAGGCGGCGAATATCCAGCGAAGCATCTCGTTGCCGAGACGAGACCCCTTCGACTGCGCTCAGGGCAGGCTCTTCGCTAGATTCGCGCCGCAACTGACTTTTTGGGGTCAACCCGCTCAGGGTGACAAAAGTGAGTTTTGCGGTACTGCCCTAATTCCAATACTCCTCCACGACGCGCATTGCCATCTGCGCCCATTCCCACAACCGCTGGGGCTGATAGCGCACGGTCGAGATGTCCTTGAGGATCACCTCCACGGGCAGGCCGCGGGCTTTGTCCAGAAAGGCGCGCAGGTCGGCTTCCGCCAGGTCGGGCCGCCAGACGTCCTCGGCCAACCAGGCCGGGTTGGGCTTGCGCGACATGACGTAGCGGCCGCCGATCTCCTTGATCGCCCGCTCAGTGTTCACCCACGGGCTGACCGAGACCTTGCGCAGGTTCGGAATCCGCCGCAGGATGCCCATTTTGACATCCAGCGGCTCGCAGCAGCCGTAGTAGGTCAGCCCCCAACGTTCGAGCCAGCGCAGTTCGTGCTTCAGGGCGAAGTCCCAGTGCATCTTGGGCGACACCGAGCCGAAGATTTGCGCGGTGGCGCAGCCCCACAGATTGCGTGTGCGCGGGTGCGCCGGGTCGAAATCCGGGCCGGGCAGCGCGTGCGTGTGGCCGTAGCCGCCGGAGCCGATGCGCGTGGCGTCATCGTTGCGCGTCAGCAGGTTCAGCGCCTCCCACTGATCCAGCTCGCACAGGTATGCGTCCACCAGCCGGGAGATCGCCGCCTCCACCATTTCCGGTCGGTCCACCAGGTCGCGCAGCGCCTCCTGCACGCCCCACCAACGGATCAGCTCATCCCACGGCGCAAACCACGTGCCCTTCTTGCCGACCTTAACGACCTGCACGCCCAAGGGCGTGTCGCCGAAGATGTCGCACATGGCCGCGTAGTTGGCCGCGGTCTGCGTCGCGTCGTGCGTCACGACCGGCTTCTGAATCTTCTCGATATCCTGCGGATTGACGATGTGCGGGTGAAAGTGGCGGGAGACGACGGCGTTGGTTGCATCGGTCTTGACGATGTCCACATCCTCGCGCAGGCCGAAGCCGGTGCTGTGGATGACGAGCGGGCACGGGATGGAACCGTCCACGATCATGTCGCCGGGCATGTGTCGCCACTGGTAGAGCAACATGCGCAGTCGGCCCTCGATCTCGCGGGCGAACGCGCCCGTGCAGCGCAGCGTCAGCTCATCGCCCACGTTCATCTCGTTCCAGGGGATTTCGTTGATCCAGACCATCGGGCGCACGGGTTCCAGGTCGTTCAACCGACGCCAGAGTTCGGCCTTCTCCCGCTGCGCCGGCAGCGTGGCGATCTGGGCTTGCTGTTCCGCCAGGCGACGCAGGATATCGCGATCCGGCGCGTTCACTATCGGGCAGTGTGTTGGCGTGGTGTGGGGCTGCAAGTTGGGCATTCCGATGCTTCCTTTCGCACCACGAAAGCCTGCTGTCCGCGATCCAGGTTGGGGCGTCTGCGGATTTGACGATTCAAGCAGGCCGGTTTATTCTCTGACCCAAAATAGTCGAGCGCCAGACCGCTGCAAGCAATCTGGCGTCCTATTCATATGCCTACCGGGAGCAAAGGACATTGCGATCAAGTGATGTGGGTCGTCATTTACCCGGCGCGGGTGACTGGGGTCGTTTGCGTTTCCGGTGGGAGCCGGTGAGTCGAGCTCGGGGACAGGGATTCGAACCCCAAATTTCTGATCCAGAGTCAGATGTTTTACCATTAAACTATCCCCGACTGATGGAAGAATTTTAGCACGAATCGCCCGGTTGCGCAAGTTGGGGGGTATGCCGC
>Ga0172375_10007830_pt1 | contig 14553 bp, 10 predicted proteins | sample LakKiv1m_FD_114537 | JGI IMG/M metagenome (GOLD analysis project Ga0172375, IMG submission 114537) | Freshwater microbial communities from Kabuno Bay, South-Kivu, Congo - kab_092012_11.1m | ecosystem: Environmental > Aquatic > Freshwater > Lake | place: Democratic Republic of the Congo... | reverse complement strand
CGGAGCGCACTTGAGGCTGTTTGCTATCAGCAGGTCGCAGCGCGCAAAGTGCTTGGCAAGGGAGGGAAAGTATTCGGTGTCGGAAGTGTAGCCTATGCGGCAGCCGCCCGCGCCAAGCACAAAGCCGAACCCTGTCCCGTCATCGTGATGGACGGGCGTGGGCGTGAGCGTGGCGCAGCCTATCCTTACAGGCGTGCCCTGCCTTGCCACGATGGCGCGCGAAAGCTTGCCCGTGAAATAGGATGAGATGCCCCGCTCGCCGTATTCGTCGCCCTCAAGCACGCTTGAGGCGGAAACCAGCGCGCCCCGCTTCCTGCCGTGGAAGCGGATGATGGGATTGGGGCTCCGCCCCGATGAGGGCAGCTTCGGCGGGAAAGTTGTCATCGCCTCGAGCATGAGCGCCGCGTCGTTGAGGTGGTCGATGTGGTTGTGCGTCACCACCACCGCGGACGTTTTCTTCGGGTCAATGGAGAAAACGTGGCAGGCCGCAAGCGCGCCGGGCCCGGGATCGATGTGCATCTGGAGCCCCGCGCCCCGTATGACAAAGCCCCCGGTGCGGCGGAGCTGGGAAATCAGGTTGAACCTTCCGCCGCCCGTGCCCATGAATGTTACTTCCATTTTTTTCACCGCCTGAATATGAACGGCACGAACGCCACCGAAAGGAAAATGAGGGCGAGCGGGCAGCCTCCCGCGCTTCTCACCCCCCCTGCAAGCGCGCTTGGGAGGGAAGGCTGGGACACCGTGATTTTCTCGGTGCGGGAGTGGCGGTTGCCCGCCGCGTCGGACCAGGCAATGTGCAGCTCCTGCTTGCCCAAAGGCAGCGCAGCCACCACGGGGCCGTCTGCCGCGTAGGATGCGCCGCGCACGGTTGCGACCGGCGAGGAGAAGTTGCCTGCGCAAAGGAAGGATATGCGGGTGTAAAGCACCCCGTCAATGTAGAGCGTTTCCACGCTGTCGACGGAAATGGACGGGGGGGGAAGCACGCTCGATATGCGGCTGGACGAGATTGCCAAGCCCGATGAGGAGGCCGAAACCTGCGCCGAGGCTGCGCCTGCCGAGCGGGGGGTGAAATTGAACGAGAATTGCGAGGGGCCCTCAAGAATCCCGGCCGAATGCTGGGGCTCCCCCGCGAAGACAAACTCCACCATCACATCCGCAGGGTAGCTTTTTGCCGAAAGGACGGCCTGCGCGGTTGCAGGCGAGCCGGCCACCAGCACCCCTGGAAGGGTGAACGAGTCTATTGAGACCGCGCTTGAATTCCCGCCGGATGAATAGCCCAGCAGCGCAGAGCCCCCGCGCGAGCCCGCCACGTATACCGGCACGCTGCCCGCCGCCTGGGAGATGAACGGGATTTCCGCGGCGGGGCCGCCTGCCACCGTGCGGTAAACGCCGTCGGGCAGTATTGCGGTGAAAACCTCGCCTTCGCGCTGGTAGGGAAGGCGCAGGAGCACGGAGTTGCCCTTGCCGGGGGCGACTGAGCCCGACGATATGCTCGCGGTGAAGCCGGGAAGGGGCTTTTCCCCGGGGTTGACACCGATGGTGATGGTGCGGGGGGCGAGGTAGGGGGAGTTGAGCGTGAGAGGGCAGGAATAGGCGTAGCCGGGGGGAAGCGAGCCGGACGCGTTTATCTGCCACGCAACCACCGAGAGCCTGCCCGGCTGCAGCACCATGTATTTCTCGCCCTCGTCAAGCGACACTATCTGCCCGCCAGTGCAGCCCGCAAGGGAAAGGGGCACAACGCGGTAGTCCGTGCCGTTCATGGCAAGGTAGGCGACCGTGCTGCCGCCTGAGGAGAGGTTGAGGTCCGCCGCGGAAAGCTCGAATGCCCCAAAGGGGGCGGAATATTCCACGCCAAGAGTCTTGATATTGCCCGCGATTGCGCCTGTTTTTGCGCCCGTGTCCCATTCGAGCCGCACGCCCGGGCCGGAAACCGTGGCGGAAACTGTGTTGCGCCCGGCGAACTCGGCAGACTTTGATTCCTCGATGTGCATTGCGTCCAGCGCGCCCACCTCGAACCATGTGGGATCCACAGGCACCCATTGCCCGACGTAGGCCTCCGCCCAGGCATGCCCCATCCAGCTCCGGTACAGGTCGCTATAGACATAGCCGGTCGCATAGCGCGCCGGGATTCCTATCGAGCGGCAAAGCGCGATGAAAAGCGTGGAATACTCGGTGCACACGCCATACATGTTTTGCTTCACCCAAAGCGCGTCCTTTTCCTGCCCCACCATGCCGGATTCGTAGCGCATGTTCCTGTTCACGTAGATGGCAAGCAGCGCCACCTTTTCGAAAGGCGTCTGCGCGCCCGCGGTCACGTTCTGCGCGAGGCGGCGAATCCCCTCGTCGCCAGACTGCGTGCGGTTGGTGGCAAGCGTGAAAACCCCGTACTGAGAGGGCACGCTGTAGCTCCCGGGAAGCGCCGGGGTGGAGCGCGCGACTGACTGGACCAGGATTGTCTTTTCATAGGTGAAACGGCGCGTGGGCGTGTGCGACGATATCGGGAGATAGGCGTTCCCGAGCTCGTCGAACTGCATCTTCTCGCCCGCGTCCACCACCTGGTAGGGCGCGGAGGGGGCGGAGGACGGGATGGAAAGATTCAGCGAAAGCGAGCGCATTTCGCCCCCTATTGAGATTATGGCGCCCTGCTCGGACACTTGGGCGGAGAGCGATGAGGAAAGCTGCGGCGCCGAACCTGCGGCGGAAGATATTGCAAGGAGGAGGATGGCAAGCGCTGCCGCGGGCTTTGGCATGACGCAGATGGGGGGAGGATTTTAATAATGGTTGCGGGCGCTGCGGCTAAAGGGAGGTTTTGGCGGCTTTGCCGAAAGGCAGGGAAAGCCTGGCGCGGCGGTGCGCCATTTCGCCGCTTTGGCGCTTATTTCCTGGCACCGGGCTCCAGCCCGCGATGCACCGCCATGTCGTGCGCGAGCATCTGCGAGAATGAGATTGCCGAGATTATCTTGGCCGCCTCGCTTGGCGCGGGGATGTAAAACGACGTTGGGAACTTGCAGCCTGCGCCGCAGCCCACCGTGAGGAGGGGAAAGCCGTGCACCGCGGCCATGCCCTCGTAGTCCTTCACAAGCGGCTTGTCCTGCGGCTCTGCGAAAAGCACTATGGCCTTGGGCATTGCCTTCACGGCAGGCACCCGCGAGCAAAATGCCGAGAGGAAGCCGTGCCTTGCCCCGGCAATGCCCCCGGAATCCGCCAGTATTTCCGCGGTTTCCCCCGCCTTGAGCGCAGCCTCGGACGCCACCCAGCGTAGCGCGCCCTGGCCCGCGAAATAAACGTATTGCACGCCCTTGAGGATGTTGGCAACGCTTTCAAACGGGGTGCTCCGGATGCTGCCGATGAACTCGCCGACCTGCCCGGGAAGCGCCTCGAGCTCCGCCATGGAGGACCCCTTCATTTTCGCCGCGATGTGATATGCGCTTGCCACTGCGCAAGTCATGGTGCCGATTGCAGTCGCCGGCGCGCTCTCGTTTGGCGCATGCGTGAGCACCGCCAGGTCGGAATGGAGGGCAAAATGGCTTTGGGGCGTGTTGGTGAGCGCCACGCGGAAGGAGGAATGCGCCTTGGCATTCTCAAAGGCGGGCAGCAGGTCGCCCGAGCAGCCGGATTGGGAAATGAACAGGGAAATTGGAGGGATGCCGCTGTAAAGGAGCGGCTGCTCCTCGACGCCCACTGCCATCTGCCCGTCCATCGCATGCCCGAGGATGTTTGCCACATGGTAGGAGGAGCCGTAGGAAAGGATGGAGAGCTTGCCGGCCTTGCGAAGGATTGCCGAGAGCTCCTGCACCTGCCCCCTTTGACCGCCGATTGTCTTTTGGATGGATTCGGGCTGCGCCAATATGCGCTGCATGAGAAGGCTTTGCTTCAGGTGCGCCTGCGGGAAGCTTGAGAATGTCTGGTGCGTCCTGTGGGATATGGGATTGGCTGGTTTTTTGTGCATGTGGCGAAATCTGACAAGAAGGGTTTTTATTACGTTCGAATTCTACCTGAGCTTGCAGGCGCGGTTGCCGAAGGCTTTGTAATAGGCAATCATTCTTTCAGCCACAATAGATTCTCCGACATGCCGCTACAGCTTTGCCGCAAGGAAATAGCGGTTACTCGCCGGAGGCTGCTGGAAATCTACCAAAAGGCAGGCGTTGCGCCGCCCGCGTTCCTTTTCCGCTTCCCCTACCTTGACAAGGGGGCATCATGGCAGCGCAGAGTATTTCAATTCGCCCTTCGGGCACATGATGATGAACAAGGGCAATGGCGCGAAGGCGGCGGGAAGCAACGGCAGCATCATGGCATACACTGACCTGGAGAAAATGCAGGCAATACATGAATTCCTGGGAGAGGCGGGATATGCGCAGCCGAAATTCAGAAATCTGGCTGCTGAGTGGTATGCGCTGGACGGCTTGCGCGCGGACAGGGGCGTGATTGTCACCTACAACTCGTGGGAGTACGCGCTCGCGCCAGGCAGGCAGGGGCAGGGTGCGCCTGCGCACATAAGAAGCGAGAGCGGCGTGCTTATGCACGTGGAGGCGCAGTGGTCGCGCGGAGAAAGCGGCAAGCCTGTTGTGCACATGCCGCTCCTGCATGACAAGAAGGACAAGCACATAAACAGCTCCGAGCTTTTCAGGAAAGTGATTGGCAGGATGCTTGATGCATGAGTGGAATTTCGGATGCCCGAATTTGAGTAGCCACTGGAAGCACCGGCACTGTCAAATCCCATAGGATTTGGCGTGCAGTGGAATGAAATTCCACCGGCATATAGGTCTGCGCAAATTTATTAACCGCCAGATGCGCAAACTTCTGATAAAGATGGCAGGAAAGACGCTCAGGTACACGCGGCATGCGGCCGAGAAGCTTCTGGAAAGGCACATATCGGACAAGACAGTCGGGAAAGTGGTGGAGAGGGGAGCCAGGCTGCTCGACAAGGAAAGCGGAGCCACATTGTGTATTTATAAAGAAAAGACGGGTAAATTTTATACGGCCGTGATAGCTGAGAAAGATGACCAAGTAGAGATAATAACCTGCTATGAGTCAAGCGCATGGCAGACGGAATATTGCAGAAAGGTGAAGAAAGATGGGAAGCATGGGAAACTGCTTTAGGTGCAATAGCCCGATGAAGAAAGTCAGCGGGGTGGACAGGTCGTACCTTAACAAATACATAATATCCGATTCGACCGTATACGTCTGCGGAAAATGCGGTGCCGAGCTCATTGATTCCAAGGAGTATGAGCGCGTCAGGAAGAAGATTGCCGCAATCGAGAAAAAGGCAACGGTGCCCGCTGTGCACCAGATGATTGCAAAAGTGAAGTACTTTGTCCTGTGATTGGAATGAAGGCAAAGAAAAGCTACTTGAAGACACTTGCGCGCATCCGCAAGGGAAAATTCATCAGAGTTGCGAGCTTTGCAGAGCGCTACGGGCTGTGAGGTTCAGGCCAGGAACTTCTTCTTCTCGATTTTCTCGCGCAGGTAGTCTCCCACGAAAGAAAGGCGGGGCCCCTGCAATGCGTCCTGCTCTATCTTCTTCTTCGTCTTCAGGACTGTTTTCAGCTCCTCCACCCAGTCCTTGTGGCAGGAAATCCATTCGTAGGAAAGCATCTCCTCCGCGCGCTTGATGTCCACTTCCTTGGCGTTTATGGTGAGCTGCGAGAGGAAATCGTAGTCCTTGATGTCGCGCATGGTCACGCCCACGAAGCGCGCCTCGGGCGTTGCGATGTCGTTGCCTAAATAAGCTAGGTTCATGCTGCCGGTCTTTATCGCCCAGTAGATGTACCAGCCCCACGCGTCACAATCTGTAAACACAATAACTGGGAGCTTGCGGCTTGCGAGCTTGCGGATGAGGCGGCGGCAGCCACGCGATGCCTGCCCCTTGGGGGTGATGAGTATGCAGTTTTCCTTCCTCCAGAACTTGTCCTCGTTGAGCCTCTGCCACATGGCGTCCTTTTCCACTACGAGCACGTAATCCGCGTCGATGGACTTGAATTCCATGCCGTTGTCCACGTCCGAGGGTATCATCCAGCCGCTCCTTCCCTGCTTGGTGCAGTCTATCTCGGTTTCGTCCCCGCCGAACCTGTCTTTGAGCACCATGGGGCCCGCCACCACGCCTTTCCTGTCGGTGTTGAGGTTGAGGTCCTCGCGCTTCACGTTCAGCGCGACTTCGAGGTCTTCGACGAGCGGGTTGCTCTCGCTCTGCTCGGAGAAAAGCTCCTCGTCCAGCGTGTCGCCGAGCGAGAACTTCAATTGGTAGTACAAGCCTCTGATGGAGGTGTGCGCGTCCTCCTTGAGGAATTTCTTGCATTTCGAGGCTATTGCCACGGTCTGCATGAACTTGCGCGCCTGCCCCACGTTTATGAATGTGCGCTCCTCCACCTTGTCGCCAAGCCTGATGAAGCCCACGCCGTTGTCATATACTATGTTGCCCTTGCTGCGAAGCGCGGTTGTGAATGTTGGCGAGCTGTCCGCTTCTATCTGCGCGAGCATGTCCTGCCCGAGCTTCTCCAGCTTGCCTGCGACAAACGCGCCGCCCTTGCCTGAATCCGATGCGGATGCGGAAGTTTTTGCCCTTGTGATTTCCTTTGGTGACATAATAACCACGATTCTTTCCATTTTCTCCTTCATGCTTCTTTTGCCATCTACTCTTCGCCCTCGTCCTCTTCATCCTTTCCGTTCTTCCCGTTCCCGTTCTCCTTCTTCGCCTCCTCCTCGCCCTCTTCGGACTCTATCTGGGAGGAATACTTTGTCTCTATGAGCGTTATGAGCTTCTTTTCGATTTCGCCGGCTTTGCCCTTGCCCGCAAGGTCGGGAAGGTCGTGCGAGAGCTGGGAGACGTAGCGCAGTATTGCCTTGCGCCTTTCCTTCCTGTCATGGTCGCGCCTTATGCCCGAGAGGTATGCCTGCAGGTCGCGCGCAGCCTCCATTATCGCGTTCTTTATCTCCTGCACGATTTCCTCGTCGTTCGATATTGCCTGCTTGCCCGCCGAGGTGTAGGGGACGTACACGCTTGAGATGTTCACAAAGACGGAGAGAGGCTCCTCGTCGAAGTTTTTCAGCTTGTAGCGCTTCCAGTCGATTGCCTTCACCGCCTCGGTGATTGCGCAGCCTGAATTGTCGAACAGCAATGGCGCGCGGTTGGCATAGCGGATGACTTCGGACGACATCAGGTCGCCGGCGGCCTTCTTGCCGGCCCCGCCGCCGTATGCCAGCGCAGCCTCCACCATGAACGGGATGCCGCCCTTGTATATCTTGGGCGCGCGCTCGGAGACAACGACAAACTGGGGCGCAAGGATGTTGGTGAGCGACTTCTCAATCTGCCCCTTGCCAATCGGCTTCACCGAGTCCGTGGCAGGCGCAATCCACTTCACGCCTTCGCTGTGTATTGCCTTGATGATTGCCTCCGCCTCCACCCACTGTAGCTCCGAGGGCTTCTTGTCAAAGTCAACATCAGGGCAGAGCGCCTTCACCTCGTCCGCCTTTGCAGCCGAGAAGCGCGCGAAGCGCTCCTGCAGGAATGAGGAGACGCGGCGGCATTCGCGCTCGCGGTGGGCGAAGTCTATCAGGTCGTTGGTGGAAATCCCCATGGGGTGGGGCTGCACAATCATGGGCTTGGGGGGGATGGCATCTGAGGAGCGGGGGAAAGCATGCGCCTGCCCTTCGGGGTCGTGGAGCGTGATTTGCAGGTGGGGGTTTGCAAGCGCGGTCCTGCGCACGTATTCGTACACGCCAAACGAGCTCTTGTCGTACTTCACGTCGGCGAACTCGCCCTCCACCGTGAGGCCGTGCCCGAATTCGCCTTCGTCCTTCACGGTATTCAGGACAAGGGGCGAGTTGGACTTGAGGTCAATGGACACTTCGCACGTGATTCTGCGCGTGTCGTAGCGGGAAATCACCTTGACCGGCTTTCCGGTCGTTATCTGGGAGTACATGGTGCAGCCTGACGCGCCTATTCCCTGCTGCCCGCGCTGCTGCGCATAGCGGTGGAACTTGGTGCCTGCGAGCATCTGCCCCAATGCCTTGCCGATGTGCTTCTCGGGTATGCCAGGGCCGTTGTCCTCGGCAATCACCTTGTAGCGGTCGCGGTCGATTTCCGCTATCTCGATGTCTATTTCTGGGAGAATGCCGCCCTCCTCGCACGCGTCAAGCGAGTTGGTCACGTACTCGTGCACGATGGTGGTGAGCGAGCGCGTCTTTCCGGAAAATCCGAGCATCTGCTGGTTCTTCTTGAAGAATTCCGCAACCGAATGCTCGCGGAACTCGGTGAATATCTTTTCGGTGGAGGTCTGTGCCATCTAATCCCTTGGAAGCGCAAAGCTTTCAGTTGAACTGGTCGGAAGGAATACGGGGTGGGATTTAATATTGGTTATGGTTTGCGCTTTTTGGCCGCGGCGTTGCGCAAAGCGAAGCGATAGCCCCTGCGCACGAAAAACGAGGCAACCCAAACGATTTCGGCAAGCAGCGGGGAGAAAACCGCCACGGGTATTGAGAGGATGAAGACGGCTGCGCTGGCAAGCCCGCTGCATGTGCGCGCCTGTATTTCGCCCTCGCCGATTGATTCGTCCATGCATTTCCTGCCCTTGGAGGCATAAACCCAAATCGCAGTAAGCACGAGGCTGCAAAGCGCCATGAACGAGGCATAGAGCGCCACTGCCTCGAACGTGTCGCCGTATTCGACAAGCACTGCCGCAGGCAGGGGGATGAGCGATACCAGGAGCAGGAAGAGCAGGTTCAGCCAGGTAAGGGTTGTGTCGCGCCTCCTTATGTGCTCGAATATCTGGTGGTGGGAAATCCAATAGATGCCCACTATGATGAATGAGAAGATGTAAACTGAAAGCTGGGGCAGGAGGGAAACCATCCACTGCGCAAGCTCGGGCCCTGCAAGGCTGTCCGGGATATTGGGCACTTTCAGGTCAAAGGCAAGGAGGGTGATGGCAAACGCGAATATCGCGTCGGAGAAGGAAATCATCCTGCCTGTTTCACGCTCGTTTTTTTCAGCCATGCAATCCCTTCAGAAAAGTTCCCCAACGCCGCCCCTGCTCATCCTGCGCCTGCAGGCCAGGGCAGCTCCCTCGCTTCTCTCTTGCAGGTCAGAACAGCTTCCGCACTTCGTTTTCCTTTATCTTGCGCCTGCACTTTTCAAGGTAGGCGTACACGCTTGCGTGGTTGGAGCCCTCGATGATGCGGAAGACCGCCTCCATGGCGTAGTCAAGAGTGTCGATTGCGCAAATCACGCCCACGGTGTGGCCGTAGCACACCACGTCCGCGCCCACTTCCTCCTTTATTATCTCCTTGGTGCGCCCATTCTCGCCTATCACGCGCCCCATTATCCTGTGCTGCGCCTTTTCGTGGCCGGCGTAGTCGCGAAGGTCGATTAGCTTGAAGCCGTAGTCGTCGGAAAGGAGCTTGAGCGCGACTGAGGGCTCGAACCCCCTGCCGATCGCCTTTATGATGTCCTTGCCTATGAACTCGTCCAGGGGGTCGCCGTTTATCTCCACCGCGCCATCCGAGTCCGCCGCAAGGCTCACCTTCATCCTGCGCTCGAGGTAGTCCTTGGTCTCGCCAGACTCGCCTAAAAGCGCGGTGACGCGCTCGGACGGGATTTTGATTATCTGCATGTTAACCAGCACGATTTCGAAACCAATACTATTAAATGGCAATCACATGGAGCCCGACCTGCCCCGCGCCCTCACATGAACTCCGCCAATCCTTTCTGCTTCTCGGGCTCCTCGGTGAAGATGCTTGCTATGTCCTTCCTGAAAAGCTCCATCCTCTGCTTCATATATGCGGGAAGATGGTAGCGCGCGATGAGCCTGTCCGCGTGGTCGAGGTATTTTATTATCCCGCCCTTGTTTATTGTGAGCAGGAGCTTGCCCCCGCACGCGTTGCACTTGCCGGAAAGCGGCACGCGGCGGTACTTCACCTTGCAGTCCAGGCAGCGGAACTCCTGCTGGGAGAACGAGCGGAGGTTGCCGTACAAATCCGGGAAGAAGTGGTGCAGCAGGAGCCGCTCTGCGGCGTCCGCGGGATTGACCGCGCGGATTTTTTCCTGCAGCGTGAATTGCGCCTCGATTTTCTCGCCCATGTCCTTGAATTTCAGGTAGGTGCTCTGGTGGGGCCCCGCCGACACATCGGCTGTTTCATGGGAGTAGGGAAGGGATGAATACTGCTCGGGCTTGCCAAGCAGCTTTTTCACGGTGTCAATCTTCAGCTCCGATGGCGATGCGTACTTGTCGGAAAGCTCGTAAAGCTCGATGGGGTACGTGCCGCATACTTCCATTGAGTGCGCCTCGTCGTCCACTTCGTTGGGGTCAAGCTCGGTGGTGAGCACAAGGGGCGCGTCCATGGTGCCGCCGCGCGACTCGGGGAGGAAGGCGCGCGAGAAGTTCAGGAGGCCGTCCATGAGGAGGATGACTGTGTCCTCGTCGCCGTCACACTGGTGGGCGACAAATCCGTCTGCAACCAATGTGTGATGCGGCTCTACAGTAAGGGAGTAAACAGCTTCCTTCCGGCTGGTTTGATGGAGGGAAACTTCCTCGAAATAGGCATCGCCGTGCCTTTCAGTTCGCTCGGTGCCTTTGCGCTTGCTCCACTCTTTTGCAAGCCGCAATGCCTTTTGCTGCTTGCCGCAGGCAAAGCCGATTTCGTCTATGAAGCGCTTCGCGTGGCTGGAGAAAATGCGTATCTTATGCAGCGGCGCGTGCTTAGGGTTCCCATCATCTTTCATATCGAATGAGTGCTTTATGCCGTATGATGACAGCAGGAATGAGACCTGGTCGAGCATGTTCTTGCTCACCGAGCTTAGGTTCACCTCTAATGTCGAGTGGAGGGAAACGCTGCCATCGCCCACAAAAAGCCCCGACAGCATGGCGCGCACCTTATTTTTCGGGAGCGAAAGGGCGAAGTCTGGAATAGATTTTTCACGCGCGTTTTTGCCAACACCCAATCCTGTGATGAATGAGTGCAGGAGGCGCGAGCAGATTGTAGCAGAATGCATGCTGACGGACGGATTTACTTTGAAGGTGTTTTTTATTTTCTGGGCAAAAAGCCCGCGCACCTCCTTGTCATTTGCCGCAAAGCCGAGTTGGTAGCAGTTTTTCTTCCCCTTCCCAATCCTTGCGTGCCCTTCTGAGAGGTAGGCGCCAAGCAGGAACATGAAGTCCTCGCTGCAGTTTATCCAGTATGGAAGCTGCACAGTGTCGCGCTTTGCAGATATAAGGCAGTTTTCAATTTCTTTTGCAGATGCAAACTCATTTGCAAGCCAGAGGGGGTAGGAACAGCGGTAGCAGTAGTTGGTGAGCGTTTTGTAGCTGATGCCGTATTTTTTGGCAATTTTTGCCTTGTTTTCATCTGCGAAGAGGTCGCGGGATGATTTTACCATGACATTTTCTGCGTAATCTGCAAGCCTGAAGCCTGCCACGTCTTTTGCAGGAATATTGAAATTAAGCGGCAGGAGCGCTTCTTTCAATTGCAGCGCAGGCGTTTTGCCTTCGCGCGAGGGGAATGGATGGTCGGGCGTCACAGATATTTGCCGCCCTGATTTTGTCCGAAGCGAGACAATGTTGTTTGGGGCATGGCGGGAGACGTGCGTTATTTTTGTCAATTCGAATTTTCTGGTTTTTTGGTTGAAGGCAAGTGTGGAAATGCCTTGGGCGGGAGAGTAAACCGTCCCAAAATCATCCGTTTGCGGCACTGCAAGGTTTTTCTCCACAAGATCTGAGATGCTGGTTAATTTCCACACGCCGCTCTTTAGGACTGGGATTTTCGTTTCGCCTGCAAAGCAGTTCCTGCGCTTTGCCGTGTGGAAGTACGGATGCGCAAAGCCAGCGTGCGCGTCGGTGAAGCCGATAACGCGCGCAAGCACGCCTGCGGAGGTGTGCGGCGAGAGGCCTATCACAAGGTGCCCCAATATGTCCTCCTCGCGCTGCAGATTGTAGAAGCGGGGAAGCCCGTAAAGCTTTTCGAGCATGTCGTCTATGAACTTTGAGACGCGGTAGAGGTAGTGGGCGCCGTTCCGGGACAGGATGATGTCCTGGGGGTTGAGGGCGACCACCTGTTCGGCGCGCTCGAGGGGCTTGCCGTCCTTGTCGTGCAGGTAGCCGAAGCCGAGCGCCTGCGCGGGCGTGATGCCGATTTCGTCAGGGCGGAAGTGGGTGAGCGGGATGTCGGTGGCGTCGAATCGGCAGGTGCCGTCGCGGAAAACGAACACGCCGTGCGCCGCCCGGAAAAATCCCTTTTCCAGGGGCTCGGGAGTCTTTGACTCGGAGAAAAGCCCCTCCACGCCCTTTATGTCCGCGGATTTTGCCAGGCCGATGCCCGCGCGCTCGGAAGCGCGCTCGAAAAGCTTGATGATGTCCACCGCGCGCCGGTCATAATGCTTGGTGGCAACGCGGCACTCGGGGCATTCCGCGGAATTTTTCGGCCGGCCGCACTTGGGGCAGACGCGAAGGAGGGCTGCGCGCCCGCCGCAGGCGCACAGGGGCGAGAACGTCGTGTTGCCGCACGAGGCGCAGCGCATGCGCGCGATTTCCACTTCCACCCCGCTGCCGTCGCGCCCGCCCTTTGCCTTGAGCTTGGCATATGCGCGGGAGACGGAGGCGTTCTTGTCGATGCGGTTGCCTATGGGAAAAAGCACGTTGACGCTCTTTTTCATTTTCCTCTCGCGCGCCTTTTCGGGCCTGCCCATGCGCGAGCCTATGTAGGTGGGGCTTTTCGGCATTATTTTCATGCCTGAAATCGCAGTGAGCAGCCCGAGCACGGGCGTTTTCTCGTCGAAAAGCGAGTCGAATTTCTCGCCGGTTATCTTCTTGTCCGCCATGATGCCCATGGTCTTGAGGAGGGCGTAGGCGTGCTCGCCAGGGATTTTCACCTTGCCCTCCGAAACGCAGTGCGGAACGCAAAGCTCCTCCAGCACGGTTTTTGCCGGCGCGGATTCCAGCTCGAATGACTCGAGCTTCAGAAGCCCGTAGTGCGGCTTGCCCGACCTGAGCCAGAGGGCGAGGGAGCGCAGCTGCCCGTGCGTGATGTCGTGCCAGAAATAGGTGTAGCGGGGGTGGAGGGGCAGCGCTGTCTTTCGGGAAAAGGCGACGGCGTCCCCTGCGGAACAGTCGTTTTTGGGGGGGGCATGCCCTGCTTTTTGCGCCATGAGCCCGAAGCGCTCCTCGCACCATGCGGCCGGGAAAAGCGGGTGGTTGCTTTTCAGGAAGTCGCCTATGGAGACCAGCATGTCGCCCAGGAAAAGTATGCGCTCCACGCTTTTCTCAAGCTGCTCCGCGGTTTTCACGTCCGGCACTTCCACCACCGAGCCGTCCTTGAGTTTCACTATGGGCCCCAGGATGGAGTCGCACGGCGTGAGGACGGTGCTCTTGCCCGGGCGCTCCACTTTCAGCTGCGTGCCCACGGCGATGAACGAGTCCAGCATGTACATGCTGGCAGGGTGCACCGATTTGCCCATTATCCCGCTGCCGCGGCAGCGTCCGTAGCGCAGCCGCCAGCCGCCCTTGGTGGAGGGGTAGGAGAATATCGCCCTGCCTGCCACCGATTCTTCGAGGAAGCGGAAGTCCGGCTTGGGCTCGAACTTGCCTTCCTTCTTCGCCACTTTTATGATGGAATCCATCCAGCCCCAGTCCAGCCCGATTTTCCGGGTGTACTTGGAGACTTTTGCCGCCTTCTGCGCGATGCCTTCGCAAATCACAAGCGCGATTCCCGAGCGCACGCGGTTGGTGGACACGCCCGGCACGTCGCGGTGCACCGCCACCTCGGCATCCTCGGTAGGGTCGCCATCTATGCATACCGGGCAGCTTTTCACTATGTGGCGGATATCGTTGTCGGGCGGGCGGTATTGCAGGTGCGCGGAGCGCGTGCCGTAGACTTCAATCTCCTCAACGTAGCGCTCGACGAGGGCATCGGTGGGGCGGAAGTCCCCCACGCCCAGCTGCCTTCGCGCCACGTCGCCCAGCACCACGGCAAGCGCGGCCACCGTGCCGCCTGCCGAGCGGATGGGGCCTGCGAAATAGATTGCCAGGTAGTCGCTGCCGTCGGGGTTGTTCCTTATCTCGAATTTTGAGATGCCTTCTGTGGGCGCCACCAGCACGCCCTCCGTCAGTATCCCCACCCCGGTGCGCACGGATTGCTCGATGAGGCGCTGCTTGCTTCCCTTGATGATTTCGCCTGCCGCGATTTTCTGCACCACCATGTGCGCGATGGTCTGCCTGCTGTGCCCATCAGTCTCAAGCTGGCGTATCACTTCGGTGATGCCGGGCGGCCCCACGATTCCCTCCACGCGCGCCGCGACGTCGGAGGCGCGCTTTATCTCTACGCCGGGCGAAGGGTCGAGCCCCTTGAGGCGCGCCTGCCCGGCAACATCGTAGGCATGCTCCAGCTTGATGCGGAGCGCATCGAAATATTTCTGCGTTTCCCCGTTGCGCGATTCTGCGGTCATCATACGCTTCCACCCATGAAACCCATGTAGCTTACCTTGCCCGTCTTTGCCTCAAGCACAGGAACCAGCCCCGGCGAGGGCACGTGGCCCATCCTCACCTGGAAGTCCGTCCTGTCCTGGAAAGT
>Ga0172375_10007829_pt1 | contig 14554 bp, 11 predicted proteins | sample LakKiv1m_FD_114537 | JGI IMG/M metagenome (GOLD analysis project Ga0172375, IMG submission 114537) | Freshwater microbial communities from Kabuno Bay, South-Kivu, Congo - kab_092012_11.1m | ecosystem: Environmental > Aquatic > Freshwater > Lake | place: Democratic Republic of the Congo... | reverse complement strand
TCGGCGGCGCATACGGAAGAGGTATACCGCCTGGTCCGCGAGCAGATTGCCGCCGGACGTCAGGCTTATGTCCTCTGCCCGCTGGTCGAGCAGTCCGACCTGCTGCAGGCTGACGCGGCGACGGAAATGGCGGCGGAGCTGCAAAAGCGCGTCTTCCCCGACCTGCGCGTCGGCCTGCTGCATGGCCGCCTGCGCACCGAGGAAAAGGACGCGGCGATGGAGGCCTTCCGCCGCGGCGAGACGCACATCCTCGCCTGCACCACGGTTATAGAGGTGGGGGTGGACGTTCCAAACGCCACCGTGATGGTCATTCACAACGCCGAGCGCTTCGGCCTGGCCCAGCTACACCAGCTGCGCGGCCGGGTGGGCCGCTCCGAGCACCAGTCCGTCTGCCTGCTGGTCAGCCACCCGCGCTATAACCCCGCCCTCGCCGACGCCGAAGACGAAAGCGCCCACGCCCGCAAGCGCCTTCGCGTGGTAACCGAAACCCAGGACGGCTTCCAGATCGCCGACGCCGACCTCGCCCTGCGCGGCCCCGGCGAATACCTGGGCACGAAACAGAGCGGCCTGTTCGACTTCCAGCTCGCCACCCTCCCCCGCGACGCCGCCAGCTCGAGCAGGCGCGAAAAGCCGCCCAGTTTCTTATCTCCGACGACCCCGAGCTTGCCAAACCCGAGCACGCCGAGCTGAAAAACCGCGCGCAAAGGTTGCGAGCGAAGGTGGATCAGTTCAGGGAATAGGGAGGTGAGTTTTGATTTTTGAAAGATATGTTAAAATAGGAAAGCGCCAACAAGGGAGGCTTCCCAATGATTACACGGATGTCCAGGCGAGCCAAATATCTGCTGCCGTGGTGCGGAGTCGCCGCGATGCTGCTGGCGGTCGGCATATGGGGATGTCGGCAGCGATCTGTCACCCCTGCCGTGACAATCCCGATCCCGGTGATGCCGGCACCGAATGCATTTGATTTCTATGTCAAGGCAGCGGAAGCCATTCCGGTCAGCCTTCCCAGCTACAGCAAGTCAACAGCATTGACACCAGATCAAATCCGGCAACTGCTTGAGCAGCGCCAGGAGGTGACCGCGGTCTTCCAGCAGGGAACGGCGCATCAGTATCTGGCTCCCCCGATCCGATCAGATAATACCCCTATCTCGTATTCAAGCTCATTCCGCAATATAGCGCGGTATTTTGCGTTCCTGGCAAAAACAGACGCCGGCGTTGGAAAATGGGGAAGCGCCATGACGGAGAGCTTGCGCGCAGTCCGTCTTGGTAATGATGTGCAGCGGGGAACATCCATCATCGGAGCCCTGGTCGGTGCGGTATACCAGAAGATCGGGCGCAAAGAGGCATGGGAACTGGTCGATCATCTCACCGTAAAAGAAGCACGGGACGCCATCGCCCAACTGGAAACCATCAATACAACCGAGGTGCCTTTTGTCAACATTCTACAGGAAGAGAAATGGATCGGATTAGCAAGCGTTCAGAAAATATTCAATACACCGGGATGGCAACGAAAATATGCCCGGGAATATTATGAGGATCAGCAAAACGAGGCCAGGCTGCGCTTTTATTTGACCGACAAGCGACGCACCATGGCATTGCTCACCGATTATTATGACCGATGTATCGCCATCGCCGGACAACCCTACCATACGCACCTTCATGACCCGCCGCTTCCGGATGATCTTATGGTGAAAGCCGTTGCACCGATGTGTAAGATACCATGGGCTAAATTATTATCCGTGCAGACCGCTAATCGCCTACTCGTGATAGCACTGGCGCTGCATGCCTTCCATCTGGAGACAGGGCGTTACCCTGCATCGCTGCAAGAGCTCGTTACCGCCGGCTACCTACATTTGCTGCCCGCCGATCCCTTTGCGGCATCAGGCGCCTTCCGTTATACCCGTAAAGGCTCGCACTTCACTCTCTACAGCATTGGCCCGGACGGCAAAGACGACGGAGGCCGGCCTATCAGAGATCCAAAAAATATTGATGGAGCAGCACAAGGTGTGATGGCAGGCAGTAAAGGTGATATTGTATTCGGAGAGAACAAATTATAAACATTCAACTATTGGTGCTCGCCACTTGGTAAAAGCAAAAGGATAGAGTTACGCCATGATCTCTATCGAGATCAAACCAGATATGCTGCGCTGGGCGCGCGAACGAGCTGGATTGCGCCTCGAAGCGCTGGCGAAACGTTTCCCCAAGCTGGAAGCATGGGAACGGGAAACGGCCCGGCCAACACTGAAGCAAATCGAGCGTTATGCGAAGGCCACGCACGCGCCCATTGGTTATCTTTTTCTTCAGGAACCGCCCCTTGAACACGTACCGATCCCGGATTTTCGCGCGGTAAATAATAAGCGCATCGATCGTCCAAGTCCCAATCTGCTGGATACCGTCTATATCTGCCAGCAACGCCAGGAGTGGTACCACGATTTCGCTCGTTCCATGGGCGAGGAGCAGCTTCATTTTGCAGGCTCCGCGCGTCTCACCGACAGCGTAGAAGCGACGGCGGAAGATATGCGAAGCGCGCTTGGATTCGATGTGGAGGAGCGCCGCCGGATACCGACATGGACCGATGCGCTGCGCCGCTTCATCGAGCAGGCGGACGCATCAGGAATACTGGTGATGTGCAGCGGTGTTGTATTGAACAACAACCACCGGCCGCTCGATCCGGACGAATTCCGTGGGTTTGCATTAGTCGATAAGCTGGCGCCATTGGTATTCATCAATGGCGGAGATACCAAAGCCGCCCAGATGTTCACTCTCGCGCATGAGCTGGCCCATATCTGGCTCGGTCAATCCGCGTTGTCCGACGCGCAGGCGTCCTGGTTGCCGGACAACGAAGTCGAGCGCTGGTGCAATCGGGTCGCGGCCGAGCTGCTGGTACCACTCGCTATCCTGCGGCAGGAATATCGGCGAGATAACGTTTTACATGAAGAAGTAGACCGTCTTGCAAGGCGTTTCAAAGTAAGCACATTAGTCATCCTGCGCCGAATTCATGATGCCGGCGGGCTTACCTGGCAGCAGTTCCGGCGGGAATATCAGGAAGAGCTCGAACGGCTGCTGGCGATGTCGCGGGTAAGCGGCGGCGATTTTTACCTCACCCAGGCGGCGCGGGTCAGCAAGCGCTTCGCCCGGGCGCTCGTCGCCAGCACGCTAAATGGGCAAACCTTACATCGTGACGCTCTCCACATGCTCGGTTTCTCGAAGTTGGCGACCTTCCATGCACTCGGGCGCAGCCTGGGGGTAGTAATATGATGGCTTACCTGCTCGATGCCAATGTCTTCATGCATGACGCCTTTTGAGATGCTGCGTCTCGAACGCGCCAGGTTTATTCTTGATCGACAGCGATGATCTCGGCGAGTTCAGCAGTGCTCCTCATCGATACGAAAAGCAGCGCCGTCTCTTCCTAATCAAGTCGCCGAAACTGCACCGGCTTATTCCGCGCTCATATCACTCTCTATAATGCCGAACGGGTTGCCTTCGGTGTCCTGGCAGTAGGCGAAATAGCCGACGCCGGGGATGGGGGACTTCGGCATAAGTATCTTGCCGCCACCGGCGGTGACCTTCGCCGCGTATTCATCGACCGAGGGCACGCCGATGGTATTGACGATGGGCGGCGACTCTTGCGTGCGCGGGGTCAGGCCGCCGTCGATGCCCGGCTCGTCCGCCTCGCCGGTCTTGACCAGCCAGTATTCCATCGGACCGTCCCATTTTACAATCTCCCACCCGAAGGTGTCGCGGTAGAACGCAATCGCGCGCTCCGGGTCATCGATGGCGATTTCAAAGTGAACCACGCGTGGCATAACATACCTCCTTCAACTGAAGGTACGATAACATGGACTCGCGAGCTCTTCAGGACGAATGGCATACAAAAGCTCAAGAACCTTGTGCTTTGTCCTTAATGTTTCCAATCAAAACTTAATCTCATTCAGCTAACCACGCGTTTATTCCTTCAAGCCATGAGAAAACTAAACATGGAGAGCGTCCAAATACCGTTCGGGACACTCTGTAAACGAGGAAAGGAGCACCGGGGCATGGCTGACGTAATTATTAATTCATCGTTTAACGGCATGACGCCCATGCACGTTGCCGCCCAGGATGCGCGCAAGGGATTCCTGCAATATCTGATCGCGCAAGGAGCGGACGTGGACGAGCGCAATCACCTCGACCGCACGCCGCTGCACCTGGCGGCCTTGCAGGGACAGGAGGAAGTGATCGAGCTGTTGATGGAACGCGGGGCGGATGTCGATGCGGTCGATCTGTTCGGCATGACGCCGCTCTACCTGGCCGTCTTCATGGAGCGGCGGGATGTGGCGCAGCTCCTGCTGGATTACGGGGCGTCGGTGGATCTGCGCAACGAGGCCGGCCTGTCGCCGCTCGACATCGCCGTCATGCGGCAAAAGGACGTGCTAGCCGATCTGCTGCGCCGTTACGGCGCGGGCGCCTGATTCGGGCTGTCGCCGCGCAATGAGCGAATAACTCGACCGGACAATAATTTGGCACTTTACGCGGCGATAGCATCCATGCCGGATTGAATCCGGCATTTACGGGCGGGGCGGTCTTAGTGGAGGGAGACCGCTCCGTCCGCGCATGTGCAGTTTTACGAGAAACGGTGGACGTTGATAGTTACTGCCGGTCGGTTATGATAGAATTGAATAAAGGAGATGGTATGCCGGTATCTCGCATTACGGTTTCAGCTCGCGCAGGACTTCCATCACGTTGCCGGCTGGCCGGCCCGCGTGGATTTCGCCCGCCATAGCCTGCAGCACGGGGGCGCTGTGGGTGAAGAAGCGCTTGAGAGCGGGACAGAGATAGCTCATCAGCTTGCCGTCCTTGCCCAGGCGCAGGCGGTGCTTGGGGCAGTCGCCGCCGCAGAAACGGAGGAAGGGGCAGCTTCGGCATTCGGCGGACAAATCGGCTTTGGCGGCGCCGAAGGCGGTCTGCGCGTAGCCGTCCACCAGGCTTTTCGCCGTTTGCAGGGTGAAATTGCCGCGCAGGCAGTCCGGGTAGACGAAGTGGTCGCAGGCATACAGATCGCCGTTGTGCTCGAGGGCCAGGGCGCGACCGCAGGTAGGCGAGAAAACGCACAGGGAGGGCGGGCCGCCCAGCCAGACGTTGAGCGCCGATTCGAACCACTGGATGAAGATCTTCCCCACGTCGTTCAACGCCCACTCGTCGAAGATGGCGCAAATGAAGTTGCCGAACTGCTCGGGCCGCACGGTGAATGATGTCGGTTTACGGCTGCGCCGCTTTTCCGCCTCCACGATGGGGATGAACTGTAAGTGTTCCAATCCCAGCCCGGTGAGGAAACGGTATACACGCAGGGGGTGGGCGGCATTGACGCTGTTGACGGTGGCCAGCGCGTTGTGCTTGACGCCGTGCCGTTGCAAGACGCGGACGGCGTTCACCACCTTGGCATGGGTGGGATGCCCGCCGCGGTCGCGCCGATACCTGTCATGCAGGTCGGCCGGACCATCGATGCTGACGCCGACAAGGAAATGATGCTCAGCGAGAAATTCCGCCCAGTTATCGTCGAGGAGGGTGCCGTTGGTCTGCAGAGCGTTTTCGATACGCTGGCCAGGACGCAGGTATTGTCGTTGCAGTTTGACCGCGCGCTTGAAGAAGTCGAGTCCCATCAGCAGCGGCTCGCCGCCTTGCCAGCCGAAGACAACCTCCGGGCCAGGATGCGCGTCCAGGTAGGCGGCGACGACGCGCTCCAGCGTCTCCTCGTCCATGCGCGTCCGCTTATGCGGGTAGAGAGCACTCTTCTCCAGGTAAAAGCAATACTCGCACGCCAGGTTGCAGGCCGGGCCGGCGGGCTTGATCATGAGATGGAAAGGTCGGCTGCAGCGATTTATCTTCATCGGATACGATAATATACCACGATCCCGGCTACCAGTAACACCAATCCGGTGAAGGACACAAGCCTTCCCCGCTCATTTGACACCCGATCTCAACCTCGTTATAATCAGCTTCGTCAGCAGGGCGCTTAGTTCAGTAGTAGAACACCTCGTTGACACCGAGGAGGTCATAGGTGCGATCCCTATAGCGCCCACCATGAGAAAATTACGCCTTCCGCGAATGCGGAAGGCTTTTTATTGGGTGGTATTTAGAGATAGGATGCAGTTTTTATAGTTACTGCCCGTCGACTCATTATAACACGGGTGTAGGCTCAATGGTCACGACACGTCCGGTCTCCAGCGACTCGATGGCGGCGGCGATGACGCGCTGGGCGGCCAGGCCGTCGGCGCCGGAGCCGTCGATCTCCTCGGGGGAGACGCCGTTTTCGATCTGCTCGAGGAAGGCGCGCAGGCGGGCGCGGAAGGTGTCGTCGAAATCGCGGTAGCCGCCGAAGACGGGGTTGGTGTAGACCGACTTCACCGGGTCGCCGGCCGGATAGAGGGTAGCCTCGCGCCACATGTCATCCACGATCATGCGGCCCTTCGTGCCGGCCACCTCGCAGCGCTCCATCGGGTGGCCGCGCTCGATGTCGTAGCTGCTGGTGAGGTGGCCGACGGCGCCGTTGGTGAATTGCATGTTCCAGGAATTGGTGGACCACAGCTCGCGGCCGGGCGCCTTCGTGCCGAAGCACTGCACTTTCGCGATGTCGCCGCAATAATGGCGCATCATGTCGATGGAGTGCGGGTTCAGCGCCTTCATCTGGAAATAGGGCGAGCCGTATTCGCCGGGCTTGCCGATCCAGAGGGCCATGTTGACGAAGAGCAAGGGTCCCAGCCGGCCTTCGTCAAGCCACTTTTTTGCTTGATATGCGGCACGGGTGAAGCGGTGGTTGAAATCGACGGCGAAGCAGCGCCGGCGCTCGCGGGCGACTTGCACCATTTCCGCGGCTTTGGTCACGTCGTTGCAGATCGGCTTCTCGCACAGCACATGGCAGCCGGCCTCCAGCGCCTGCAGGGTCGGTTCATAATGGTCGCTGCCATATTCGAAGCCGCCGGTCGCCACGCTGCAGATGTCCGGCTTGAGCGTGTCGAGCATGGATTGCACGTCGGTGAAATATGGCACGCCCAGCCGCTTCCCCGTAGCCTTCGCCCGTTCGGGGACGATATCGCACACGCCAACCAGCTCCGCAAGCGGATCGCCATGGTAAATGGTCGAATGCAAATTCCCGATCGGTCCCAACCCAATAACACAAACGCGCAGCATGATATTTTCTCCATTGTCTTCGAGCCGGTAAGAGCCTGAAAGGCTCACATTCGCCAGCCCAAGGCATCGCCCTGGGGAAAGGTGATCGCTAGAAAGACCGAGCCCTGAAAGGGCGAGATTCCTCTATCAGCGTAACCGGCACCATTAAAAGAATGTCGCCCTTTCAGGGCTCGAATTATCCTTCGACACCCTCTCCCCAGGGCGATGCCCTGGGCTGGCGAATGTGAGCCTTTCAGGCTCTTACCGTCAACCAAAACCGGATTACTGTCACCCTTCGTATAACGCCGACCGCGGGAAGAAGTCGAAGTCGTATTGGCTTTCCGCGGTTTTCCAGCGGCCTACGGTTTCCGGGCGCACTTCGATTTTGTTCAACGGGAAGCCAAGAAAGCCTTCCAGGCGCCGTAGCGTTTCGTCCTGCTTCAGCACGAAATCCTCAAAACGCACGTCGATGCGGCGGGCGGGAGAGGGCACGGACTGCATCATATCATACTGGTATTTCCAACTGATCGCGCGGCGCAGGCGGATGTCATCGGTTTTATCATAGGGGATGCCGAAGTCGGCCAGGTCGTCGGTGACGTGGCCGCCGAGGATGCTGTCGCGCGGGTCGCGTATCCAGTAGATGTAATAGATGTCCGGGAACATGCGGCGAATCCACGGGAAGGCCAGCGTGGTCTCCGGGATCTTCCACCCGCGGAGCTCGGTGTCGCTGTTCAGCACGGAGGCGAGGAACGACTCGATCAGCCGGGTGAACGCGGGATCGATGGGCATGGTATGCAGGCGGCTAAAGTCCCACTCCAGCCCGCCCTTGTATTCGACGTAATGCGCCAGCACGCGGCAGGCTTCATACATGTCTCCCGGCGGAATCAAATCCCCCGATTCGTTCAACAGCGCCCCCATGTAGACGCCGCTGGCGCTCAAGGTATGCGACATGGCGCGGGTGCCGGAATGGCCGCGGCCAATGACGGTGATTAACAATGGATTCTCCCGTAGGGAACGCCCTCCGTGGCGTTCCCTGTGACCGTATTTCTGACTACTAATTGATATCCGAAAGCAGGAACGCCGCAGAGGGCGTTCCCTACGCTCGTTCATCCGCACGAAGCAGAATGCCGTGAACAGGAACGCCACGGAGGGCGTTCCCTACAGTTTGGCCGCTCCCCGTTGGGTGCGCAGCTCCTGCAAATTCTTGGCGGCGTCGGGCGAGCCGATGTGCATGGTGTTGTAGGCTTCCTCCGAGCTGGTGAAGGGGCGCCCCTGGCCGTTCCAATTCTGATTGGTATACATCGGGTTGGTACGGCCGGTTTCCTTCTCGCGTTTGGCGATGTGCGCCTGCATGCGTCCTTCCAGGAACTTCACTACTTCAGGCTCCTGCTCGGCGACGTTGTTGTTCTCCTCCGGGTCTTTGAGCAGGTTGTAGAGCTCGATCTCCGGCTTGAAGTGGAAATCCGGCTCCAGCGCATGCATATATTTCCATTCCGGCGTGCGCCAGCCGTGCTTGCGCATCCAGGTGGCCTCGGTGATGTAGAACTCCGACTCCGGCTCGCGGAATTCGCCGCGGAAGTACGGGGTCAGGCTGCGACCGTCGTAGTTGATGCCGGTGTCGATGCCCAGCAGGTCGAGGATAGTCGGCGTGGTGTCCTTCTGCTGCACGATGTCGGAGAACATCGCGCCGGCCGGCACCTTGCCCGGCCACACGAAGGCCAGCGGCACGTGCAGCGTGTTGTCGTAGATGCCGTGATGGTCGTACCAGCACGCGTGATCGTGCAGCGTCTCGCCGTGGTCGGAGGTGATGACAACCAGCGTGTCTTCCTCCAGACCCAGCGACGATAGCGTGGCGAAGATATTGGCGATGCAGGCATCCATGTAGGCGATGGCGCCGTCATACTGCGCAATGATGTAATCCTTGTCGGTGCAGGTGGGCGGGAACCAGCTCGCGAAGTAGTCGCAGAACGGCTTGAAGTTATAAACCTCGTCCAGCGAACAATTGGCCGGATCGCTCTCGTCGCCGTCGTAGAAGATGCGCTCGAAGGGGCGCGGCGGCAGGTAGGGCGAATGCGGGTCCATATGGCGCAGGAAGAGGAAGAACGGCTTGTCGTCGGCCGCCAGGCTCTTCAGCTCGGGAATGGTCACCTCGTTCAGGTTCTCCGCCTTGGGGCTGCGCCCGGATTCCCACGAGCCCCAACCGCTGAAGTCCAGGTATTGCTGGAAGCCGCGAGAGGCCGGGTTGCCGCTGAAGCCCACGCAGGTGGTGTTGTAACCGTCGTCGCCGAGGATCTCCGACAGCGTGCGCAGCTCGGGCCGCAGCCCGCCTTCATGGCGCAGCGCCACCACGTCCATGCTGAAGCAGTCGAGTCCGGTGAACATGGAAGTATAACCCGGCGTGGTGGGAATGTGCGGGCTGTAGCACGAGTCGAACGCCGTGCCCCAGGAGATGAACTCGTCCAGGTGCGGCGTGGTGAGCCGGGGATAGCCGTACAGGCTCATATGGTCGGCCCGCAGGCTGTCGATGCCGAGCAGCAACAGGTTCGGCTTGCGTTTGGTTGCCATGTAGTCTCCTTGGAGCGCGGATTGCCAATCCGCGCGTATTGTATAAAAATCACGCGCGGATTGGCAATCCGCGCTCCGACTTATAATTTGATCCGCCGACCTTGTTCAGCAGAATCATAGCAGGCCAGCGTTATGCGCAGCACGTCTCGGCCTTCCTCCGCGGTGGCGATGGGCGGGCGCGCGCCTTGCAGGAATTCGGCGAGGGGGGCGGCGAGTCCTGCGATGCGCTGGCCTTGCCCGGTAATGTCGGGCAGGTCGCTGACCATCCATTGCCCCTCTTCCTGCAAGTACCATTTGAGCTGGATGCCGCCGGCCGGGCGGGGCGCCATGGTGCTGGGCAGATCGCCGTAATTGCCGATGATGACGCCCTTTTCGCAGATCACCTCGGCGGTGTTCTCCCCGGCGACGGCGGTGAAGGTGCACGACACTTCGCCAAAGGCGCCGTCCGCGTAGCGAAAAATGGTAATGCCGTTGTCGTTGGGAATAGCCGGATTGAGCAACGTGCCCAGTTCCGCCATCACGCTGGCCGGCATGCCCAGCAGCCAGTAGAGGTAATCGATGGCATGTGAAGCGTCGTCGGCGAAGATGTCGCGGTTCAGCGCCGGATTGACATGCCAGGCATTTTGGAAGTCCGGCCAGAGCTGGGTGGGCAGGCAGTGCCGGCGGCGCACCATGAAGACGCGGCCGAACCGTCCGCTCGCCAGCAGCTCTTTGATCTGCAGGTTGTGCGGGTCCACGCGCATCTGCCAGGCCAGCGTGAAGGGCACCCCTGTCTTATTCACCGCGATGACGATGCGGTCGGCATCCTCCAGCGTCAGCGCCATCGGCTTCTGCAGCACGATGGCCTTGCCCGCCGCTGCCGCCTGCTCCACCATGTCGGCATGGTAAGCGGTCTCCGCGCCGATGATCACGGCGTCGATGTTGCTTTGCAGCAATGCCTCTACCGTGGGCGCGACATCGATCTCGAATTGCTTCCCGTTGCTCTCCGCGCGGGCGGCGTCATGATCCCAGCCGGCGACCGGGCGGACGCCCAACTCCGGCTGCTCGCGCCAGCGCGTGCAATACATGCCCACATGCCCATGGGCGAAACCGAGGATGCCGACATTGACCGGCATAATTCACCAGCACTTTCTTGTCAGGGACTGTCCCGGCCTTACGGAACCAGCGCTCGTTTACTCTCTAACGCTCGTTCACGTGAACTTAGGGACTGTCCCCGTAGAACGGGAACGGTTCTGTTTCACGGCGGGGACAGTCCCTAGCTCACATGTACCGCTTGCCTGTTGCCGTAACCGGCGCGTGCTTACGGTGGGCCGGGACAGTCCCCTACGCTTTCCTATATGCGTTCGACCGACGGATCGCCGTGGATCGGGGGCAGCGGGTGCGGGCGAACCAGCTCGCCGCCTTCTTCGTAGGACTCGATCACGGCCTGGATGTATTCCAGCGTGGCGAGGGCGTCGCGGCCGGAGGCGCGGATGTGCTCGCGGGGCACGCCGTTGGTCACGTCCTCCATGAAGGCGTGGATGCGGCTGGGGAAGGTGGCGCCGAAGTCCGTGATGCCGGTATCCAGCACTTCCGGCTCCGGGCGTCCGCCAAGGCCGTATTTTTCACCCGGCTTGGGCGACGGCCAGTAGGTGAGCTTTTCGGTGCAGTTCTCGATGGCGAAGCAGCCTTTGCTGCCGGAGACTTCGCAGCTCCACCAGCCGCCCAAGCCCCACGGCGCGTCGCCGCGCTGGCTGAGCAGGTAGCCCACGGTGTCGTTGGCGAACTTCACGTGCACGCTGTTCACCGACAGCAGCAAGTCGCCCTTGTTCTTGCGGAAGCCGGGTTTGGTGGAGAAGGTCTGCAGGTGGGTGATGTCGCCGCAGAAGAAGCGCATCACGCTGAAGGGGTGGGTGAGGAAGGCCTTCATGTGCGCGTAGGGCTGGTTGAAGCGCGGGGACGGGTTGAAGCCGTAGGTTTCCTCGCCGCCGTTGAAGCCCATCTTGAACATGAGGTAGACCAGCTCGCCGATCATGCCGTCGGCCATATACTGCTTGGCGCGCGCGGCGGTGTCGGTGAAGTAGTGGTTCAGGTTGCAGCCGAGATACAGCTTTTTCGCGGCGGCATACGCGACCATCTCGCGCGCTTCCTCGATGCGGTTAGAGAGCGGCTTCTCGCACAGCACGTGCTTGCCGGCCGCCAGCGCTTCCATGGTGGGCTCGTAGTGCCAGCTGCCGTTTTCATACCCGCCGGTGGTGACGTCCACGATGTCCAGGTCTTCGTTCGCCAGCATGTCCTGCAGGCTGTAATAGGCCTTCACGCCCACGCGCTCGGCGGCGGCGTCCGCCTTCTCCTTCACTACGTCGCACACCGCGATCAGGTCGGAGAGCGCATCATCTTTATGACAGTTGGCATGGTTGTTGCCGATGCCGCTTAATCCGACAATGCCGACTTTCAATGCCATGGGTAGCTCCTTTCGAAACTTTTTCATAGGGCGGGGTTCAGGGAAAAATGATTGAAAAGATGTTAAATGATGTAAATGATTAATAATTTATATTTTTGCAAAAAATTAAATTAATTATCTTTTCAATCGTTTAACATCTTTTCAATCATCTTTCTCTGAACCCCGCTCTATGAATAAAATGCATAATTATGCCGATATCGGTCGCGCGCCGCAGGCTTGCAGGCAGGCTTGCATGTGGCCGCGGGATTCGGCGGCTATGACGCAGCATGCTTCCAGCGGATATTCCTTCGCGCCAATGATTTCCAGGTCGACCGGGCCGGTATAGCCGTGGTCGTGCAGCACGCGGATGTAGCCGAGCAGGTCGATGTCGCCGCGACCGTTGGCCTGCATCTCCGGCTTGCCGGGGTTCTGCTGGCGGCCTTTGCAGTCACGGATGTGAATGTGCTTCACGCGGGAAACGACGGCGGCCAGCGCCTCGACCGGGTTTTCGCCGGCGCGGTGAATGTGCGAGGGGTCCATATCGATACCAAGGTGCGGTGAAGTGACCGCCTCCATCAGGCGCAGGGTGGTGGGCGTGTTGTAGATGGCGGCGCCGACGTGGGCCTTCACGCAGAGGGTGACGCCGTATTTGCCCGCCATGTCCGCCAGCTTGCCCAGCGAGTCGATGGACTGCTGTAGCGTTTCCTCGTCATCCGACTTGCCGCCGGGGCCGCAGTTGATGATGGGAATGCCGATCTCCACCGCCGCCTGGAAGGCCGCTTCCATGATGGCAGGATCCTGCGAGGGCTGCTCCATCGCCAGCAGCTCGAGATTGTACTCACTAGCGAGCCGCTTGATCTCCGCGGCCACTTCCCGCCAGCGGTCGATCACCAGGTGCTCGCTCATGCCGCCGATGGCCGACAGTTCGATGCCGTCGTACCCAGCCATCGCCAGGTATTTGAAGGCGGTCTCCATGTCATAGCCGCCGAAGAGGACGGAATTGGCGCCGAGTTTCATAATAGACTCTCCCTGGAAGGATGGGAAGATTAGTTTTGAGTTTCAAGTTGCTCTGTCTGACCTGGGCTTAACTCAAAACTCAAATCTGAATAATTCAATCTTTCAATCTTCCATCCTTCCGATCTTCCACTTTTTTACTGCATGCGGGTGAAAAAACACTCAGGGACTATCTCGCGCCCACATGACCGGCAGCCGCCGTCCGTGATAATGCGCAAGCCCATATGTAAGCCACGTAGCCGCAGCGGAGTGGCGTCGTTGACAGGTAAGCTTCCCTATCAACGACGCCACGGCGCCAAAGTCAACGCGGAGTACCGCGTTGGGGCTGTGCGGCTTACTACGAACGGGCTTGCCTGTTATTGAGTGCCGGCGTTATTATATGCACGAGGTATCGACATGTCTGCCACACCGTTGCTCGGTCTCGCGCCCATTGGCAAGTTCGTCTTCTCGCATGAGGATGCCATGCGCATCAAGCGGGAGCTGCAGGAGCGGCTGGCGGCATGGGGCGTCCGCTTCGTCGATCTCGAAGGCGTGATCCCCGACGGCATGGTGCGCGACCAGGCGCACGTCGATCCCGTCGTCGAGCACCTGAAGACGCAGGGGATCGACGCCCTCTTCCTGCCGCACTGCAACTTCGGCACCGAATGCGCGGCGGGGATGATCGCGCGCAAGCTGGGCGTGCCCACGCTGCTGTGGGGGCCGCGCGACGAGGCGCCGCTGGAGGACGGCAAGCGGCTGCGCGATTCACTGTGCGGGCTCTTTGCCTCCAGCAAGGTGCTGCACAAGCTGGGCGTGCCTTTCACGTATATCGAGAATTGCCGCATCGACGATGAGCCGCTGCGCGAGGGGATGGACCGCTTCCTGCGCGCGGCCAATGTGGCTTCCGCCTTCCGCACGGGCATCCGCATCGGGCACATCGGCCAGCGCATCGATTTCTTCTGGACCACCATCATCAACGAGAGCGAGCTGCTGGAGCGCTTCAAGGTCGAGGTGCTGCCCATCGATATGGTGCAGTTCATCCGCCATGCGAAGGATCGCGCGACGGCCAACGCCGCCGCCTATGCCGGCGAAGTGAAGCGCCTGCGCGCGGAGATGGATATCGTCAACCTGGACGACGACACGGTCGCCCGCATCCTCGCCGTGCGCGACCAGATGCTGGCGGAGGTCGCCGACCGCGGGCTGGACGGCCTGGCGATGCAGGATTTCGACTCACTGGTGGAGGAGATCGGCGCCTACTGCTTCCTGGCGAACAGCATGGTGTCCGATACGGTGCCCGTCTCCCTTGAGTCGGACATCCACGGGGCGATCAGCAACATCCTGCTCCATCGTGCGAGCTACGGCGATCCGGTCTTCCTGGTAGATATAACCATCCGCCACCCGGAGGACTATAACGGCATCCTGCTCTGG
>Ga0172375_10007828_pt1 | contig 14554 bp, 11 predicted proteins | sample LakKiv1m_FD_114537 | JGI IMG/M metagenome (GOLD analysis project Ga0172375, IMG submission 114537) | Freshwater microbial communities from Kabuno Bay, South-Kivu, Congo - kab_092012_11.1m | ecosystem: Environmental > Aquatic > Freshwater > Lake | place: Democratic Republic of the Congo... | reverse complement strand
TGAGACGGTGCAGGAGAAGACCGTCGACATTGCCAGAAAGGGCTAATTCGCGTATAATAGAATGCAGAGCAGCATTACTGTCGGAGTTGATTTGTTCCATAGTTTATGAATCCTGACGTCGCTAAACATATACTGCAGCTCAATCAAGATGGCTATACGCATATAGCCAAGTATTTTGATAAGACCAGAAATACAATCTGGGAGGATTTTAGCATTTTTGAGTCCCACGTCAAAGAAGGATCACGCGTTCTTGATGTTGGCTGCGGCAACGGGCGGCTCTACGCGTTTTTGAAAAAAAAGAATATTTTGTATGTTGGGATCGATGAAAACCCTTTTTTGATCGAACAGGCACGGGAGCGATACCCGGAAGCGACATTTGTTGTTGGAAATATCTTGTCGCTCGATACGATTCCCGGCATCGCAGGTCAATCGTTTGACGCTATTTTTTCCATCGCGGTTCTCTGTCACATTCCATCGCGTATCCTGCAGGAGCGGGTTATGAAAATGATGCATATGCTTCTTTCGCGAAATGGGACAGTATTTCTTTTGAATTGGAATATGTGGCGTATTGCGCGAAAGCACAAAAATATTTGGAAAAGTCTTCATCAGCGACTTACGATGAGCCCTCTTACCTGGAGAGATAAATACAATGTTTCGGAACATGATTTGGAATTTCGAGACGTAATGACATGGTGGGGAACACGGGTAATCGGAGCGCCCCTCTATTATCGTGCATTTACCAGAGGAGAGCTTCACAACATACTGCACAGTGCCGGATTCAAAGACGTCTCGTGTTTTTATACCTTGCATGGAAAGCGCGCCCGGTGGTGGAATGGTCGTAATATTGCGTGCATTGCAAGAAATGTATTCGTGCCGGTCGGTGTACCGGGGCACGCAAAGGTTTCGACCCCCGTACGAAACATATCGTATGTTGGCATTGCGGAAAGCGTCCGCGATTGATTGGCTGATACTATGAGCAAAGGAGAAAATCATACAAAAACAAGAGGAGAGCGCAGGGAGAAGCTTTTGATAAAAAAGCGAACGTCACCGCGCGGGGGTACTCTTGGTGGACAGGCAGTGCACAGCGCTACTCGCAAGGGGTATGCCGGAATAGCAAAGCGACTGAAACCAAAGATCAAGATTATTATCGCTCAGTGAATTTTTCGTACGGGGTAATCGAGTTGATTTTATTTGCTTTCAGTATACAATTCCAAAGATACTAATCTTCCTGGCATAAAGAAGGCGCGAAGTGCGGATGAGAATAAATAAAATTGACTTGTAAACAACGCGGGTGATTTTTACGGCTTAATTTATGCATTTGATAAAACGGTAAGCAGTGATACTAGAGTTATTAAATATGAAGGAAAATCCAGAAAAGCAAGAGGTCGTTCCCGTGTCGAAATCAGAGCTCTTTCCTGAATCTCCATCGGCAGAGGCAATTGCTATTGTGTCAAAAAAGGAATGGCAAGATTCCATTGCAAATCGAGTCAACGAAGCTTTGTATGGCCAGCGAAATACCATTGAAACACTTGTGCCTCTTCAGCTTTCAAAGCGGCCACCCTTGAGGGATGAATACATCAATGCCGATGTATTTGCTCATGAGGAGGCAGTAAAGATTGATAGGGAAGCAGATTGGATTGTCAGGCAAGGGGAAGCGGCAAGCAAAGAAGAGGCATTTGAACACCTGCGAGATCAAGGCCGCCTCAATCCGCCCTCTCTTCCACAGATTGAAATCGAGGAATCGCATCGCCGTGATCTCTATGCGCTATTGGAAAGCTTGATCAAGAAAGATTTTGTTAGTGCAAAAAGCATTTTGAAGGGAATGGTTGGACAGAGCCAAGAAATAGATCAATCCGGTCGGGCAAAAACAGGTTTGAAGGATCTTGTTGGAAGAGTGGTTGTAAAAGAACCACCCAGGGAGTACACGGACGAACAAAGAAAAATGGGTAATGTATATCTTGACCGAACAGTGCGTCAATTTTTTTTTGGGTTATTGAACCAGTATTTTTTAAACAAAGACTATCACAGTATTTTTGGGATTCTCAATGTTATTGCCAATACACCATTTGTATCTCGTGAACAATTCGCACCCACGGCGCTGATCGCGATCCGACCGCGCGCTGCGCAGGCTGCGCTCGGAAAAGAATTTCTTGCTCACCTTTCAGACCCCAATTTTGATGAATTCTGGCGTGAGTGGGTAGAGTGGGGCGTCCCACCAGAGAAGCTTAGAGATATTATTCGTGCGCAAATCGACCAGTACATGGAACAAAAGGCAGTGGGCAGCGTCATAACTCTTTCTGATCTGGATGATATGCTCACGAAATTCAAATCTCGAAATATTATTTCAGAGGAAGAGTACGTCTTATCGCTTGTCAACGAGATTGTTCACGCACTTGCGGAAGAAATTATCGGGAAAAATCCAGATTGGGTAAAGATATTCGAATATGACCGAAAATATCTCGTTGAAAAGAAAATCTGTACTGCCGAGGAATTTAATAAAAATCCGATTTTACGAAATGCGACAAAGGAATATATTGAAAAAAGCTTCGACCATGGAAGTAATCCATCCAAATTGCGTAAAGCAATTGACGAGGTCGTACTTGCCGGTAGCATGACGCGTGATGAGATACATATGATGCCGTCATTGCTGCAAGTAGCTGCAGATGTTCTTGAAAATATTTTTTCAGAAACGGTATTGGCGTCAGACGCCAAACAGCGTGAGGAGATTTATATTCATACCGTCAAACAATATGTAGAAACAGCCGGGCTTGCAACCCGTACGTACTTTGATAATCTTCCTGCAGTAAAAGCTGCAAGAGAACGCAATGAGCATGATATTAGTTAAATTAATAAATGATCTATAATCTATGGAAGTAAAAGACCCATCCGTGAAGAAAGTTGATGAACAGACCCTGGACGCTCATGAGATACAGAGCGGTATTGAGTCGGCCATCCAAACATCTATTGACGCGAACAAGCCGTTCGCAAGAGATCAGATTCCGACAGTTACGAATTATGAATTGGTGCCCGTGCTTGAAACGCTTCTCAAAAAATTTGCACAAAAAGATGACGCTGATCGTTTCCTTATTTTATTTCATGCATTCAAGAAAGAGCTTGATACGGAAAAATTGAAATGGGGGACCGAGATCCTTGGGTCTGGTCACGCAACTATGAATGTGGGGATTTCGCGTGCGATTAAGGAACTATGGGATGATAAAAAAATTAACGACGGAGATCTGCTTATGAAAGTTGCGTTAAAAGTCGGTGTTCTAAAGCCCGACGATATTGCACGGATCAGAGATATGGTTGGAGTGAGTGAATCGACGGGAAGAGACCGTCTGTAACAAGCGCCGCAATAAGAAAATAGTGTCAATGAATCAATTTCGTCTTCAATCTGACTTTCAGCCCGCCGGTGATCAGCCAACAGCCATCCAAAAAATAACGGATGGCTTTGCTCGCTTTCCCCAACAGACGCTCATGGGTATTACCGGATCGGGAAAAACATATACGGCAGCATCGGTCATCAAAAATGTTCAGGTGCCGACACTTGTCTTAACGCACAATAAGACGCTTGCGGCTCAGCTCTATACGGAATTTAAGAACTTTTTTCCGGATAACAAGGTTTGCTATTTTGTGTCGTATTATGATTACTATCAACCGGAAAGCTATCTCCCTTCGACCGACACCTATATTGAAAAAGAAACGCAGATCAACGAGAAAATAGACCAGCTTCGTATTGAGACCATAGCATCCCTCGCCGCCCGATCTGACACGATTGTTGTTGCTTCGGTGTCATGCATTTATGCGCTTGGAAATCCTGATGATTTCATGGCAAGTATGAAAAAGGTGAGCATTGGGGAGAAGATATCGCGAAAAAGGTTTCTCGAGTATCTTATCGAAATGCTCTATATTCGTAATGATATTGAGCTTGCCGCCGGCAGATTTCGTGTGCGCGGTGATGTTGTCGATGTTATCCAGGGTTTTGGCGGTGAAATTTATCGGTTTGAATTTAATGGAAGCGAGATTGAAAATATCACACGGCTGCACGAGATTGCCATGACAGTCGAGGGGCAGCTGAGCGAGGTTGCGATTTTCCCTGCGCGCCCCTTTGTGACAACGGAAGACAAACGAAAGCAAGCACTCTCAACTATTCGCGACGAGCTCCGCGTTCGCCTCAAAGAGCTTCCCATGCTTGAGGCGCATCGGCTGGAACAGCGGACAAATTATGATCTTGAGATGATCGAACAGCTGGGCTACTGCAAAGGGATTGAGAATTATTCACGGCATTTTGACAGTCGTACCGAAGGAGATCCGCCATTTTGTCTTCTTGATTATTTTACGCACAATCCATTTTCAAAAGATTTTCTTATGATGGTCGATGAAAGCCATGTGACGCTTCCCCAGGTGCGTGGTATGTATGTCGGCGATCGGACACGCAAAAAAAACCTCATTGATTTTGGATTTCGGTTGCCGAGCGCCTATGATAATCGGCCGTTAAAATTCCACGAATTTGAGAAATATCTTCAGCACACTATTTTTACAAGCGCAACGCCGGGGGAATATGAAAAGAAAGGAAGCGGCCAAATCGTTGAACAAGTTGTTCGTCCCACAGGACTTCTGGATCCGGAAATTGCTATTCGGCCAATCAAAGATTGTATTCCAGATCTTGAGGAAGAAATACATAAAACAATAGAGCAGGGGGACCGCGTACTAGTAACGACGCTCACAAAACGATCGGCAGAAGAATTAGCTGAATATCTCACACTGCATGATATTAAAGCACGCTACATTCACAGTGAGATTGATACTATTGAGAGGACAAAGCTGCTCAAGGATTTACGACTGGGAATTTTTGATGTCATGGTCGGCATCAATCTTTTGCGGGAGGGGCTTGATATTCCAGAAGTAGCCCTGGTCGCTATTCTCGACGCAGACAAAGAGGGGTTTCTTCGCAATAGTACCAGCTTGATTCAGACAATCGGACGCGCTGCTCGCAACCTGCACGGCCATGTCGTTCTCTATGCCGATAAGCTGACTGAATCGATACAATTTGCGGTATCAGAAACGGCGCGTCGACGTAAAATACAGAAGGCATTCAATAAAAAGCATGGTATTACGCCGCAAAGCATTCAAAAAGCTATTACTGAGGAGTTTATATCCGGGGTGGAAATTGTTGCCCCGGGACTCGAGGTGCATGATACTATTGTCGCACTGCAAGAAGAGTTGCAAAGCGCGGTTGAACGGCTTGATTTTGAGCGCGCAATCGTGATTCGCGATACGCTCCAAAAAATGAAAAAGGAAAAGAGGCGGGGTTGACGTGAGTCCTTCGGAGTGGTAAAAATACACGTCATTATGATAATTATTTTGAATTACGAAACGTCGTATTCAAAGCTATGAGTCAAGAAAACATCATCATCAAAGGGGCGCGGCAGCACAATCTGAAGAATATCGATGTTGATATTCCGATCAATTCGCTGACCGTCATCACGGGACTGTCCGGAAGTGGCAAGTCCAGTTTGGCGTTTGATACGCTGTACGCCGAAGGACAGCGACGGTATGTCGAAAGTTTGTCCGCATACGCGCGGCAGTTTTTGGGCGTCATGAATAAGCCCGATGTTGATTCCATCAAAGGGCTGAGTCCCGCGGTTGCTATTCAACAAAAAAAGCTTTCTGCAAATCCGCGCTCGACCGTTGCCACGGTAACGGAGATTTATGATTATCTTCGTCTTTTGTACGCGCGCATCGGTATCCCACACTGTTCAATCTGTGGTGCAAAGATTACCCATCAGGATGCGCAATCAATCACCAAGCAGATTGTCAATGAATATCACGGCAAGCGTATTCATATTCTTGCACCGCTCGTTCGGGCAAAAAAGGGGACGTATGACTATCTCTTTACCGATTTGCAGAAGCAAGGGTTTACTCGTGTTCGTGTCGATGGTGTGCTGTACAATCTGGGAACAGAAAATATTTTGCTCAAACGGTATGTTCAGCATACTATCGAGGTGGTTGTTGATCGTATCGAGGTGGCATCTGAAGAAAAATCACGCATTCAGGAATCGGTCGAACATGGACTAAAACAGGGAAGTGGATTTATCGTGGTACTTGTCGAACGCGCAGAATCGGCATATACCCTTGGCACCGAGTCAAAGAAATATGAAGAGAAATTTTTTAGCCAGCATCTTGCCTGTGTTCATTGTGGTATCAGTTTTGATGAGCTCCAGCCGCGAAATTTTTCATTCAATGCACCGCAGGGTGCGTGTCCGGAATGTCATGGCTTGGGTGTTATTGAAGAATTTGATGAGGATTTGATTATCCCAGATCCCAATCGTTCAATCCTCCGCGGCGGGATTGCGCCATGGACAACAACTGCGCTGTGGATGCGGGATAGTGCATTGACCGCCCTTGCACAGCACTACCATTTTTCACTTGACATGCCGATAAAAAATCTGCCCCGCACAGTAATCAACATGCTGCTTGAGGGAGATCCGGAAGTCGGATATGAAGGAGTAATCCCTCAGCTGAAACGGTATTATCACAAGACAAGCTCTGAAGAGCGAAGAGTTGAGATTGGAAAGTTTTTGCGCCCCACCACTTGTCCTGCCTGCGAGGGAAAACGACTGAAGAAAGAAAGCTTGGCGGTGACCGTTGGTGAGAAAAATATTATTGAGCTGACAAGCGTTTCGCTTCAGGGGGCATTGAATTTTTTTGATACGCTTTCGTTGACCGACAAGGAGAAGAAGATTGCAAATCTCATTATCAAAGAAATACGCTCTCGTTTGATCTTTCTGGTGAATGTCGGTCTTGAATATCTGACGCTCAGTCGAAGCGCGGGATCATTATCGGGAGGTGAGGCACAGCGTATTCATCTTGCGACACAGATAGGATCAGAGTTGCGCGGTGTTATGTATATCCTCGACGAGCCGTCGATTGGGCTCCACCAAAGAGATAATAAAAAGCTTATCGAAACATTGAAAAATCTTCGCGACATCGGAAACACCGTTATTGTCGTCGAGCATGATGAGGATACCATGCTTTCATCCGACTATCTTATTGATATCGGACCGGGTGCGGGCATTCATGGTGGTTCCGTGGTTTTTGCCGGTTCACCGCAGAAGATTCTCACGGCAAAAAATTCTCTCACCGGCCAGTACCTATCCGGCAAAAAATTCATTTCTGTTCCGAGTAGCCGTCGTCACGCACGGGGGTTTCTTTCGCTTACCGGTGCAAAAGAGCATAATCTGAAAAATATTGATGTCCAGTTTCCATTGTCGGTGTTTTGCTGTGTGACCGGCGTGTCGGGAAGCGGAAAGAGCACACTCGTTGCGGAGACCCTCTACCCAATTTTGGCAAAGACCTTTTTTGGTTCGACGGATGTTCCGGGCACGTATAAAAAGATAGATGGGTTGAGCTATCTTGATAAGGTGATCATCATTGATCAGAATCCGATTGGTCGTACGCCACGAAGCAATCCCGCAACATATACCGGCGTGTTTACCTCTATCCGTGAATTATTCACGGCTACAAAAGAAGCCCGTATGCGCGGATATGCACCGGGACGGTTCAGTTTTAATGTATCCGAAGGCCGATGCGGAAATTGTGAAGGAGATGGGTTGATAAAGATAGAAATGCATTTTCTCCCCGATGTGTATATTCCCTGTGAGGTCTGCGGCGGAAAGCGGTATGACGATGAAACGCTCTCTATTTTGTATAAGGAGAAAAATATCGCCGATGTATTGGCAATGACTGTCGAGGAGGGTTTGCAGTTTTTTGCGCCGGTTCCGCGAATAAAAAATAAATTGCAGACATTGGTTGATGTCGGACTTGGATATATTGAGCTTGGGCAGTCCGCGACAACATTATCCGGCGGTGAGGCACAGCGTATAAAGCTGGCAACCGAGCTTTCTCGTCGCGATACTGGCAGGACGTTATATATTCTGGATGAACCGACAACCGGGCTTCATTTTGAAGATATAAAAAAACTTCTTGGCGTTCTGAATCGTCTTGTTGACAAAGGAAATTCCGTCCTTGTTATCGAACACAACCTCGATGTTATCAAGACCGCTGACTATATTATCGATCTTGGACCGGAAGGCGGGAACAAGGGCGGGCAAGTAATAGCGAAAGGAACACCGGAAGATATTGCAAGGGTGGCAGAGAGCTATACGGGACAGTTTTTAAAAAAAGTGTTGAAAAAAAAGTAAAGCCCGACAACCGAGATGGTTGCCGGGCTTCGAGTGATGGCACGGTGGCTGTCAGTGCCACGGCAAATGAGGAAATCCGGGCCAGATCCGGATGATCCCTCGCAGTAGCAGATATCCCATGACGCCGAATGCCAGGGCATATGCGATGACCATCGCCATCCGCGACTGATCTTCCCGCCGCTTGTTAATCTCTTTCTGATCCAAGATAGAGCCCTCCTGAAAAGGTATTTAATGGAGTTATGTGAAAATGTCAAATAAAAAAAGTATACCATCTATTCCACTATCTCCCGGGTGCTATCTCATGAAAGATGAGAAAGGTCGGGTGATTTATGTTGGCAAGGCGAAGAGCTTGCGGAAGCGCGTTAGCTCATATTGGCGCGCGCAGGATGAAAAGACCGTTGCGCTTGTTTCAGAGATTGCTGACATCGAAACAATCGTGACAGATACCGAGAGCGAGGCGCTTATCCTTGAAGCCCAACTTATCCAAAAATATCATCCGAAATATAATATCGATCTCCAAACGCCAGGCCGCTATGCGTTTATCAAGCTCACCGATGAAGAATATCCTCGATTTGTCATTGCACGCAAAGTAACGCCTGACGGAACCTATTACGGACCCTATCCGTCTGCTGCGGCACGCAATGAGACTGTGCGGACGCTGTACAAGCTTTTCAGATTTTGCAAAGAGAAGCGATTACGAAAAAAGGCATGTTTTCGATACCATCTGGGTCTCTGCAGCGGGTTGTGTGCCGGCATAATAACCCGTGATGAATATCTTGCATCAATAAAGGATGCAAAGAGATTTCTGAAGGGAGATTTTGCTCCGCTTATTCAAGAATCGCGGCAAGAAATGGAGCATTGTGCAAACGCACAGCAATTTGAAAAAGCACAGATCTATCGAGATCGGTATCTGGCTTTGCAAAAACTTGAAGAACAGAAATTATCGGCGCCAAAAAAGTTTGATCAGGATATTATTAACTATATCCTTCTTGAATCGCAAATTATTATCCAGCTTTTTCATTTTGATAAGGGAATTATTGCGGGAAGAAAGGAGTTTAGCTTTGATTTTGACACGCTCGCCGCACACACACCGGCAGAAGTCTTGCGAGATTTTATGCTTCAATATTACAGTAGTCGAGGAATCCCGCACGAAATAATTATTCCGGAAGAGATTTTTGAAAAAAAACTTTTGGAAAAACATTTTCAAGCGTCAAGCGGTCGCACGGTTGTCATTATGATCCCGCAAAAAGGCCAGAAAAAGAAACTCCTTGATTTGGTTAGAAAAAATCTTTTGACAAAGCTGGGTGAGGGCGGAAGTCAGCTTCTAGAATTGCAAAAGCATCTTCGGCTTACCGCGGTTCCCCGTCGTATCGACTGTATTGACATCTCGCATCTCGGCGGGACCGAGACAGTCGGATCGCTTATTCAGTTCACAAATGGTCAGCCGGCAAAGAGTGGGTATCGCAAGTTTATCATCAAGAGTGTCAATGGTATTAATGATTATGCGGCAATCGAGGAAGTTGTTACGCGATTTGGAAAACGAGTTCTTGAGGGAAAGGAAAAAAAGCCCGACCTCCTTATCATCGATGGTGGCAAAGGGCAGCTCAATAGCGCACTGAAGGCACTTGCAGCTATTTCTCTTGATGTGCCAACAGTCGGTCTTGCAAAACGCATGGAGGAGCTCTTTCGTCCGGGCATCGCTGCCTCAGTGATCCTGCCGCCAAGAAGTACCGGACTTCAGCTTGTGCGTGCGATACGCGATGAGGCGCATCGGTTTGCCATTACGTTCCAACGAAAGCGAAGGAAAAAAACATTTGAATAGTATCGTATACCAAAAAGTACTATGAATTTTTGGCAAAAACTTCAAAAACCCTTCTTTTGTCTTGCACCAATGGCTGATGTCACGGATGCGGCCTTTCGGCGCGTTATTGCAAAATACGGCAAGCCGGACGTTCTGTGGACAGAATTTGTATCTTGTGACGGACTCTGTTCGGTCGGGCGGGAAAAAATTCTTCCTGATTTATGGTATGGTAATGAAGAACGACCGATTGTCGCTCAGATTTTTGGATCCAATCCTGATAATTTTTATAAAACAGCGCTGCTTATACAAGAGCTCGGGTTTGACGGGATTGATATCAATATGGGATGCCCGGAACGAAATATCGAGAAACAAGGCGGAGGAGCGGCGCTGATAAAAGATCCGGAACGGGCAAAAAAAATAATTCAAGAAACAAAGCGTGGCGCCGGCACTCTTCCGGTTTCAGTAAAAACACGCCTTGGGTATACAAAAGTGTCGATTGACGAATGGATTATGCCGCTGCTCGAGGAAGAACCGGCTGTTTTGACAATCCACGCACGAACGCGCAAGGAGATGTCAAAAGTGCCGGCGCACTGGACCGATGTGGGAGCTATTGTCAAAAGAATTCACAGTGAATATTCGCACACAGCGGATCGGCCATTGATCATGGGCAATGGCGACGTAATAGACGGTGATGACGCACGGAAAAAGGTGGATGAGTATGGGGTCGACGGCGTCATGATCGGTCGTGCTATTTTTGGAAATCCGTGGCTGTTCCGTGGATTGTGCGCATATGATGCCTCCTCAATACCCCGGAGAAATTCCCCAACCGCCCTACATGAAAACGCCTTCTCCTCTCCATCAATCGAGCAGAAACTGTCCGTTCTGCTTGAACACACCCTTTTATTTGAACAGCTCTTTTCCGGAATAAAAAACTTTGATATTATGAAAAAACATTATAAGGCATACGTCGCCGGTTTTGATGGTGCCAAAGAACTTCGTGTTCAGCTCATGGCATGCAAGACAGGAAAAGAGGTTGCCGATATTATCCATAAAGCATATCCATCGCTATGAAGACTCGATTGATTACGCTCTTTGTATTTTGTGTTGTTATCTTGGTTGGAGCCGGCATTTATCAGAAGATACAGGGAAAGAGCACTGAAAATACCGCGACGCTCTCAGACCAAACAAACGGCAGTCCGCAAGCCCAATCCCAAAACGAAGCTCCGGCACAACCGACACGTCAAGAGTCCGCTTCCGGACAGAACGATCAACTCATTACGCAAGATAAGTCATTACAAAAGCCAGCTATGGAAATTGATACAAACAAAGAGTATACCGCGACACTCCATACTTCAGATGGAGATATTGTCGTGTCGCTGAACGCAAAGCAGACACCGATCACCGTAAATAATTTTGTCGCCTTGTCAAAAAAAGGATTCTATGACAATACGATCTTTCATCGTGTGATTAAAGGATTTATGATCCAGGGCGGTGATCCAAAAGGAGACGGAACGGGCGGACCCGGCTATCGTTTTGATGATGAAAAATTTGAAGGTGACTATACACGCGGAACCATCGCGATGGCAAACGCCGGGCCAAACACTAATGGCAGCCAGTTTTTTATCATGCATCAGGACTACGCACTATCAAAAGACTATGTTATTTTTGGTCATGTTATACAGGGTATGGATACTGTCGACAAGATAGCAACGGCACCGGTGGCACCGTCGGCGCGCGGAGAATCGTCTCGCCCGGTCAATCCGGTAACAGTAAAATCAGTTGATATCAGCGAGAAATAATAGAAAGCACAGCAAAAGAGCTCCTTGAAAAAAGAGCTCTTTTGTTCTATGCTTAAAAAACTATGAAATTCTATATCACAACGCCGATTTATTACGTCAATGATAAGCCGCACGTCGGGCATGCGTATTCCACCATTATCTGCGATATTCTGGCGCTCTATCATCGTCTCAAGGGTGATGACGTATTTTTTTTGACCGGCGTTGATGAAAACAGCCAGAAGAATGTCGAAGCGGCCGAAAAGCTTGGCATGGGGGAAAAAATACAGGAGTACCTCGATATGCAGGCGGCCATCTGGCAAGAAACATGGGATTCGCTTGGCATTACCTATTCAGATTTTATCCGCACGACGGAAGATCGCCACAAAAAGGGCGTGACGCAATTTTGGAAAAGGGTTTCTGACAGCGGTGATATTTATGAGGGAACCTATGAAGGGTTTTATTGTGTCGGGTGTGAGGAGTTTATTCGCCCCACCGATCTTGTTGACGGGCTTTGCCCGATTCATAAAAAGGAGCCGCAAAAGTTGACTGAACAGAATTTCTTTTTTTCGGCAAAAAAATATCGTGAACGTCTTCTTTCGTTTATCGACGATCACCCTGACTTTATCCGACCGCAAACCAGGCGCAATGAGATACTCAACTATATTCGCGATCATTTTGATGATATTAGTATTTCTCGGCAAAGTGTGAAATGGGGGATACCGGTTCCCGGAAGTCCCGAACAGGTTGTCTATGTTTGGTTTGATGCGCTGATCAACTACCTTACCGGTATCGGATTTGGATGGAATGAGGATCTGTTTGTAAAATATTGGCCGGCAAATCTTCACCTCGTCGGGAAAGAAATTACAAAATTTCACTGTGCACTATGGCCGGCGATGTTGATGTCTGCGGGATTGCCACTGCCGGAACATGTATTTGCACACGGCTTCTTTACAATCGATGGGCAGAAAATAAGCAAATCGTTGGGAAACGCTATTGACCCACTTGAAATAGCAAAGAAATACGGACTTGATCCGTTTCGTTATTTTCTTGTTCGGGAAATTCCGTTTGGCGGTGACGGAGATTTTTCCTACGATCGATTGGAACAGCGGTATGAATCCGATCTTCAAAAGGGTGTCGGCAATTTTGTTGCGCGTGTACTTGCGATGGCCGAGAAAATCGGAGCGCAGTTATCGGGCGGTGACGGCGAAAGCGGAGATGTGCGAGAAGATGAGGCGGAGATTCAGGAGCGCGTGAACGAAGTATGGAATGAATACGAAGAAGCATTTGATCGTTTTGCAGTCGGGGATGCGCTTGAGTCAGTCTGGCATCTCATCTCGTGGGGCGATCGATATATTGAAGAAAAAAAACCATGGGCCATTCTCAAAGAAAACAAAGTGGAGTATACTAGAATTATGGGTATTCTTTTGGAGCTCGTACGCCAAGTAAGTATACTGCTCTATCCGTTTATGCCGCAAACAAGCGAAAAGATATGGAGACAGCTTTGCGTCGAAAAGAAGCACAAAGAACAGTATAGCGAAAAAATTAAAATATGGCGGGCTGTTTCTATCCCACAAATTAAGCGCGAAGGAGCCCTATTCCCGCCATTAGAATCAAAAGCGTAAGGCTTTTCTATGTTTCAAACGATCGACATTATCATCCTTGTTATCCTCTGCACTTTTTTTGTCATTGGATTTACCCGAGGACTGATAAAACAAGTAGGATCGCTCGTCGGCTATTTTGTTGCGCTTTGGGCAGCAAGTCATTATTATGGAGTTGTTGCGGACTATATCAAAAAAGGATTAAGCGGATGGCAGCCATTCCTGGCAGGGCCGTTGTCTGTTCTTGTGGGGTTTATTGGTGCATATATCATTGCGGCATTTCTGTGGCATCTTCTGATCAATCTCATTGATGGATTGTTTCGAATTTTTTCAATTGTTCCCTTTTTGAACATGACCAACCGTCTTGGCGGCGCGGCTATTGGGCTTGTAGAAGGTATCCTTCTTTTGAGTGCGCTTGCCTACGTTGTTCTCAATTTTCCACTCTCTCAGGAATATACTGATATGCTCCGAAAGTCGGCAACCGTCCCGATTCTTGAGCAGGTTTCCGGTATTGTAAAGCCACTCCTGCCTTCTCTGGCGGCGGGCAGTCAAGGAGTGTTGAACAGTATCCCCGGACTTCCCGGGCAGTCACTCTCATCCCCACAGATTGATATCAACAAAGTTGATCCCGCGGCAATCCGGGCGTATATGAAACAACTGAATATTTCAGAAAAGGATCTCCCTCCGGAGGTCCAGGCACTGCTCAAGCAGACAGAACCACAGAAAAAAGAAAATAAGAAAAAATAATACAATCTATCATATGGCGGACCACGGACCGAAATTTGAAGGAGAAATTGACCAAGAAGAATTCGATCAGAAGAAAGAAGCGTTGCGCGTAATGTACGCAAAAGGAGGAAAGAAATATAAAGATTATATTGAAAAATGCGAGCGCTGGGCAGAGGGAGAGGGGGAAAATGATATGGAGTGCGCAGGAGAATTCCCCGACTGGTCAATGAAGGATCTTCGCCGTTTGCTGGATGCCCATTATGAGGAAGTTGAGAGTGGCGACGCAGAACAGTGGGAAAGTTAGAATATGAAGTGTATCGATTCGCATTGTCATATTCAGTTCAACGCATACGACAATGACCGCGATGCGGTCATTGTTGCTTGTCATGCGAAAGAAACGGGTCTGATTATTGTCGGCTGTGACGAAAAAAGCAGCCGCGAGAGCAT
>Ga0172375_10007827_pt1 | contig 14555 bp, 13 predicted proteins | sample LakKiv1m_FD_114537 | JGI IMG/M metagenome (GOLD analysis project Ga0172375, IMG submission 114537) | Freshwater microbial communities from Kabuno Bay, South-Kivu, Congo - kab_092012_11.1m | ecosystem: Environmental > Aquatic > Freshwater > Lake | place: Democratic Republic of the Congo... | reverse complement strand
TTATCTTCCAAAAAGGAGTACAGCCAACGCAATTTGTGTTTGCCGTCGCTACCCCATAATTTCCTTGAGGTTCATAGGTAAAATTAGTGCTTGCGAAACTACCAGTAGCAGTACCATTAAATGAAAGGCTCTCTTCATTACCCGGTAGCGTTACCGTAAAAACGGATGCTGTCGGCCAACCACCAGTTACCGCCTGATAGGCCTGCGCAACTTTTCTCATTTCAGCCAACGCAGACTTCCCGGCGGCGTTTCGGGCATTTACAACCGCCTTATTGTACTGCATCAAGCCTATCGTTGCCAGTAAACCGATAATTATGATAACTATCAACAACTCCAGTAACGTAAAACTCTTTTTTCTCATTTCTCCTCCTTTTTAAGAATTATGGAATATATTTCTATTTTGTCGGGACGCTGTCTGCAATTATCTTTATTCACCACCTCCTTCAGAAGGAATTTATCACAGAGATATACTATTGTCAATAGAATTATCCTCTATCCCCCTATCTGCGCAATCTGGAAAATAGGCAGGAATATGCCGATTACCATAATGCCGATTACCACTCCCATAAACAAAAGCATCAGCGGTTCAAACATCGATGTGAACCTCACCAAAAAAGTTTCGACGTAATCCTGATAAAAAACATTTATTTTTTTGAACATATCAGGCAACTCGCCTATCTCCTCCCCAATTCTCACCATCTGCACTACCATCGGGTCGAAAAAGCCGCTTTTTTCCAGCGGCTGGCTTAAGGGTTTTCCGTCGCGCACCTCATCTTTTATCCCCCTGACGATTTCCGAAAGCGTAAGATTGGCGACACTATTCTCGGTTATCTGCAGAGAATAGAGGATGGGTACGCCGCTTTCGATTAAGGTCGACATACTGGAGGAAAACCTTTCCACGACTATGGCCTTAAAGAACTCTCCAGCCACAGGTAATCTAAAAAGAAATTCTTCCAGCATCCTTCGCCCCCTCCTTGTTCTTATGTACTTACGCATAAACCAAAAAATAACGGCGCATAGACCCAACAGTATAAGTATATTGTTTTTCAAAAAAGTGCTGAAGGCAATCAAGATTCTGGTCAAAAGCGGCAGGGTAATCTTAAAACTACTGAATAAAGCGGCAAAGGTAGGAATTATTTTAAAGGTAAGGAAAAATAATGCCCCGGTTCCCGCAAACATAAGGATAGCCGGATACATAAGCGCGGAGATCACCTTCTTCTTAAAAGCGGCGTTTCTTTCTAAGTAAGTCGCCAGGCGGTTTAAGACCATTGCCAAGCTTCCGGATGCCTCTCCGCTTTCGGCAAGATTAATCCACAATTCGGAGAATACCGAAGGATACTTCCCCAGCGCCACATGGAAACTCAAACCCGCCTCCATATGCTTCTCAAGGCCCTTTATGATATTATAAAGCCTGCGGCTGGCTACCTGCTGTGAAATAATATCCAGACTCTTGAGGATAGTTACTCCGGAGCCAAGCAGGGTGGCCAACTGCCGGCAAAGACCAACCAAGTCATCATTGGAAAGGCGGTAATGTTTCCATTGCCTCTTCTTTCTGGCTATCACCTCGGGGCTAACGCCGGTTACGCTCTCCTTATGCTCCGGGAAGATACTTACCACTAACAAATCCTTCGCCTGGAGCCGGCTGACTACTTCCTCCTGCGTCGGGGCCTCAACTACCCCGGAGTCTTTTTTCCCCGTTTTGTCCCGCGCGATATAGAAAAACCTCGGCACTATTCCCCTCCCAACGTTACAGACAACGCCTCTTCCAAGGAAGTCTCTCCCTGCTCCACCTTTCTCATCGCCGAATCATAAAGGGTGGTCATCCCCTCTGCCTTTGCCACCTCGCGTATCCTCTGGAAAGAGGCCTTCTGGTTAATCAGATCCTTGATAGACTCGCTAACCATCATTACCTCGGAGCAGCAACTCCGACCCCGGTATCCGACGTTATTACACTTACTGCATCCCTTGGGCCTGTATATCAATTCCGCCTTTATATGGACGCCTTTTATCTGCTCCGGGGTCGGCTCATAAGCCTCCTTGCAATCGGGACAAAGTTTTCTTACTAACCTCTGGGCCACCACCACCAATAACGACGGCGCCAGCATATAGGACTCGATGCCGATGTCCATCAGCCGGGTCACCGCAGACGGAGCATCGTTGGTATGCAGGGTGCTCAAAACCAAATGCCCGGTGAGGGCCGAACGGATGCAAATCTGGGCAGTTTCCAAGTCCCTGACTTCGCCAACCAGCATCACATCCGGGTCCTGGCGCAAAAAACTGCGCAGCGCCGTGGCAAAGGTAAGCCCGATCTCGGGCTTGACCTGGACCTGGTTAATCCCCTCCAATTTATATTCCACCGGGTCCTCAATAGTCATAATATTTTTGGCGACATTTTTAATTTCGCTAAGTATGGCGTAAAGCGTGGTCGTCTTTCCGCTTCCGGTAGGCCCGGTAAGAAAAACCAGCCCATAAGGGGCGTTAATCCCCCTGCGCATCTGCTCCAATTGCTTGGCGTCGAAACCGAGCAGGTTAAGGTCGAGGACCACTTGGCTCCTGTCAAGAAGGCGCATTACTATCTTCTCCCCGTAGATCGTCGGTATGGAGGAGACACGGATATCAATGGGACGCTCGTCTATTTTTACCAGAAACGCACCGTCCTGGGGAAGGCGCTTCTCGGCGATGTCTAAGCGGGACAAAATCTTGATACGCGAAATAATGGATACATGCAAATGCCTTGCCGGCGGGGGGACTTCGTAGAGCTTGCCGTCGATGCGGTATCTTAGGGAAATCCTCTCTTTGAAGGGTTCGATATGGATATCGGAGGCGCGCTCATCGATGGCCTGGCGGATTATCAAGTCGACCAGCTTTACTACCGGGGCTTCTTCCGCGCGCGCGATTAACTTATCAAGGCTTAGCTCCTGGTCGGCGGCCAATTCTTTTTCCGCGAATGACTCCGCCGGGGAAAGCGCATAGCTGGCCTCCACCGCTTCATTGAACATCGCGGACTTGCCGTAAAACTCCACAATCGCTTTTGTGATATCGGATTTGGTGGCTATTACCGGGTTGATTTCGCAGCCGCTTATTTTTTTAAGGTTATCGATGAGGATAAGGTCAAGCGGGTCAGCCATGGCCACGGTCAGCGACCTTAAGGTGCGCGAAATGGGGATAACTGCGTTCTTGAGGGCAAATTCCTGCGGTATAAGGCGGTCCAGCCCCTGGTCGGTTGCCGGCTTTAAACGGGCAGTGCCGGAAGAAAAATAGGGGATGCTTAACTGCTTATCAAGGGCGGCTACAATCTGCTCTTCCTTAATCATGCCCAATTTGACAAGTATCTCCCCTAAACGCCCGCCCTCCTGCTTTTGAACGCTTATCGCCTCGTCCAACTGCTTTGAGGTAATCAGGCCCTCCTTAAGCAAAAGTTCGCCTAATTTTAAATAGCCCTCTTTGCCGTCAGGCATTATTTTTTCTTTTCAAAACGTTTTAGGTTGGAATTTATCAGGGAATCCCGTTTGCCGCCGATGGCCGCGGACTGCTCCCTTTCCGGCATAGGTGCCGCGGCGCTATTAGCCTGCGCGAGCTTCATATCGGTGTCCTTGACAATATGGGGAGTTATAAAAACCAGCAGTTCCCGTTCCTGATCCTTGTCCTTATATTTATGCCTGAAGAAATTACCCATCAAAGGGATATCGCCTAAAAACGGGAGTTTTGTGATGGTCTCGGAATTCTCCCTGCGGATTAGGCCGCCCAGGATGACTGTGTCGCCGTCTTTGATGCGCACGACCTGCTTGGTGGTGCGCTGAGAAGGGTCTTTGTATGTCGGCAATGCTGTTGTTCCGGATGTACCGCCAACGAAAGTTGTGCTGGCTACGGCATTCCTCACCGTAGGATAAAGGAACATAGTGATTTCACCGGAATCTCCATTAACCTGCGGCGTTACCCTTAATGCCACGCCGGTGATTGCTCTTTCTGCTTCTTGGGTTGAAGTGGGTGTAACCGAACCTCCGCCGCTCTGCGACGCTACCGTTCCTATGGACTCATCGGTAACAATCTGGATTTCCGCGGTCCTGTTGGACAACGTCATAATCCGCGGCCGGGCAAGGATTTTAGTGTCGGTCTGCGTCCTTAAGAAATCGAATACCCACTTTAGGTTAGTGGGAAAATTTATTTCGCCTGCATTATATTTTGTAGTACTGCCTCCGACTAAACTGGTATTGGTAACCTTGGCAACGCCAGCTCCCATATGACCTACCTGGCCCAAGGGAAATCCGGTCATCCTCGCCGCGCTGATAACGGTCATCGCGAAAGAGCCGGCAGAGGCCCAGTTTAGCCCTATTTTATCCACATTGTTTTTGTCCACATCAAGCATCTCCACCTCCAGCATAATCTGCGGCTGGGGTATGTCAAGGGCGGCGATGACCCCGGCGATAACCTGCATCCGGTTGGGGGCATCCGTAACGATTAGGCTGTTGGTGCGCGGGTCTTCGATTACCTGGCCGCTCTCGGAAAGCAATTTCTTTACCGCCTGGGTAATACCGTTATCTTCTTCGTTGGAAGTATTGTCGCTTGACGAACCCGATGAACTTGAAGAAGAACTGGAAGATGATGTAGAAGCAGAGGAGGTAGATGTAATCGAGTTTTCGGTATTCGTCGCCAAATAGTCCGTGATATCCTTCTCCAGCGGAGAGGAGGAGACTGTGGCGTACTTAAGATAAAAAACGCGGGTCACTGTCTCTATTGCCGACTTACCCCAGTCCTTGACGATAAAGATGTTCGCGTCCTTATCCAGGTCGTAGGAAAGGTTATTCGCCTTGAATAACTGGTTCATTGCGTCCTCTAACGGAACCTTATCCATAAACAAGGTTACCTTCCTGTCCTGCACCCCTTCGGAGGCGATAAAGTTCAGGCCAGACTGGATGGAAAAAATCTTGAGCACATCCTTGAGGTTGGCGTTCTGCAGGTCCATAGAGATGGTTATTTCCGGGTCATACAACACCGCCTCTATGTCTTCGGTATAGGCGTTTAGGCGCGGCAAAAAGATGCAGGATAAAAATAAGAAAACGGATATGCCTACAAAAAGCCGAGAGTAAATCTTCATTTAGTGCCTCCTTTTTTTTCTTTGGTTTGCGGTTGCGACGGCTGCCACGGTCCAGCGGCAGAGGAAGAAATTTTATAAATACGGTCATCTAAAAATAAGGAAACTCCTTCTTTGTTTATTTCCACAATACGCGCCTCACCCAGGGTATCTCCAACTTTGACTACCTTTTCGTTGATAATCGCCTGCGGGAACCTCCCCCCCCAGATAACTCCCTGCAGCTGCAGGGAGTTGATAAAAGACTCCGCCGCCTGGCCGGCTCCTTTTTCCTTTGGCTGACGCCCCTTCTCTTTATCCAATTCAAGATAGCCTTGAAAAGGGTCGCGCAAATCCCCGGCTTGATACTCGACGACAGGACGGGTAATATCGGGAACCGCAGGCTCTTGTTTTACGCCCTGCTGGCTCCCTTCTTTGATAAGCTGTTCGTAACGCTCTGCCCGCGTAGCAGCGTAAGCCGGCCGCGCATTCAGAAAACATAAGGCCATTACACACAAAATGCTAAAGGCAGCCTTATTCTTCATATCCTAATCCTTGTATAATATGGTAGAAACCTGTATCCCCGCCTGCAGGCCGGCGCCTTCCTGTCTTGCAGAGCCGCCTTCCTCTTTAACGTTAAGGGAATTCACCGTATAGAGGTCGGCATCGTTTTCCAGCGCGCCGATAAACCTTCCCAACGAATGATAATCCTTGGCCGTTACTGTCAGACTAAAAGGGTAAATAACGTAATAATCGGCGTCTTTTGCCCCCTCGGGCCTGATGGAAATAATCTTGACGGAGGAGGCCTTTGCGATTGCGCCTAATTTTTTTATGGAAGAGTCAATGTCCTTTTTGTTAAGGAAGTTTTTATAAGAACCAAGCTGCATTTCCAGGCCGGCGATATCCTCCAGCGCCTGATTTCTCTTGATTTCGTCGGCCTTTTGCTTCTTTAAGGAATTTATATTTTTCTCCTGCCCGGAATATATCTTTAGGGAGATTATGAACGCGACGATAATTACCGCAAAATTCAAGAGCGGTTTTTTGAACCTATTGATTATCTCCGAAGCCTCTATTTTTTCCTTCATTGCCTTATCCTTTGCAGGCGATAACGAAATTCGTCACTTCCGTATCGCCTATGTTCCTGCGGTCTACGGAAACAATTTTTATATCCTTGAAAAACTTCTTGAAGTTGGGATTATTGTTTAAACCGAAGAGGAAATCATCCACAGCCGCCAACTCCTTATCGCGGTCTCCAAGGTAGCTTATGCCCTGCAAAGTCAACTCCCTCTTCCCGGCGCTCTCCTGATAATTATAATTAAAACCCGCAAGCCAGACCCCTCCGGGGATAATCCGCGGGACCGCATCCAGCGCCTCGGTCAGGTAAAGTTGATTTTTTACCAGCCTATCCAGCGTCTTGAGCTTGTCCTTATAGCGCGACTGGATGCCGCTTAGCTCGTTAAAGGCAAGCGAAGTGTCCACGGAAACCGCCTTAGGCCTCCTGCTTCTTGCCTCATCCAGTTCTTTTCTAAAGGGAATCGTTCGAAAAAGCCCCCATATGAAGGTAATCAGGCAGATCAATACCGCCGCCGCAATTACCCGGTAATCAATCTTTAGGTCTACGAATAAATCGGCGATGCGTTCGTCAAAACTCGGGCCCCTGTCCAAGTCTTCGGGCTTTACTCTTGCCGCCAAAAGGTTCAGTTTTAGTTTGGTCCTTATACCTGCCAGCGAAGAAGAGAAACTCTTCATCAGGTCAAGGTTAAAGGAAACTTTGCCGAGGGCCTTGTTTATCTTGGCAAAATCGACGAATTGCGCGGAGAGGTTTATCTCCTTCATAAAACCCTCTAAGTCCGGGCGGTAATCGGAGTTAGAGATAAGGACAATTCTTTGTATACTCTTATCGGAAAATTTGCGGTGGAAATAATCGAGGGAAACGCGGACCTCGGTCTTGAACTTCTCCAAAACCATCCCCGAATCGACGGCCTTTTCGCCCTTGGCGAAAAACTCCGCTGTGAGCATTGCAAAATCCCTGCTAAACAGCGGAAAACCATCCTTAAGCACCAGGAAGTTGGCCTCGTCCTCTCCGCGCAGGTCGGCGCAAATAAGAGCGACGGTGCCGTTGTCCCTTATGGATGAAAGTTTCAGAAACTTAAGCAGGCTGAAGGCGGAGTATTCGATGCCGCTGATTTGGATGCCTAATTGCTCGGCGAGGGAGACGTAACGGTCAAGGGTCTGTTTTTTGACGGCGACAAAAAGGACCTGGTTTATCCTGCTGGCAGGGTCAAACTCAATCTGAAAGTCGGAAATTAGGTCTTCGCCCTTAAAGGGGATGTATTTTTTGGCTTCAAAATTTACCGCGCTTTTTAATTCGCCGCGGGGCAAGACCGGAATATCGAAGGTCCTGATTATCAGGTCTTTTCCGGAAAGGCATAGCGCGGCTTTCTTCGCCTCTATTTGGTTTTTTCTTAACTCGTCCTTAAAGAGGGCAACCAACTGCACAAGTTTTACTTCCGGCGGGACCTTTCCCTCTAAATCGCCGGCGGAAATAACCGGCTGGGGGATTTGCACGCTTTTTATCAATCTGCGGCCCTTACTTTCGGCAACGGTAATCAGTTTCGGCCCGAAATAAATTCCCAATGAATTCATTTTATTTTCGCCCCTCTTACACCTTAATTTTTAGGCGCGCACCTTCTGCTTTTGAGCCAGTTATCTATTTCCCTGCGGTCAAAACGCCACACCCCTCCGACCTTTATCCCGGAAATTTTTCCTTCATGCAGCCAATTATAAATGGTCTGGCGTTTTAATTTCAGGTAATCGGACAATTCGTCAATATCGATTAATTTCGCAATTCTCATCTTTAGTAAATTTACTCATAATAATTAATTACGGTTTTAATTAGAACATAACATATCAACTTTGTCAAGTGTTTTTTACTATGCGCTTACTCGCATTTACTTATATAGGTATATTTTGTTTTTGGTAATAGAAGAAATTCGTCGCAGGACTACGGTCGCGACCGTGTCCGGAGTGGGTTTAGGTGGTAGGCGTGTAGTCGACTGTTGCGCTGATACAAGAGGTGCCTGCGGGAGCGCTGCAACCGCCAACTCCCGAGGCCTTAACTTCGATCGATACCTTGCGGTCTTTGATTGAAGCAGGGAAAAAATCTCCGGTGGCAAATTGATAGTCACAAACGGGTTCAGGGCAAACTTTCCCATCGGCGCTTGTCCTTAACTTTTCAAATGCGTAAACAATTCCGGCATTAGCGGCGTAATACGCTTGGATGCGGGCGACCTGATGTTGAGACAGCTTGGACTGGTTGAGCATAATTTGAAGCACAACGTTTACCAGCACGGTAACCACTAAAATAATCCCCAAAACAATAAGTAACGCCGCCGCCTTTTTATCTTTCATTCTATCCGCGTTCCTTTCTTAGCGACACCTTATAATCATCTTCCTTGCGCTCAACCAATACATGCCCTTCGCGCGCCAGCCATCCCAGGCTCATCAAAACATTATCCCTGGGCTTATCTATTCCTTTTACCAACGCGGAAAACGCCACTTCTCCGTGCTCATCCAAAAAATGCCAGATATCTCCGGCCACTATTCCGATTTCCGTAATCATTTATGACCTCCGTGATTTTATTTTATTACCAAAAATTTTTATGTCAATTGTTTTTTTATTGACACGGTGGACATGGATATACACGGATTAAATCCGTGTTAATCTGTGTGTAATCCGTGTGAATAATAATTTTTCACGGTTCTCTTTTATTATAGCTGCCGCAGCGCGGACAGGTGGAGATTGCCTCCTCTTTGGTATTAATATAGGTATAGGTGCATACCGAACAGAACCAGATAAACTTTGGATCTAGAGTCAAGTCCCTGTCTTTTTCTTTCCTGCCCAAGACCCATAAAAGTAAAAACGAAGCCACAAAGACAAAAGAAAAAACCGCTACTGCCTTTGAAAAATCAATGCTGATCATCTCAATGAGCGCTTGACTTACGAACACGATAGTGTGAGTAGGTCAATGCGCGAATTGATCCCGAAGCGTGCGTAGTAGATTTCGTAAGAAATCTACAAGCGTTTACGCGAGGGATAGGTTCACCGAGTTGTGTCCTCGCTTAGGTCGATCTTTACCGCCTGCCAGCTATTCCGGGCAAACCTATCCTGCTCAATAAACAGGTAATGCCCGATATAACGCATGCACAAAAGGTCAACCTCTAAATTGCCAGAAGAAATCTTTCTTTTGACGGCTATAGAATTACGCGAGGCCCCGGAGTTGATATTAAACGCCAATTCCACATGGGCGACCTGACGGTCCTTAAAATAAAGGCTGAAGCCGTAAGGAAGCGCAGGATGAAATAAAATCATCGGTTCCCTCTTTTCTAAAGCCGGCGCTAAAACAGGTGTCGTAGCGATACGGACGTTTTTCTCCGTATCAAACACGGCGGTTATAGGCGGCTTCAAATAATAACTGCCTGCCGGGACCTGCGCCGCGGAAACCTTACCTAAAAACTGCGTCTTTGATTTCGCGGTAAAAGGATTGAATTTAAATCCTGCCGCCTGAATCGGCTGCTGCGGAGCCATAACCTGAGACTTACCCAAAACCGCCCCCCAAAAAGATATGTTGGTAAAATCCGCCTTGGGGATGATGGTGCCAAAGGACAAGGTAAAAATGCTAAAAACCGCCAAATGTCCCAATAAAGAAATAGCTATGCTCTTTTTTAAAATCATAGAATTTTGCACGAATTAATCCTGATTAGTGGCGATATTTATCTGGGTGATGCCCAATTCCCTTGCCGTATCCCAGATCTCCACCACCCTGCCTAATGAGGCGCGTTTATCCGATTTAATCAAAATCGCCTGGTTCCTTTTAGCCGCTTCCCTAAGGGTCTTTTTTAACTCCTGCGAAGTTACTACTTCGCCGTTTAAATAAGTAACATTCTCTGCGCTCACCAATATCTCAATATTCTCGGCAGTAACTACTTCGCTGGTAACTGCCTTTGGCAGGTTTACCTTTATTCCCGGCTGCATTACAAAGCTGGAAGTAAGCATAAAAAATATCAATAACTGAAATACGATATCTATCAACGGGGCTATGTCTATCTGCTTTAGCCCATGCTCCAGCTCCATTCTGCCCTTGAATCTCATATATTCCTCCCCTACTCCCCCTTACTACCCCTTACTATACCCTGCTGCCCCTTAGACTCATCTATTCTGTCAAGAAATTCACTAATTCAGTAGATGCCTTTTCCATTTCCAGTATGAAATTATTGATGCGGTTAACAAGGTAGTTGTAGGCGACAAAGGTCGGTATGGCCACGATTAACCCGGCGACCGTAGTCAACAACGCCTCCCAGATTCCGCCGGCTAAATCTCCGGGGGATACGGGATGGAAACTTGTGGCTTTTGCCTGGATAGTCTGAAAGCACCTGACCATTCCGGTGACTGTGCCCAGCAACCCCAAGAGGGGCGCTACGTGGGCGATAGTGGCTAAGACTGAAAGGTTTTTCTCTATACGCGGTATTTCATAAAGCGAGCTGTCTTCGATGGCCTCGATTATCTGGGGACGCGGCCGGTCGTATTTTAATATGCCCGCCTTCAATATATTGGCGATGGGGCTCTTGGTGGAATCGCAGAGCTGCAGCGCCTCTTTGGTTTCGTGACGTTTCATTTTCTCGAGGATATTCCTTAAAAATTCCTGCGTGTCTATTGCTATCTTGTGTAAAAAGTAGAATTTCTCAAGCGCTATCGCCAAGGTAAATATAGAACACAATAGTATCGGCCACATCACCGGCCCGCCTGCTAAGAATACCTGCCATAGGTTCATCCTGTATAAGTCCATCAATTCCTCCTTTTATCGTTGAACGCTATTGTTTTATTCGCTTTAATCCAGTCGACGCGCTCCTGCGCGTATTTTGCTTCTTGGGTATTCATAGCAATCACTTTCTTGTAAACATTTATCGCCTCGGAGAAATTATTTCTGCCTTCGTAAATCTCAGCTACCCTTAAAAGCGCCTTCACCGCAAAGTCCTGCTCTTGTGTATCCTGTATATATAGGTAAGCGGTCTTTAGATACGCCTCTATAGCCTCATCCTGCTTACCCCCTGCCTGCAGGGTCTCGGCTATTTTTAATTGGATTGCCGGAATCCCCCTTATCGGGACTAAATCCAAGCTTTTGCGGTAATAGTCTAAAGCCCGTGGGTAATCGCCGGTCCTGAAAAATAAATCCGCCATTTTTGGATAAATCAAACCGGAAAGGTTAGGGTAATCCTGAATAATTTTATTATAGGCATTCAGGGCGGAATTGGCCTTATCCTGCTTCAGGTAGATATCCGCCAAGGCAATGGTTGCCTGCGCCGAAAGGTCTGAGCCGCTTATTTCAATGACTTTTTTGAAATTCTCTATTGCCTCATCGTATTTGGTTTCTTCCGCGTAGATAGAGCCCAAGGCGTAATAGGCGTCGGCGATGAGATTACTTTCCGGGAAATCCCGCATCAAAGAAGAAAAATACCTGCGCGCCTGCAGCAGGTCATTATGGCGGTAATAATAATCTCCCAGCCACCACATTGTTTCATCAGTCAGGCTGGAATCGGGGTATTTGGAACGCAGCGCCTTAAACCTGCTCATCGCCTCTTTTTCTTCGCCTAACTGGTAGTAGCAATCGGCTATTTCGTATTCTGCCTTCTGCGCCAAATCCTTGTCTTTGCCGTAAAGCCGGGTAATTTTATTAAAAACCTCTATCGCCTGTTTAAAATCGCCGAGGTTATAGAAACTCGTCCCTAACAGATACAAGGCCTCTGCCTTTAAATTGCTTTCTTTAAACTCTTCTTCAAATTTTTCAAAAATTTCCCTGCCGGCGTTATAATCCTGTTTCTGGAAATAAGCCAGCCCTAAGGCATAAATTGCGTCGTCGGCAATTTTGGATTGGGGGAAATTCCTCTTAAAGGCGAGGAAACTCATAATTGCGCCGTCATAATTAGAATCTTTGAGCAGCGTAATTCCTAACTGATACTGCACATAATCGCTGTAGAAACTGTCCGGGTAATCTTTCAATATCGCGTCATAGGCCTCTTGGGCCTTTTTATAATCTCCTGAATCCTGATAAGCATCGCCTATCTGACAGAGGGCGCTGACCTTAATGATTTTATCATCGCTTTCTTTTACCACCTTCTGGAATTCTTTTATTGCGCCTTTGAATTCCCCGTTTTTTAGGTAGGCCCAGGCAAGATTATAATGCAGTTTATCCGCTAATTCTTCGGGAATAGACTGAAAGTCAATATCACCCAGTGCTTGGTTATATAGATTTATTGCCTCGGCGTATTCAGAAAGGTTATATAAAAGCTCCCCCTTACCCAGATATCCCTGCGCAAGAACCAGCGGCTCATCGGCCGTGGCTATTAGTTCTGAATAGCTCTTTTTTGCTTCAGCGCTCCTGCCGGTTTCCGACAACAAAAGCGCCATACCCAATAATAAGGTATCACGGCTTCTTTTTTCTAATTTCTCCGGGTCAATCTCTAAAAAGTTATTCTCTGCCTTGGGGTATTGTTTTAATTTGAGGTATGACCAGCCTGTTCCCAATTTTCCTAATGCCTCCAGATTGCCTCCGCGGCTGCCGGAGGAGGCCTTATTGTATTCATCAATGGCCTCGTTGAAATTACTCAAGTAATAGTCAGCCTCGGCAAGGTAAAAATAAAGGTACGGCAGGCGGCCGGGGTCGCGGGAATACATCTTCAGATACGGCCTGACCTCATCTTTTAAGCGGGCATACTCTTTTAAATTATAAAGACATTCCACTATCTTGAAAGGCGCGTCGGTCTTTTGCGCCTGCGCGGGAAATTTCTGCTCTACGGCCTTAAAATATTCCAAAGCCTTGGCGAAATCCTGCTCCTCGAAACTGCACCACCCCAAGGAATAATAAGCGGCAGGCAGATAAGATGACCCGGGGAAATTATCTACGATTTCTTTATAGTAGGCCGCCGCGCGGCTGAAGCTGTTGCCCTTAAAATGCACCTCGGCAATCCAATAAGCGGCTGCATCCCTGATTTCTTTGGCAGAAGGCTGTGATTTTAGTTCTTCAAATTTATTCAGGGCGTCAATAAACCTGCTCTGGTGGAAATAACACTGCCCTATCAAAAGCTCTACTTGGGGCTTATGGGAGGAATTGGGGTAAGTTTTTAAAAAACGCTCCAATAATTCAAGGCTGACGTCGTAGAAGCCGTCGCCGAAGGCCTTCTCGGCGACGAACAGCGCTTCCTCTTCCTTGGAGTCAACCTGAGCGCAGAATCCACAGGTTGAAGGTTGAAGGTTGAAGGTTGTAATAATTAAAAATATAACGGAGTAAATTATATAACTTGTGCCTTGTGCCTTGCTTGTCCCGAGCGCAGTCGAGGGATGCCTTGTGCCTATGTTATTTTTCATCATGGTTTTTTTAATATATCACTACTTCACCCGCCCTTCAACACCTTTCTTAAAAACTGCCCAGTATACGATTTATCACATCTTATGAGCTCTTCCGGGCTTCCTACGGCTACCACCTCTCCCCCCTTGTCCCCGCCTTCAGGGCCAAGGTCGATGATATAATCGCAGCATTTTATCACGTCTAAATTATGCTCGATAACCAATACGGTATTGCCCCGGTCCACCAGCCTTTGCAGGACGGCGATAAGCTTGGCTACGTCGGCAAAATGCAGGCCGGTAGTCGGCTCATCCAAGATATAAAGGGTATTACCGGTTGCGCGCCTGCTTAGTTCCGAGGAAAGCTTGATCCGCTGCGCCTCTCCCCCGGATAAGGTGGTTGCGGACTGCCCCAGTTGAATATAACCCAGGCCTACATCATACAGGCAGGTAAGGGTATTTTTTATCGCGGGTATGTTGGCAAATAAACCCAACGCTTCTTCTACGGTCATCTCCAGCGCTTCGGCAATGGACTTACCCTTAAACTTTATCTCTAATGTCGCCTGGTTAAAACGCAGGCCCTTACAGACATCGCACTTTACATAAACATCGGAAAGAAAATGCATCTCTATTTTCTTTATGCCGTCGCCCATACAGGCCTCGCAGCGGCCGCCCCGGACATTAAAGGAAAATCTGCCCGGCCTGTAGCCTCGGACGCGCGCCTCGGGGAGTTTGGCGAATATATCTCTGATATGCGTGAATACTCCGGTATATGTCGCCGGATTTGAACGCGGTGTCCTGCCGATAGGCGACTGGTCAACTTCAATAACCTTATCGATATACTCTATCCCTGCAATCTTGGTATGCAGGCCCGGTTTTTCCTTTGCGTTATACAACTTCTGGCTTAAGGCCCTGTATAATATCTCGTCAATCAAGGTAGACTTACCCGAACCAGAAACGCCGGTGACGCAGATAAATGAGCCCAAAGGGAATTTGACGTCGATATTCTTAAGATTATGTTCGCCGGCCCCTTTTATCTCCAAAAATTTTCTTTTTTCTGTATAAGGCCTTCTTTGCGCCGGCGGCTCG
>Ga0172375_10007825_pt1 | contig 14558 bp, 12 predicted proteins | sample LakKiv1m_FD_114537 | JGI IMG/M metagenome (GOLD analysis project Ga0172375, IMG submission 114537) | Freshwater microbial communities from Kabuno Bay, South-Kivu, Congo - kab_092012_11.1m | ecosystem: Environmental > Aquatic > Freshwater > Lake | place: Democratic Republic of the Congo... | reverse complement strand
TTTGTCCGAAAAATTAGGTAGTGGCTTCAGCTCTCCTGCGTCAATTTTTGCTTTACAGCTCGAACAATATACGGGCCGCTTTCCGTCGGGTTTAAACGGCAATTTTGCATCTTTACCACAAATAGAGCATAGGGTGAGAAATTCTCCGTTTCGTTCAAGCACCCCTCCTTTCACGGCCGGAGTTTTTGATCCACCGGCAGATGCAAATCCCTCAGCTTCGCGCTCGATGTCCTTTTCGACATCTGCTCTCGGGCGCGTATAAAGCTCTCTCGTACGCTGGGTAATACGCATAATAGCTTCGGGTGTTTGATCAACATGAATCGGTGGCAGGGTCTGCGCTGAAAATGCCCTACTCGTCACTCCGTTCACCATAAGTTTCAAATAAATATTACGGTTCGGTAGCGATACCAAATCTTGAATATCAAACTCTGGTGCATATTCGTTTTCGAGAAACTCTGCATCGGGAGCACCCACGCGAAACACAATTTGCGTTCCTACGTTACCAAAAATTGCGTCTCTCACTTTTGTGCTGGAATCGGTGACGAGCTGCCCGATGTATTGGTGCGCCACAATAAGGTTGAGGCGATATTTTCGTGCCTCAGAAAGAATGCTTGCAAACGACTCGGTCGCAAAATTCTGGAACTCGTCAACATACAGATAAAAATCTTCTCGCTCTCTTTCGAGGATACGAATACGCTCCATCGCGGTGAGCTGAATTTTGGTGATAAAGAGCGCTCCGAGGAGTGCTGCGTTTTCTTCTCCGATGCGTCCCTTTGACACATTGACCAGCAAGATCTTTTTTGAGTTCATAATTTCGCTCATATCGATCGTGCTTTTTGATTGCCCAACGATATTGCGAATAAGTGATGTCGAAAGAAACTGCCCCACTTTGTTTTGGATAGGCACAATGGCTTCACTGCGTAAGCGATCGGTATACCCCTCAAACTCTTGTGTCCAAAACGCACGAACCATAGGGTCGCGTACGTTTCCAACAATCATTTTTCGGTATTCGGTATCCACAAGAATGCGCGGTATGCCAAGCAGTGTTGACCCCGGAGTATCGATGAGCGCCAACACACAGTTGGACATAATATATTCCATGCGCGCCGACCACACGTTTTCCCAAATCTTTTTGAAAATTCCCATGAGGTCCTGCGCAATAAGGTGTTTGTATTCGGGATCCCTCGCCTCAAGCACATTAAAGCCGATAGGAAAATCGGCGTCCGCAGGGTTTACATACACGACGTCATCGAGACGCTCGGGTGGAATGGCGGCGGCAATTTCTTCTACAAATTCTCCGTGAGGGTCCACAACCGCAAGCCCCATTCCATTCATCATGTCTTGGAGTGCGAGATTTTTGAGGAGTGTGGTTTTTCCTGTTCCGGACTTTCCTATGACATACATGTGCTGACGACGGTCGACTTGTCTGATGCCAAAAATACGGCCCTGCCCACGAAAATTTTCGCGCGCAAAATACGCCGTATACTCTCCATTATCAACATTACCAAATTGACCACGGTCAACCATGTTTAGATTGTAGCATGTGGAATAATGGGTGTAGAGGAGTTATAACGTAAAAAATCTAAATGCCAGAACTCTTTTGGCATGAAACCTATTCGTCTCTCAGATCTCTTGTCGCTTCACCTTCAACATCGGGAATGCCGCTCGAAAGGCGTTGATTTTGCTGTGGTGTTGGGGTATTTTCCTCAGTTACAAATTGCGGTTCGGTGGGCTTGGGCGCAAGAGGAATGCGCACATCACCATCCATGGCGCGAACAGATTCGCGCACCTGCACAATGTCTTTTTGACGGTCTCCCATCATGCGCTCGACTTCTTGTCGTGGTTTTGCATACGTTGCCCGAGATACAGCACGCATCTCCTCGGGAGACGCGCCCGGGAGTGTATGTACGGTAAGCGACTCTGCAAGAAATGGGTCTTGGGTATTGCCATCAATCGTCAGCTTGAGCGCGCACACGCGTGGAGGCAAAAGCGCGAAGTCTTTTGCTTTCAGTGTCGGTGCGAATTCTGGCTCTAGCCATGTGGCGTCTTCCGTCATCACACGAAACACGAGCATGGTGCCGACGTTCCCCAATAAAAATCTCCTCAGCGATGATGACAACTCTCCTGCGTATTGGTGACTAAAATATGCTCCCACGAGATTTCTTCGTGCATCGGCAAGAAGCGTCTCAGTCACGGGCGTTATCGCATCGAGCACACCATCAGCAAACAAATAAAATGGGCGCTTGCGTCTTCCTTGTGCACCCTCATACATTGCAACCACACTAAATACCGCCATAAGTAGTGCGCCCAAAAATTGTGCGTCGGAACTTCCGAGGTGCACGCGTGCCAGATTCACCAACACAATACGCTCTCCTTCGAGCACGTCACTCATACGAAAACGGCTTTCCCCCGACCCAAACATTGCGCTGAGCGTGGGGTCAGAAAGTATGGCGCGCATTTTACTGACCACGGGGAGTACTGCCTCACTCGCAAAACGCTCCTCCCACACCAAAAATTCTTGTGTCCAAAACTGACGCACCTCAACGTCGCGAATATACCCCGACACCTCCTTACGAAAATCTTCTTCGGTTAACAGCGGCGCAATACTTCCGAATGTTGCGTGAGGATAGTCTAACAGCGCCAAAAACGCAAACCGCAATAAGTGCTCAATGCGCGCGCTCCATCCCGCTCCAAATTGCAGTTCAAAAACCTCAAGCATTGCCTGAGCGTAGCGGTGACGAAGATCCTCTGGCACATCACGAAATGGATTCCATAAAAATGGATACTCGCTATCCGTCACATCAAGAAGCACCACATCCTTCGCACGAAGTTTCGGTACACACGCAAGCACGTCGCGTGTGAGGTCTCCAATAGGGTCAACCACCATCACACCATATCCGTACGCAATATCTTGTCGTGCAATCATTTCAAGTATTTTTGATTTACCCGAACCCGATCGGCCAATGGCATACATATGACGCAACCGATCAGCTCGTTTAATACCAAAAATGAGCGCTTTTTGCTCTTGCACCGTCTCGATGTGTGTCTTTGCAAAAAATGTCGTTGTTTTAGGGTCAACGCGTTGATAGAGCGGCAAATTGCTCGGCGGTGGCGCATACTTTGGCGCAGCGCCCGCGGGTGGATTTGTTTGCGAATTTGATTGTTGGGGTGGAGGCATAACGTCCTTTTATTGTAACAATGAAAGGACTTTCGGAAAAAGGACAATGAACGATCAAATCGCCCCTAATTCTTTTAGGGCTTTATGGTACTGATGTAATACCCTCTCTAAATCACGAAGAGTCACATGAAAACCTGGAGTGTGCGCGATCATGTTGCGAGTTTTGTGCGCGCTCCAAAATTCATCAAGCGACTCGAGCTGACCGTTGAGCGCCTTCATGCGCATGCCCATATCTTCGCCGGGAATACCGAGTCTCTTGAGCGCCTCGTCCGCAACATTGTCTGCCTCGAGAATAAGTTGAACAACTTGCTGCTCCGTTGCGTGAGCACACTTCTTCATGAGTGCGTCTCATTCTTTGCGCACTATTCCCACCCAAACATCATCTTTGCCACCGGCATCCTTGGCGAGATTGTGTTGTTTGAATTCTTTTTTGGTGAAACGTACTTTAATTTTTTCGCGATGACGAAATGCGAGCATGAGCGAGGCAAAAATAATTGCAAGCGACACAACCGAAATAACCGCGGCAATCGCCTTCCACAACGCAAGAAGTTCCCCAAAAAACCCATAAGGAATCTCGCCGCGAATAGCCGTCGTAAACCATAAGAGCACACGGCTCGGAAGCGAAAGTGTATCAAAAAGTCCCCCAGAAGAATTCATGATTTTGGTTTTTGAAATCGTGCTAATATCTCTTTTTCGTCATCTGCAGAAAATATAGGAAGTCCCGCAGGAGCGCCCATGGTCTTTGATTCTGCGCGACGGAGTATGGGGCTTGAGAGCACTGCGACTGTTGGTGGGTGATAAATAGTCGCAAGCTCCTCAACAGAAAGAATAAATGTCTTTCGAGAAAAATCCCAACTGAGGGGAGAAGACTGAATAAGGTTCCCTAAATTGCCCTCATCGGGGATCATACGCTCTCGATAATACTTCCAAATGCGGGCCTTACGCGCGTCGCCTCGGCGCTTGGGAAACAAATGTGGCCAATATACCCAGTTCACACGAGTCCATGATTTAAAATTATGCTTAAACCCATTTAATATTGATGACGCATACTGATTGAGTGCTCCAATAACTGATCGTTGTGCAAACCCTGTTCCGACGGTCTTTGCTCCCTTAGTTTCCATGAGTAAATAACGAATCGTCACTTCGTACCCGGGTTTACTGATGTTGCTTTCAATAGATTCGATGGTGTCGGTCTCTCCGGGCGTGCGCACCGTTCGTCCTTCGGTTCCATCATCGTTCTTAATAATGATGGTGTCTTTTTTCATTTTTTGCACCAATAATGCTCCCTCCTTCTGCCACGCATCGTCTGCGGGCCGCGCCATAATCTGCAAAAGCATTGTGTCCCCAACTTCTATTTTACGAAATACCTCAAGCAATGCCGACACAGGATCGAGGTTTTCGAAATCTTTATCTGACACAAAATCTTCGAAGGTGCGGAGTGGAATGGCGTCATCTTTCGCAAGCACGAGCTCTGTCCCAAAAAGGATATTTTTTCCTTCGCGCAAAAGATCAAGAAACGTCACAGGAAGTTGTGTGATGTAGTCTTGAACTTCAACCAGCTGAGCGGCGGGATATTGCGCATAAAAGTTTGCTTCGATTGCATGACGCTGATCGGAGGGAAACCGCAAATAAAAGTGTACATCTCCACCAAAACTCACCAATTCAAATGTGTACCACTTTGTGACTTCACCATCAAAATATTTTTCTTTCCAACTTCCGGGGGCGTTTCGCTGTGCATGAATGTTGGTCAAAAAAAGCTCCATTGCCCGAGGGCCCATTTCGAGGTCTCTCGGCACAATAAGCTCAAGCACTGTCCATTTGAGATTGGACTTAAAATGTTCCCGAATATAATTCAACCACGATGCTTTTGCTCCTTTCCAAAGCAAAAACGGCGCCCACAACCACCAAACGCCAAGAATCACGCCAGCGGCGTCATCGTAGCGCGCGAAAAGTTCTGCAAATCTCTCTAGCACAATACTCTTATGCTACCAGAGTGTAGGTTCCGTCGTCGAGTTGAAAAAAACGCTTCTTGTTTTGAAGATTGGTCACAATAGTGCTGCGCTTTACAAATCGCACTGCAGCAACCGCTTTTACAATGTCCTCCTCGTGTTTTGCACCCTTCTTGAGTACATCGGTAATGACGTCACGCACGAATCCGGGGTTGTATCCCCACTCAGAAAGCGCATAAAGACCACGTCCAACCAATACAAAGCGCTTGTCTTTAATAAGCTCATTGTGCACTGTCTGTACATGCGCCTTTCGGCCACTTGAAGAATGAATGCGTCCTGCAATTTCGGTAAAGTGAAGCGGGCGTCCTGCTTTCTTGAGCGCAATAAACGCCTCGTCTTTCATTCCTCGCGGACGCACCAAGTGCGATGCGCGGTGTCCATATTCGCCATATGCGTTTTGTGCAAGATGTTTTGCAGACTTTAAGTATGATGTGAGTGCTTGTTCTGTCGTCTCTCCCACGCGAGAAAGCGCTTTTGCCATGTGTCCAAAAAACTCTTTTTCGGTATGCGCCACTCCTGACTTTTCCAAATCTTTTGCAAAATCAAGAACCGCCTTTTCAATTGCCTCAGCGTTTGTTTTTATGTGGTGCCACCTCGGGTAAAAATGATCGTCTTCTTTGCGGCGCTTTGCAAAAGGAGCAAGCTCGAGCAAGAAAAGACCTGCGTGCTTGTTTGCGCTACCACCAAATACTGACCGGTCCTCCATAATAGTTTCGCTAATCATGCCGCCAAAGCGCTTCAACATTTGTTCGAGTGTTTCGAACGAAGGCGCAAGCAATGCAAATTCCTTCGACTCACGAATACGTCGAAGACTCTCGTTTTCGATCTGACGAATGCGCTCACGCGTTACTCCTTCCTTTTTCCCAATCGCATCAAGTGTTTGAGGGGCAGCTCCAAAAAGACCGTACCGACGCTCAATAACCTTGCGCATGCGCGGAGGAAGAACCCCAAGGACTCCTCGGATTGCGCTATCAAATGGTGTAGCAGTTCGTGCCATATAGGAATACTCTAACATATACTTGATTTTAGTGCAAGCCTCCATTCCGGTGGGCAACTCCCTGCCCATCACCCTCCCCAAAAGTGTCAATATTCCTTATCCTGCAACGAGATCTACCTCCTCCCCCCTATCCCGACGAAACATGGTCCCCCGAAGCGCAATCGATTCCACAATGCCGAGCGCGCCGAGAAGGGTCAACATAAGCGATCCTCCATAGCTCATAAATGGCAACGAAAGACCGGTCACGGGGAGTATGGCGGTGTTCATTCCTACGTGAATAACGAGCTGTGCGAGCACAAGTACCGCAATACCAAACACGACCAATTGCGCCTCATTGCCGTCGGCACGCATGGCAATACGATAGAGGCGATAAAAAAATGTTCCGAAACAACCGAGGGCAATAAGCGCGCCCACGAGACCCCACTCTTCAACAAACGCTGCAAAAATAAAATCGTTCTGTGACTCGGGCAAAAAGTTAAGGCGCGATTGCGTGCCATGTCCAACTCCCTTTCCAAAGATGAGCCCCGACCCCACCGCAATGCGCGCTTGATTTGCGTGATATCCACTCCCGCGCGGATCCGAAGCAGGCGCAAGAAAGGACTGGATGCGTACTTTTTGATAGGGATCGAACACAAAAAACCACGCGAACCCAACGAGCACCGCTCCGAGGAGCACGAGAATTCCTAGTTGTCGCATACCCACACCCGAAAACAACACCATCCCCGTCCAAATAGCTCCAAACACAAACGCGGTTCCGACATCGGGCTGAAGAAACACCAACAAAAAAGGGATGCCCGCGTATATTCCTGATACAATAATGTGCCGCCATAAACCTATTTCAATGTGCCTGCGCGCAAAATATTTCGCAAGAATAAGAATAAGTGCAATCTTTACGAATTCTGCCGGCTGAATAGAAAACGAGGAAACCTGATACCAACTCTGCACCCCCCTCACGACGCGTCCCATAATAAGAAGTGCCGCAAGAAATGCCACCCCCACACCATACACCACAAGTAACCAAAACGAATTTTTAATATACGCCCGCCAATCGACAACCGCAAAAATAACAAAAGCCACACTCCCCGCCCCAATCCATGCGAGCTGTCTCCAAAAATAAATATCTCCGTGCGTGGCATCTCCCCCAAACGACTTCATGGTAATAAGCCCAAAAAAGAGCAACGGCAACACCGACACCAAAAGCCACCAATCAAATCCCTCGAATGATTTCGCGCGCGGAAACATATTAGTTTTCTCTCGAAGCAGTCACAAGCACTTCTACGCGTGCGGGCGAAGGAATGACTGCATCTTTTGGCCAAGTAAATACTGCTTCGTCAATCGCCCCTCCTTGAATGGGACCTCGCTCAGTTCGTGAAAGCGCATAGACGTTTCCTGACGCATCGAGTAAGAGTGCCGTAACTTCAATGGGAACGCTTTCGATATATGTTTGGTTCCGCAGTTTTACCGTCAACGTTGGGGTAGGCACTATGCTTGCAGTATATCCCACACTCACCACACCAATTTGCTCGGGCTGTTCGTATTGCCATCCATTGAGTGTGAGCGTCACACTCGCGCGTGCAGGAACTTTTGTTGTGGTGAGCGACGGCGCATAAAGCACGGTGGAGGCGCTCGGACGAAGTATGACTTCTCCTTTTTTTTCTGCGATGGTGTTTCCTGCCTCATCCACAAGCCCCAATGTATATGAAAGCTTTCCTCCCGATTTTATATTTTCGTTTTTGACGTATGCGGCAACATCATACAAGTTTTCGCCCAACGAAAAGAATCGCGTCCACACCACAACAGGATCGCGGCGTATCACATCAAGGCATGGTGCGCACGATCCCCCGCAATCAACACCTTCCTCGTTACCGTTGAGTTTTTTATCTGTGCAAGATGGAGCAAACGCAAAAAAATAAATAATCCATCCAACGGCAACAGCCATCACTATGGTGACAAACACGACGGCAACCATCTGACGGCGAACGCGCCACGGAATCATGAGTCTATTTAACCACTTTGGCGGACAATTGACCATTGACATGTAATCAAGCGCCGTGGCAACGAAAAAAGAACCTCGTGTGAGGCTCTCGTGCGGGTCTAGTCTTCTGCGTTTTTGGGCTTCTCCAACTCCTTCACTTCGAGCGGCAAAGGATCGGCAACGGAACTCCATGCTTTGTCTTCTTCAAAGATGAGCTTTGCTAACCCAAGAACGTCTTCTGGGCACGCATTTAGGTATAGAGCAAGCATGGAAAGAAAAAAGTACGGGGTACAGCGCCGACGCAGCGTTTCTTCCGTTGATGTCGATATCCCCGTAACTACATGGGTTACGCCGTTCTTCGTTAACCGATCCAGTTCAGCAACAAACTTGGCATCTTTTGCGTCCGAACAGAGAACGTACGTTGCGATCTCGAACACCCGCACATCCACAAACTCAGCCTCAACCGCCTTCTCACGCCTGAGATAGACACCGACTCTTCCACAATGCTCCCGCAAAATATAGTCTTCGGGGTTCGCGGAACGATGTCCCCACCCAGAAGAGACAATTGTCTTGGCCTCGTCGTCCATTCGGACAATCATGAAACCAGGATTCTCGTCTCCCGATGAATCGTGCTTTCGAATTGCCTGCTCAAGAAGAACCAAAAAACGTTCTTTATCGAGTATCTTTTGACCGATCGGAAACTCGTCAAACGCCTCAAACTCTCTGTGGAATCCAATATTCATACATCATCCTCCATTGCGCATCGCCACGTCTTCTTGGTCAGCGACTATTATTTTGTTGCTATAATAATATTCTAGTCATCTTCTGTCAAGCATTTTTGCGCAAAAAAGAGCCTCGTGTGAGGCTCTAGCGCTTATCTGGGTCCTCTCGTCGGAAGACGTTTCACTATCGCTTTGCGCAAATACGAATAATGGCATCTAAACCCTTAAGCAGAAGCTCGCGTGTCATGTCTCTTGCAACAGAGACTCCTCCGCTCACTCCATTCACCACATCTCTCTTGATGTTGAGGGGGCTCCAGTGGTAACTCTCAAGACCACCACCCCTTGGTCGTTGGCCTCTCTGTGGTGATTTTCTTTTCGCTTTCGCGGTCTCGTGAATTTCTTTGTTCATCAAACGCTGTCCTCCTGCGAATGCTTTCTCGCAAATTATCGCGTTCTATGGCGAGCGTCAAACAAAAAAGTGGCGGGGAAAGAACCCGTCACCTATGCTCCTGCTAGCAATCTCGTATGCGCACTGCTCCTGTCCACGGGTCGTCCTCTCTGCGAGGACAATCAAACCACAATCTCGCGCTTGCGATATCGCACATATGTGCGACGCATGCGAGCGGGCCCATTACACGACGGCGATTGGTGTAGTCATTTAGTTCGCCTTCAGCATACTGAAGACCGTTCTCTTGTTCGGGCGTGAGCACAATGCCGTACTCTGCAAGCTTCTCCATGCGAAATCGCTGGCACGCTTCTTTGTTTGGCATGTTCGCCCTGTGATACAACTGGCCATCTGCACGGAGCTCGTATTTCCACGGCTTCTCTACGTCATGAAGAAAAACTACAAGCAGTACGTCCGAAAGCGAAAATGGCAATGGGCGCAACGCCTCGAGCGTTCCGTACAACACCACGGCAATATTCATGGCTTCCCCGACGTGGTCGATATACCCGCCCGGCCAATTTTGGTGGTTGTTCGTTGATCCTGGTACTGTTTGAAAAAGCGCACGATTGTCTGCGTACATGCGGCGACACGCGCTTCGGTTGGGTTCGTCAATCATCGACAACATCGCATCGACCGTATGGTATATAGGCTTCATGATCTCTCCTTTGTGTGTGTTTTTATACACACACTTTTTCGCAGACTATCGCGGAATAGCAGCCGTGTCAAAAAGAGGCCCCGTGGGGCCTCTTTGCTAATACTTCACCCAAATGCGGGTGCCGATGTTTCCAGACCACTCCGCGGTGTTTTCCCCGCCATTGCACGTGAACGACACGCGAGTCGTAATCATGTTTGACGTGGGATCGTTGAACGGCGGCTTTCCTTTGATGCGAAATGTGAAGTCGTTTGGTCGAAGCTTCACTGTCGCATGAATCACGTCGTTCTTACATCTCCAGTGCTTGGGATCCTTCTGCTCGAGCGCGCAACCGGCTCCGAGAAAAATTCCATCCTCAACCGTCTGAAGCGTCACCGCAATACCACTCACGACGGTCGCGTTGAGATCTCCCTCGGGAATGATACTTCCGTGAATGCTGAACTTGCCGCTCCGCCAGTCGAGAAACGCGGGATCCTTCCCAATCGGCACGTCTTCGCATCCCAGATCAGGAAGCGTCGTCGTGGTGGTTGGCGCAAGTGTCGTCGTTGTTTCGAGAATGGTGGTCGTTGGCGCAATGACGGTTGTCGTTGTCGTAGTTGTCTCACAATGATGATCGTCATCGTTGTGATCCCACCACCAGCGATGTTCGCCGTCATCATCGTCATCATCGCAATCGCTTCTACACTCACCGAGGTAATCCCCATGCGCGAGATGAGCCGCGACTCGCGTTGATTCAACGCTGATTGTAGACGGGTGATCGTCAGAAAGGTGACACAGAGTCACATATTCCGGAGTCACACAATGAACAATCGAAGCAAGTACAATACCAAGCATAGGCCCTCCATCCGTGTGTTTTCCCATTATTATCCATGCCACGGGATTCTCGTCAACACATCCATATTTTCACATCACGTACAATGATTTTCTTTATTTTAACAGTTTCCTCAAAATCAAAAATGTCATTACGCCACAACGCCTATTTGCTATATTAAAAACGACCCCCGTCGTGCTCAAAAGCAAGGTGGGGGCGTGCACAGAAAAATCTTTTGAAAAGGCGTGTCGTGGTGCATCAGACTAACTTCGTAAAGTGGCCGTCTTCTGCGGTGACACCCTCAGAACCAACACGCAAAACCCAATCGTTGACCGTTATGTATACGGGATCTCGCGTGCGCATTGCGACATCACGAAATTGATACCATAAATCAATGACTGCATAATGCGGTGACACATCTACTACACTTTCGTATGTGTACGGATTTTTCTTGCTTCCGTCTCCAACGGTATACCGCTCGCTCCATCTCTGGTCGTTGTGTGTTTCGTCACGATCTTGAGGAATAAGTATGCTTACTTCAAAAGCGCCTCCCCCGCCAATACGTTTATACACATGAATGCTCGGAACCGCGCGGCGAAGATCTCTGAAACTCGCGTACATCGTACAACATCCTCCTTGGGGTGCTTTCTTTCAAACTATCGCGGGATAAGAGGTGCGTCAAACACGCATACATTACGGCTCTCAATTCATAATGAACGCCTCATTCCTTACACAAAAATCCTCACTATGTGAGGATTTTTGTGTATTCAAATGCTCTGTTCCGGCGATCGCCTACTTTCCCCTTTCGAGTATCATTGGCTGTGCGGCGTTTGACGACTCTGTTCGGGATGGGAAGAGGTAGGACCACCGCCTGATATCACCGAAACAGAACATTCGACTTACGAGAGTATATTCATACTCTCAGAGAATACAGCGTTGAGCAAACTCCGGCGCTCAATTGGAGTGGATGCGATCATTAGTACTTCTTGGCTGAACACATTGCTGTGCGTACACCTAAAGCCTATCAACCACGTCATCTTCGTGGGATCTTCGAGATGTTTTATCTTGGGGTCGGCTTCCCGCTTAGATGCCTTCAGCGGTTATCCAATCCCGACATAGCTACCCAGCGCTCCAGTTGGCACCAGAGCTGGTAGACCAGAGGTCAGTTCTTCCCGGTCCTCTCGTACTAAGGAAGACTCCCCTCAAACATCAAAACGCCTGCAGCAGATAGGAGACCAACCTGTCTCACGCATGTTCCCACACATTCCTGTGTGCATTGGACTGGACCTTTACCTTACGGGGCTCACAACTCTTCGCGCCCAACTGGTAGCTCTGGGTGCTGGTAGCCGGTTGCCACTCAGGTAGCTGATATGCAGTCTCTACGGGCCGATTCAGGCTGTAGCATGTAGGGTGTAGAATGTAGAACGACGTACAAACGCCAACTCACAACTCTTAACTCAAAACTCACAACTGTTTCGTTCCCTCGGAATCACCGGATCTCGGTTCCTCCGATATTCATCAGCTTCATCGCTTATTGTTGAAACAACAAGGACCGCCGTGATGTGATTGGTACTTTTCTGCTTTTCCTTTCTCTTTCGTAGACGATTCGTTATTCGATGGGGTTCAGACTGTCTGAAAACCAAATTCGAAATCCGAATATCGAAATTCGAAACAATGCTTCAAAACCTTAAATTCCAAAACATTTGAAATTTAGTGCTTTGAATTTGTTTCGTGCTTCGTATTTCGTGCTTCGTGCTTAGTCTCCCGACGGTCTGAACCCAGCTCGCGTGCCTTTTTAATTGGCGAACAGCCAAACCCTTGGCACCTTCTCCAGCGCCAGGATAAGACGAGCCGACATCGAGGTGCCGAACCCCGCCGTCGATATGAACTCTTGGGCGGGACTAGCCTGTTATCCCTAGAGTAACTTTTATCCGTTGAGCTTCCACGGTGTCTAATACCCATGGTCGGATCACTATGTTCTGCTTTCGCACCTGCTCGACATGTCCGTCTTGCAGTCAAGCCAGCTTGTGCCATTACACGACGAGTGCGATTTCTATCCGCACGTAGCTGACCTTGATAAACTCCTCCGTTACTTTTTAGGAGGAACGCGCCCCACGTAAACTGCCCACCAGGCATTGTTCCTGTGCGTTTTTGCCGCACGGGTTAGCATATAACTCCTACAAAATGGGTGTTTCATTGACGGCTCCACACTACCCGAAAGCAGCGCTTCAAAGCCTCCCCACTACACTACGTATGTAGAACCTATAGGCAGTACCAAGCTACAGTAAAGCTTCTAGGGTCTTTTCGTCTAGCTGCAGGTAACCGGCATCTTCACCGGTATTGTATTTTCACCGAGCTCCTCCCTGAGACAGTTTCCCAGTCGTTACGCCATTCGTGCGCGTCGGAACTTCAATTAACATAGCTTTTGGCTACCAGCATCCGGCTCGTAGCTGCTATAACCTCCCTTTCGGAAGGGATCGGACTATATCTTCACCCGATCACTATTGTGATTGAGGGGACCACGTGTAGTCTCTACGGCGTCCCCACCTTTGTGTGGGGTTCCCTCGGTATTGCCTTATCTTGCGTATCAAGACGTAGGTTTCACCGATACAGTGGTTGTTGCAACATCAATTACTCGATGTAGGGGCAAGTTCCGATACTTACCCGACAAGGAAATGCGCTCTAACCTCCTTGAGTGGTTTTGGACTCTATCTTCATCCTACTCCATAAGTAGGAGCATGGCGTTTGGTCTCTGAGGGTTTCTGTAAACTTCAATGCTGAGGTTTTCAGATCTTCCCTGCTGATCACGCTTTCGCGCTTCCCAGCATATAGCCATGTTTCGGATTGCTCCGCAGATTACTCTGCGGTAAGGCAGCTTTATTTTTTACACCCCATAATCGTCCCAATCCTTTCGCGATCGATATTCTCAATCGCGAAACCTTAGGACGATTATAGTTATCGCCGACATTGACGGGGGCTTACAACAGTCAGCAAGATCCCGAAGGACCAGACCGCCGTTGTTTAACCTTCCCGCATTGGTCAGGCGTCACCCTCTATACTTCCTCTTACGAGTTCGCAGAGAGCTGTGTTTTTGGTAAACAGTCGCCAGGAAAACTTTCGCTGCGGCCCCTCTTGCGAAGGGCAGGCCTTATCCCGAAGTTACGGCCGCTTGTTTGCCGAGTTCCTTAGGGAGGAATCACTCGTTCGTCTTAGTCTTCTCGACTTGCCCACCTGTGTCGGATTGCGGTACGGATCAACGTAGCATTAATTCGTAGAAGTTTTTCTGGGGAGCCTCTTCCATCACATTCGCCCTTGCGGGTTTCTCCACACAATGCGCTGTTTTCCTTGCGGATGCACAACGGATTTTCCTGTCGTACACAGCTTCTTGCATGGACGTAAATCCAATAATACGCGTGATGTTGTATGCTCCGTCCCTCCATCGATACTACGCCGAGTTACGGAATATTAACCGTATGTCCATCGGGTGCGGCTTTCGCCATCCCCTTAGGCCCGACTAACCCTTGGCTGATCACCATTGCCAAGGAAACCTTGGGCTTTCGACGGCAGGGGCTCTCACCCTGCTTGCGGTTACTTGTGCCAACATTCTCACTTCTCATCACTCCACCAGCTCTCGCGAGTCTGGCTTCAACGCAGATGAGAACGCTCTCCTACCACGCCATCCGCATCACGCTACGCGCGATGCGGAGAGACATGAGTCAAGAGACACGAGACAAGAAAATTCCTGACTCATGACTCCTGCTTCGTGACT
>Ga0172375_10007822_pt1 | contig 14561 bp, 17 predicted proteins | sample LakKiv1m_FD_114537 | JGI IMG/M metagenome (GOLD analysis project Ga0172375, IMG submission 114537) | Freshwater microbial communities from Kabuno Bay, South-Kivu, Congo - kab_092012_11.1m | ecosystem: Environmental > Aquatic > Freshwater > Lake | place: Democratic Republic of the Congo... | reverse complement strand
CGTGTAGTGCTCGCGCGTCGCGGGCAGGTCGAGATGGTCGAGGAACTCGGCCATCGCTCCCATGACATAGGGATGCGAGTTGAAGGTGCCGCGCGCGAAGCAAATGTCGGCGGGCCGCTCCTCCTTGAAGCGTCGCATCAAGTCGCGCCGGCCGCACAGCACGCCGATGGGCAGCCCGCCCGCGATGGTCTTCCCGTAAGTGACCAAGTCTGCCCGGATGCCGAAGTATTCCTGTGCCCCGCGTGGCGCGAGCCGGAAGCCAACGAAGATTTCGTCGAGGATGAGCACGATGCCACGCGCGTAGCAGACTTCGCGGACTTCCTTGAGCCACTTCGTGTAGGCGGCACGGTCAAACTGCGCGCGGCGGCCGCTGTCCACGAGCGTCGAGTCGCCCGGCGCGGGGGCATTCGGATGCAGCCCTTGCAATGGGTTGACCAGCACGCAGGCGATGTCCCTGCGCGTGCGCAACACGTGCAGCGTGGCGGCGGAAAGATCTGCGAGCGTGTAGGTGTGGCGCGCAGGCAGTGGGTTGCCCGGGCCGGGCTGCACATCGTCCCACCAGCCGTGATACGCGCCACAGAACCGCACCAGATGTGTGCGGCCCGTGTGGTAGCGCGCCAACCGCACCGCCTGCATCACAGCCTCCGTGCCGGACATGTGGAAGGAAACTTCGTCGAGGCCGGAAATCTCCCGCAGCCGCTTCACGTTCTCCGCCACACACGGGTGATACGAGCCGAGCACCGGGCCGAGCGCCTCCGCACGCGCCACGCCTTCGCGGATGCAGGCCTTGTAAAAGTCCACGCCGAACACGTTCACACCATACGAGCCCGTCAGGTCGTAATACTCGTTCCCGTCGAGGTCACGCACGGTCACGCCCGAGGCTGCCTCGAGAAATGCGCCCAGCCGCAAGTGCTCGCGGCAATACGAGCTGAACTGGAACGGCACGCGATACGCGCCCGTGAACTGCATGTCCGAAATGCTCGCGCGTGCCTCGGTGGTGAGCATGAGGGATTTCGTCCGGCGCTCGCGCAAAGCGCGGGCGAGCCGCTCGAAGCCCTCCTTTCGCCGGGCGGCCACTTCCGCCGGAGCCCCGTCCACCTGGAAGAATTCCTCCGCCCCATACGCGTAGCCCGGCACCAGCGACGCGAAGCGCTTGGCCATTTTCGAGTGGCCGGTCAGCGAGCGATGCTTCGCCCGCGAGAGTTCGAGCCGGTGCTTCACACGGGGCAGCAACACCGCCGCTGCTCCGATCGCCGCCGATGTCAGCATCATCGAGTTCCCAGTCATCATAATTCCAAGGCATGAAATCCACGCCGACCACCGCCGCTCCCCCGCTTTTCACATTCAAGCAACTCCGCGCAAAAGTGCTGCTTCAGGAGGACCTCAACTTCCTCCTCACCAACCGCATCCCGCGCCTGTTGGTCACGCGTTTCATGGGCTGGTTCAGCCAGATTGAGCACCCGTGGGTATGCGGCTTGTCGCTTAGAGTCTGGCAGATGTTCACTGATCTCGACCTCAGCGACGCCAAGCAGACCCGCTTCAGGAGTGTTCATGATTGCTTCACGCGCGAACTGAAGCCGGGGGCGCGCCCCATCGACCGTGACACGATAGCGCTGACCAGCCCGTGCGACGGGATTGTCGGCCAGTGCGGTGTGATTCGCGGGCAGCAAGTTTACCAAGCCAAAGGGTTCCCCTACTCGGTGACGGAATTGTTCGGCGACGGTGACAAAGCGGCAAAATACGAAGGCGGCAGCTACGTAACGCTCCGGCTGCGCTCGAACGTGTATCACCGCTTCCACGCCCCTCACGACTGCCGCATCCGCCACGTCACCTACATCTCCGGTGATACTTGGAACGTGAATCCCATCGCCCTCAAGCGCGTGGAGCGGCTGTTCTGTAAGAACGAGCGCGCCGCCATCCGCTGTGAACTCGAACCGGGCGGGCCAGCCGTCACCCTCGTCGCCGTCGCCGCCGTGCTTGTCGCCAGCATCCGGCTGCACTGCCTCGGGACCGTCTTCCACCCGCGCTACCAATGGCCGAACGAAATCCCCTGCGACGCCGGTTACCGCAAAGGCGACGAACTCGGCTGGTTCCAGCACGGCTCCACCATCCTCGTCTTCGCCCCGAGTGGCTTCACCCTCACCGAAGGCATCCATGAGGGCACCGAGATTCGCATGGGCCAGCGGCTGATGGTTCTGCCCGTTTCGCAAGCAAGCCGATAAGTCCGATCGAATCCGCCCACGGTCCGCGATGAGCCATGCCACTCACTCGCCGGTCGGCACCCCCAGTTCGAGTGTTTGGCCAGTCGTAACGGCCGCGCTCTTGAATCGTGACGAAACTCCGCCAGCCTGTGGGCGGGCATTGCGGGCGGCGCGGGCGGCAGCGAGTTGAGTGCAGGTTGTCCTCTTGCGAGTTGGTATCTTGCCGCCGCGCCGCCTTCACGCCCCCTGAGCTGCTGGTCGTCATCGCTATCATTGCCGCCTTGGCAGGCCTGCTGTTCCCCGCGCCCGCCAAGGCCAAGAACGCTCCCACGCGCACGCAGTGCCTCTCGCGGGAGCGACAGTGGGGGCTGGCGTTGAACCTGTATTGCGACGAATACGCCGCCGCTTCCGAAAGGAGCGCGGCAGCAGCAAACCGAACGCATGTGTCTACTTGGCGCATGCGACACACTCCGATTCATGGTTAAACTCACTGCCCACCTTGCTCAGGCAGCGGCCCGCCGCATCCTTCGCCGCGACCTTGGCGGTGCAGTATGGATTTTGCGGCATGAACAGCATGCTGAACTGCCGAGTGAGGGCGTTAAATGTGGCGATCAACCTCGTGGCATCGCAGTTCTCGATGGCCTACAACTCGCAGTTCAACTTCAGCCGCGGAGCGACGCGGTGGGCTCAAGCGGCGGAGCCATCCCGCACAGTCTGCCTGCTGGCAGTTGGCCTGCCACCGAGGTGAATTCATCGCCGCGCAATCCCCTTACATCGGCCAGCCTCACAGCTTTGCCAGCCGTTTCTCATCGCGGCACGACAAACGCGGCAACCTCGTCTTCACCGACGGTCATGCAGAGGCGTTGGCCGGGGATAAGGTCGTATGCCCCATCAGTCCGAACTCAAGCAAAGCGTGGTTCCCACTAACCACCAGAGGCTGCTGGACGCTTTCCCCTCCGGATGCTCCGAAGCTTGAGTCCGCGCATCCCCGCCGTTGGGTCCGATCTTCGGCGGCTTTCTCTTCGCGCTGCGGGAGACGTCGGCTGGCTGCGGTTCGGATCGGAGAGCAGTTCATGCCTGGAGCAGCAATTGGCACTGGCCGAGGAAGGCCTCCAACGCGAATGGCTTGCGCAGCACCGGCGCACCAAGGCGGTCCAGCTCATCGTTGAGGTTGATGCTGCCCGCGTCGCCCGTGATGAAGATGAATCGGCTGGCCAGTAGTGGCTGGTGCTTTTGCACCCACCGAAACAGATCGAAGCCGCTGAAATGCGGCATACGAACGTCTGAGATGATCAGATCGTAAGGTTCAGCTTGAAGCCGCCGGATCGCGGTTTCACCGTCTGCTACCCACTCAGCCCGGCAGCCCAACTTCCGCTGGACGACCGTTCGAAGCATGACTGCGATAGAGTCTTCATCATCCACGATGAGGGCACGCCGTGGACGGGGCACCGTGGCAGGAGCGAGCCTGGAGGATGGGGGTGAGACGGTTTGGCTCGAGGGCGGCGGATTGGTGACGGCCATGAGTTTCACCCGCACTTGGGTGCCTGCGCCGGGGGTGCTCTGAAGGGTCAGCTCGCCCTCGTGTTGTTTTACGATGTTGTAGCAGACACTCAGGCCCAAGCCTGTGCCCCGATCTGGTGCCTTGGTCGTGTAGAATGGGTCGAAGACTCGGCTGAGATGTTCCGGCGCGATGCCGCACCCGGTGTCGGCAACCACGAAGACCCACGAATTGCCCTCCTCTCCGAGGGAAAGCGACAGGCAGCGTTTTTGGGTTCCCTCCATGGCATCAAGGCTGTTGAGCACCAGATTGACGATGACCTGCTTAATCTGCTGGGCATCGGCCATGATGTGGGCTGGTGCCTCTCCATATGCTAACTCCACCGCCACGTCCGCCTGGCGTATCCGGTGTTTGAGGAGGGTGATGGCGTCGTTGGCGATCTCGCGCAAGTCGCAATGAGTAAGCTCCATCTTGGATGGTTTGGAGAGCTGTAGCAGTTGGCGGATGATGCGAGCGGCCTCGGTAGCGCACTTGCTCATCGCGTCACAGTGTCCGATGATTGCGTCGGGATCGGTCCGAGCCTTGACGTCTTCGATGACAAACTCAGCGAACATCTGGATGGGGGTGAGCTTGTTGTTCAACTCGTGGGCGATGCCACCTACCAGTGATTCGATCAAATTGGCCTTCTCCTTCTGGGCCAGCGTGCGTTCGAGGGTGCGCTGTTCGCTGACGTCTTCCAAGAGCACGCAGAACTGGTTTGTCTCACGGATCCAGTGGATAAAAACCTTAAACTGGCGGATCCCCAAGCGCGGTAGCAGAAATCGGAATTCGCCGCTGGGCGTCATGGCTTGCCCGTAATCCCCCTCGGCAGATCCCTCCTGACGCTTGACCAGCAGGAGAAACGCTTGCTGTTCCGCTGGCAGGATCAAGTCGCAGAGGTTCAGGCTTAGGTTACTTGTTTCCTGCCCGAGCAACACGGCGAAGCGTTGGTTATGAGACTCCACTTCGCAAAGGCGGTTTAGCAGGGCCACGCCCAGAACCGAGTTTTGAAACAGAATATCGTATCGGCCACGCGAACGACGCAACTCGTCCAGACTCTCGGTCAAGGCGCGGTTACGTTCGGCCAATGTTTTGCGCTGGTCGTCTAGCTCGTTGGTTTTCTCGGCAATCAAGCGCGTCTGTAGCCGAACCAAGGTTTGCACCTGGATGACGCCGAGAAATCCGCCTCGGGCGTCGGTTAGCAGGACGTCGTCGTAAAATTCCTCGCCTCCGCGCGACAGTGCCCGTTCTAGCAATTCGGGCAGCGGCGTGCTTGCCGACAGGAGCAGGCCTTCGGCCAGCAAGTGCTCTCTGATAGGTTGCCGCCCATGCATGGCAAACCCATATCGAGCGCCAAGCAGAAATCCAATCCGACCGCGGGAGACCAACCCAACTGCCTGTCCGTTTTGGGTGACTCCCAAATATTCACGTTCGTGATCCTGTAAGTAGTCATACACGGACTCCACCGTCATGGCTGCATCCACCGATTCACGGTGATCTATCAGCGATTCCAAATCCACCCACTGATCGCGGAGGGCGGAACGCACTAGATGATCTGAGAGCGAAATCATTCTCGCGTGACCATCGCCACTTTGCGTGATGGCGGCGTGGCGGGCCGGTGACAGTGGGGTGAAAAGCGACGTCCCACCCGGATGCCACGGTCGCGATGGGCTAGGGGTGGCCGAGGTGGCGAACTCGAAAACCTCCAATAAAAGGGGTTAGCAAGTTGCCCAATCGTTGCGGCTCTGCGGTGGAATCGTCACCGGCTCAGTCCAGTGTATCGCCGTTTTCGAACTGTTCTAATGAACCTACAGTCCCGTCCCCACATCGTTGCTTTCACCCTCATCGAACTGCTGGTCGTCATCGCCATCATTGCCATCCTGGCGGGCCTGCTGCTGCCTACGCTCAGCAAGGCCAAGGATCGTGCGGGTCGCATCAAGTGTCTCAGCAACCTGCGGCAGCTCGGCCTGGGCAGCCAGCTCTATGCCGATGAGCACAATGGCAACTTCAGCGGGGCCTCCTGGCTCGCGAGCTACAACCCGCCGCAGGTGCCCAACTCCGACCGAGACGACCGCGATGACGATCAGTCGTGGCAATATCCCGCCTATGTGCCGAGCCTGGGCGTGTTTCTATGTCCAGCGACGCGGAACACCATCCGGACCAATCTGTCCACCAAACCTGGGGGAACACAGGTTTTCCGTGACCTCACCGTCCATGCCGCTGGCAAGAGCGGCACTGCGGGAGTCAGCTTTGAGCTGCTGGGGTGCTTCAACGGCACCAGTGGCCCGAAGAAAACCGCCGCCACCGTGCTTCGGCCGGCGATGACATTCCTGATGGTGGATGAGGATGACACTTTGCCGGCGGGCAATGCGGCCGACGTGAATAATTTCCCGGACAGTGCGGAGGACAATCATGGCCGGGCCGGCGGCAACATGAACTTTTGCGACGGTCACGCCGAGTGGGTTGCGCAGGCCAAGTGGACGGCGACCTGGAGTTACTCGCAGACGAACGGGTTTCGGTGAACCCGCCAGCCGGGCCTGCCTTGTTTCCCGACCAGCGTTCGGCGAGCTGATACCTGCTGTCGGGAATCAGCAGCAGCCGCTGGGGCTGCAACTGCCCGCTTTCGCGCCCCCGCCGGGCTTGGGCATGAACACTCCCCAGCCACCCAGAATCACGCGCCGAATCGGCTCGCCGGTTTCCGGATGCTGGGTCAGCGGGGCGTCGTTCATGCCCTGCTGAATCTCGAAGTGCTTCACGGGGTCGCCTTCTTTGGCTGGAATGGTGGCGTAGAGGTAGGTCATGGGTGGGATTCGGTTGAGAAGCTGGAAGCGGCCAATTGTCCCAGTGCCTCGGGTCCAACCGGCTCCTGCGTCTGCCACGGCAGCCAGGCGGTGCGGGAGGAGAGCTGCTCCACCACTTCGCGCAGGTAGCGATGCTCCGATTCCTCGCGGCACTGAAGGAGTGGGTCGCACGAGCCGCTGTGGAGCAGGCTTTGATTGATGACCCAGGCGAACGGCTGGATGTGCGCGCGGCGCAGATCCTCCTGCAACGCCGCTGCCTCATGAACGGGCGTTGCCTCAGGCAGCGTCACCAGCAGGATGCGCGTGAAGGCTGGATCGCGCAGCCGTTCCAGCAGGCGCATCACGGCCTCGGGCTGGGTGCTGCGGGTCTGGCGTTGCAGTTCGCGGTTGTAAGCCTCGCTGGCATCGAGCAGCAGCAGGGTGTGCCCGGTCGGCGCGGTGTCGAGGACCACGAAGCGGTCCGTGCCCTTGCCGACTTCGCGGGCGAAGGCGCGGAACACCGCGATTTCCTCCGTGCAGGGCGAGCGCAAGTCTTCTTCGAGCAACGCCCGCCCGGCGGCGTCCAGTTGCGAACTTTGCGCGCGCATCACTTCTGCCGTGTAGGCGGCCGTCTCGGCAGCAGGGTCAATGCGGCTCAAGGTCAACCCTTCGACCTGTCCCGCCAACGTCTGCGCGACATGTGCAGCGGGATCGGTCGTGCTCAGATGCACCGCATGGCCACGCCGCGCCAGCATCACCGCGATGGCGGCGGCGACGGTCGTCTTGCCCACGCCGCCCTTGCCCATCGTCATGATGACGCCGCTGCCTAGCCGCTCAATGTCCGCCACCAGCGATGCGAGGCTCTCCATGGCCGGCGGTGTCCAGTCGCCAAAGCGTTTCGGCGTGCAGCCGGCGGCGGCATCGTCGCCCAGCAGCACGCGCAGGCCACCAAGCCCGAGGATGTTGATGGGCTTCAGCGGCACGATGAAGCTCGGCAAGCCGTTGATGAAGTCCTGCGTCGCCGCCAGCGCCGCCAGACCGCGCTCCTGCATCGCGTGCGAGATGACATCCGCCGGGCAGTTCGTCGCAAACATCCCGTTAATGACGAGTTGTTGGTTGCCCACTCCCAGTGCTCGGAGTTCGCCCGAAGTCCGCTCCGCTTCGTGGAGGGCGGCCAACTGCGGGCGGCTCACTAGCACCAGGGTTGTGGCCGAGGCGTCGGCCAGCGTTTTGACGGTGCCTTCGTAAATCGCGCGCTGCTTCGCAAGCCCGGCCAGCGGCCCAAGGCAGGACGTGCCGCTGGTGTTCTGGTCAAGAAACTGGTCCCACGCCTTCGCGAGGCTCATTAGCCGCAACGTGTGTCCGGTCGGCGCGGTGTCGAAGATGATGTGGACGTAAGCCTGCGTGGTATCGGGGTTGCCAATCAGGCCGGAGAACTCATCGAACGCCGCAATCTCCACCGTGCAGGAGCCGGAGAGCTGCTCCTCCATGCTGCGTAAAGCCGCTTCGGGCAGTAGTCCCCGCATCGGCCCGATGACCCGCTCGCGATACGCCTCTGCGGCGGCCACCGGATTGATGTTCAAGGCATGCAGGCCCGGTGTGCCGGGGACCGCCGTGGGCTGGTTCGTCAGCGTGGTTTCGAGCACCTCATCGAGGTTTGAGGCCGGGTCCGTGCTGACCAGCAGCACGCGCTTGCCAGCATCGGTCAGCTTCAACGCCGTGGCGCACGAGAGCGACGTCTTGCCCACCCCACCCTTGCCAGTGAAGAACAGATAGCGCGTCGCGCTCGCCGGGTCGGGCCGATAGAGCGGCAGATTCACGATGACACCCCGACTTTCCCACCGGCTGCTGCGCGGGAAAGTGTCTCGCGCTCCCCTTCCGTCGGGTAGCGTCCCTTCAGCCGCACCTCGCCGTCCACGAAGAGCAGCGGCAGTGCGGCCACGCCTTCCGTGTCGAGCAACGCCTTCACGGCCGGGTTTTGAATGAACGCCATCGGCTGCTGGCCGAGGTTGTAACGCTCCACCTTCACGCCCTGCTGGCTCAACTGCGTGAGCAGCGCAGCAAAGCTCACCAGCGCGGGGTCAATCTCGGTGCCGCAGAGGCCGGTGGAGCAGCACATCGGCGGGTCGTAAACTTGGAGGGATTTCAAAATGGAAAGCGGTTTAGATTACTTTACTTTGAGCTGGTCGCGGCGGCCCTCGGCGTAGGCGGTGAACACGCGGCGAATTTCGTCCCGCACGCGGCGGAACACGGCGAGCTTCTCCTCGTCAGTCCCGGTGGCGTGCGCCGGGTCATCGAAACCCCAATGGTGCCGGTTCAACTGACCGGGAAAAATCGGGCAGGCTTGGTCGGCGTTGCCGCAGACGGTGACGACCGTCTCGATTTGCTGCTGGAGAAAGTCGTTCATGTGCTTGGAGCGGTGCGCGGAGATGTCGATGCCGATCTCGCGCATCACCTGGATGCCGAGGGGATGCACATAGCCGGCGGGCTTCGAGCCGGCGCTGTGGACTTCGAGAATATCACCGGCGACGGCGCGCAGGATGCCTTCGGCGAGGTGGCTGCGGCAGGAGTTGCCGGTGCAGAGGATGAGGACGGCGGGCTTGATCATTTGGGTGTGGGTTTGGTTTTGGAAGAGCGCTTGATGGCGGACGGTCTGGCTTGGGCAATCTCGGTCACCCAGCAACAATCCGATTGCCGGGCTTTCAACCGGCGGAGGTCATCCCGGAACACGGGATGCGTGGGCAGGCAGTCCTGGAGACAGCGCAACTGCCAGTCCAGCTCCCGCGGGCGCTCGGCGGGCAGCGAATAAATCATCCACTGCTCATGGCGTCGCGATTCCACCAGCCCGCGCTCACGCAGATAGGCCAGGTGCTTCGAGGCCGCCACCTGGGTCAGGCCGAGAATGTCCTGCAGGTGACAAACACACAGCGGCGACTGCGCGAGCAGATGCACGATGCGCAGCCGGGTCTCGTCACAGAGACAGTTGTAAACCTGGATGAGGGCCGGAGTTTGCATACCTGCGAAGAGAATATGCCTGTAGCAGAATATACACAAGTGCTGTCTTGGGGTGACCAAGTCGCTCTGCTTGCCCGCCACCTTCTGGCCATACCGGAAACTCTTGTGGCCTGCCTCCGGACTCAAGTCATTCACGATATCGAGAAGCCATCGGGTCTTCTCACCGCTCCCATAAAGCTCAACCGGAGCTTGCAGGCACAGTGGCGGGCGATCTGGAGTTACTCGCCGACGAACGGTTTTCGGTAACCCCGCCAGCCGGGCCGGCTCGGCGTTTCCACGATCACATCACTCCGGCTTGAAGCAGTAGCCGGTGTGGCGGACGGTGCGGATCCAGGAACGCAGCCGGCCCAGCTTTGCGCGCAGCCGACGGATGTGGGAATCCACGGTGCGCTCGGTGGCGAGGGTGGCGCCGGGCCAGACCTGGCGCAGCAGTTCCGGGCGGGTTTGTGCATGGCCCTGGTGCTCGATCAGGACCGTGAGGAGCTTGAATTCCGTGGGCGAGAGCCGCAGGCGCCGGCCGGCCACCCGGGCTTCGCAGGCAGACAGATCGACCAGCAGTTCGCCGAAGTGGAGCTGCGCCGGCGGTTCGCTGACCGGCTTGGTGCGGTCAATCATGTTGCGCACGCGCAGCATCAGCTCGCGTGGCTCGCAGGGCAGAAGGAGGAATTCGTCCGCCCCCAGTTCCAGTGCGAGCAGGCGGTAGGTGGGGTTGTCCTGGGCGCTGAGCACAAAGATGGGCATGCGCGCGGTGGCCGGGTTGTGGCGCAGTTCCTTGCACACTTCAAAGCCATCCAAGCCCGGGAGCTGGAGGTTCACCAGGGCCAGGTCGGGCAGGCGGCTCTGGGCGATCTGGACTGCGGCATGTCCATCCGCAGCGGCGAGGATTTGGCAGCCGGCGGCGGCCAGACTGGCATCTACTAGCTCACGTTCGCGGGTATCGGCGGTCGCAACCAAGATTTGGGCGCGCAAAGCGGGCATAAGGTCGGCGTGAAGGTGCGACGGCCGGGTGTCGTGCGTATGGCGCGGAGGTTAAGAAACAGTGACAGAACGCGGGCGGGGTTGTTGCGGGAAAGTGACCTGAAGGCCGTTGATTCGTGACCCGCCCGGCCGAGAATTGCTGGGTTCCGCCGAGTGGCGGCGCACGGGTTCCGGCGGATCTTCCCGCGTTATCACCGCCGGAGCCCGTTCTCTTTTTGTGGGATTCACCGAGACGTAACGCCCCCGCCACGCTGGCCTGACGTGGCCATGGTCGGCTCAAGGCGATGGGCAGCCCGCTCGCCCCTTTCCTAACTGAAGCCAGTCTGCCGCCCGCGGTGAAGTGGCATGCTGCGCTCCGTGCGCCGCTGCCGCATCTGGCGGGCCGGCCGCTGGCCCGCGCGCTGATCCGCGGTCTGCTGCTGGCGTTCGGTGGGGCCATCCGGGAAGTGAGCGGCCTCAGACATGTCCTTCCCGTCCGTGATCCTTTCATATTGGTGCTGAACCACAGCACGAAGCTGGAGGCGCTCTTCGTGCCCGCATTTCTGCTGCACGCGCGCGGCGGGCGGCCACTGCACTTCATCGCGGACTGGAATTTCAAGCTCGTGCCCGGCGTGGCGGGCATCTACCGCGCCGGGGATGTCATCACCCTCGACCGCAAGCCAGCCCGGCCGCGCTTACTGAACGTCCTGCGCCCGCTGCTGACGGATCGCCAGCCGGCCTTTGCGCGTGCGGCGGAGCGGCTCGCGGCGGGCGCCTCGGTGGGGATTTTTCCCGAAGGCACGACGAACCGTGACCCGCGCCGGCTGCTGCGCGGCTTTCACGGCGCGGCCAAGCTGTCGCTGCAATGCGGTGTGCCGGTGGTGCCCGCCGGCATCCGCTTTCCCCGGCACGCCAGCGCGGCGTGCATCCCCGAGCTGGCACCGATGGAACTCACCTTTGGCGACCCGCTGTGGCCACCCGGCCAGTCCGAGCCCACCGCCGCTGCTGTGCGCGGCTGCCACGCCCGCCTGATGAATGAAATCGCCCGCCTGTCTGGAAAAACCTGGTCCAACCAAAACAAGTCACATGATTAACCTCAGCCGAGTCAGTGTAGTCCCCGTCATTTCCGAGTCGGAGCGCCAGGAGGCGTTGCAGGTGCTCCGCGCAACTTACGAGCGCGAGAAGCGCTGGGTGGCCGATGGCGAGAAGGTGTTTTCGACCGATGATCTGGACCGCTTCGATGTGGCGTGGTTCCTCGCCCGGCGGAGCCGCGAGCCGGTGGGAGTTTTGCGCGTGCTGTTCAATCCCCCGCTGGGTCTCTACGCGGAGTATGGTTTCCAGCCCATGCCCGGGGTCAGCTTTGACGTGGCCGAGTTCGTCAAGCGGGCGCGCGTGGCCGAGATCGGACGATTCGCCGTGCTGCCGGAGCATCGGACCAACCACTACATTGCGGCCGCTCTCATGCGGGCGGCCGTGCGGGACACGCTGGAACGCGGCTTCACGCACTATGTCACGGACATCTTTGAGGGCGAGAAGCACAGCCCGTATCTCTTCCACACGCGCGTGATGGGCTTCGAGCCGGTGGCCACGCACGACGTGGGTGAGCTGAACTGTCCGAACCGCCGGGTGACGATGATCCTGGACCTGCAGGCCGCCTATCGCCGGCTGCGCCGTGGCGGCGGCTGGCTCTTCCGCTATCTCACCGCCGATTGGAGCGCGACGCTGCATCAACGGCTCTCCGGCGAGGAGCCATCCCTCGCGCCCGCCTCCGCGCCACGCTTTGACGCCGCCGTGCTGGCGTGAAGCATCCTGCGAAGGTGAACGCTCCATGCTTGGCCATGGCCGACTTGCCATCACCTCGAACCCTACCCTGTTTTCGCGACCAGGCGATGGCGCAATGGGAGTGTGACGAGTCGGCTTATGTCCGCCGCGTTTTCTGGCGGGCTCTGCCCCGCATCGCACTGCCGCTTGCGGCGGTTGTATGGCTGATAAACCGCAAGTTCTTTACCCGCGACTTCGCACTCATCCGTTCGTTGGGACAAACATGTGATGCAACCGAGTTTCACTTTCTCGTCGAGCAGTTCCTAGCCGACGGTCTGCACCCCATTGGCCGCTTGCGCAATGCCCTCCGCCTCCGGGTTTCCCGCCGTCGTCTTCGCCGTCTGCGCTGGGAGCTGAGATGAACTGAAATGAATGTAACACAAACTTCGGTTGACGTTTCGGAGTTCCGGGTTAGGACCTCTAAAATGACTGCAACTCAAAAACTTGTTCGACAAGTAGAGACCGCCCGGGAAGTTGCCCAGACCAGCCGGCTCGCCTTGAATGCTGCGGAAGCGAGGCTTGCCACGCTCACTGCCGCCGCCAAACAGGCCAAGGCCGCCGTAAAAGCCGCGCGCAAGCAGGCCAAAGCTGCCAAGCACGCGGCCAAAGCCGCGCGGGCAGCGGTAGCGGCGGCGGCGAAGATCTCCAAGAAGGCGGCGAAAAAAGCTTTGAAGTTGGAGCAGGTGCTCGGGGCCTTGAAAAAGAAGCGTTCGGCCCGACCCGGATCCGCACCGCGAGGGTCAGTCACCCGGGCACGGTCTCCAAAGCCGGGCCTGTCTGCCGGCACGGAGAGCTCGCCCGCCACCCCGGCGGCTTGAAGTCACGGGCGGGTCGTTCCCCTTAGTCCGGTCACTGCGCGGTGCAAGCTCCGCGCGAGCGCCTTGCGGTCAGGGTTCTGAAGCGGCTCTCCAAATTGGACAATGGCCCGCGCCCGAGGCTTGCCCAGCAGCTTGAGGAAGTGCGGCAGGAAGGTCATGTCGCGCCAGTAGGCCACGTCTTCCTCCACCACGCCGTCGGTGACCTCGTAGCGGATGAAGGCGGGCGTGACTGGCCAGCCGTGTCCCGCCGCCGGTGCGAGCAGCGAGCTGTGGAACGGCAGCACATGGTCGCCGCTGGTGCTCGTGCCTTCCGGAAACATCGTGAGCACGACGCCCTCGCCGATCACCGGGGCGAACTGCGGGCCGAGCTCCGCCACATCCGCGCGACGCTCGCGGTTCACGAAGAGCGTTCCGCCCGCCCGCGCGATGGCCCCCAGCAGCGGCCAGCCCCGCACCTCGGCCTTGGAGAGGAAGATCATTTCCGTCGCGGCCGCGAGTGCGGGCATGTCGAGGTAGCTGACATGGTTGCAGACCAGCATGCCACCGTCCGGCGCGCGCCCGCGCAGCTCGACTTCCACGCCGATGACCGGCAGGACGATCCGGCACCACTGCCGCAGCCACCGGGCGCGGCGCGTGTGAAGCGGCACCTTACGTTGTGCAAGTGCCAGCCAGGCCGCGTGGAGCAAGGCCAGTCCGGCGACGCCGAGGAACATCGCGAACCGCCCCACTGAGCGCGGGAAGGCGAGGATGCTCAACCACGGGTGAACCCGCGGGGACACGGATGAACGCGACTCCATCGCGTGACCGCCTTGTCCCTCGATTAGCAGATTACTTGAAATTTTCCGATCCGTGTTCATCCGTGGTTAAAGCCGTTTCATTTCAGCCCAATGTGCCGGCCGGCACCGTGTCGAGATCCAGGACGGTCAGGAAATCGATCGTGCGGAAGTCGCGGTCCAGTGCGGGCGGGCCGCAGATCTTCGCGCCCAGGGAGAAGTAGCCCGAGAGCAGGCGCGGGATGCGGACCGGTTCCGGCGCGATGACCTCCAACGGGCAGCGATAAGTCGGGAGCGGCAGCGTGCGCCACGGTTCCGGCGCCAGATGCGCGCGCATGAGCTGCGAGTAGGCCGCCGCGCCCACCGCCGGATCCACGCCCGGCAGCGAGCTGCATCCGACCAGATACCGCCCGCCGCGCTCCCGGGCGTAGTCCGCGATGCCGTGCCAGAGCAGTGCGAGCACGGCGATGTTCCGGTGCTGGCTGTGGACGCAGGCCCGCCCCAGCTCCACCAGCTGCGGGCCAAATGTGGCCAGCGGCGCGAAGTCGAATTCCCCGGCGCTGTAAAAGCCCCGGTGCGCCGCCGCCTTCGCCCCCGTCTGCACGCGATAGGTGCCGACGATGTCCCCGGTCGCCCGGTCCTCGACGACGAGATGATCG
>Ga0172375_10007821_pt1 | contig 14562 bp, 6 predicted proteins | sample LakKiv1m_FD_114537 | JGI IMG/M metagenome (GOLD analysis project Ga0172375, IMG submission 114537) | Freshwater microbial communities from Kabuno Bay, South-Kivu, Congo - kab_092012_11.1m | ecosystem: Environmental > Aquatic > Freshwater > Lake | place: Democratic Republic of the Congo... | reverse complement strand
GTTCCTCTCCGGCCGGCTGGACCAGCATCGCCAATATCCGCGGAATTATCGCAGCAAGCGTATTGTATGATCCATGCGCGCCAATATTGACTCCGACGAGCGATACCGGGATGCTCACTGACAACACCGCCCAACCGGTCCAGTATCCAAGCGTAAATGCCGCCGGCGATAGAAAATAGAACGCCCCGGCGACAAACGCGCCCATCGCCGCCCATATTCCTATAAGCCCGGCTGCCCGGCTTGCCCGGTCCTTAAAACCTTTATTATCGTGCATACTCAGGAAACGCATGAGCAAAGTATTCCCGATGAGCGAAGCCCATTCTTTCTTTGCAGCGTACCAGCCGCGTTGGACCGGGGTCAGTCCCTGCGGCATGGTCCGAAGTGTGCGCCTGGTGGCGAGCTGCCGGTCTCCGAACCCGGATGTCGTATAACGCTGTCCTTGGTTTTTGTTTATGGCGTTGCGCGCGGCAAACCTGATCTCAAGGCGCTCGTCGGTAAGCATTCTTTCCAGATCTCCCTGGGCCGGACCCGCACCTACGGCATTGCCGCCTTCGTTTTTTACGGCCATGAACGTGCCGTCGGGATATCGGATCTCTATCAGGCGTTCCTGTATCGTGGCATATCCAAGTAATTTGCGGGCCAGCTCCTCCCTCAGAACCGTCAAAGCGAAATATTCAAGCTCGCCATGAATGAACGCAGGGGACCGGGTTATATTTAACCCTTTTATCCTGTATTTCTTCTGGACCAGCGCCTCGACTACGGCCGCAGCCCGCTTGCGTATTTGTTCTTTCGTGATCTGTGTATTGTGCGCGCAGATGAGATAGTCCAGATCTATAGTAACAATGACGTCCTTGCCGGTCTCTGGCAGGGCCTGCGGATCCAAAACCTTTTGGTCGGCCAGCGGGACCGCCCTGTCGGCGTACATGCTCTCAGGAGGGCATACGAACCAATACTCCCCGACCAGCGGCTGGCGCCCCACGCCTTTTCGCGCATAATACACCCAGCTTTGTTCATCGAGCCTCGCAGGCGCTTTCGGCGCATCGGGATGGTAATCAAAATTGATCAGCACACTATCGGAACTCCATTTCCCCGAATCGACGTTCTTCTCTATCCAGCCATAGACCGACTCATGGGTAGTCGAATCCATAAAGTCGATGTCCGTATTCTCGAACGTATCGATATATTGCTCATACTTATAGGTCTTGATCTCCCGGCCGCGCCAATCCACGATACGTTCTTCCCTGCCTCCGTCCCTGACCTTGATCACACTCCGCTGCTGGTCGGCAAAGTCACCGGTACCGTTCGCCCGGGCCTCGCGCTCGGATCGGACACCCTGGACATGCGCAAAAATGGCTATCGAACAATAGGCGCCTGCTAACGCCCTGAACGGCTCGTTCACACCGGCGCATGCCAGCCATGCGAGGCATCCGGCCATCGCGACAATGCCGGTTATATTCCCCAAAATACCACCGTATCTCTTGGCCGGGCCCGTCACATTTTCTATCTCGCCGGTCCATAGCGCTCTCAACGTATTCTTTGGCCGCTCTGTCAGTCCACGCGCCCATAGTATATGTCCGGCTATAGAATGTCCGAGTTCGTGCAATACTGTCTGCGTAGTGAAGAAATTCACAAAACGCCAAAGCCATCCATCGTGCGAGCGGGTCATGGCGGACTCCGCTTTGTGCTCCTGAGAAGGAGGCGCTTGAGGTCCGTCGATCATGACAGGCTCCCATGCGCCCTTTAACTCTTTGACCTTTCTGGCTATGAACCTTTTTACGCGGGGAACATCTTTTTTAGGCAAGCCCAAACATTCGGTAAGCTCTTCTGCTGTAGGTAAATAGCCCATTATCTTACGGAAAGCAGCTGACTTCTGCTCAATACGGCTCACTGTTAACTTAGATTCATCCTCATATTCGCATTCGGCGGCCAACCTGGCAGGAACAACCAGGTCCTCGACTATTTCCCGGGCGGCCCCTTCCGTATCCTTGTCATCTAAACAGTGCAATTCCCTTACCAAAGACAAGAGCAAGACCTTGGCCAGTACCACATCGAACTGACGCCTCATAAGATATTTGACGGCGCCGCTGGCGAGATCGGCCTGAATATAGATCGCCCTGATATTCCTTAGGTAAAAAGCCTTTATAGGCACCGCCCTGTCAGCCGGATGTTCCGACACCGTATAGATCAGCCTATTCTTGTACAGATATTCGACAAAGGTACGTATCGTTCTCAAAACCTCCAGCACCTTGTCGTCCGGGGTTTTGGGTTTGAAATGCCCGCGGTGCCTGGCTATAAAGACCTCCAGATAATCGTTGTTCTCCGCGATGACGTCAATGTTCTCCCTGATCATGCTCACGGCGCTGGACAAATAATAATCGAGCTCATCATTCTCTCTTATCACCTCAGGAACAGCAGGGCCCAAAGGTTCTGTCAGGGGCACCTGCATTGCCGTTACGGGTCCTATATCCACGAAATCGGTCAATTCGTGTTCCCCGGAAATGATCTCCAACGCCGGAGATAAATATTTTTTTAAATACGTTGCCTGCCCGCCAGCCTCTTTCAGCAGCCTGCTCAGTTCCGTAACCGTCAGGCCTTTGGTTTTAAGCAGCTGCTTCAAGGCTGCCCAGTGACGGATAGCCGCGACCTCATCCAAGAATCCTTCGGCATAATCCAGGATAATATATAGGATGAGCGCTACAGGATCCGGCTTCTCCTCATGAGCATTCTTGGATTCCATATATCTTTCTATCGCGCGGGAAAGACCCTGCAAACGTTCTATCCGCTCGTTCAGATCGTCTTCCGGCTTGCTATTCAGCATCGACAACACTTTTGGCCACTCGGCCGCAAAAAAGTTATACGCCCCATGCGCCGCGATATTTACGCCGACCAGCGAGATCGGAACACTTGTCGAAAGCGCGGCCCACCCTGCCCAGTATCCGAGCGTAAATGCCGCCGGCGAGAGATAATAGAACACCCCGGCAACGAACGCGCCCATCGCAGCCCATATGCCTATAAGTCCGGCTGCCCGGCTTGTCCAGTCTTTGAAACCTTTATTATCGTGCATGCTTAAAAAACGCATGAGCAGAGTATTTTTGATAAGCGACGCCCATTCATGCCTCGCCGCGTACCAGCCGCTCTGGATAGGCGTCAAACCGGGTGGCATGGTCTCGATCGTTTGGCGGGTGGTTAGATATGGGCCGTCGGGCATGCCCCTTATCTCGTTTGCGGCAACGTCGGCCCGCCGTTTCTTGCTTTCCAAATATCCTGCGAATCTACCCTCAGCCGAACGAAAGTGCTGACGTAATTCGGCCCATCTCTTATATCCTTCGGAGACTTCGTTCTCGTCTATCGAAAGCGCATCCTTTAAATTATCTATGACCCTCAATATAAGGGCCCCGTACCGCCTCTGCGATTCCAGCCTCGCTTGCGCGTAGAAACCGGCGGAAGCGTCGCTTACCATCCCGTCGATCCTGAACGTATTATCATCCAGACTTTGGATCAGGCTCAAGAATTCCATCTGGTCTTCGGGATCCATATATTCCAAAGAAGAGAACCACCACCCTTTAGCGATGAGCCTGTATCTGAGCCCTGCCGTTTCCATCATAAGGGAATAGGCGTCGATCATGTCGCCCGTGAACCAGACGCCATAGTTAAGCAACGCCCTCATCGCTATACCGTTAGTTTTATCGGACGGGTCCCATTGCCTCTGTAAAGCCCTCAATGCATAATGCCCTTTTACCGGCCGCGGCGCTTCTTTAACTGATAGGCCGTGCTTTTTCAATTTATCGAAATACTGCTCCTTCAGGATCACGCAGTCCGTGACATTACGTAATACGCCGTCGACGGTGATGAGCGGAATACCGTCTATATCCGTCATGAGCGCCAGATGGCTGAGTTCATGGAATTTGAACGAAGGGTTAGAGGAGAGAGCGCTATTCAGGCACAATATCCCCGCGCCTTGAAAGACCGACGCGAATCCGCCGATACCGGCCTTATTGTGGTCCAGCCAGATTATCTGCAATTTCTTATCTTTTTTATATTCGTCCAACGTCCGATCCAACGCGTTATCGATCTCCCGGATACCGATGCGTCTGAAATCGTCGAAGCTGTCATGGGCTGTCCTGGTCCCGGTAAGCGTCAGGCTTTCCTGGACGGCTGAGCCCAGTTTCTTTACCCACGCTGTTATCTCTACCCTGTGCGCGCCGAGGTCTTTTATGCTCTCGATCACAATACTTTCATACTTACCTATAGCGCCGGCCTGCCCGTCCTTCTTTTCTGCCCCTATACCCGAAGAGGCCGTTATCTCTTTTTGGATCTGCTCAAGTATCTCTTTTGCGTTCACGTCTCCGGATAGGACCGCGGCCTCCAACAATCCTAACGTAGCCCGGCTCCGTCCGGCGAGATAATCACGCATCTCTTCTACTGACGGAGCGTGCTTATTTCTGAGGCCCCTCCTGGAAAGTTTAGCTTTTGCAAGAACGTTCATATGTATCACAAAACTTTGAGCGTGCGCCATCTCGCGCTGCGAGGCATAACAAAACAATTGGTCCGCAACTCCCATGAATTCGAACAAGTGATGGGTCTTTGATATCGCCCAGTTCTTCACCTTCTCCTGTTCATCTATGTATATCCTGCCGCCTTCCACAGTCCTTACTTTAAGAAAACCTTCCAGACCTATATGTCCGAGCCCGTTGATCTTAGGGCTGCTTAACGCGACATATATCCTGTGCCTTTCGGACGAGCCCTTCGTATTCCCTTCCAGATATCTTACGGCGAGCGATACCGCGCTGTCATCGTGGCGGTGAATGATACTTTTGCCATCAAGAAGAGTATGGGCTTCTTGAAGGAATTCCTCTTTCTCCTGTCCTTCGAGCTCGCCGATCTCGCATACCTTAAGAGTGGTTTGCCCATAGCTTTGATCATTCACCGATCTTCGCTCAACGATCAGCTTATCTTGAAGGCAGTCCAGGCCGTAGATATTCGTTCCGGCCGCTGCCTCCGCCTTGTCAGGCGCAACCGGCGCAGCCTGCGGTTTTGGGCCGTACATCTGAAAATAAAGCCCGCCCTCCATTTCATCCGACACCTTAACAGGCTGGTCCCATACAGTAGCGAGCTCCGGGAAAAGATGCGCGCCTTGTTTTATCCTGTCAGGGGTAAAAAGCACGGCAAAATATGTTCCAGGGCGCATCGTCTTCACATGATCGGCGATCTTCAGTCTGAATTCAGCAGCATTATCAGGCTGCGTATAATAAAAATAGACAACGTCGTATTTGCTCCAATCTTCAGAAAAAACATCTGTCCGGGGTTTTATTCCGAGCCTTTTTCTTTCAAAACTTGGGAAATATTTACGAAGGTCTTCATAAACCCTTTTCATACCGCTGCTGACGCCATGGTCCAGCTCTACCGCAGTCGCATCCATGCCGAACGGCCCGGCCGCTACGATCGAATCGAACAGGTCGCCTCCGCCAAAGCTTAAGTATTTTTTACCTTCAAGTTCTCCGTATACATTTTTTATACGGTCGAACACTGCGTACATCGCCTGCACCGGAGTATGATCATGGGTTGATCCATCCGCTAAGTTCCCATGGGTAAATCCGTACATTTCCATGAACTCTAAGATCAAGGCCTGCCAAGCGCTCAGAGACAACTTTTCATTCGCGACCTTTGCGGCCCGGACAGCCCTGTATGCCTTAAGAGCCGCCCCATATTCTTTGTCGAACTTCGGGGCGCGTATCACTCCGGCAAGCCTCTCAGAACTTTCTTCGCTCCCGACATATATCTTGATAAGATCCACATCCCAATCGATGCCGGCTGCCGCGAGCTTTTCTTGATCAAGCTCAAGAAGGCTCCGGTCATTTCCGGGATCATCTTTGGTCCCCACTGAATCAGCCATAAGGACCACGCTTTTCAGTTTTAAAAGTTTTATCATCTGGATAGCCGCCGCGCCTTTTGAGGTAGCGACTACATCAACCCCTCCTTGCGAGGCAACGACCTCTACGCTCTGAGGGACCACGCCTTGCCTTTTAAGCTCTTCTACTTCCGCTCTGAGGAGCCTGGCGATCTTTAAGCGTATCTTTTGTACGGCAGGGTCATCTTCGACATAGAGCGTTACGCCCTCTTCTTTAGCCTTAATGCGTATCTTTCCGGCTACGGACGCCGCTATATTCCCTTCGTCGCGTATCGCCTGCATCAATGCTGCTTGAGCCTTTTCGGCGATGACCGCTACGATACTCATATCGCCAAGTTTTGCTTTTGTGAACTCAGGGCGGCTCTCTGTAATGTCCCTGACCGCGCCGCCGTTGTCTATCGACCATCCTTCCGCACCCCCGTTGGTAAGGGCCAGATACGGAACGGCCTGGCTCATCCTGCCGGCCCTCTTTGCCCCGCCCAATCTTTGTTCCAGTGTCTCAAGAGGCAAACCCGTTATTGAGATGTTCAGGACACCCAGGTAACTGAGATTTGCTTTGGAGGAAATAGTGGCTTCTGAAGAAACTTCTTCACTACGGTCTCTGTCGACCCCGTCATAGTCATTTATGAAAGCTTCAACCCGGGATAGCCTTTCGGTATCCTTGAGCATCTCAAGAAACGGAGTTTCGTCGACTGCCGCAGATACTGTTCTCTGTCCGGCGGCTCTGGCTATGGGGTTACCTTCGGCGTTAACCACTACTTCGTATTCGTGTATGGGGTTTTGTTCGAATGTGCTGTAGATCTTGACCGGTATGACCAGGCAGTTCTTCTCGCTATATTTTTTTGCGCAATCAAAGACGATATGTAGATCGGATTTTTTCGGCGCAAAGACATACGTGCCTGTCCGGTCTTTCAAGCTCTCGTCTTCATGCCAGGCACGGACCTGCCCGCAAACCAGGGCATCGACACCGCCTCCGGGCAGACAGAACTTGGAGTACGCGCTTAAGGTTGAGACGGCTTCCGGCTTCGGCTGGACCAGGTCAGGGTCAGCGAACGTAATATCCTGGGCCAAAAATGTTACGACCAGGACAGACGCGGCGATCTTTCGGATATTTTTTTTCAGGTCACTTACCCTATATATAGACATATGGTAAGTATACTTTTTATACCAAAATTAGTGTCACTACTGTGTAATAGGATTGTAAAAGATCTGGAAGGTTTTAATGTTAGAGCGACCGCCCTATAAGGGCCATGGCTTCTTCGGCTTGTTCGAGGGTGTTCAGGTCGATCTTGCGGATCTTCAGCGTTGCATCAAGTTTGAAGAGTGTTTTCAGGACATCTTCCATTTTCTCTCCGGGTTCCAGGACCGCGGCTAATAAGTTCAAGAGCGACTGCGTCCGTATCCCTGTCCTGGCGAGATCGATAAGCTTTATTCCAAGCTCAAAGAATGTCATGACATCAGGATATTCACCCTCATCCTGCCTGATCACCTGGACTATTATATTCTTGTTCTCCGCAGTAAGGGCCTCTAACGCTTTTTTTGACGCGTCGTCCAACAAATATGACGGGACCTCGATCATCATCATCGCGTTGGGATCCGAACCCATAAAACCGGCCATCTTGTCCCTTAATTTCCCTATCTCGCTTACAAGTTCCGCGGCAGTCGCCGAACTATTCACGATACTGACGGTATTTCCGGCGCCGTAGTTCTTCGCGCGCATCTGTCTTTTTGCTTCGTTTATCTTCCCCTGCACTTTGGGTTTAAGGTCCAACGGCACGAACTGAACGACTATATTCATCGGTCCGGGATCTATCTCAGCGAGGGCGTCAGCGCCCAAAACCCCGCGCGCGGCAAGGTGGGCTTGAGCCCTTTTCCCAGGATCGGTTATACTATCGTCTATTTTTCTCAGGAGGTCGTTTATGAATCTGACCTGGTCCTCAGGCTTCACATTTTGTAACATCTGCGCGGATATCGGCGTGTCTCCGATGAGCGCTGCTCTAGTCCCTCCCAATATCGCTTCAGCTTCCTCAAAAATGCGCTTTATATCTTTAACTTTAACACGATCAATGTCGTATCGGGCCATCAGCCATCTGAGAAAGAATAATTTTTCCGCGGATATGTCCAGGAGGGGGTCTCCCATTTCAGTGTCACCGATAGATGCATCCAGGCCAATACTTTCATTCAGATCATCGAGGACCGGCATAATAAAGTCTTGCAGCAACGCTTCATCATCTATCGTGCGGGCCGCCCTCGCGGTTTTTATTATGTTCTCTGCGGTAAAGTCCTCCTGAGGTTTGCGTGCTACCACGGGCTGCGCTGCCTTGACTTGCTCAGCCTGTACGTATACACCCGATATGCCGCTGGCCTTCTTGCCAGCGTTGATTTTTTCGACCCATCTACCCCAAGCAGTCAGGTTCTTATGCGTTATATCTTCCGGATCACCATAATACATAGCCCAGGTATCCCTCAGGTTCCATCTGGTCCCTGTCAGTACACTCATGCCGACATCAACCATCCTGAGAGCGCCGGAAGACGGGATAATTATATTTTTCTCATTCATATCGGACGGATATCGCAGTTCATCATTCGATAACGGCTTACTACGTATATTCTCTATCAAGGCAGACATGTCCTGTTCATTTATGTTCCCTCTCGACTTTTCTACGGCGTTGCTGACAAGTTCTTCGACACCTGTACGCTCTACCAAACTGCTTTTAAGCGTGAGATATAAATCTTTCATCGCTTTCTCTAGATCAACTCCTCCCGGCACCGGGACTGCATCTTTCATAACATCCAATAGACGTACGCCTGGGATGTATTCCATTTCTATCTCATAATTCCTAAAACTGACCGGCCTAGGAAATACCCCCGATGCCGAGATCGTTAACAAATTGATCATCTCTTTCGTTGCTCGCACTTTATCGTAGTTTCTTTTTATGACAGTGCCAAATGGATGTTCAGGGGATATGTTTTGTTTATAAAATACGCCCGCTGAATTATTCCCCGCTCCGCCGTCTATGCGCTCTCCGTCTTTGGGCAGCTCAACGACCCTTCCGCGCAGTACAGAAGTTACATCTAACGGCACAGAACTACCCACCGGCGCTTCTAGTATGTTCAACTCTCTATCGACAATGACCGCTCTGTCACGGTATCTGACCTCTAAACTTTTTGCTTTGTCCTGTTTTTTGAATTCGTTCAGGACCACTATCACTAGGTCCGCATAAACGCGCCAGAGAAGCTCCGCATTCTTTCCGTTAGCCGCAACCCCCAGCCGATTAAGAACACTCGGAACGGCTAAAGAAGAACTCGCCAGGCTCATGAGCCCGACTTCGAAGACCGTTCTCTTACCTGCCAATAGGTCGAAATACGGGCATTTGTAGCCCGCGTCATTCTTAAAATTCGGCAGGATAGATACATAGGAAATGCCCTGCTTCTTGAACAGTTCGCACAGGTTCCGGGTGTGAAACCCGCCGGTAACGAGAATAGCGGCATTTCCGCCAAATCTGATGTTCCTGACGAACGCTTCATCGCGTTTGAGCGAGCGTTCATAAAAGCGCGCCATCTTTTCCCGGTAACGGTCCAGTTCGGCTATATCCTCGCCCGGCCTGGCGGTTATGTTATACAAGGGAGCATACTTATCTATAAATGACAGGTAATTGGCGACATTGAACGCAGACTCATTTTTCAGATAATACGCGTGATCCTCCACGGTAAGAGAGATGTTAAATATATTCTTGAGGATAGCGAGATCTTTGGAAAGGCCGTTCAGTTCCCGCTCGGTATTGTTCCTATAGAGCGTTTCTTTTAGGTTATTCTCCAGGGCGTCCATTTCCTCCATGATCTTTGCGTTATCTATCGCGCTGTAAAGGGAAATATAGACTATGTACTTCTGGAGTTCGGGAAGATCTTTCATGTCTATCTTTGCATTATCCGCCATTCCGAGAAGAGCGATGTAGAAATCTTTCGGAGCTATCTTTTCGGCCCTGAATTGGACCGTTTTAAAGGCAAGCTCTTCCAGGGATCTTTTGGAGAGTTTATGCTCAAGCGCTTTTATAAGTTCGTCCCGCTCAGCGTCAGCCGCCTTAAAATCTATGGCCCCTTCAGCCTCAAGCGTCCGGCTCAATAGATATATGTTCGTGAATGACTTTACCTTTATGCCTTTGGTTCCCGCCGTATCGATCAGATACGTAATGTATTCTTTGAGATCTGTCTCTTCGGCTTTATACGCGGAATATTTTCTATCGAGCTCAAGAAGTTCTTTGGAATATATCTTTGCCTTCAGGTTATCCAGGATATAAGTGATCGAGCCCAGAGAACTTTTGACCCGGCTTGAATATTGAAGGGAATCCCTGTATATATAAAGGTTATCCAGGTACAAGTCCGCGTCTTCTACGCCCCAAAGGCTTAGTTTTTCGGGGTTATTTATGGCCGCATACTCGGCTCCGCTTACCATGCCTTCTTTAACAAAATGATCTGAGGCCTTTTCGCGCTCCGGCTTGTCGGATATTCCCGTGAAAACAGAAAGATCATAACTGCCTGCGCCCCCTTCGAGGTCCACGACATTTATACCGTAGTTCTTATTTAGATATTCTATGATCTCGGCGATCTTATGCTGGGCTTCATAATTACAATGGGCATCTTGAATATGAACTATTGTCCTGCCGGAAGAAGATTGCCAGGCATCTTTTATCTGCCCGAGATCTTCCGGCAGGCTGAACGTGCCGACGTTCAATGCTTTGACCGCAGCTTGAGGGACTCCGGCCTTACCTGCCTTGGACGGTATTTCCTCTGCCCATGCGCTCCCTATTGACGTTAACAAGAACGACCCTGCAGCGGCCAAAGATATCAACGTCATTAATGGTTTGTTCTTTCGCATAATATATATCTCCAATTATAAAGTATACATTCGGATATTATAGATGGAATAAAAGATCGGCTAAATATTTTAAGGTCTAACGGGGCGTTGGGATATAAAAGCGGCTATTATCTGTTCGAGCGCAGCTTTCTGGCCACATTCACCAATAACAGCATGACCGGCACTTCTATGAGCGGACCGATGACCGTAGCGAACGCCTGGGCCGAATTAATTCCGAATATCGCTACTGCCACGGCGATAGCTAACTCAAAGTCATTGCTTGCCGCTGTAAAAGAGACTGCTGTCGCTTCCGCATGGCTGGAATGCAGCTTGCGGGAAATCCAATAAGTAGCAAACCACATGATCATAAAATAGATGACCAGCGGAAGCGTAACGCGTAGAACATCCAGCGGCAGCCTGACTATATATTCGCCCTTAAGGGAGAACATAACAAAAATAGTGAAAAGCAGCGCGACTAATGTAACCGGACCGATCCTCGGGATATAAACATTATCGAACCATTCGCGCCCCTTTATTTTTATAAATACAAATCGGCTGGCAGCGCCGGCAAAAAATGGGATTCCCAGGTATATCAAAACTGTCTTTGCGGATTCAGCCATCGAGATACTTATGTTCAACCCTTTCGCTATACCTAGAACGCTCAAAAGCACGGTTATGAAAAGATAAATATATACCGCATAAAAAAGAACCTGGAAGACCGCGTTAAACGCCACCAGTCCGGCAGCCAATTCCCTGTCGCCGTCCGAAAGATCGTTCCACACTATCACCATCGCAATGCACCGCGCAAGTCCGACCATGATAACGCCGATCATATACTCAGGATGTCCCCTGAGGAACACGATCGCCAGAACGGCCATTACTACCGGCCCGACTATCCAGTTCTGTACCAGCGAAAGCGTGAGAAGTCTCTTGTTCCTGAATATCTTCCCGATCTCTTCATATTTCACCTTTGCCAGCGGCGGATACATCATGAGGATCAGGCCGATAGCTATGGGAATATTGGTCGTGCCTGCCTGGAACTTATTCCAAAATCCCACTATACCCGGACGCATCCAACCAACACCTACGCCGATAACCATGGCTAATAATATCCAGAGGGTTAAAAACCTGTCCAGGAACGAGAGCCTTTTCAGAATGTTCTCCTGCACCGTCTTCTCCTTCAAAATATCTTCAGAACATATATAGCGACATAATATAACCCTACAGCAATGAATACCGCGCCTGTTACCAGCCTCATAACGTATTCGATCTTCGTCAGGCGGTTAAACAACTTCGACAGCGAGGTAACGCCGAGGGCGATAAGGACCGCGAACGCAAGGACCGGCAGGCCTGTGCCTATGCCATAGACCAGCGGCAATCCCGCGCCGCCGGCGCTTTTAAGCGCGAGGGGTATCAGGCTTCCAAAAAATATTGCCGCTGACACAGGGCAAAATACCAGGGCAAATATAACGCCCAGAACGAACGCCCCGGCAGTCCCGGAAGCAGCAAGCTTCTTTTGCATCTTCTCCGGAACAGTAATACCCGTCGTGTTGAATCTTATGATCTCCAGCAAGAATAATCCGGTCACGATAAGTATCGGTCCGAACGCCTTGTTCATATATTTTTGCAGAAAATTAGCCAGTACAGGAACACTTAATATCGAGCTTATGACGATAAACCCAAGCGCCGCGTAGGACAGCATCCTGCCTGCGGTATACGCCAATCCTGCGGCCAGTACGGCCCTGGGATGGATGATTTTTTTCGACAAAAAAGAGATCGCGGCGATATTGGACGCCAGAGGACACGGGCTTATAGAGGTCAGTATCCCCAGCCACGCTGCCGAAAAGATCCCCGCAAAAACACTTTCCATGGTCACTCCTTTAAGAAACCCGTGACTTCATCCTTAACATAACCGACGAACCTGTCTTTATCGCCAACCAGGTCCCATATCTTATCGAGGTTCTTCCATGAGGCTTCCTTGCCGTCCACGACTTTGGACAGGACAAGGGATTTCGTAAAAAGCTGATAGTCGCCGGTATAATGCTCGTTGCCCTTGTCTTCGACATTTACAACCTTGAATTCCAGTTTCCCTGAAGCAAGCTCATCCTTAAAATTGGACGTTATCGCTTCTTTGGAATATTGTTCCAGCTTTTTGCAGGTCGGACAACGGAACGATCCGTGAAAATAATACGCGACGATATGCGCTCCCTTTGCGGGCGCATCAACCTCTGCCGACGCCGGTAAAGTGAGGTTCCCGCATATGAGCGCAGCCAGCGCTAAAAAGACAATAAATGATCTTTTCACTTTTGACTCCCGCGGTCCATAAGGATACTTTTTATCTCGTCCTTACTTAATGCTTTGCCCGATGAAACGACCGCACCGTCAATAGCTAACGCCGGAGTCATCATAACGCCGTATCCGGTTATTTTGTCGATATCAGTCACCTTAACGATCTCTGCGCTGATGCTCATTTCTTTTGCCGCAGCTTCGGCGTTCGTTGTTAACTGTCTGCATTTCGGACATCCGACGCCTAATATCTCGATCTTCATATTTTACCGGCTTTCTTAGCGGGCTTGATCGCGTGTATCTTGACGCTCACGACCGACCGTTCGATAGCCCTGGGATCGATCCGCTTTTTTTTGGCCCCGCTTATGACCGCCTGCGCGGTGGCGTCATTCGCCATCGCTTCCACGGGATAGTGGTCCTGGCTTAGGATGTTTATATTTTTAAATCCCGCTTTTTTTATAAAAGATACGTATGCCGGTTTTTTGACAGCGCCGGCCAAACAGCCCACATATGCCTCAACTGATCTTTTTACTGAGACAGGCAGTGCCTTGATAAGCACCAGGTCGGACACCATAAGCCTTCCTCCGGGCCTTAAGACACGGAATGCTTCCTTGAACACGCTCTGTTTATCCGGAGAAAGATTGATCACGCAGTTCGATATAATGGCGTCAACGGCGCCATCTTCTACCGGAAGGTCCTCTATCTCCCCTTTTCTGAATTCAACGTTCGTATACCCGCCCCGTGCGGCGTTCCTGCGGGCGCGTTCAAGCATCGCCGGCGTCATATCTACACCTATGATCTTGCCTGTCTTGCCGACTTTGGCCGCCGCCAAAAAGGCGTCAAAACCCGCGCCGGAACCCAGGTCGAGCACTGTCTCTCCTTTTTTAAGAGAAGCAAGCGCGACAGGATTGCCGCACCCGAGCCCCAGGTTCGCGCCGTCCGGAACGGCTTTCATCTCTTTATCGGTATAACCGATGGTTTTACTTATACTTTCTGCCTTGCCCTGACCGCAGCAAGACGACGAGCAGCCGCAGGAACTCCCCTTCCGGGCAATTTCCGAGTAACCTTTTTTGACGGCCTCTTTCAGGCGCTTCTCTTTTTTTCTCATATTATCCTCCTCACGTCTTCACCGCGCCGTGATCCCGAAAAGGAACCCGACGATCGTTGAAAATCCCACTACAAGAACGCAAAAAACAAGGGTCTTTCGCCACCCGATGATCTTATTAATGACTAAAACGCTCGGCAACGACAGCGCCGGGCCGGCAAGAAGAAGCGCCAGCGCCGGACCTTTGCCCATTCCAAGGCGCATTAGCATTTCCGTGATCGGGATCTCGGTAAGTGTGGCGAAGTACCAAAAAGCTCCGACAACTGAAGCTACCAGGCTGGATAAAAAACCATTGCCCCCGACAAATACTGCTACAGCTTTTTCAGGAAGGAGCGCGCCGACAAACCCTGTCACAAAAACGCCGCCGAATAGGAGCGGGATTATCATCATCCCGAAATCCCATGTCGC
>Ga0172375_10007820_pt1 | contig 14562 bp, 23 predicted proteins | sample LakKiv1m_FD_114537 | JGI IMG/M metagenome (GOLD analysis project Ga0172375, IMG submission 114537) | Freshwater microbial communities from Kabuno Bay, South-Kivu, Congo - kab_092012_11.1m | ecosystem: Environmental > Aquatic > Freshwater > Lake | place: Democratic Republic of the Congo... | reverse complement strand
ATATTGTTCGGCAGAGATAGTTCCGTTCATAAATAAAAGATTATTATTTTCTAAACTATCGTTCATATCTTTTATCTTATTCTTTATAGTATCAAATACTTCAACGGCTCTCTGCGTCTCTTCTATTTTATTGATGAATAAATCAGTAGCTTCGTTAGCCACCTCAATGGCTCTTTTATATGCTTCGCCAAATCCTTTCTTAATATTGGAAAAGAACTCAACTATAAAAGTAGTTAGTTTTATAAACCCGGCTATTGTTGCCTCTATGACTGTATTAAGATATTTAACCATAGCGGTTATTCCATCGAGAGCTTGTGTTAATAAACTTCCAATCATTACCGATAGGCTGCGTGTAGCTATTGAGAATCGCTCAAAACTTATTCTTGCTTCTTCGTTATATTTTGCGGCTTCCTTAACTGAAGCAATAATAGTTGCTATCGCTGCGGTAGCAATAAAAGCGGATCGTTTTAGCTCTCTAAAACCCTTACTCGCCTCTTTAAATTGATCCTGTATGGATTTCGTAGCTTTCTCGGTCTCTTTAGTAACACCCTCAGTCTCTTTCTTAACATCGCCCGTTATTTTCTTAAGCTCAGTAGAAGCGTTATCTATAAGCGTTAATACTATCTGAAGCTCATTATCGGAAGCCATATCTACCTCTTAAGTTTCCTTAAATTATCTTGTTCTAATAATCTTGTTTCTGTGTCTATTACCCTTATCGCCTCAACAAACTTGTTCGATTCTTTGAGCCATCCATTGCCATAAGGAAACATACCTAATTTCATAAGGTTATAAGCGGATATAAAATCGTTTGTCTGCTTTGTGATCAACTTTATCGGGCATCTCTGGAAACTCCAATCCCTTACTACCCACCTGTCGGATATTGTGCTGTCTTCTTCACAACCGTTAAACTTCTTTTGGCCATCTGAACATTTCTCGCAACGTAAATCGAATTGAGGAATCCAAACAGCCAATATTAGTTTTTTGCTTCTTCCTCATCAAGGTTGGATATTTTCAATATCTCTGCGCCTAATTCATTCTTGACTTGGGGCGGGATTATCTTCATAATCACGTCCGACACTACTTTGTAACTATATGGGCCGACTGCTTTATTGATAGTATCAAATTTAACTATGTTCCCCCGCTCGTCTTTAAAGTTCTCAATCCCTTTAAGGCCAAACCTTACAGCGTCGCTCATCAAACGCAATGGGTTTTTATCTTCGCCAACAAGGTTGAATATCTCTGAATCTAACGGTCCTATCTTCCAAATCGTCTTAGGCTCGTCTTTATCAAAAGAGCTGATAAAATCTTTTGTTTCGCTTAATGCTATGCCTTTAATTCCCACGTTTAACCTCCTTGTAAGAGTAAGTTAATAAATCCTACGTCAAAACTATCTGCATTTCATCGTTGCCATTTGTTGACCTAGCGCATTGAAATTCCACGTCAAAGGTTCTCAATCCGTCCCTATCGCCATATTTCGGGGCTGATAGTTTACAGGCCGGGGCCGTAATGGTAACAATATTGCCTGCTGTTGCGCCTAATACGAATGACAAAGCCTTAGTCGTTCCTGTGTCAAAGTAGCTCCAAAAGTCGGCGTTTGATGTCGCTCGCAATACAGCTTCACAAGTCAATACCCCTGACGGCGCACGATTGCCTACCATAAAGGCTAAGATACCCTCTGTCGCGTTCATTGAGGTGCGCTCAACAACTGAGTTGCCGAATTTCAAGCCAATCTTCTCAGCTATGGCCGCGTATGATCCGAAAGTCATTGTCGTGCCTTTGACTATCACCGGGATGGTAGTGTCGAAAGTCGGCACTTCAATAGCAGAGTCCGTGCAGAGTGCATATACGCCGGACATAGTAAACTTGAGCATAGGCACTTCGCCTGATGTAAGGTCTATTTCGCAATCCCCGGCGCAACCTACGAGCTTATGCAGAATACCGTCAATGTTCACCCAAATAGTGCAGGTTTGGCTTGTAGCGGCCATTTTGTAATAGACTGCGGCGGCATTGGTGCTTTCGAGCCTATCGCAAGCCTTTAATAATGGCGCATATCTTGGCGCTGTCCCGGCCGATCCTGAACCTTTAAGCTCAACGCTGAATTTGAGCTCAACGGAAGTCTTGGCCCGGATATTGGCGTATTGAGAGCGGTCTGACATGCCCGGATAACGCTCTTTCATATCGCCCTTGATTGATAAATCAACATCGAAAGCCATAACCGCATTGTCGGCCGCTGTCGGGGTTGAATCTGTTCCTGAGGTAGATTCTATCTTTGCGTATAAAATCGTCTTCTTTGTATACATTTTATTTCTCCTTGTTTAGTAAGTTAATCTATCTTTAATCGACAACCGTATGTCGACGATAAAATAGTTTGGTGTTTCGATTAACGACCATTTCTGGTATTTGAGAATCAAACATATACCCGACCAGTTAGCGGGCTTGTCTATATCCTTAATGATTGCGTCTTTCGCTCTTAACGCCATATCGAAATTAACAACGTCGTTCTGCTCTGAGCGTGCAAAAGCAACCAATATTTGCCAATCCTGTATATCTGTAAGCCTGTCGATAATATTGTCTTCCGTCTGTTCGCCAGATAAGCATTTGAGAATATACCTGTTTCCGTATTCATTAACGGAAGCGTTCTTGAAGTCGGTTATCTGCGATGACTCGGTATAACCTAATCCGTTAAGCCTTGCTGCAATTCCATTCTTGATAGTATCGTAAGACATTATTTGCCTTTCCTGTAAATAGGTTCAAGTTCTGTCGCCTCTGCCGGCAATAATACGCATTTGCAATTCTGACCGCATACTGTCGCCCCTGATCGTGGAAGCCCCTCATTCTCCCATTCTTGCCAAGATTGAACCTCGTTGTGCCTGTCTAAGCAGTCCGGGCAAGTGTTGACTAATACAGCGCACCAACGATATTTATTTGATACTCCCATTTCCGCAAGAGCGCCCACATCTCTGAATCTGTTAGTTGAGCCTGCAAAAGTCGGTCTTAATGCGTTTTTAAACTCGCCAAAAATACGACCGCCCTCCTCTAAGTCAGTCAATAAATCTTCCCTGATTACTTTTAAATTCGCCCCTTGCGATACCCTTAATGCAATATATTCTTTGATAGTCAATGCCGTCCTGTTGATCTTAGCCGTGAGGATAATATCGAGCGTATCAAGCTCTTTCTCTATCCCGGCTTGGACAGTATTGGAATATTCGACTTGCCTTGCGTTATAATCGGACTGACTATCTTTTGTTAGATTTACTGCCACTTGTATATTCCTTTATCTTGTCTTTAGTGTATCTTATGGCCGCCTCGTATGCGTCTTTGGATATACCGAAGAAACGATATTGCTTTAGTCTTCCGTCTGCCATTATTCCGTCTTGCAAATATTTTCCTATCTTCGCCCGGTTATTTTCAATCTTGATTATTACTTTGCTCTTGCCGGATAATCTATAAAAGAACGAGCGTCTTAGTGTCCCGGTATCAATCAATGGCCTGCTGTCGCCTTTACGTTTTATTGTCTGCGGTTCATTATGCGGTAATGCCCCGCCGTTTATTGCCATTCCGTTGTCAATGCCCGCTATAATGTCCGGGATAATGATATTCTTGGCTATATGCTCTAACTCCTCTTGCAGTCTTAACTCAGGAAAATTTATCCTATTTATTATCTTTGCCTGTATCATTTAGCTTTGGATTGTTAGAGTTATCTATCTTCAACGTCTTGTCTTGTTCGATTTTCTTATTTATCAACTGCCCGAAACTTATCCCTAAGTCGATTGCTTCCGTGATATATTTATCTATAAAAATCTGCCGAATATTATCAGCAACCTGAACAAGAGCAAGTTCGGGATTCTCAATAACTTCATCAATCGCCATCTTATTCGTCTGCTCGTCGATAATTTCATATAGCTTATTGGTTATATCCTCAATCTTATCAATATGCGAGTTGATGATCCTATCCATTTAAGCCCTGCCTATCCTTATCTCGCCTGTTGATTTCTGTTGTTCGTCTTCGCTTATATTTCCGCTTTCGTCCTCGTCATATTCGAGTTTCATATTATTAAAGAACTTATCAAACTTCTCTTGATATAATTTAGAGAGCCTGTCCCATTTGTCGCCTTCCTCGTCCATCAAGTCGAGGCAAATAGTATGCAAGGTTAAATAAATCAATGGCGTGGCTATCTGCGTGCTTTCTAAGATAAGCTCATTGCGTTTGCCCTTGTTATAAATCATTGTGCAAAGACTATCGAAAGCCGCTTGAATCTTCTTAGTGAATGACCTGACTACAACATAAACGCTTGTGGTATCGGGAGTAGTCCCCCAATTTGGCGTAATTGTGAATACTCCTGTTGATTGAGTAAACCCGGTTATATCCCTTTTTTGCCCTATTCCTGTTCCGGCAACAATTTCAATCGTTCCGCCTTTCCAATAATTATCTTCTTCTCTGCGCTTGGTATCGGTTAAACTTCCGGCCGCGCCGGCTGTTGCCAAAGCGCTTGCCTGATAATTAGCTTTCCTTAAGCTCTCAAGCTCGTTATATAAATCATCATCAGTTATAGGAATTGATAAAATAGATAAGACAACATCGAATAATTGCTTTTGATAATAAGTAACGGCGCTTACTACATATTCCCATTCAGCTATATAATTAAGGTCATTATTTGCGGTATGCGTTGCGGTAAGCGCATAAGTCATTTCTCCGCTTGAAGAATCAACTGTTGCGTCTGCCTGCGCTTGCAATATAGAACCATCTGATTTCTTAAGCGTAATTTTAGCCGATGTCGGTATCTGCGGACGGTTATTGTCATAGACGGTAAGTCTTATGGTGTCAGTCTTGCCCTCAAGAAATTGTTGCTTCATTTTTGCCTCACTATTGTTTTATATAGTTAATCCTGATATTCTCGTCGCTATCAGGAGCGTTAACGAAAGTAAAAGTCTGTAAAGTTGTTTCCGTCCAGTCGGTATCTTTTATCTGCTGAATACCGTCTAAATATATTTCTAACAATCCCGATACATAACTTTCACTATCGGGAAGTGTGAATACTTTTAATACTCCGTTTGGAGTTTCCACTACTGACTTGTTAATTCTGAATCTTGTAAAATCCATATTTGAACCTATCTTTGCGTTGTTTACTTTGATTTGCCTATTCGACTTGATTATTTTATTATTAGATAAAAACGGAGCTACTACCCTTAAAGCAGTAGCTCTTGCAATACTTCTATATCCGTTTGTTTTTGATATTGTCCTCATTTCCCGAAGTTTAAACGCTTGATTGTCCGAGTTAAGATATTGCCTTGCCCCTCTTTGCAATACTTAGGACAATTCATACATAGCTGGCTTAAAGGATCATAAACATGCTCTACGGCCCAAGCCGCCGATACTCTAGGTTGCAAAACAATACCCTTATCTCGCAAGTGATAGAGCTTTTTCCAGTCAACCTGTTTACGCCCCCATCTATCCCGGACAATGCGCTCTTTTCTGATCCTTATTTTCTTGCCAAGGACTTCGACAAAGTTCTTGCAATTCTTCAAGAGAGCGACCGGCTCTCTTTTATAAACGTCAACAGTAGGAGGAACAAGCCAGTGCCCCGGGCACAATATCATTCGCTTATAATATGGGGCGCTTATCTTAGGCTCTGCTGTAACAATCGGCATTATTTACCTACCTCGTTCGGTTTTAATATATGGTTTATCTGCGCCGCTGAAACACCGGCTAACTTGGCTATTTCTGCCGTCAACTTTTCCATCTGCCCGGATTTCCTTGATTCATTCTTAATAGCGCGTCTTTTCTGCTCTTTTGCAATCATATCTTTATATTCAGCGGTTTCCTTGTAGGCCTCTAATTGTGCCTTTGTCGGCCTATCTGCTGAAAGAATGATCCCTATCTCGGCGAATCTCTGTAAAGTCTGAATTGCATTATCTGGGTGCATTGGGCCAATACGCTTGCCCCATTTCGTCCAAAGAGATATATTCTTATGATCGTGTCTTTCAACTACATTGATGGTGTCAGGACTACCCTTGCCTTTCTGTTTTATCTTCTTTATCTCTGACATTATTCCATCGAGAGCATTGACCATTACTGGCTTTTTCTCTGCTTCCAACCGAGCGATCTTCGCTCTTAAATTTTTTATTTCCTGTTCTTGTGTCTGAGTTTTTACTTCGTCCGTCTTTGCCATTTTGAATCTCCTTTTTTCCTGTGTTGCATTGGGCGGGGGTTTGTTGCCCCCGCCCAATACAGTAATCCTCTTAAGCTAAGAGTTAGCTAAAGCTGGGGAATTGCATTTCATTACCGTGAAGATTGCGTAAGATAGCTTCTCCTCTTATTTCGTTACCTACGATCTTGTCCGCTACTTCAACCGAATCTCTCTCGATCTCGATTTGAAGATCTCTCTTGCGAACATTTTTAATAGCACCACGAGAGAAAGCCGCACCTGAACCGTTAGCGGTATCGAGGGAGATGTTTGCGTCCGCCCAAAGATTGAAGCCCATTACCATACCTGCATATCCATAACGAGCAAAATCTTCGCCAACTGTGCCTAATCCCTGAGATTGAATAGCGTCGCTAGAATTGTCGAATAAGACAATCAAACCATAGCTATTCCAAATCTGCTGAGGATGAAGGACTAAATGATACGGCAACGGCGCAAAATACTCTCTTAATGAACCATAAGCGTCGTATAAATCAGCCGGGGCCATATTGGCGGTAGTTGAAGAACCCTGATTAGTGCTGAAAGAGGTAAATAAAGTTACTAAATCGAGGTCTTTACGGACTACTAAAGACTGCCCGATCAACTGCCCTGCCACTGCGGCCATATCGTCAACAGAACCTAAGTTGGCAATATCTTTGAGGCAAACATAAGAACCATGAACACCAACGGTTGCCGCGCTTGGAGAAGTTTCCAAGTTAGTGGTTGAATCTAACGCCTGAGCGTCTAAAGAGTCGTCTGTCTCAGCAGTCAACTTCTTAATGAAAGGCGTCTGGTGGATAATACCTGCTCCTGTGAAATCAACATCTGTTACTAAGGGCGCAACAACATTGCCCTCGTCTAATTCCAACAAAGCCGAAGCGACTATTGTCGGAATGCACTCCGTCAACGTAGTAGTAGTTGTGGAAGAACCCATTTTTTAACTCCTTTTTATGCTAAAGCCTGCGATTGCCGACCAAAGCACTAATTTTTGTTTTTAATTCTTTTGCTCTTTTGTGATCACCCTTATTTATAGCCTGCAACATTTCAGCATTGAGAGAGTTAAGGTCTTCTCCTCCACTGTTGCCGCCACCTGCCCCGCCGCCTGCGGGAGGTGTTCCGCCGCCATCTTTCTTGGTTACTCTAACTAAATGAGGGCGTTGTGTTAAAAATTTGCTAATACCCTCCTCAACGGAGTCAAGAACTTCAAGGCCATTTTTATCTCTGCCCTTAATAAATACCTTTCCGTCCTCTTTGATAACCGCCTGACTCTTGATCAGAGCCATTGTTTCCTCAGCATAGGCGTTCTGCTTTACTATCTCGGACATCAGAACAGAACCAATTTTCATATCTGTGATCTCTGAATCTTTCTTGGATATTATTCCCTGATATTCACGCTCTTTATTCAACCAACTATCTTTTAACTTGTCGTATTCTTTTCTCTGCTCTAATTCTTTTTGAGTAAGAGCTTCTTTTTCTTTTTCGTGATCTGCACGGAATTTCTTTAATTCGTCATAATCAGAATATTTTGATTTCTCTCTTGCCAATCTGTCCTGAACGATTGCGTTGACTTGCTCCTCGGAAAACTGCTTGCCTGCTCCCTCTGCGCCTTTACCTTTATCCTCTGCTCCTGCCTCGCCCCTATTATTCAATAAAAGCAATAGGCCAAGGTTATTTACTATCCCCATTAACGCTATCTTCCACATTAAACTACCCTCCTTATACCGCCGAGTTGGCGTTAAATTGATTTGTTTGAAAACGGAAATCTATCCATTAGACCCCCGCTCGTTCCTTTTGCTGTCTTTTCTTCTTGAATTATCATCCCATCAACCATCTTCTTTAAATCTTTCTCCGGCATGCGCGGGAATTTCTTCCTGATAAGTGCTTCTTTCTCGACCTTATTGAACTCTGTGCCAAGTTGCAATCTGATCATCTTCTCGGCTTCGTTTAAGTCGTCATTTAACGACTGAATAGAAAACTCGTTAGGATATATTATCGAGCCGTCAAATTCTTTATCTTCCCATTTTGCGAAAGTCTGCCAAAGTTTAGTCTCTCCATCCTCAAGGCTTCCGGCTTTTTTAGAAAGAGCCGAGTTAGTTTGATTAAAATCCCAAGCCTTTGATACGCCTGATTGCATTTCTGCGGATTGACCCTCTGCCGGCCTGACTGAGCCGCCCTCTAATTTGGCTATTTGGAATATCTTGGATATTTGCCTGTCAATATGCTGAAAGTAAGTGCTGGCATTAGCGGAGTCGGGAGATATATATTGCGGAACGTTCCTGTCAGTCGGGTATAATAATCCTTTTGACGTTCCTACGGATAACTCGTCATATTCGCTTGATGTCCCCTGAATAGCTAAAAATGCGAAAGTCTGATCTCTCAATATCTGCTTTAACTCTGAGGATGAGTTGTAAATATCACGGGCAATAAAAGCTATGTCCGCTATGCTTGATATACCAAGGAAGTTTCTAATCTTTTTCGATTGCTTATCGAATATGCAGTTGATCGGGACTATTCCAAGATTATGCTTGCCTTGTCCGATAAGTTTATAATCCTTGTCGTATCTGAACCATTCTGTCGTTGTCCAAAGCCTGTAAGTTATTGAGTTAATACTCTCCTTGTCAAAATTGAACGGGTCTTGGTTATTATCCGAACATTCTCTAAGCAATACCCAATAAGGCCGGCCAAAGTCATCTAAGGCCCAGTTAATTACATTCTGCGGAGCGTGAAAAGTAAAATAAGGCAAGAGGTTATTATTTAATAAATCCGCACGAGATTTTACTTCCCCGTCAAATACTGGCATATCGCTGATAACAAATATATGTCCATATATCTGCGCTAAGTCGGCCATCTCTTTGCGGAACTCTTGGATTGAGCTTCCTTTGTTATCAATATTTTCTTTCCGGGCTTCGACATCCGCTTCTATACTCCCAAAATCTTCGGTTATCGGCTGCTTGAACAAGTGATCGGTATATATATCAATGATCGGGGCGCAAAAGTTGTAATAATAAGACATACGCAATCTATCGAGATAATCTTCCTTGCGTTCTTTCGGGTGCATAAATAGATTGCCTGAAAATGACGATTGCACTTCTCTGCTCCCGGCGAATATCTTGAACGCCCAAGCCTTAAGGCCACCGGGACTATTAGGCGCGGACGCTTTGCAATAATCAGGGCCGCCCTCGTAACTATCTAAAAAGAAATCCCAATATTTGTTGTAAGTCTTATGGATAATATGCGGAGATTCAACTAAGTCTTTGATTGAACTCATATTTTTAATCCTGTTATTAAGCCTTTGTTAAGAGAGAACTCGCTCTCAATAAAATATCCCGCCGCATCTGAACTGTGCGTAAGTTGAAGATTGGATTTATCTATTTGAGTAGTTCCCTCTTTGTATGGAACTTGCTCTAAATCCCTGATTAAGTTCTTGCATTTATTGGGATTGATATATACTCTGCGAATACCTTTGGAGTTGCATATCATCCCATTGACAGCGTTAATCCTATCCCGCTCTGATGGATTAGAAGTCGGGACGTGCGTCCTTATCCCGTAGGCCGATAATTCATTCTCGATTATCTTCCAGTTGGTTATATTGCTGTCGGCGTGCCTTGCCCGGCCCGTTGCGTCGCCGTATAACTCAATCCCTGATCTATGATTAGGAAATCTCGTCTTGAACTCTTGGCAACAATCAATCGTGTTAGAATTTTTGATATATAACTCGTCAATGAAATATATCTCTTTGAGCTTGGTTTCCGGGTTAATCCCTACTTGGGCTATCATCCAAGCCATAGGATCTACGTTAAAATCGCAGCATAAACATATCGGCTTATTTGCGTCATATTGCGCTAACTTAAAGGCTAAGTCTCCGGCATTAAAATGCCGGTTAAACGTATAATAGACAGCGCCTTGAAATATGACGAACTCGCCCAATAATTCCTGTTGCATATATTTCTCGTCGTATTTAGCGGCTAACTCGTCAATGGCGAGCTTATCTAAATAATTATTCTCGTAAGTGGTAAAGCGTATCGTGCCGTAATCTTTGTTCTTGTTAGCGATAAAAATATCGTGTATATCGTCAAAGCTATTCGGACTTGTAGTAACTATCCCTTTGCCACCCGTTGAAAGAACACGACCAAGAAGAACATCCCAAAGCATTGCGAAATCTTTACACTCCCTTGCCTCATCTATCCAAAAGCCGGAGAATGTTTCGTTTCTTATTCTGTCTGCGTGTTCGGCTGTATGACCGTGAACCTGCCGGCCATTCTTAAGCGTGATAATAAAATCTGAATCGTTGATACCTCTTGGCATAATCAATGGCGCGGCCGCTCTCTTAAACTCAACCCAAGTCGTTCTCTTAAGCATTGAATATGTCGGAGCGATAATTCCAAATACTCCGTCTTTCTTGCTATTCCAAGCCTGCTTCAATGCTTCCCTTGCGCCTGAGTAAGTCTTGCCTCCCCGGATTCCGCAGATCATAGCGACAAAGCGATAAAGCTCATCAATAGCATAATGAAACGATTGCTGTCCGATATGAGGGTTATATTTCTTGAGATGTATCATTGATTATTTATGAATTTTTTAAGTCTATTGACTGTTTCGCCTTGATCCTTAGGAATAATCTCTATCTCATCCGCAAGAAGTTCAGCGTCTCTTTTATCTATCTCGATAATCTCTTTGACCTTTCCGTCAATACGATCTAAGATAACTTTTATTGCGTCATTCTCGCCCTGACAAGCATTAAGCAATAACCTCCAGAGAACAGCATCTTTTACTTTGCCTTTTATCTTCTTTTGTGTGCTTGGGTCTTCATAGGTTATATGCTTGTTCAAGAATTTCTTAAGCAATGGCGTAAGATATGGCCCTTTATTCCCTTTATTTGGAGCATACGGCCTATTTATCGGAAATCTTGTCTCTATTGGCGGTAATTGTCTTGGCATCTGCCTAAATGTTGCCTAAAAGTTATATTGGCAGGGGTTTTGAGTTTTACGACCGCCCTAAGCCCCGAAACGGTCTAAAATAGGGTATTTATATACCCCTCAATTACTGGTGGCACTTGTCAAGTGCTAACCATCAAGATCATCATCTTTTATGTATTTTTCGCCATCCTTATCTCTGCCTAAAGATGAAAAAGGTATCTCTCTGAATTTAGACTTGCCGGGTTTGCGCTCATTCTTCGGCATTTCCGGCCTTATCCAATCCGCGCTATGAATACCTTGGCTTGATAGCATTTGTTCCACCTCTTTGCAAGGCTTACCAGTCTTTAAGCAAACCTTATCTTTACACTCTTGGCATATCGTTTTCATCTCTCTCCTTTCAAATAAAAAAGGCGTAACCTAATTAGATAACGAATGTTACCTAAAAAGATTACGCCTATATAACCGGGCCTTATGGCCTGTTAGATCGGGCTATTCTTGAATCAAATCTATTTTGTCTATTTTTATGTTCTTAATGCTGATAATCTTACCGTCTTTTATTTCGTCTATCTCATAAGACACCCCCTTGTAGTTGCCTAGCTTCGCCAATACTTCCAAGATCTCATATCTTTTCAGCTTGGAGTCTTCGGACATTTACCACTCCTATTTTTTTGCAGTAATATATCTGAGCATATATCCGATTACCACTCCACTTATTCCCCAAAACCAACACCCAAACTCTAATAACTTATGATACAGAATCTCCACTGTCGGCCTCCTTTGGCTTGTATTCCGAGAATTTGACACACTCTTTACACTTATCGCCTCTGTTCTTACAATTCTTGAGGCAATACCCTAATGGATAATTCCCTCTTGTCTTATAGCTCATTATTTCACCCTCCACCAATCTTTAAACGAATTAAAACATTTTTTACATATTGCGTTCGGAATTTGCACTCTATAATAATATGGTTCTTCTTTTAATATTATTGGAATTTCTATAAAAGCACATGATAGCCATCTCTTATATTTAGATTTACATCTCAAACAAGAACACATTTTATAACCCATTATCTCCTCACAAGTGCCAAACAATGTTGGCCGCGCCTTATTTCGTGGCGGGTTATCTTAAACCATTCCTTAGTCAATGCTTCTAAATCCTGATAATCATATCCCCTGCAAATCGTTTTTATCTTTTGCTTGAAGTTTTTACCAGTCCAATCCTTTGTCGGACAAGTAAGCAATAACATTCCCCCTTGTCTTAGTATTTCGGATATTTTCTTGATCATCTTATAATCGCCTTGCGGATCTATCTTATCCCCATACTCCCCCGCTCCAACGTGTTCAATCACTGAAATGCAAGTGGCAATATCAAATTGCATTATTTGGGCTGGGAAATCGCCTATATCGCACTTAACAAAAGCTATATCTTGCCTTATGCGCTCTTGGAATGGCCTTTGATCTGTGCCGGCAACAACGTAACCTCTTGCGTATAATTCATAGATAAATAGGCTATGACTTGCCCCGACATCAATAACTCTGACCTTTGTATTTCCGACCGGGGCAAGATAAGGCAATATAAAATCATATTCTGCGGCGCGAGAATGATTCTCTGTTAAGTGATAAAGAAAATTAAGCAGTTTAAATCTGAACGCCCCGAAATATCCAAAGCGCCGGATATAATTGCATAAATGTTCTTGCCAAAGCATTAAAGTCCTCCTCTCGCCATGTCTTGAATAAATTTTTTCCGACTTTCTGGAGAGTTGACAAAGTCATACCAAAACTGCTTACGTTTCCAACGCGGTATTCGCATACGCTCAAAGCCACTGTCAATGCTATCTATCATTGAGGCTAAGAGCTTATAACGCTTTATGGCCTTACGCATACGGAAATATCTTTTAATGCGATAGATCATTTAAAACCTCCTTTGTTTTACAAACTTTTGTCTTAATCCCTCATTCGCCCTTTGGCGCAAGTCATTTATAAAACTGAGCATATCCTTTCTGTCTGCTAAGATTAAAAACCTCTCGCTTGTTTCCAAGAACTTAAGCGTCCCGCTCATATCGCCAAGTTCATAAGTAGCGCAGGCCAAGCCAAACCAAAGCTGACAATCTTCCGGCAGATATTTAAGGCCATAAGTTGCCTCGGCCCAAGCCATAACCGGGTTATTGTTATGTAGCATGTGCTCATAACGGAAATACCAAAGCCGAGGATTGTCCGGAAATACTTGGCTATCTAAGATTTTTAACTCGGCATCATTTGTCTTATAATGTTGCATAACCTTGATTAACCTATCCAAATAGAATAAGAATAAAGCGGAGCATACGCCTATTAAAACAACAAGAGGCAATTTACCAAGTAAACCGACAAGCGCAACCTGAAAGCCTATCAATGGTAAATAAACATATCTTGGGGCCGTCCATTGTTGAACCGTGATAAAGTTTAAAAACGGTATCAGCGACACTACAAATAGCATTATCCCCATCCCGATAAAATTGCTTTTATTGAACCACCACACAATAGCCATAACGACTATCGCAAATATCCCTCCCCAAAAGTGGCGATTGAACGAATACCAATAATTGTTGTCTTTTTTGGAGGCGCCAACTGTCGCAAGGAATGAGTTATAAAATCCATTCTTTATAGGCAATAAGCAAGATAAAGCGTAAAATCCAAAAGTCTTAACAACGAGTATTAGAGCTTCCGGCCTGAATTTATTAGCTGTAAAATCTTCGGGAAGCGGTGTTGTCCACGTGCCGCCCTTTGTCTTATTGACTATGTTCTGCTTAATATGCTTATGGCTAACCATTATCAAGACCGGGGTTAATAGCGCTATATACCAAAACTTAGTGAATAAGAACACAAGCGGAGTTAAAAACAATGATCCGATCTCCCAATGGCCAAGATAATATAGCGGAGTTGCTAAGGGCCCGAAAGCCAATACCCCTAGGAATATGAGAGCATTTATCCCATACGTCCGGCCGGAGAACCAACAAGAAACTTGGATTGTATTCGGGTGAACCGAGAACAGAAGCGCGGCTATAAGCGATGTTTGATTTTGCCCGAAAGCGTAATATATATATTCGGCAATAACCAAATGCAATAATATTGAGAATATCTTAGCTCGCTTTGCGTTAAACGGAGTAAGTTTAAAATGCGTTGCGTCATCAACAACAAAGTTAAACCAAATCGATGGGATGTAAACCAAGTTTACTAATAAAATAGCTAAATAACCCATCACCCTAACACCTCCTTCATATCTTTGAGAGCTTGTTGAAATCCAAATAATCTACCTTTCTCAAATTCATCTTGTCCATTAACTATAAAATTACCCTTCAGCATCTCCTTCATAATCAATGCTTTTATTTTTGGAATAATATCTTTCTGCATATATAATGGTAATATTTCCCTCAACCCCATATCAAAGTTTGTCATTATATTATTTGATTAAATGTTCACCTATTTCAAGT
>Ga0172375_10007819_pt1 | contig 14563 bp, 17 predicted proteins | sample LakKiv1m_FD_114537 | JGI IMG/M metagenome (GOLD analysis project Ga0172375, IMG submission 114537) | Freshwater microbial communities from Kabuno Bay, South-Kivu, Congo - kab_092012_11.1m | ecosystem: Environmental > Aquatic > Freshwater > Lake | place: Democratic Republic of the Congo... | reverse complement strand
TGGATTACCTTGTGGGATATTCGTAGAATCAAATGTTGTCAATCCCATATTTTTTAAAAACCCAAATAACAATCCTTGTGACCAACCAGGCAAAGATATTACACTTGCCGCTTTAAATCCAAATTCTTCTTCTAATATTTTGAAAACTATTTGGTCTAATCTTTCAGTCATAACCATCCAAGTTTCATTAAATGATATATTGAAAAAATTATCTTGATCTGGTTTTATCCATCCTACCATTGTTGTTAATGGATATTGCATTGTTGTTGACCAGTCTTGTAAATTGTTTGGTACATTAGCGTAATCTGTATATCTTCTTAAAACCCACATTCTATTTAGTGGATAAACACCTAAATCTGTTAAATATGCAAAATCAGCGGCTTTAAACCTCATCGCATTAAATTCAGATTTTTCAAAATCTTTTATTAACTTTAAATATGGATTTGCATCACTTAATCTATTACCAGAGCCATATTTATATATAGTCTCTTTATAATAATTTTTTAATGATGATGTATTTTTAGCATCTTTTCTTTTAAAAACAACAGAAACAGATTCATTTCTACTAGTAGCATCCAAATTGCCTCTATCATCAATACTTACTTCACCACGAACCCAATTAAAGATACTATCCCTATTATCATCATTGTTTAATATAGGAATGTGTAATAAAAAATCTAATTCATTAAATCCGCCTAAAGCCATAACAGTATTTTAATATTTTTTATTATATATTAAAATACTGTTAGTAAAATGAAACAAATATTTATATTAAATTCCGTATTTTTCTAAATGTTGAATTGCTTTAAAATGTGCGTTAGCAATTCTTTGTCTTCCTTCTTCACTTGCCATTATTTGACATTCTTTATAATTAGTATAAAATAATGTTTCGGATAAAACGGCTGGCATAGATGTATGTTTCAATACATAAAAATTTGCTTCACTATCTGGATCTCCATCAGTATTATCTGGTCTTGGTTTATGGTCTGGAAATTCTAATGCAATTTCTTTAAAAAGAATTGTTGCAACCAAATCAGAATTTGTAAATCCTGGTGTTGTATAAACAGAAAATCCTTGAGCACTTTCTTTGTCAAAAGCATTACCATGTATAGATATGTATATACAATTTTTATATTTGCTATGATATGAATTTGCATTTCCAACTCTTTTTTCAAGTGCGACATCTGATTCAGAATTAACAACATCATAGTATGAAATTTTATTATCTGCACAAAGTTTCATAATTCTTTTAGCAATATCTCTATTACCAACGCCTTCATAGTATTTTAAATCACAATTTGATTCTAACCATTTTTCATTATGTTCGTTTGGACTTAAAAGAGTTCCATTTTTAAAATATGCTCTTTTCCATATTTTAGGATCTGTTTGATAAACTCCGTTTATCATTCCTCCGTGTCCTGCATCAAAAAGATAGGTATATCTACTCATTTTATTTTATTATAAATATTAATCACCAAAAACTTCTTCATCAGTAATATATCCTAACTCTACTGCGAAATCTACAAGTTCTTTATCACTTTTTAAATGTGTCCCACAAGTTTCTTGATATTCATCTTCTGATAATTCATCAACATTTTCAGGAAGTTCGTCTTCGGGATATGGTATAAACCAATTAAAATTTTTATTTAAAGATTTATCAACTTTTATATCATGTTCATCTTCTAAATAAGGAATAATAAAATCTCTTATTTCGTTTTCGTTTGATTTATTTTCATCGAAATTAGTATAATTTAAAATTTGTTTCATAATAATTACTATTTTTATAGGTATATATAAAAGAATAAAAATGTTTTTTAATAATCTTTAATTATTTGAGATGTTGTAAATTTGCCCATATTTTCAAAGACATCATCTATAACATCTTGGTTATTAATAAATTCTTCGTAGAATAATAATATGTTAAAATTTATATTAAAATCTAGTATTTCTTTTAGTTTGAATAACTCATTAACTGAAACATTTTTTGTTTTAAAATCTGGTATATAATATATGTCTTTTCCTTTTCTTAGTGAATGATTTATTCTAGTATATACCATCAAATTAAAATAATCTTTGTGTTTGTTTGTGTCTATATCATATTCATTTATAAGCTCTTGTATATCTACTATCACTTTATTTCTCACTCTGTTTATTTTGATATATTTGTCAAATTTGCGTCTAGTTTTACAAAACACTATAAAAAAATTCATATATAAGTAATGGTTAATTTTTATTATATATAATCTCTCTTGTGTCCCATGAGAAATAGTTTGAAAAAAATTAAACTTTTGTCACTCATGATTATAAAATAGAATATCAGAGCGTCCTGCTCTAAAAAAATAATAGAATTCCTATATGGCAAAAAAGTCAGGAACTCCAGGTCTTTCATTCAAAGAAATGCGAGAGATGATGGAGACTATCTCACAAAAAACATCCATTATAATAGAAAACGAAACAAAAGAAAGAGGGTATATAGATACCAACATTTACATTCTTAATGCTTTATTATCAAAATCTATTCTTCATGGTGGTGTATCAAAAAATCGTTTTACAATTTTTGCAGGCGAAGAATCAGTAGGTAAATCTTACCTTTGTTATAACATTGCGAAATCAGCTCAAAAAGAAGGTTACAATGTTATTTACATAGATACTGAATTTTCAATAGAATTAGGTCAATTAGAGGAGTTTGGTTTGGACATTTCTTTAAACAGACTTATGTTGATTCGTTCTAATAAAGTTGAAGACATTAAAATTATGTTGGCTCAATTCTTAGACCAACTTAAAGAACAAAAGCAAAAGGGGGTTGACATTGGAAAGACTATTCTTTTCATCGATTCAATTGGTCAATTAGCATCATTAAAAGAAATTGAAGATGCAAAAGAAGCTAAAAATAAAGCTGATATGTCAAGAGCAAAAGCAATCAAATCTCTTTTCAGAATTATTACAGCAGACCTTGGCTATCTTGAAATACCTCTTATAGCAACAAACCATATTTATATGTCACAAGATTTATTTCCAGTGGCTATTCAATCTGGTGGTAAAGGAGTTGATTATTCAGCTTCAACAATAGTTTACTTAACAAAAGCGAAACTAAAAACAGGTAACGAAGATGAATTAGACTTAAATTCGTCTGGTATTATCGTTACAGCATTAGCAAGAAAAAATAGAAATGCTAAACCTAAAAAGATTAAATTTGAAATTAATCACACATCTGGAACAAACAGATATAAAGGTTTAGAATATTTCTGTACACCTGAAAACTTTAACAAAGTTGGTATTGCAAAAGTTAAAGAAGAAGTTGATAAAAAGACTGGTGAAATAACCTATAAAACTGGTGGTACAAAATGGTTTATTAAACATTTGAATAAATATCTTTATGAAAAACAATTGTATAATGGTAAAGTATTTACAGATGAAGTTCTTGAAAAATTAGAACCAATTATTTCTGATTATTTTGCATATGCAAATCAAGCTGAGATTGACAAAGTTCAGAATGATATGAATGATATGTATGAAGAATTTGAACAAGATACTGATTTTGACATTGATGCAGATAATGATAAAAAATTATTTGATTAATTGAAAAAAATTCAAATATATTTCGGTAATAAACTATATAGATTCAAAGATTTTGATGAGCTATATGAATACGTTAATTCACACTTTAATTTATATAGTTTTGATTACTTCAATTATGAATCTTATTTGAATATTGTTAATGTTAAGTTGTATGAAAGTGTTTTATTTAGTTCTGATATAGATAAAGTTATTAGTATAGTTAATAAAAAATATAATATCGATTTAATAAAGGAAAAAAATAATACCATAAAAATTTATCTTATAAAACATAATAAACATTTTGAAGATATATTTAATAATTTATCAGATATAAAAACTAGTTTATATAATTTAGGTTGGAATATATCACATATAAATTATGATAATAGAGTTGGATTTTCAAAAAATGGCAATGAAAAAGATATAATAGAATTATATAATTCTAAAACTTGTTCAGAACTTATAATATTTGTTTCTGCTTTGAATGATATTGAATTAGAAAACATACCAAAAAAATTATATCATGTGAGTTTAGATTATTTAGAAAACAAAATAAAAAAACAAGGTTTAAAACCAATGTCAAAAAATAAAATAAATAAACATAATGATAGAGTTTATTTTTTTATAAATTATGATATAAATGTTTTCGAAGATTTTGTGAAAAAGTGTGTTAAAAATTTTGATGATAAATTATTAAAATTTTATTCTGAAAAAATAGAATTTAATGTCTATGAAATAGATTCTGAAAGTTTATCTGATAATTTAAGACTATTTTTTGATCCTTTTTACAAAAATAATATAGCAGTATATACATCAAATGGAATACCACCAACTTGTATTAAAATTATTGATAAAATATCAATTAAAAAATAAAATAAGACTGAATTTATCAGTCAAAAACCACATTTCTAAAAAATAAAATAATTTAATGGAAAAAATGAATACTGGTATGGAGAAAATCTTTTTTCAATACATACTAGACCATCCTGACCAATTTTTAAAAGTAGAACCGTATTTCTTCAAAAATGAGGATATACAGTTTATTTATAATGTTGTCAAAAATGAATATGTTGTAAGTAAAAATAAATCTGTTCCAACACCTACTCAAATTTTAGCACTTGTAAAATTGAATGATACTGAAAAGAAAATATCAGACAATTTAGTAAAGATGTTATTAAAAGGTGATAACACTAGTTATGGCGATGAAGAATGGATTGTACAAAGATTTAAAGCTTGGAAAATATCTAATACAACAAAGAACAATGTTTTAAAAAGTGTTGAACTTATAAGAGGCTTGGAAGAAATTAATTATGAAAATGTTACTGATGTTGCTGCAAAAATAAAACAGATGTATAATGAAACATCATTAATTGACAATGATGACGAAGATTTGGGTGATGATTTTGATGATCCAGAATCTCATAAAGTAAGAGAAACTACAAGAAAAATGTCAACAGGTTGGGGTTGTATTGATAAAATACTCTCAGGTGGTTGGGATCAAGCATCTATGAATGTTCTAATGGGTGAAACCAATATTGGAAAATCTATGTGGATGCAAAATATTGCAGTTAAAGCCGCAGACCAAGGTGCAAATGTTGTGTATGTTACACTTGAAATGGGTTCTCAGAAATGTATGAAGCGTATGGGCTCAATGCGTTTAAAGATACCTGTAAAAGATTATGATGAAAAATCAACTGATACTATATTCATGAAGAATAAAATTAATGCACTAAAAAATATGAATAGTGGATTGTTTAATTCTAAACCAGGAAAAATTATAGTTAAAAAGTATAATACCAGTGATTGTACAATAACAGATTTGGATAATTATGTTACCAAATTAGAACAATCAAAAGGCATAAAGGTTAATATGGTTATTGTAGACTATATTAATATTATGGCAATTGAAAAAGAATTAGATTTTGCAAATATGTTATTTCTTAAAGGAAAACACTTAGCAGAAGGTCTTAGATATATTGCTGACAAACACAATTTATGTGTCATAACAGCTACCCAGACAGAAAAGGCTATTTGGGGCGCCAATGATATAGATTTGAAAAATATGCCAGAGTCTAAAGCTATTGCAGAAACCGCTGATTCAGTTTGGGGTATCATAAGAAATCCTGAAATGAAGAAAAACAATGTTTATAGATTGAAAATTCTTAAATTGAGAGATGGTGAACATAAAGGAGAACAAGTTCGTTTTAATTTTGATACTACATACTTAGTTATGGAAAATGATGAATTTGTTGGCGCAGCATAAAAAATAAATTATGAATTAATGCCAAAGAAGAAGAAATATTTGGAAGAAGATGAAGTTTTAGACAACACTGAAGAAATCACAGAAGAAGGGGAAATAGTTGAGGAACAAGAAGAAACTTTAGATCTAAACATAGATATAGATGAAGAAAGTTATGATGTTGATGCAGAACCTTGTATAGAAGAGGAAGAATCTGAAGAAGATAGTGAATTTGATAAAATTTTTAAAGGCACTGCTAATAAACACAAATTAGAAGGCACTCATACATTAAAGAGAGATACTATATTTATGGGTAAAGTTGATGAATTTCTTGAAGAAGAAGAAACTTTCGGTTCATATATGGAATTGAATAATGAAAATTATGATATTGAAAGAGGTTCTGATTATGAAATAGAATCAAGACACCATGAAGACTATCATTATAGAAAACAATTAATAAGTGATATTTATGAAATATTAAAAGAAAACACTGATATTGATTTTGTAATGAATAGAAGAAAACCAAATAAACAAACATTTAACGATTATTATGTAATGTGTATAAATAAATTGAATACAAAATATACAAAATCTGAAATATTTGTAGAATTATCATATTACTTTACAGACAACATATTCAATATGTTTAAATTGTTAAATAAAAAAAATGCCACAGGTATCATACTCGAACTAAAAGAAAAAGGATATTTGACAGACATAGGAAATATAAACTTTATTTAGTACATAGTGTATAACATGATACAACAAAAAATAATTATATGATTAATGAGCGAAAAAACATACAATAGAGACGAAGTATTGAAAAAAACGCTTGAATATTTTAAAGGAGATTCATTAGCAGCGAATGTATGGATTAATAAATATGCTTTGAAAGATTCGGATGGAAATTTATACGAAGAGAGCCCAAATGACATGCATCGTAGAATTGCAAAGGAAATTGTAAGAATAGAAAAAAATTATCCAAACCCATTGACAGAAGATGAAGTATTTGATGTGCTAAAAGATTTCAAATACATTGTTCCACAAGGTGGTCCTATGTCTGGTATTGGAAATACAAAACAAATTATTTCTCTATCAAATTGTTTTGTAATAGGTAATGAATATGATTCATATGGTTCTATTATGTTAACCGATGAAGAACAAGTTCAACTTATGAAAAGAAGAGGTGGTGTCGGTCACGACATATCACATCTAAGACCAAGCCTAACACCAGTTAAAAATTCCGCATTAACATCAACTGGTTTGGTTTCTTTTATGGAAAGATATTCAAATTCAACAAGAGAAGTTGGTCAAGATGGAAGAAGAGGTGCTCTTATGTTATCTTGTTCAATTAAACATCCAGATGCAGAAAATTTTATGGATGCAAAAATGGAAGAAGGTAAAGTAACAGGCGCAAATGTTTCATTAAGAATTACCGATGATTTCATGAAAGCAGTTGTTGATAATAAAACTTATACACAACAATTTCCAATTAATTCAAAGACACCGATTGTAAAAAGAGAAGTTGAAGCAAAACCAATTTTTGATAAAATCATTCACAACGCTTGGAAATCTGCCGAACCAGGAATATTATTTTGGGATACTATCGTAAGAGAATCTGTGCCAGATTGTTATTCTGACTTTGGCTTCAAAACAACCAGTACGAATCCTTGTATAATTGGTAGTAGTATTATTGCTACAGCAGATGGTAGAAATGGTGTAAGTATAAAACAATTGGCTGAAGAAGGTAAAGATATACCAGTATATTCAAAAAGTGAAGATGGTCAAGTGCAAATAAAATGGGGTAGAAATCCAAGATTAACTGGAAAGAAAAAAGAAGTATGGAGATTAATTTTGGATGATGGTTCAGAATTTATATCAACACCAGATCATGTAATGTATTTTAAAAATAATACGAAAATACAATTAAAAGATTTAAAACAAGGTGATTCGTTATCATCATTTTATTCTTTTGTGTCTAATAAAGGATATAGACAAATTTCAGAATGTGGTCAAAAGATGATTGGTGGAAGATTTAGAAACAGAAAACAATATCGATTGATATATGAATTTTTTAATGGATTAGAAATTGATTACAAACAGTTTGCAATTTATCATAAAGATTTTGATAGTAAAAATGATACAATCGATAATTTACAATTGATGCCACTTTTAGAACATAAAAAATTTCATTCTGACAGAATAAAAGGTGATAATAATCCATATCATAAAGTAGTAAGTGTTGAATTTTATGGATATGAAGATGTTTATAATATAACAGTTGATGACAATCATAATTATATTGTTCTTACAAGCAAAGACGATAATAATTTTGTAACGAGTGGCGGCATTTGTGTGAAAAATTGTGGCGAAATTCCTTTAAGTCCTTATGATTCATGTCGTTTGATAGCTATAAATCTTATGGGTTATGTTGAAAATCCATTTACAAAAAAGGCAAGTTTTGATTTTAAACTTTTCACAAAACATGCTATTATTGCTCAAAGAATGATGGATGATATTATTGACCTTGAATTAGAAAAAATTGATCAAATTCTTAATAAAATAAATACAGATCCAGAACCAGAAATTATTAAGAAAGTAGAAAATGAATTGTGGCAAAAAATTCGTGAAATGTGTATAAAAGGTCGTAGAACTGGAATTGGTATTACAGCAGAAGGTGATATGATTGCTGCCTTAGGTTTGACATACGGTACGAAAGAAGCAACAGATTTCGCAGTAAAAGTTCATAAAACTCTTGCTATAAGTGTATATAAAGGTTCTTGTTTATTGTCAAAAGAAAGAGGTTCTTTTGGTGTATTTAATTATGAATTAGAAAAAAACAATCCTTTTATTAAAAGATTATCATCGGCAGACACAGAATTGGCAGAATTATTAAAACATGGAAGAAGAAATATTTCATTACTAACAATTGCACCAACTGGTACTGTAAGCATTATGACTCAATCAACATCTGGTATAGAACCTACATTTCTACCAGCATATAAGAGAAGAAGAAAAATAAATCCAACTGACAAGGATGCTAAAGTCGATTTTGTAGATGATAATGGTGATTCTTGGGAAGAATATACTGTACTACATCACGGATTTATACAATGGTTAAAAACAACTGGGTTTGATGTTAATAAAGTTGTGAGTATGAGTCAAGACGAACTTGATAAATTAGTTGAAAAATCACCATACTATAAGGCAACATCAAATGATGTAGATTGGGTAGAAAAAGTAAAGATGCAAGGTGAAGTACAAAAATGGGTTGACCATTCTATATCTGTAACAGTTAATTTACCAGAAAATACAACAGAAGAAATTGTTAATAAAGTATATTTGACTGCTTGGCAATCTGGTTGTAAAGGTGTAACTGTATATCGTGACGGTTGTCGTTCTGGTGTATTAATTGCTGATAAAAAAGATAAGACATCATTCGAAGATATTATTATGGAATCAAATGCACCAAAGAGACCAAAAGTTTTGAAATGTGATATTTTGAGATTTCAGAATAATAAAGAAAAATGGATTGGTTTTGTCGGACTTATGAATGATAGACCTTATGAAATATTTACTGGTCTTTTAGATTCTTTCCAAGTTCCTACTTTTGTTGAAAATGGTTGGATTAAAAAGGTTAAAGAAATCAAAAAAGATGATGAAGGTAAAGATGTAAAAGTATCAAGATATGATCTTGTCTATACTGACAAAGATGGATATGAACAAGAAATGAGAGGTCTAAGCAGAGCTTTTGATAGAGAATATTGGAACTATGGAAAACTTATGTCAGGTATCCTTCGTCATGGTATGCCACTTCCAAATGTACTTTCGCTCATAGATTCATTAAACTTAAAAGGTGATTCTATTGTATCGTGGAAAGTTGGTGTAAAAAGAATGCTCAAACGCTATCTAAAAGATGGTGAAATAGTACAAGGACACACTTGCCCAGACTGTGGTGCTGAATTAAGATTCGAATCTGGTTGCGTAAGTTGTTCAGCTAAATGTGGTTGGTCAAAATGTGGCTAATTAAAACTCTACTGTATAAAGTGCCTTACAATTAACTTTGTAAGGCACTTTTTTTATTAAACTTTTAATAAAATATGAAAATTTGGCGTTTTGGACTATTATGAGAATATATATAGTATATAGCTTTTAAGGCTATTATCCCTTAGAGGAATTAAAAAATAAATTAAGTTTATGAACGAATTAGAAAAAATTTATGCAGAAATTGAAGAACAAATGGCAATTGTAAAAGAAAGACACACAAAATTTGTTGAAAAAGGTAACAAAACAGCTGAAGCTGATGTTAGAAAAGCTCTCGGTGAAATTAAAAAACTCATTACACCTTATAGAAAAGCTTCAGTAGATGCAACAAAGAAAGCTTAAAAATAAATTTCTTAAAATAAAATCCTCTAAATCAAAAGTTAGAGGATTTTTTTTATATTAACAAAATAAACAATTTTTGACTTATTTTTATTTATATATATTGTTATTATAAACAATAAAAAATAAATTAAATGATTATGAAATATGTAAGTAAAACATTCTCCATAGATGAGAAATTATATAAAAGATTTGAATCAATATGTAAAACAAAAAATTTAAATAAGTCTGCTGTTTTGCAAGCTGCTATAAAAGATTTTGTTGCAGAAAATTTTGATGTTGATAAAGATGTTCTATATAGATTAAAGGTTAATCCTGATGCTGAATTAGTAAAAGTAGAGAAAAAAGAAAAAGATTTTATAATATTGAATAATGGTAATAGAATAAATATTTTCGATTTTGAAATATTATATGAATCACAAGATCCAGGTGTTGGTCAAGTATTGGATGAATTGATTTCAGAAAGAAGTGGTATTCTTGGAAGAAGTAAAGATATTATAAATACAGATGATACTGTAGTCAGTCCAGAAATATTAACAAAACCATTTGTAGATCCAGAAGTAGGTGAAGCTGTTAAAAAAGCTTGTATGAATGTAAATATTGATAATAGTGTAACTCCAAGAACTATTGTAAGAGAAATAAATTCAGATGAACCAGCTTTTGTAATAGATGATACGACAACAGAAGATAAAATTCAATCAATGAGAGAACAATATAATATTCCAAGCGAAGAAAAACAACAAATAATCAAGAGAATAAAAGAAAAAAGAAATCTTTTACATCTTATGTTTCAAAGAGACCATGATAGTGGTGCGGCTTTTAAACAAATAAACAATGTTTTGTCATATGTTTATGATACTGATGTAAAAGTAGAATATAAGGATAAATACTATATTCACATTCCTAATAAATTTGTAGATAATGATTTTCATAATCTTGTTAATTCAATAGGAGAATATGAAACATTAAATGTAGAAGAAAGAAGTATTGGTGAAATATTACAAGAAAAAATAAATAAGGTTGACACAACTGGATTTTATCTAAACTTTGATAAGAAATCTCACATAGGCGCACATCTTATGACATTATTGGATTTGAAAAACATAGATATAAAATATGATGCACCTATTTATACATTTTATATTCCTAAGAAATTTATCTGTAATAAATTGGTTGAATTTATATCAAAATGGGAAATTAAAAAAGAACATATTATACTTGCCGATGTTAAAAGTAAACAATTAGTATAATAAAAACATTTATATATAATAAAAAATTAAAGACAATTATGGACGAAGAATATTTAAAACTGTTTAAGCAAAATCAACAAGGTGAAAATCTTAATGAGACAAAACAGAATCAACAGTGGGAAAATTTGAATAAGCCACAACAACAGAATCAATGGCAACAATTGAATGAAGTTGATAAAAGTGCTCAACAATATAGTGTTAAAGAGAATGCTAATGATGGTTGGGGTACTATGGATTTTCAAATTGAAACAAGAGTTAATGGTGTTCCGCAACAACAAAATCATCCATACCATCATTCTAATAGAAGAAATAAAGTGGCTGATCCTAACGGTTTGAATCAATTTATGGATGATGATTTGAGAGAAGTTATTAAAAATCCTAAGTCTCAGCAAGTAGAGCAAGGACCTAGTGAAATATTGGCACCACCAGTGGTTCAAAATATTCAAGATGTTGAAATAGTTTCTATTGAAATGTTTGAAAACATGAATACAAACGCTATATTAATATTAGCTAACGGTAAATTGGCAAGGATTGATCCAAAAAATGTTAAAACCACATCAGAAGATAGACAAGTAAGATTTTTAGGTTCTTAAAAATAAGGCAAATATATTTAAAAGAGTGATTTTAAGTCACTCTTTTTTATTTTATATAATTATCAAGTCACTGGTTGGTTATGGAAGTGTTTTTTATGGGTAGACAGAATGAATCAAAAGAATTTGAAACGATTGTAAAAGAATTGAAAGTTAAATTGAAAAAAGTAGCAGACAAGTATGGTTTGTTTAGAAACACTAAACTTTCAACATAAAACGAACTATAATAGAAGTATAAACTTTAAATATACCACTGAAACCATTATGTTTTGAAAAATTTAAAATTAAATAATATGAAATTAGAAATTCCTTCTGATATGAAAGTAGGAAGTGGATTAATGAATATGGTAAAAGAATTGCGTGAAAATGAATGGAGAACATTTCAACATCACGATAATTGGATTAAAAATGAACATTATCCAAATCCAACATTTGAACAACAATTTGATACTGGAAATGCTTAAAAGAAATGTTAAAAACTAAAATATAAAACTATGATGAAAATTGAAGCAAAAAAAGATGGTAAAGGAAATATTGTAATATCAGAAGATTCCTTTGAGATGGTATTGGCTTGTTTAGATAATCAAAAATTTGTTGGTGAACAACCACAAAATGGTGATTCACTTTCGGTAGGTAAAAATGATTATTGGAAAGGACAGCAGGATATTCAAGATGTTATTGATTTTTATAATCGAGAATGTAGAAAAATATTACATCAAAAATATGTTTTTAGAACAGAATCTGATGGGTATTTTCTTGCTAAAAAATATGAACATCAAACAGAAGATACTGAGTGGACAGGTGAAGATGTTGGATTGGTTTATGAATTATTCAAAAATACAAGAATAATTTATAAAGAAACGAGAAATTTATTACCATTGGATGGTACAGAAGAAATTATGGAAGGGACTGAACCAATCGGGAAAACGGAAGATGGCTGGATTGCTATTGAACCAGAACCAAGACCTTGGCTAATTGAAAGACCATTAAGGTATGATTACCAATATTTAACAATATCAGAAGATGGTGAAACAAATAGACCTTGGAAACAAGAAGAAATTGAACAAATTATAAACATATTTAATAACAAATAAAATGGGAATATTTGATTGTTTAATAGATAAGGATAATGGAATACCAAAGTCTGACATGGAATACATTTACAGATTGGATATGGTTTGGAAACCAAATGAACTTGAAAGTAAACCAATTAAAATTGGAACTATAATGACCAATGTTATTCAATTAAATAATGGTAGTTATGAATTTACTTGTAAAGAAACTGGTGAAAGATTATGTGCAACTTATTCGTGGGCTTTGGCTGAAAACACACCAGAAAATGTAGAAAGAATAAAAATATATGATGATGAATATTTAAAATTCAAAGAACATGAAAGAAAAATAAATTCTTTGAGAAATAATATTATTACTCTTAAAGAGCATGGAAAAAAAGAAAAAGATGTTACAGACGAACCTTCAAACGAAGAAGAAATGTAGTATTACCGCTAACGGTTGGCTTTCAAATTTACACAGAACTTGATAGCATTAGACACCTTGTTATGCTCTCGTTGCGGTTAAATTAGCACTGCAAACATTTTTATTCTTTTGTGTGGTGGCTGATTATCAACACTTTAAAAAATAAATTGGAAATAGTTGCTAAAATATTTTGATAATTGAAACAAAAGCATTATCTTTGACGTTAATAAAACAACTTAAATTTATGAGAGAAACTACTTATAAAGATTTATTAGAAAATATCGAAGCGGATAAACATATTCCTTATGATATTGAACCAATTTTTAAAGTTGGAGATTTAGTAGAGATAGAAGAACTTGGGTTAAGATTATATGTTGCAATGATTGATTTCTATAATGATTATCCTTTAGGTGAAGATAATTATAAAAAAACACCATTATATAGATTATCCTTTTATTATGGTAGCGAGTTTGAAAGCATGATGAAATATCAAGGAATAAGTGGGCAAAGACCACATCACGGGAATGACGGTTTAAAATTAATAGTACGATAGTCCTCGCCTGACTTCTGGAGTTTTTAATTCTTTAAAATGATATACAATAAAATAATTTAATAATATGAAAATGAAAGTACAATTAGAAAAACAGTTGCCAAATTTAGTTGGTAAAAATGTTAATGTAAAAGAAACGGTAGTTGGTAAAGTAACAGAATATGATATAGAAACAGTGTTGAAATAGATGATAATTCATATTCTAAAATTGGTTGTAATCCAATAGCTGGACACAATATTGGTATAAGCAGTAGAGCTAAATCGGAGGAAAATTAAATTACACACCATTTGACCCTAAAAGAGTTAAAGTTGCTGAAATGATAAAAATGTATGAAGCTGAACATAGGTCGTAACCAATTAATTAACTAATAAGGCAAGGTTAAAAGTTAAAACCGTATGTAAAAATTATTTATTATGAAAGTAGTTAAAATAAACAAAGGATATAGAGGTGGAACTAAAGAACACTTTTTAGTTTTACTGGATGAACCATATTCAGATGATGATGTTAATTATCTTG
>Ga0172375_10007818_pt1 | contig 14565 bp, 17 predicted proteins | sample LakKiv1m_FD_114537 | JGI IMG/M metagenome (GOLD analysis project Ga0172375, IMG submission 114537) | Freshwater microbial communities from Kabuno Bay, South-Kivu, Congo - kab_092012_11.1m | ecosystem: Environmental > Aquatic > Freshwater > Lake | place: Democratic Republic of the Congo... | reverse complement strand
TTCGATTCCCGTTACCCGCTCCAAAAAAGGCAAGGAGGGAAGTGAAAGTATTTAGCACGAAGTTTATTGATATCATGCTCGGGGTTGTACTCGGGCTCGGTTTTCAGTGGTGGCCTAGTCTTACTGAAACTTGGCAAAAAATTGCCTTTATTTTTGTTTATATTGATCTGATCGATTATTGGATCGACTATGACAGGTCGCTCAAAAAGTTTCCGCCTAAAAGAGAAATTGACCTCATGTTGGATGTGGCAATTGTTTTTGCAATGTTTATGTATATAAACTTTACTCAATTTTCAATTGGTGGTTTTCTGCTTAGTTTTATTGCGTTTAAGGCCGCGGATACGCTCTGGCTAATTAATTCTAAATACGACTACAAGCCCAAGGGTAGCAACAAGGTGTTTATTAACACATGGATCTACATCAATATCGTCGAAATATCTTGTACGCTAGGTCTCTATCTACTGGCGCCGTTTATTGGCAATTACAGCATTGTCATATTGGCATTTGTTCTGTATCGGATTGCGGCTAGGATACTGGCGAGTCTAAGCTATAAGAAAATATATCTTTAGTATTTATTAACAGGTTGAAATCTGCTATTGTCTTTAGTATGAAGGGAACTTGCCACCTTAGCTCAGCGGTAGAGCAACACTTTCGTAAAGTGGAGGTCCCGAGTTCAAATCTCGGAGGTGGCTCCAATAAAATATTATGCAAATAAAAACTGATTTACAAAAGTTTATTCTTCCGATCTTGTTTGTAGTCGCCGCTGCAGCGAATATTTCTCTATGGTATTACGGCAGAGGTCTGGGTTTCCAGATTTCTACCGTCGCCTTTGTCTTGGTGTGGTTGAATATCGTGCTTGGTATTTTTGCTTACAGAAGACAACCTAATATCGCGTATCTATTGCTGGGCGCGGTGTTTGTTTTAGAATTATTACTGACCGTTGATCTTTTTTGGGTTATCGGAAGGGTACTGTGAAAAAACGAACCAGAGTTTGGAGATTTCTAGAAATGGTACCCGGTATTCTGACTTGGCTTGGGCTTTTAGTGCCCGTTTTTTTCTCGTTTTTCTGGCCCTCTTTTGTAGCAATCTATATCTTACTTTTTGATATTTACTGGGTTTTCCGAGCGTTCTATATGGCTTACTGTCTTAGAAACTCATACATTAAAATGAAAAAAGCTCTCAGGACCGATTTTAGAGCAATGCTTAAATCACTTCCCGCAGACGAGCACGACATTCTCTGGAAGGAAGTTTATCAAGTCGTAATGTTCGCTACCTTCCGGGAAGAACTCGATACACTTCTCCCTTCTGTTCAGTCGGTTATAGAATCGGACTGGCCTAAAGAAAAAATAATTATCGTATTGGCGGGCGAGGAAAGCGACGCGGACAGGTTAGAGCATAACGCGAATTTTCTAAAAGAAAAATTCAAGGGAAAATATTTTGACTTTATCGTTACCAAACATCCCTCAGATATTATTGGGGAGGTGAGGGGAAAGGGTGCCGGTTCGGCGTGGTCGGGTAGAAGGTTGAGTGAATATGTTGCTAGAAAAGCTTTGGATGAGTCGGAAATTTTGGTCACCATTGCCGATGCTGACACGAGATTCCATCGCCAGTATTTTAATGCGATATGCTACGAGTTTGTTAGAAACCCCAACCGCCATCGCCGAACATATCAGCCGATTCCTCTTTACTGCAATAATATTTGGTATGCACCTACGGTCTCGAGGTTAGCGGCGTGGGGATCTAGTTTTTGGCAGATGATCGAAGCGTCAAGACCGTGGAGGCTTATTAATTTTTCGACACACGCTTACTCACTCAAGATGTTAAGAGAGATGAATTATTGGGCCACGGATGTTGTCAATGAAGATTCTAGACAGTTTTGGCGTGCTTATTTTGCCTTTGAAGGTGACCATAAGGCGGTCCCGATTTATGTACCGATATATATGGACGCTGTGATCGGAGAAAATTTTTGTGTTTCGATGGGTAACCTCTATAAGCAGAAAAGAAGGTGGGCCTACGGAATGGAGCATCTACCATATATTGTGCTCGAATCAATTAAAAATAAAAATATTCCTTTTTTTGATAAATGGACGAAGATTTTTAGGTTGATCCAAGGCTCATACGACTGGGTTGTAGCCAGTATGCATCTCATGTTCGTGGGTTGGTTGCCGATTATTTTCTCTGAGAGCTTTCGACATACGGTTCTTGCATATAATTATCCTGATATCGCTAGAATTATACTGTCAATTGCCTGGATATGTGCCGTGTTATCGGTCTACACCTCGCTTTCATTTTTACCTCCAAGGCCACGAGGTTTCGGCAAGATAAAGTATCTTGAAATGGTCGCCGATTGGATTATTACGCCCATTTCGGCCATCTTTTTCTCAGCGATTCCGGCGCTTGAAGCGCAGACCAGATTGATGTTCGGGAAGTATCTGGGGTTTTGGGTTACACCCAAAAAGGGGGTAAAATAGTGCAGAGCACTGGTTGACTTGCATGGGGATTTTAGGTAGAATTTCCCGAGTGATAGTATGTTTCGGGGCGTGGCTCAACTCCGACGTAGAAGTCGGAGCCCCGACAGGATCGTCGGGGTTGGTAGAGATTAGTGGTCGAGCAGTAGAGGTCAAGGAGGTCCGGCAGTTTCGGGGCGTGGCTCAACTCCGACGCTCTGGTCGGAGTCCCGACAGAATCGTCGGGATTGATAGAGTAAGGTCGTCGAAGTAATAGAATTTTAAAGTCCGTATAGTTTCGGGGCGTGGCTCAATTGGTAGAGTGCCTGGTTTGGGACCAGGAGGTTCCGAGTTCGAGTCTCGGCGCCCCGACCAGTGCGGGTATCGTATAGCGGTTATTATATCAGTTTTCCAAACTGAGGATGCGGGTTCGACTCCCGCTACCCGCTCCAAAATGAAAAAGTATCAAAAAGAGTTAGATGCGTGGTTTAGAAAAAGTGGTTGGGAGTATTGGACGCCCCACCAGATACTTGCTCGTTTGATGGAAGAAACCGGTGAATTTGCTCGGCTTGTAAATCATTTACATGGTCCGAAGAAGAAAAAATCTGACGAAGTTGAGCAAGATTTAGAAGAAGAGATCGGCGACATTCTGTACACTATAATATGTTATGCAAATTCAAACGGTGTAGATTTAGATAGATCAATCAAGAGGAGTTTTGAAAAGGTGATTCGCAGAGATAAAAAAAGATATTGATATGCGCCCTTAGCTCAGTTGGATAGAGCGAGAGTTTTCTAAACTCTAGGTCGCAGGTTCGAGTCCTGCAGGGCGTACCAAATCGGAAATTGCAAGAGTTTTGCGTCATCGCCGCCGCAGGCGGCGCAAACCCTTCAAATTTGACAAATTTTCAGAATAGAGTACCAGACATAAATAAAAATAGATTCCACGGGGGGTCTATTTTTTTCAGTAAATATTAAGTTTGAAATAGTATATTATTTATCTATGAGAATACTGATTGTCGAGGATGACCGCAAAATCGCCAATGCCATCATGAAAGGGTTCAAGCAGGAGTCTTTCGCTGTTGATGTTTCCCTTGATGGAAAAGATGGATTTGGACAGGCTTCTACCATAGAGTATGATCTAATAATTTTGGATCGTATGCTTCCAGGGCTCGACGGAATGGAGATTTGTAAACGTCTTCGGCAAGATGATAATAAAACGCCGATATTAATGTTGACGGCTAAAGACAAAATCAACGATAGAGTGGAAGGGCTGAATTGCGGTGCAGACGATTATTTAGTTAAACCCTTTGCTTTTGAGGAGCTCTTGGCGAGAACCCGAGCTCTCCTTAGAAGGCCGACAAATACGCATAGTAATGTTTTGAAAGTGGGTGATCTTGAGTTGGATGCAACCGGATTTAAAGTTACAAGGGCAGCTCGAAAAATCGCTTTATCTGTAAAAGAGTTCGCTTTACTCGAGTATTTGATGAGGACTCCAGGCAGGATATTAACTAAGGATAATATTATTTCGCATGTCTGGGATTATGACGCAGATATTTTGCCAAACACAGTAGAAGTCTTCGTGGGGAGTCTAAGGTCAAAGATAGACAAACCCTTCAAAACAAAATTAATAAAGACAGTTAGGGGCTTTGGCTATAAAATCGAAAAGGGTAAATGATTTTTCCAAAACTGAAGATCATGGAATTTGAAAGAGCAGCGGTAAAGCTGTCCGCTTTCTATGTTTTGATTGTAATGGTGATTTCTATATCTTTTTCTGTTTCTCTATATAATATTTCGACTCGCGAGCTAGGGCGTGGGGTGGGGAAAACTTTTAGGATTGTTAGCCAGTGTTCTCCCGAACTACTGCCCCCGGGATTTAAAAATCTGGAACATGTCCGAATCGAACAGATCAAAGAGTTCAACTCTAATATCAAAGAAAAGCTCTACTATTTTAATTTGATTATCCTGGTCATTGCGTCCGGTCTTAGCTATTTTCTTGCTAAAAAGACCCTCCATCCTCTCGAGCAGGCGATGGAAAGCCAAAATCGCTTCACTGCGGACGCTAGCCATGAACTTCGGACTCCTCTGACTGCAATGAGAGCGGAGATTGAGGTGGCGATGAGGGATAAAAACATCACTCTTGCTCAAACCAAAAAGCTGATGGAGAGCAATATCGAGGAGATTGCCAAGCTGGAAAACCTGACTAACACTTTATTGAAACTTGCTCGACTGGATGAAGTGGAAAATGATTTTTCAAAACTTGATTTGTCGCAAATCGTTATTGAAGCATTCGAAAAAGTTCAATCGCTTGCTCTCAATAAAAAAATAATATTCAAAAATTCTCTTGATCCGGCAACTATAGTGGGCGATAAAGAAAGTTTGGTCGAGTTATTTGTCATATTAATTGATAACGCTATTAAATATTCACATAAAGGCGGAAAGATTTTTATATCTATTGTAAAAACTGGTAATTCTACGGAAATTAAAATAAAAGATGAGGGCGTTGGGATCAAGGAATCGCAATTACCCCACATATTTGATCGTTTTTACAGAGCCGACTCGTCCAGAACAAAGGAAAAAATTGACGGCTATGGCCTGGGGCTTTCCTTGGCCAAACAAATTGTCGATCTACATAACGCTAAGATTCGTGTAAAAAGCGTAGTGAATAAGGGGAGCGAGTTCACCGTGGTACTTCCCCAGAAATAACTGTCTTTTTAAGCTTTTTTTCAGCTTGCGCTTTCATAATCAGGTCAAGCAGCAAAATAATTTTGGGCTTTCAGGCATGTTTTATCTCAAATATCTTTCTTCGGAAATACTTAGGCGATGGGGGAAAACTGTTACGGTTTCCCTTGGCCTGGCTATTGCTAGTGCAATTATTGTCCTGATAGTGTCATTTTCGCAAGCATTGTCGTTAGCTCAAAGCAAGGTTCTATCTCCTCTTGAAAACGTTGGCACAGATATGATGCTAACCCGTTCAGTTGATCAGGAGAATACGGGTGAACTTGATGAAGCAGCGAGAACAGAGATGATGAGCGAAAATCGAATCACGACTGACTTGTCGAAGCTAGGAAAACCGGGGGATGATTTTAAGATGGATACATTTCTCCCGGGTACATTGTTAACATTCGAATCATCTACGACTGACAAGCTTGATAAGGGTCTTGTTGCTGATTATGCGCAGGGTCTGATTATGAGCGTAGCTCACCAAGAGGGAAAAATTCCGGAGGTTACGGCTCAATTTGAAACAGGAGGAGAAACGATTAATGTTGAGCAGGACATTGCGCCAATGTCGGATGAAGAGCGGGCGGCTGTGGATGCGGCTCGTCAGAAAATTCAGCAAGAAATGAAAGATAAAGGTATCGATCCGCGTTCGCAGGAGGGTCGCCAATACGAGCGTGACGCTACAAACTCGGCTATGCCGGAAAGATTTAGTAAGATGCGAGCTCAGGTTCAAACTGAAAGAAGAACATATACCCAAAATGTTGGCCCAATCTCAACCGATATTAGCACTCAAAATTTAACTGTTGCCGGAGTTCAAACTGACAAACAAGATATTGGGCTGATATTGCCGAGCCAAATTGTAGAGGGGAAATATTTTGACGGTGATAATCAGATTATTGTCAACAAGGCATACGCACAAAAGCAGAGTAAAAAGGTGGGTGACAAGATTACTCTATCAAATAAGGAATATGACATCGTCGGGCTTGTTGAGCCGAAACTCTATACAAATACGGCCGATCTTTACTTGTCGCTTGGCGAATTACAAAAAATTGCCGGGAGGGAGAACAGAATAAATCTTTTATTAATTAAATCTACAAAAGCTAACTCCGTAGAGGAAGCGGCGAGTAAACTCAAGGGGGTGTTTACGGGTGCGAAGATCACGAGTTCGGCTGATACTGCTAAGCAGGTTTCGGGGAGTCTTGTTTCGGCGGCCAATCTGACTAACAGATTTATATTATTAACAAGTGTTATCGTAATTTTATCTTCATTTATAATTGTAAGTTTGCTAACGGTTGCTTCAATCAATAAAAGGACAAGAGAAATCGGTACATTAAAAGCAATCGGGTGGTCTAATGCGGAGGTTATTCGTCAAATTGTCGCAGAAAATCTGATGCTTGGAATAATCGGAGCGGTATTCGGAGTCATTCTGGGCTCTTTATCTATCTTCGTTCTTAATAAGTTCGATATTTCTTTTTCGGCGAATATCGAAAATGCCAGTTCTGGTTTTGGCATGATGCGCCGCTTTGTCGAACAATCTGCCGGACAAACAGCGAGTGTTGATCTTGATGTTGCCTACAGCATCGTTGTTTTTGCTACCGGGGCGGGGGTCGCAATTATCGGTGCAGTGGTGTCGGGATTTTTCGCAGCCCTCAAGGCGTCAAGATTGAGGCCGCAAGTCGCTTTAAGGAATATTGAATAATTATAAGAAAAATATGGATATTATAAAAGTTGAAAAATTAAAGAAGATATACAAACAGGGTGATAAGACCATTAGTGCTGTAGATGATATTTCGCTCAACATTAGGGATGGTGAGTTCATCGTAATCATAGGCCCGTCCGGCAGTGGTAAAAGCACACTTCTGCAGCTAATTGGCGGACTTGATCGTCCTACAGTAGGCTCCGTTCAGATTGACGGTATTGTCTCGTCCAAAGCAAACGAGAAAAAACTGGCGCAAATTAGGAGGGAAAAGATTGGATTTATATTTCAAAATTTTAATTTGATCCCTACCTTGACGGCAAGAGAAAATGTTGAAGCGGCAATTTCTCGCCATTCGGCCAAAGACAGTATTGTCGCTGAGGCTAAACTTAAGATTGTCGGACTTGAAAAAAGGGCTAATCACATACCGTCGTTGCTCTCCGGTGGCGAACAGCAAAGAGTAGCTATTGCGAGAGCACTTGTTAACGACCCGGGAATAATATTGGCGGATGAGCCAACAGGAAATCTCGATTCAAGAACGGGTGAGGAGATTATGTCTTTGCTTCGCGATTTAAACAAAAAAAGTGGCAAGACTGTAATTCTCATAACTCACAGCGAATATGCAAAAAAGTTTGCAGATAGGGTTATAGAAATAAAAGACGGTAAAGTTATCTGAAAAATAATGTAGAAACAGCCCCCATCCCCCTGGGGCTGTTTTTTATTAAGCTAATTTTAAGAAAGCCTAGATAAAGTGTTAATGTAGCAAATAAATATAGAAAGGTGGTGAGTGTATATGCAAAATAAAAAAGTCTTAATTCCGGCCATTGCCTTAGGACTAGTTGTCTTCGGTACTTCACTTTATGGAGCAAACGCCCTTGCGTTTGGCGGACCAAGTGATGAGGATAGGGATTCTAGGGCACAGGAATTAGCCAATAAGCTTGGCGTCGATAAAGACAAAGTCGCCACAGCCATGGACGAGATCAGAGGTGAGAGACAGCAGGCAAGACAGGCGGAGGTTTCGTCAAAACTTGATGAGGCTGTTAAGGACGGAGTTATCACTTCGGAGCAAAAACAAAAAATTCTCGACAAGCAGGCTGAGCTGCGAGAGCAAAGAGGTCAAAAAAGAGATGAAATGCAGCAATGGTTTAGTGACAATGGAATAGATTCCGACAAGGTTCATGAGTACATCGGTTTCGGTGGAGGCATGGGTCGAGGACAGCGTGGCGGTAGATAACCGTATTAACGGTTCGGCAACGCAAACCGCACAAACTAAGCAACCCCGGCCCCCTTGGGGTTGTTTGGTTTTCTATCTTGAAAGAATTGGCTTTTTAGGATAAAATTTGCCGTGTATGGTGGCTATAGCTCAATGGTAGAGCAACAGTTTGTGGAACTGTCGGTTGTCGGTTCGAGTCCGTCTAGCCACCCCAAATATGACGTATAAATTTTGTCCAAAATGTGGTGGGGAGCTTGAAGAAGAGGCAGACCATGAAGGGAACGTGCATCCGACCTGTAAAAAATGCGGGTTTGTTTTTTATCAAAACTCCAAGCCCTGTGCCGGAATTGTCATCACAAACGAAAAAAATGAAGTTCTGCTAGTTAAAAGGGCGATTGAGCCACACTTTGGAAAATGGGATGTTCCAGGCGGGTTTTTGGAAAACGGTGAGGAGCTGGTGGATGGCGCAATTCGCGAAGCAAAGGAGGAGCTGGGTGTTGAGATCAAGCCGGTTGAAATACTTACAATATTTAACGATAAGTATGGCTACGAAGAAGGTGATTTTTATACATTCAATGTTTTTTTGAAATGTAAAATCGAAAAAGGTGAAATAATGTTGGACGCAGAAAACTCACAGTTTGCCTGGTTCTCTCGTGAAAGTATTCCCTGGGATGAGCTAGCTTTTATGAATACAGAAGTTGCCATCAAGACCCTTTACAAATCACCTGGCGGCCGACCTTTATTTTGAAGCATTTTTTTGCTATATTTTCAGGAGCGTAAGCCCCTGTATCTCACTGGATAGAGCGCCACGCTTCGGACGTGGAGGTTGTGGGCCTTCGCGGGTCGAACGCGAAAGAGCCGGACCCCGAGCAGAGTCGAGGGGGAGGCGGGGTCGCGATCCGAGCCAGCGGGCGAGGAATCGTGACCGAGTCCTGCGGCAGGACATTAAAAATTGAAAATGCCCCTGTAGCTCAACTGGATAGAGCGCCACGCTTCGGACGTGGAGGTTGTGGGTTCAAGTCCTGCCGGGGGTACCATAAAAGATCGATAGTGTGACGGGCCATTAGCTCAGTGGTAGAGCAGAGGACTCTTAATCCTCGTGTCGTGGGTTCGAACCCCACATGGCCCTCCAGAAATTTGTGGTCTAACGAGATATATGGATAAACAAGATGCTGTTAGTAAAACAGCAGATTATATCAAACAGAGATTTGAAAACGAGAGAACTGGCCATGACTGGTGGCATATATATCGCGTTTGGAAGGATTCAAGAACAATAGCAAAAGGCGAAAATGTAGATATGTTCATAGTCGAAATGGTCGCTCTCCTTCATGATCTTTCCGACTTCAAATTTAATGAAGAGCAAGAAGGTAAAAGCAAGATAAGAGCTTTTATAGACGGGCTCGTTTTGGACGATATAGTGTCGGAAAAAATTATCGAGGCAGTTGAAGACATCAGTTTTAAGGGCGCGAAGGTTCAAAATGAAACACGGTCAAAAGAAGCAATGATAGTGCAAGACGCAGATCGACTTGATGCAATCGGAGCAATGGGGATCGCTAGGGCGTTTGCATATGGCGGAAAGGTTGGAAGGCCTTTGTATGATCCTGACGTTAAACCGGCTATGCATGAGAGTTTTGAGGATTATAAAACACGTGGTAATTCTTCCACGATAAATCATTTTTATGAAAAGCTTTTATTACTAAAAGACCAGATGAATACGGAAACGGCAAAAAAAGTTGCGATTTCGAGGCATAAGTTTATGAAAAGTTACCTGAAGAGGTTTTATGACGAGTGGGAAGGAAAGGCTTGATTGAAAAAAGTAATAGTATTTGGCAGTTTTGATCCGTTGCACGAAGGGCATCGGAATTTTTTTTCGCAAGCCAAAAGATTGGGCGATTATTTAATGGTAGTTGTTGCAAGAGACGAAAATATCAGGTTGCTCAAAAATCACGATCCGTCACAGAAAGAAAGGGTGCGACTAGAAGCAGTTCAGAAGCTGAAAGGCGTTGATAAAGCGATTTTGGGGGATAACCCTGGTGAATATGAAGTGCTTGATCGGGAAAAACCGGATATAATTGCACTAGGGTATGATCAGAAGATACCTGAAGACTTGAAATATAAGGTTAAAGAGTATAAAATTATCACGTTAAAACCGTACAAAAGCGAAGTTTTCAAGTCGAGTATAATCAGGCAGATGAAAAACAGTTGAAGGCCTCATCATCTAGTGGTTAGGATACCAGGTTTTCATCCTGGACACCGGGGTTCGACTCCCCGTGAGGTCACCAACGTAGAAACCGCCAAAAGGGCGGTTTTTGCGTTGGCTTTGGCCTGAGGGATCTGAGTCGAAAGGCGGAGGCCGACGGGCCGAGCCGGGGTCGCGAGCGCCACCAGCAGGTGGCGACTTGTGATCGACTCCCCGTGGGGTCACCAATTAAATTTGTCCGACGAAGTTAAGTTTTATTCTACTTTAAAAAACTATCGTGGAGTTTGGTTTTTTTATTTGCGCATCAGTACAGAGGACTTTTGATGTTTTTTAATTTCGGATTTGTAACCTGAGTGTAAAGTTGGGTGGTTCGAATATTGGCATGGCCTAAAAGTTCTTGCACATAACGAACGTCAACCCCGTTCTCTAATAAGTGTGTAGCAAAAGAGTGGCGCAGGGAATGAAAAGTCGCCATTTTTTTGATCTGGGTTTTTGCCAAGCTATTTCTAAACATTTTTTGTAAAGATGTAGTGGTTAGTTTCCCGCCACGCATGGAATCAAAAACATACTCGCTAGCGCTTTTCCCAGCGATCATATTTCTTAGATCGCAAACAAGCTTTTCCGGCAGTACGCTGATACGGTCTTTTTTGCCCTTTGCTTCTCTCACTGTTATTGTCAGCTCTTCAATATTAAGATCGCAAATTCTTAAATTAATTACTTCACTAACACGCAAGCCACAACCATAGGCGAGAGCGATCATTAGGCGATGTTTTGCGTTGGCAGTTTTTGATAATATTTCCTCAATTTCGTTTCTTGAAAGGACAACGGGCAGTTTTTTGCTTCGTTTGGCAAATTTTAGGTCAATTTTTTGCGGAGTTTTGAGTACTTCACCATAAAGAAATTTGACGGCGTTTAGGGCAAGATTAATCGTTTGAGGCGACCTTTTGTTTTTCTGCATATTTAACAGAAAATCCTCGATTGCTTTTTGTTTGCTTTTAATGCCTGATTTCTTGGAGAATATGATATAATTTCTGATATAAAGCAGGTATGATTTTATAGTTTTTGGACTATAATTTCTAAGTTTCAAAAGTCGCTCAGTTTTTTCTAAAATATCTAGCATAAATAAATCATATCACAGTTTGCATAACACACCCATAAATAATATAATTATATCGATTAGCCAGATAAAAACGAGTTAAGTGAAATTGAGAATGAGCCCTTACTCGCTTCTGTGAATCAATACTTTTATTAATTTAATCGATTTTTAATATAACATGATAATTGATACTACTTTCAATGTTTACTCCGATGCAAAAGGCGGCGATCCTGACAGCACCAGTCCGACACTCAGAAAATATCATAAAATATTATGGAGTAAACCGTTGCCAAATGGTAAAATTTTTGATTTGAGCGATAATAAAGAAAGTGCTTATTTATACCATAAGTCAGAACTTGGAGAATTCTTTTTAGGTAGCGATGCAATAACACACTCATACAAAAATCATAAAAGAAAGAATTGGATTCTCAAACAAATCCCTAAGGAAGTAAACGAACTTTTTGACGCAGGTTCAACCATAGGGGCTTATATTATTTTTCCAAACAATAGAATTGACGGAAATCATACAATCAATCAAGCACGCGGAGTAAATAGCTTAATTGATGATAGATTCGATTTAACATTAGAGTGTATTCGTCTATTTTATTTAGGACAAAAAAGTCCGCTTTATGATACTTTACTAAGGTATAAAGACTTCTTTGATTTGTTTGATAATTTTATCGGCTATATCCAATTCTTTTTATTGGACGATATGCTTGACGAAAAAAAGAATATAAAATTTTACTTACCATTTGACAACTTCAAAACTAGTCCAACTTTTTCAGATATAAATGAATATCAATTATATAAAAATAGAGTAATTACTTTTATCAATTCAAGAAACAAGAGAATTGATAATTATATAAAACAAAAATCGATTAAATAAGATGTATGTACGGGCTCATTCTCAACTTGCTCCGCTTCGCTACGCACCCCGTTGCACTCTCCTCGCTTTGCTCGTCAGGTCACTTAACAGGGCTTATGCGGCTCACTGCGTTGCACTTGTTCGCCCAAATTGCTCGCCAGGAGGTCGGAATTTTGTGGGTTGCCTCAAAATTCCTCCACTCGGCTCGCAACTTCGCATAAGCCCGATGTTAGCAAAACTTTGGGAACCATTAATTAGTTTGGATTGGTATTGGTATTCTCTTATTTTTGTTTTAGCGGCAATAAAACCCTTGCTTAATTTTTTAAGTAAATAATTGTCCTGGAGCCGACCCTCCGCTAATTTTTTTGCTTCGCAAAAACAGTTGTACTTAGCTAGGTCTCAGCTATGGTTCGACAAATATAACAGCGGATAAAAGACTGCGAAACCTTGTAGGTTTTTTCGTCCAAATTCACTCCGCAAAACTACGTATATCCCTGAAGTTACGCTCTCACCTCACTTGACCCTATTTGACGTAATAAGGGGGATTGTTTATCTGGCCTAAAAAAAATTTCCAGCCTTGACTAGTAGTAATTACTACTATATAGTAATAAATATGATTAAGCATAGTGATAAAAAAGAAATCTCTACAAAAAAGTTAATAAACGGCAAGCTAAAAATCACTCCCCAAAGAATAGCTATTTTGAGTCAGCTGATAGACAACTACGACCATCCCACTGCAGACACCATTTATCAAAAAGTTAGGCAGAAGCTACCAAATATTTCATTTGATACTGTAAATCGGACATTATCCTGCTTCGTCCAGAGCGGAGTAATTAAGCGCGCCGAAGGATTGATTGGATCTAGGAGATATGACCCGATGATATCTGCTCATCATCATTTCCATTGCGTCATGTGTAATAAAATCATCGACTTTATAAGCAAAGATCACGATAATATTAGGCTCCCCGAGAGTATTACCAGTAAGCATCAGATACTAGATCGAAAAATTGTACTGGATGGTATATGCGAGAACTGCAAAAAGTTAAAAATCAAAAATAATTGAAAGGAGTAGTTATGTCAAGCGACAAGTATACGTCTATCGTAAACCTTGATTTCCAGTATGCGCATAGATTTATGAACTGGCCGAGGGAAGCAAAGCATCTTCATGGGCACTCAGGACTTCTAACCATTGAATTGGAGGATACTGTCGACCCGGTGACTGGATTTGCTCATGCTTGTAAGGAGGGGTTCAAGAAAGCATGGGAGGTTTGCGATCATTTTCATCATGCAACTTTGTTGCAAGAGGGTGACCCGCTTCTTGAAGCTATTCTTAAAGTCTATAAAAAGGAGGGTATCAATAACGACCCAGAGAACTGTGTTCCTCTTAAAAAGATAGATCATAAGCTTGCGTGGTCATATCCGCAGTATAGAATAGTCGTAACAAAAAAGGTTTCTACCTGCGAGAATCTTTGTGAACTTTTTCACGAGCTTTTAAAGGATAAGATGCCGATTAAAAAGATCACTTTTCGCTCATCTTCTATGAATGCGGCATCCAAAGAATTTAAATAAAGGCCTAAATGGGTGAGCCGGCAAGCAGTTTATAAAAGATTGTCCGGCTCTTAAACCCTATCTCTGCGGACTGGTTGACAATTATTTTTTTTGGTAAAATATAGAAAATAAAAAAATCTTATGGTTTTAAGTCAAGAAAATAGGGAGTCGTGGAGAGATATTGTTCCGATTATTCTTTTGATGTATGTTCCGCCGATTGGTGTTATTTTGATGTGGATAATATGTCGCTGGTCCAGTATCACAAAATGGATCGTGACGGCGATCGTTATCATGCAACTCGGAATTGTTGGATACACTAGTTTCAATGTTTATAAATTTGTGAGATATCAGAAGTTTTTTGCCCCGGTTCTGTCGGTTCAGCAGGCACTTGACATCTATGGCATTCAGAACGGCAAATATCCTGCAAAACTTGACGAGTTAAAGCCGAAGTATATTCAAGAAATTCCAGGAGATAAGGAGCTGAACTATATCCAGACCGAAGAGGGGAAGAGCTACACGTTAAAAGCACAAGTTGAAGGCAAAGAAGTTGAACTAAGACCTTCTTTCAGTCAATTGCCACAGAGGGACTAAACCCTTTCAATTGGCTCCGTTATAGGGTAAAATCTCTTGAGAGGTTTTATCCTATGGAGTTTCAGCTAAAATCAAAATTTAAGCCGGGGGGTTCTCAACCGGAAGCAATAAAAAAACTGGTTGACGGTGTTGTTAGTGGCGTAAAAAATCAGATACTTCTTGGTGTAACCGGTAGTGGAAAAACTTTTACG
>Ga0172375_10007816_pt1 | contig 14567 bp, 10 predicted proteins | sample LakKiv1m_FD_114537 | JGI IMG/M metagenome (GOLD analysis project Ga0172375, IMG submission 114537) | Freshwater microbial communities from Kabuno Bay, South-Kivu, Congo - kab_092012_11.1m | ecosystem: Environmental > Aquatic > Freshwater > Lake | place: Democratic Republic of the Congo... | reverse complement strand
TCTCACAATTATCCAAATGAAACCCAATACTTCAGTCTAAAGTATCATTAGGTCTCGCGGCGTTCCGTCGCTTTTTAAGCTTAAGATCCTTTTCAATGAGCCTCTTCACCACAGACTTGATGTCCTCGCGTTCCAGGGGTTCCAATATGGCGCGGATGCTGCGTCGGTCGCGCTCGTCGAGGATGTGTTCAACCGGTTTTGAGACCTCCTTGGCCGCATGAAAGCCCCATGATCTCTGGGCGAAGCGGATGTCCTCGAAGCCGTGTGCGCCAGGCGCCAGACATTCATTGATCTTTGCGAGAAGCACTTGTTTTAGGGCTGCTATTTCGTTCATCCATACAGAAGAATCCACGGCTATGTGGATGACGTTCTCAGTTACTCTCTCTATTCTCGTGTGCCGTGCTATGGGCGGACTGGCAATCTTTGGCCAAAGGCTCAGGATTTGGTGGCGGGAAAGGGACTTCCTCAATCCGTACTTATCGAGGATCTTGTTCAAAACAACGCCGGCGTTCACCGGAGTATGAAGCGGCTGTCTTTCCATCTGCCACCCTGCGTATCAGTCGAGGACCCGTTGGTTTGCATACTGATCCGTTCTTCTACGACAATTCTTTATTCGCCCCGTTGGCCAGCTCGCTCGGGAGGGTATTATGCGGCGCAATCCGAAGGATCGCCATTAATTTTCGCTACCGCATGGGGCAGGGCGTCGATGACTGCTGACACGTTTTCGACTGCGCCTTTGGGGCTGCCGGGGAGATTGATGATGAGAACACTGCCGCGTATCCCTGCCACAGCTCGAGAGAGCATCGCATGAGGCGTCTTTGCTGCACTGGCCGCACGCATGGCCTCAGCAATACCGGGGACGACTACGTCGAGCACGGACAGTGTGGCCTCTGGGGTAACGTCCCTGGGGGCCACGCCTGTCCCGCCGGTTGTAAAGATAACATCTATGTTGCTGTCGTCGGCCCACGTCCGAAGCGTTCGAGCTATGTCTGCTATTTCGTCAGGACACACTGAGGTGCGAGTCACTTCAATACCGTTGTGCCTGAGGAAATCCGACAGCTGTGGACCGGCCTTGTCTTCTCGCGTCCCTTGAAACGAGCGATCACTGACAGTGAGTACTGCCGCACGCAACAAGTTTGTATGTTGGCTCATAACGTTCCTGCCGTGTCACGCCGGAATGTAGTAGTCCTCTGGCGAAGTCCTTGACCTCCATCTCTTCAGCTTCCAGTTCGTGTTTGAGGAACCGAGCTGCCTCCCACGGATCCACAGTAGAACCGCAGGTAAACACGTCAACCGCGGCGTAACCGTATTCCGGCCATGTATGAATGGTGAGGTGGGATTCTGCAATGACCACCACTCCGGACACACCTTGAGGATTAAAGTCCTGAAACGCAGTCTTCAGCACCGTCGCACCAGCCGACACGGCGGCCTCAGACATAATTTTTTCCAAATAATCGAGGTTGTCTATTTTTTGCCTATTGCAAGACCAAAACTCGATCAGAAGATGAATTCCCAAAGCTTTCATCGTCATCCTCCGTACCGAGTGGGCAAACGCCTCTCGCGAAATGGATACACGACACCCGCGGTCACACCTCTTGACCGGCCAAAGTCCCCTGCCAGCCAGTGACCACACCCCTTGCCTCCGATTGGTTTGACGATCTATGGTTTGGCCATTCTCGCGGCTAACTACCCTGGGCCAAACCGCGCCGTGGCGATCGTCCTCCACTGCCCCCGGAGGAGTTACGGTCTCAACCTTACGAGAGGAAAACAACGCGTCTCCCCTCTAAGGTATCCCCTTTCGGCGTCGATTTCTTGTGTCGAGGATAATAGATAAACGCGCCGGGAACACCGATCCACGAGGCAAGAACTGCCTTCGCTCAGCCATCTACGAGTTAAGAACAAACCGCTTCGGATCATTTTCCCGACCTCGGGCGAACGCCCTTTCTGCAATCTCAACCAAAAACTTCTGCATCTTTTTCGTGCAAGTTGTCAAGCAAAAAAATCGGTGCTTGCCATTGAATTTGTCTCATGTTTGTTCCACAAGTTCCCGGATCTAATGAAATTAATTATTCATAGTAATATCAATATGGTGAAACCGCTAGGCTCTGGTTGATTCGTTTTTTTTGCCATCATCGCCGTCGCAGCCTTGCTCTTGGAATACCGCAAGCGCATTATTGGTGCAGGACGACCTTCAACGTGGGGGCAGCCTGCCCGTTGGATGGATCGTAAGGACACTGTGAGGGGGCCAAAAGTGACAGGAGAAAACGTGCTCCGAGCCTTGAAAGAATTCTTTTTTGGCATGGCGGTCCACGAACATCGATCGGTCGCCATAAAAGAAAAGGCTGCCTTGGAAAGTCTTTTCTTGCTCTATGTATTCGGCGACTTGTTAGGTTTGCCGATGCCGACCTCGATATACACGATGCGTCTCTTCCCCTATGCATGTATGAAGCTCGAACCGTGGAAGAGAACCGTCCTTCGCCAACGAGACTGGACAGATTGGTCCTTTGATTAGATTAGGCGCAATAGATGCTTCGTCGTTTTCAGTTGTCCGCGGCAGTCGGTCTTCAGCAGGATGCTTACAAAGCGCTTATCAAGAGCAAACGCTGATTCCAAGAAGGCTTAACTGCTCTACTGATGTAAGCTGAGATTGCTGCTTCGCTTGGGAATCCTCGCAATGACTAAAGGGCCATCGAGGTGCCATTAAGAGCGAAGCGGAGTAATCTCCTAATGAGTTTCCAGAATCGCTATAAGGACTCCGAGAACATTGTCCCTGTAATTCCCTCTCATGAATGTCACGGCACTGGAAGTTTATTCATGTCGCAACACGACGCAAGCGTTTGAAACGGCTGAGTTAATGAATGCCTGCCAACCCCGCGGTGAACAGAAAAGGCTTTCCCAGCCTTGCAAGACCTGTTTCTATCCTGTTATTATCAAGGTCAAAGTGTCGCCCACCGGAGGTAGTCAACCATGAAAGACCAAAGGATCATATGGAACCCTTTTCGGATCATGAGTCCGAAACTTGATGAGGAGATTGGAAAGATAGAAGAGCTGTACCGCGCAGAGGTATCGCAAAACCGGACGCCGGAAGAGAGTATCCTGATCATGTTTGGGAAGCTCATTCAGGTGACTCGAATTCTTTCTGTGTCTTCGAAAGCGGAGAGCCTCGAGAAACTTGCCGAGTGTGAGGAGTTGATTCGGCAGGTGCACGCGCAGGAGAAAAGCGCTACTGTAAATATATTGGGCTCTTCCTCAGCCGTAGGTCGGAACTGGCTCCACGCCTTTATCCGGTTCCCAAGCAGAATTGAACGAATCGGAATGATGTTCGAGAACATCCTGGACGCGATTCGCATCAAGATCAATGAGGGCATTCCTTTTAGCGACAAGGCTCAGGGGGAGATGCACGACATATTGGACCTTTTGGTGGATCTGCTTGTCAATCTTCGGGACTGCCTCGTGGTCACAAATCGCGTCCTGCTGAGTCATATAGGCAGTCAATGTGAACGGCTGAATGAGATTGTGGAAGACGCCCGTCTAGCCCATTGGGAAAGATTGGAGGCTGGATATTGCTCGCCCCAAGCCAATTCTATCTTCTTGTGCATCCTAGATTCAGTTAAGATTATCAATCAATATATCAAAAACATGAAGGATAATCTTTTGGATTTGGCAGGGTAGTTACAGACCGCGAGCATCACAACAGGGTTTGAAGGCGGCTTAGCGAGTTCACGCGATTCCACTTCTAAAGCCCCTGAGCCTAGGCGTTGCTTTTGCTCGGGGGAAGGGCTATTTATTGTCTTAACACGATCAGTTCACCATTGTCTCGATCTTGTATGTGGAATATCCCATGTTGTGAATAAGAGCGATACCACCTTTTCATGAATGTGGGATTTAATGAATCATTGAGGCGCCGAATCAGGCGAACTGTATTGAAGAGCAAAACGCTATAGGCTATGAGGGAGAATTTCTCGATGGAAGTTCTGGGTATGTGTCTGGGTGCTTCCACACTCAGCATGGTGCGTCTCCGCACGGAAAATGGCAACCCTCGCATCGTCCACACCGCGACCATAACGCATGAAGGTAACCCCCGCAGAGTGCTCCTAGACACTTTGGAAAAGGAAGCACGGATTAGGGAAATACCCATTGCGGTTACCGGGCGGAAATTCATTCAATTCATGAAGTTGACCACCATATCCGAACCCGAGGCTGTGGAAATGGCGGCCACGCGCATTCTCAAGGGCAAAGACCAGTACCGGGTGATCGTCAGCGCTGGCGGCGAAACTTTTCTAGTCTATCATCTAGACGACGATCTCAAGATCCAGGGCATACAAACCGGGAATAAATGCGCGTCTGGGACGGGAGAATTTTTTCTCCAACAAATCGGTCGCATGAACTTGAACTTGGACGATGTCTCGAAGCTTGGGATATCGGAGGAGGTCCATAAGGTTTCGGGGAGATGTTCAGTTTTTTGCAAGAGTGACTGTACGCATGCTCTTAACAAAGGCATTCCCAAAGGTCAGGTCGTCGCTGGTCTCGGCATGATGATGGCCAACAAGGTATTGGAGCTGCTCAAGAAACTGCCCAAGAGAGGGATCATGCTGGTTGGCGGTTCATCCAAGAACAAGACCATGATCCATTATCTGTCAAAGGAGATCGAAGACTTTTTCATTCCTGAAGAGGCGCCCTATTTTGAGGCGTTTGGCGCTGCCTTATGGGCCTTGGATAATCCGACGGTGCGCTACACCGAGCCCAAGGATGTCTTCGAACAGAAGACTTCGACTTTTAGCTACCTCAAACCCCTGGCGGATTACCGCCACAAGGTTCACTTCAGTGACCGCCCTCGAGGAATAGCCCGGCCGGGAGACAGAACGATCCTCGGCTTAGACGTTGGTTCTACAACCACCAAGGGTGTGATCATGAGGTGCAGCGACAAAGCCATACTGGCTGCTGATTACCTGCGCACCGACGGTGATCCTGTGGCGGCGGCGCGTAAAGTGTATAGCAGCTTAGCAGACCAGATAAAATCCCCTATAGAGATCAAGGGCCTAGGGGTCACGGGATCGGGCCGGCAGATCTCAGGGTTACACGCCATGACCCTTGGCGTCATAAACGAGATCATTGCTCATGCTACGGCCGCAGTGCATTTCGACCGTGATGTGGACACTATCTTCGAAATTGGAGGGCAGGACGCAAAATATACCTACATTACCAATAGCGTGCCGAGCGATTATGCTATGAACGAGGCTTGCAGCGCCGGAACCGGTTCGTTCCTCGAAGAATCGGCCAAGGAAAGCCTAGGGGTAAAGGTCGTTGATATAGGTAGGGTCGCCTATGAAGGCCCAAAGCCTCCGAACTTTAATGATCAATGCGCTGCCTTCATTGGATCTGACATCAAGAATGCGGCTCAAGAGGGCATCCCGCTCAACGACATTGTGGCAGGCCTCGTCTATTCGATTTGCATGAATTATTCGAACCGCGTCAAAGGGAATAGGCCGGTGGGGGGCAAAGTATTCATGCAGGGGGGCGTGTGCTACAACGAAGCAATTCCGGCAGCCATGGCGGCCATCACCGGCAAGGAGATCGTCGTCCCCCCAGAGCCAGGATTGATGGGAGCCTTTGGAGTAGCTTTAGAAGTCGAACGCAGGATAAACCTCAGCCTCATGGCCGAACAAGACTTTAATCTCAACAGCCTGGCCAATCGTGAAGTGATCTACAAAAAATCGTTCATCTGCGGCGGTGGAAAGGAGAAATGCGATCGTCGCTGCGAAATAGCCCGCATCGAGATCGAGGGAAAGACGTTCCCCTTTGGGGGGGCGTGCAACCGATATGTGAATCTCGTTCGGAACATCCAATACGAGCGGGAAAAATATGACATGGTTGACTACCGCCAGAAGCTCGTGTTTCAGGACCTGGCCCTCGATGATCCCGCCGATTCTAGGCCAACCATTGGCATGAACAGATCGTTCCTTGTGAATACCTACTTTCCGTTCTTTAATGAGTTCTTCACAGAGCTTGGCTATAGGCTGGTTCTGCCGGATACAGTAGATCCAGACGGCATGGACCAGCGAGGCGCAGCTTTCTGCTTCCCCGTCGAGATTGCCCACGGCTACGCAGCTGATCTTTTGAGAAAGAACCCAGATATCATCTTCCTGCCTCACATCCGAGGCGTGCCCACGGATCACGAAAATGCTAACACCTGTACCTGCGTCTTTGTTCAGGGAGAAGCTTTCTATCTGGCGAGTACTTTTGACGGCATCAGCAAGAAAAAAGTCCTGACCCCATACCTAGATCTGAGTAGAGGGTTAAAAGCCAGAACAGAAGATTTCATCGAGATTGCTAGGCAGTTAGGGGCATCACGAAACAGAGGAGTCAAGGCCGCAGAAAATGCCATTGCCGCACAGGAAGTGTTCAAAGAAAAGTTGCGGGCGCGCGGTAGGGACGTCCTCCGCATGCTTCAAGAAGACCCAGAGGCCATGGCGATCGCCCTTTTCGGACGCCCATACAACGCCTTTGCTCCTGAGGCAAACAAGGGAATCCCTGCCAAATTCGCTTCTCGGGGCTATTTTATCCTACCCTTCGATATGCTCCCCTATGAAGACCAGGCTCTTGAAGATGCCGAGACTATGTACTGGTCAATGGGACGCATGATATTGAAGGCTGCAAGGCTGGTCCGCAACCACAAACAGCTTTTTGGAACTTACATCAGCAATTTCTCGTGTGGACCTGATTCGTTCGTCGTAGGCTATTTCAGGGAGGAGATGGGACGCAAGCCTTCTCTAACGCTTGAATTGGACAGCCATACCGCAGACGCCGGTCTTGAGACCAGAATCGAGGCCTTCCTTGACATCGTTCATTATTACCGAGAACTGGAAAGCAGAAAGCAAATCAGCCAAGTAACGAAGGATTTTCGGCCCGCTAGAGCCGCCATGGACAATGGAAAACCAGTCATTGTAACTGCTGACGGACGAAAACTCCCGCTGACCCATCCAAATGTCCGCGTCATAATGCCGGCCATGGGGCGCTTCGCTCACCAAGCCTTAGTAAACACATTCAAGAAAGTCGGAATCAACGCCCATGGTCTGCCTCCAGCAGATGAAGAAGTGTTGAAACTCGGTCGCGGCAACTCGACGTGCAAGGAATGTCTGCCCTTGCAGACCACCGTGGGATCAATGCTGAAATACCTCATGTATGACAGGCCAGAACGGGAAGTGACTGCCTATTTCATGCCCGGCGCTGGGGGACCATGTCGATTCGGTCAATACAACGTATTCTCGCGAAGACTAATCGAACGCTACCAATTCCCGGATGTAGCTGTCCTCACCCTCAACGCAGCCAATGGATACATGGGACTTGGCGACAGATTCACCTTGCCGGCTTGGCGCGCCATTATCATCGGTGACGTCATGTACGAAATGTGGTCAACTCTCCTCGCCGCAGCACAAGATCGCCAGTCTGCTCTCCAAATTTTCCACAAAGAGTGGAACAAGTTGGCAAACGTCGTCCACAAACCTTGGAGAGTAATCAAAAGGCAAATCCAGTCCTCTGCAGAGACCCTCCGTACTATACCGGTCAAGATGCCGTACGAGCGCATACCAAAAATCTCCCTCATAGGGGAAATCTACGTTCGCAACGATCCCATCTCCCTGCAACGGCTGGTGGAGAAAATGGCTGACAGAGGATTTATTGTAAGGACCTCTCAAACTAGCGAATGGATCAAGTACGTGGATTGGCTAATAAGAAATCGCATCGAGGGAGACGGGCCCGACATTCCCTTCTGGATTCGCTATTTCGTAAAGCGGCATTTCGATTCCAAGGTAAGAGATCTCTTTGCGCCTGCAGGACTATTTTTCCACGAGACATTGCGAGTGGAAGACTTAATCGAGGCTGGAGAGACTTTTGTATCCCCCAAACTCACAGGAGAGGCCATCCTCACCATCGGGGCCGCTCTCCACGAAATACTTCATCCGGCATGCGGAATCATATCCATTGGTCCTTTCGGTTGTATGCCTTCACGGGTGGCAGAATCAATATTGTCGGAGAAATTCACCACTGCCACCAAGCGGAATCTGGTCACGGCCAAAAATGGAGATTCCCCACTCCGTAACAGTCCGATTCTGAGAGGGAAGGAAAGGAAGCTCCCTTTCTTGGCTATAGAAACGGATGGCAATCCTTTCCCGCAGATTATCGAAGCCCGTCTCGAAGCGTTTGCTTTGCAGGCAAAGCGGCTTCACGATCAGATGCTGGCTGAGTGCCACTAGACAGCGATAAGGTGTGATATTGACCACTCGGGACAATATGAACACCCGTGCCCGCGGTATGCGAGCCGAAGACGTTGCAGTTAGGCGTCTCGAAAAGGCCGGCTATCAAGTGATCGAGAGAAATTTCTCGTGTAAGCTCGGAGAGATAGACCTTATAGCCCGACACGGTGACCAGCTCGTTTTTGTCGAGGTGCGTTCAAGGCACGGCAAGGAGGCTGTGGACCCCGTTTACTCAGTCAACACGCGGAAACAAAGGAAAATCATCAAAGCAGCTCAGTATTATCTCACCACGAGGTACACACAATACCCTGTCTGCAGATTCGACGTGGTTATCGTCACTCTCTGCACTCCCCCCGACGTTGTGGTGCTTCAGGACGCATTCTCGGAATAGTAAGAAAGCGGTTAAGTTCTTGCTCGGCAGTGAGAGACGCCTGCACCTCGTTGCCGATTTATGTACTCCTGAACATCCTACCGTTCGTCGATGATTCTCTTGGCTTTGCCTACACTCCGCTCGATGGATTCCGGGGCCAAAATCCTTACCGGTACGTTGATGCCGATGACCTGATGTACACGAGCCGTTATTCTATTGGCGAGTTCTGCCACCTTATCGGCCCCAGCTCTGTACACAGCCGGTTTCACTTCTGTCTCAACCATGATGTGGTCTATGTAACCCTTTTTCAGCAGCCTAATCTGGTATAGGGGCTCAACCTCCTCGAATTCCATCAGCACCGATTCGATCTGAGACGGGAAAACGTTTACTCCGCTAATAATCATCATGTCGTCAGACCTGCCGAGGATCTTGTCCATGGTGATAAGAGTGCGGCCGCACTGGCATTTCTCCCTTCTCAGGGTGCAGATGTCACGAGTTCGATACCGAATCATCGGCATAGCTCTTCTCTGAAGAGCGGTAAAGACGAGTTCGCCCTCTTGGCCTAGATCCAGCGGTTCGAGGGTACCAGGATCAACTATTTCAGGATACACATGGTCCTCGTTTATGTGGATCTTGTAATGCTCACACGTGAAAGAAACACCCGGCCCCATAAGTTCGGTCAGTCCATAGTGTTCATAAGCGTGGATCCCGCTCCGATTTTCAATATCGTTCCTCATCTCGACTGTCCAAGGTTCAGCCCCGAAGTGCCCGGTTCTAAGCGCAGTCTTTCGCAGATCCACCCCCATCCGTTCAGCCTTCTCGATGATTGTTAGGCAGTACGAGGGGGTACAGAACAGAGAGGTCGTCCGGAAGTCCTGTATGAGCATAATCTGCCGTTCGGTCATACCGCTGCCAGACGGAACAACAGCACAACCGATTTTCATAGCCCCTTGGAGAAATCCCAAGCCGCCCGTAAACAGCCCCATGCCGTAGGCATTCTGGGCAATACTATCCGGCCTGAGCTCTTGAGCCCAGAGCCCTCGGGCCATGCACTCAGACCATTGGTCAAGGTCTTCTGCCGTATAGGGACCTGTGATAGGCTTGCCTGTGGTCCCTGACGACGCATGAATTCTTACTACTTCAGATAGCGGAACCGCGCATAAACCGAAAGGGTAATTGTCTCTGAGATCGTTCTTGACAGTGAAAGGAAACTTACTCAAATCAGATAACTTGACAAAGTCAGAAGGCTTGACCCCTTTGTCGTCAAATGCTTTCTTATATAAAGGAACCCTGTCGTAAACCCATTGCAAGGTCTCTTTGAGCCTCTGGGCTTGAAATGCGGCCATGTCTCGTTCGTTCATGGTCTCGAACTTTTCATCCCAATATTTCTTCGCCATTAGGTTCCTCCTCTAGCCTGTTTGATTTATTGAGTCGCTGATCAACGGTGATAGAAGGGGTTATATTCCTTACGCTTACCGAACTAACCTACTAGTGTCAAGTCAAAAGCAACCACAACAACGCTGCCTTCTCTCATATCTACTATCTGGTAGCCATTCTTCAGAGACCTGAATTATGGCGACCTCAAGCCATATCACAGCTCAGAGAGTTTCTTGAGTCTCTCCACCGCCTTCTTATCAAGAGATGACTCCAGGACCGGAATAAATTTAGGCCCTTGTACAGGACCTCGCAATGTAAACATAAGCGTCACCGGCGCGACGCTCTGTTCGTTCGGCTTGGTGGATTGCCCTTGTTGAACTTGGGGTAGCCTAATGCCGTACTTGCTCAGCTCCTTATCAACGCCAAGCGCTTTGAGAAAGCCTTCGTGTTGTTTTAGGAAATCCTTCACAACGGGAATGTTTCCGATGGGCAAGTTCTCGAACATTCTGGTCTGTATCGAGAGCATAGAATTAATGGCGCTGTCTTTGAATCGATAAGTCCCGAGGGCCCCAACCGCTATGGCAGGACCTTTGACCCGCAGATCCTGCGTTTCGGCCTGACCGGAACGTATTCTGATAGACGCTGATCCCGCCGTTATTTCAAGAAGCTGCTGAGTAGCAGCGGCTCTAGGGCCAAGTACATCGCCTATCGCTGTTGCGGCGGCTAGGAAATCTGTGCGTATCTTCCCTTTTCCTGTCTCTATAGACACGTCACCATTTAGATTGTCCGGGGTGTAAAGGGCGTCGATCCGTCCCCTGAGTTTCAACGGCGCAGTTACAATACCTGTGAGTGCCCCTGTCAATTCTTCAGCGCGAGCTCGGTTCCCCTGAATTTCTATCACGCCCTTCAGTCCCGAGCATCCGATGGTATTGGGTTTTGCCAGAGCCAGCCCCACGTTGCTCAGGTGTAATGCGCCAGCAGCAGCAATCCGATCTGTCTCAGGCTGTAGCTTTATGTGACCGAACAGAGAGCCTGACATGGTGAATTCCGAATTGGGAAAGAGTTTCCTAATTTGAGCAAGATCGGCCTTCTTAACCTCTAAGTCGAGATGCCTAAACCTGCCCTGCCGATCCACAAGATCTCCGACAGCGGTAACGAAGACCCCAGGAACAGACAACTCTCCCTTGGTAAGCGATAGTCGACCTTCCTGCCATGTACCCGCTGCAACTATGTTCCCGGGTATGCCGGAAGGTTTGAGAGTGGTTTCCCTAATCTTCACTTCCACAGCATTCAGTGGTGCATTCACATTCCAGTTAAGTCGTTTCCGAGTCCCTGAAACCTTGAACACCGCATTCGAATTACCGTTCACCGTCACATCGTTTGTCAACAGTGAGAGGGCGTTTAATAAATATCTATCCAGGACCATTTTTGACTGAAAATGAAAGCTCTCCGAGCCTGAGCCAAGATTGCTCACATCTCCTGACATAGAAAACATCTTACTCGAGGAATCAGATCTGCCAAGAGTGACAAGCACTTCGCTCAAGTTTATACTCTTAGTCGTTGCAATCACCTTGGCCTGAAATTCGGTTTGAGCGCTGAGCGCGGACTGAGTTGTGACGTCTTTCCCGATCCTGACGCTTGCCATGACACCCTTTAACTGTCCTTCTAATCTCCTGGTGTCAACTGACCGACCCCCTGTCTTGAAAATGCGTCCGGTGAAGCTGGTCGTTGCCGCGGGGCCGGATTTCTTGTGAAAGAAAGGCCGGCTCGCCAAGTCAAGAGAAGCCCATTCCACATTGCTCTCTAGCCTTAGGTCGTTGAGGGATCCTTTGATACGGGTAGCCACTGCCACGGATCCCGAGACCTCGACCGAGGGTGCTAGTAAAGCGGTTATCAATGGAGCCCCGGCCTTTCCCCGGCAATCAACATTAAATGTAGGATCACCGGAAAATGGTTCGCCTATGTCGCCGGATAGAGTGAGATTGGTGTCATTGCTGGCGATATGAACCTTCTGGAGCCGAATATTCTTACCATCGCCTTCCCATTCTCCCGAACCGCTCCAAGGATCAGTGGCGTTAAAGAAGGCTAAGCGGGGAATGAGTCCTTCTAATTTTATCGATCCAGCGGTTGACCATTCCGCTCCTTTCCAGAAGCCTTGGGCTTCGCCGTGTACTAGGCCCGCAGAAAACGTCAGAGGGAAATCCCCCTTCAAGATTTCCTCCACAAACTGAATTGGAAGCCTCTCTATTCGAGTCTTGACCTTTATGGTTTCGATCGCATCAAAACTCTTTGATGGCTGAACGTCTGCTTGGGCCCTTAATATAACCTTTTGGTCCGACGCTCCTTTGAGGGAAACATCCAAAAGGACGGAGCAGGGACTGTCTGCTTGAAAAGACAGCCTGCCTGTCAAACGCTCTACCGTCAGAGTGTCCAATGCGACGTGGTAGGGCGAGAGCATACGCGCCCATGGCTCGACGTGTAGATTATCGCCAGCGATTTCAACATCCGCTTGTGCAATGGGAAACTGTCGATCCGCCAACTTAACAAAACCCTGAGACCGGAATGGGCTGACGCTCCTTTCGGGGCTAACGATCTTGCCGCTGAATTCAAAGACGTAGTCCAGTCCATCCTTCTGCCTCTGAACTTCGCCATATATGTCCGAGAGGCTTACGGGGACAGCCTGGGCGTCGTTTGGGGGGCCGGACATAATGTCCACACGCGCGTCAATAATGTGGACACGATCTATTTGTAATTCCACTGTAGGCTGCGTCCTGCCTCCAGTGCCTTGTCCCGGGCCTGGGGATTGAGATACGCCAGTTCCCTCTTCCTGAGCCTGGGGCTTGTCAGGAAGGCTCTCTGTACTGGAAAAACCGCCCAGCGGAATAGGAAGAGGAAATCCTGCCGCGTGACCTCCTGCACCAACGGTTACGGAAGCTCGCAGCCCTTTCACCGTGATGCTCGATATAAGGACTTCAAGTTTTATTAGACTGCCCACTGATGGCTTTAAGTTTAGGCTCTGAATGGAGACGCTACTGCCAGCATCGGGAAATTCTATGGCGACACCTTTAATAGTTATGTCGAAAAAGCTTGTTGGGGAAAAGCCTATATGGACATCTTCCAACGATATCGGTCTGTTCGTGATTTTTTCAAGGGCAAGTTTGACGCCCTCCCTCGTCACGTTGATCCCGGGACAAGGAGCCCATAAAATAAACCCACCCACCAACACCGCTGCTAAAACAAGGAACAATAGTCCTAAAAGACGTTTACGAATAGCCACTTGTACGCTTCTCCAGACACCACGATTCTCTTCTCGCGAGAATACTTTCTTCAGATATTAGGACAACTGGTATGAGTTCATTCTGATGAATATAAGCGGGTGCCTACGTTCTTGCGCAGCCAGCTTTCCAGGATCTCGACGCATCTGTCATCCAGCCTCAGACGGTGCCGTCCACCAGGAATAATTGCCAGTTCCTTAATTCCCGCCGGAGATGCTTCCCAGAGTTCCGTGGCTTGTCTCACCGGAACCAACTCATCTTCTCCCCCATGTACAATGAGAAGATGCTGTCCACGGAAATGAGACACCCATCGCAAAGGTTCGATCTCCTCGAAATGACGGACCCAAGCTTCCGCATCCTTGGGAAATCCCTGTGTCCGTATAATACCGCGCTTCCTGAAATCATCAATTATCTTTGTTGGTTCCCCTCTAAAGATTGAGAAGCTGGCCGGAGTTCCTACGACTGCGAGACCGTACATTGACTTGACTTGCGCTCCTACATATACCGCGGCAGCTCCGCCCCCACTGAACCCAATAACCATAATGCGCTTGGCGTCGATATAAGGGGCATTGGAGACGTATTCCAGAACTGCCTCAAGGTCCCGAGTCCAACCAAGCATGTCGAAATCTCCTCCCGATTCCCCGCAGCCACGAAAGTTGAAGATCACAACTCCAAAACCCATGCCTGTAAATCTCGCAGCTAGTCCTTCGTAGCCCGGATCATCGGCCGGCCTAGGGGTCCCGCTGCCTGGGATCCCGTGACAAATCACCACAACCGGATGGAGCCTCAAATGTTGCCGACCTGGAAAATAAATGCCGCCGACTATCTTTACGCCGTCCACAATAAGACTGAAACGGTCTCCGAGGGTAAGGGAATCACCGTGACCACACCGAGGCGAGGTGACAGGCTCTTTTAGCTTGAGCGCTGCTAAGAGTCTTCGAAACATAAGAGAGAGAATGTTCCATTCCATAGATACACACTAACACTAAACCGAGTCAGTGTGTCAACCATCCCCTCATCAGAAAGCCCTCACAAAGTCCCGACAGCACGTTTCGAGGACAAGACCAGGGCCGCCGTCAGGTACGAAACGTCAGCTCTGGGATAAGTTCTTTTGCAGCGTGGACAGAAATACACCTTTTCTCTGGCCAGATACATAAAAGCGCCTGTTCCCGTCAATATGCCGCCTATCAAGAAGGCAAGACTGCCGAAGAAAAAGACACTAATACGGGAAAGGGAAGGGCCATCAAAGAAACTCAGTATTACGCAGCAAAGAAAGGCAATAAGGAAACATAC
>Ga0172375_10007815_pt1 | contig 14567 bp, 9 predicted proteins | sample LakKiv1m_FD_114537 | JGI IMG/M metagenome (GOLD analysis project Ga0172375, IMG submission 114537) | Freshwater microbial communities from Kabuno Bay, South-Kivu, Congo - kab_092012_11.1m | ecosystem: Environmental > Aquatic > Freshwater > Lake | place: Democratic Republic of the Congo... | reverse complement strand
CGTACGGTTCGACCCAGTCCAGCACCTGCGACAAACGCCAGAGGTCGTAGCCTCCGAACGCGCTCGGCATTTGAGTCCCCTCGATGCCCACGGGCGTTCGCGGATCCGCCTCGTGCGCCGTCCAACGAATAGCGTCGAGCGCGCGGGCCAGCGACAGATCCATGTAGGTGCGGAAATCGCACCAGGGGGAAAGGTTCCACCGCGTCGGCGACTGGCGTGCCGAGGCGGGATCGAACTTCAGCCCCTGCAGCGCCTGCCAGTCGGGATTGCCCCGCGGTATCGCGTCGCCGCTCGCCATGCGGTTCTTGATCTCGTCGCTCGTGAACGGCAGCACCTCATCCCAGGCCCTGTACGCCGTCTCCCACTGAAGATTCAGCGTAACGACATCGGCATACTGCGTCTTGAGCCACTCGCGGAAGCCCTTCAGGGCGGCCGGGGCAAAGTCATAATCGAACGGATTGGCCGACATCGTCACCGAGAGCTCGTCCCGGATGTCGTAGGCGACGGGGTTGTGCGGCGCGTGCTTTCGGGCGGCGTCGCGCATCAGGTTCTTCGCCCCGTCGAGCCAGCCGGCGTCATCGAGGCAGTAGTCGCGCACGAGACGCGCCTTGTCGCGGGGGCCCCGCCATGCGGTGACGAACTTGTCCCAGTCCATGACGTTGGAGTTCCACTTCAGGCACAGGCCCTTGTTAACGATGTTCTCCACATAGTACGGAAACCGGTTATCGAGCAGCGGCTTGGGGTCGCGATCGCCGTAGACCATCGCCGTGTTGACGCCCATCTCGCGCAGCCGCTGGAAGAAGAGAGGAACCCGGGCCGGGTCCGCGTACGCCGAATCGCCGATCCACATGATCACCCGGTACTCATCCCACGGGCGCGGCTGGAAATCGCCCGCGCCGCAGATCGCCACCGGAAGCAGAATCATGAGGAGCCAACGCTTCATGAGCCCGAGCATCCCAACAGACCGGCACACGGGTCAAGCCGTGGTTTCTGCGCAGACAGAATGAACATCGAACATCCACAGGCGCCGGACTTGACATGCCTGCCAAAAGTCGCGACCTTGAGTCTTTCGCGGAGGGAAACACCGTGTCGAACCTGTCGTCCGTTCAACAAGATCGCCCCACGAGCGCGCCGACCATCCTGTGCAGGCATTGGATGGCCATGACGATTCCTCTCGTCGTCGTGTGGTGCGGCCTCCTGTTCCTCTATTTTGGCATCCGCTCGGTATTCATCGAGGAAATCCGGAATCACGCCCGGTTCGTGGCCGTGTGTACGGCGGCGGTCGTCAATCCCGCCGATGTCGCGCAGATCCACGGGATGCAGGATATGGGGAAGGAACCCTACGTCCGGATCCAGAACACCCTTGTCCAATTCCGCAAGTCGGCCCGGAATATCCGATTCGTGTACCTGATGCGCCGCGATCCCGCGCCGACCGCCAAGTCCACCGACTACCTGTACGTCGTGGATCAGCCGGACGAGGACGAGAACCACGACGGTTTGATTGAGGACAGCGAGCGGGGCCAGCGGCCCGGCGCCCCCTATGACGCGTCTCAAATGCCCGCCATGGTCGAGGCGTGGAACGGGCCGGCCGCCGACAAGGAGGTCACCCCCGATCCGCCGTATCCCGACAGCCTGTCCGGCTATGCGCCGGTCAAGGACAGCGCGGGAGAGACCGTGGCCATCGTGGGGGCCGACATTACGGCCGTTGAGATCGGCCGGCGCCTGCAGGCGGCCCGCGTCATCGTCCTCCTCTTCGGAGTCGCCATGTCGATCCTCATGTCCACCGTCATCTTCCTGTACTGCGGCCGCCGCGAAGCCTACCTCCAGCTGGAGCGCATGAACGAGGAGCTCCAGTATAAGAACCATCAGCTGCAGGACAGCGTCAACCTGCGGCGAGAGCTGTCGCATATGATCGTCCACGACTTGCGCAATTCGCTCACCATCATCCTGGGAAACAGCTCGATGCTCACCTTCCTGCCCGGCGACCTTTCGCCCGACCAGCGCGCGTATGTGCAGCGGATGCAGAAGATCGTTGAGGAGACCACGCAACAGATGATCCGCCTTCTCGAAGACATGCTGGTCCTGGCCAAGAGCGAAGCCGGGCGACTCGTGCCCCGGCTGACCCCCATGGATGTGCGGTCCATCATGTCGGAAGCGGTACAGCACCGGGAGGCCATTGCCAGATTGAACACGGTAACGCTGGCGCTCTCTCTGCCCGATCACCCAGTTGAGATCGCGGTGGATTCGGATCTGTTGTCCCGGACCATAGACAACCTGCTCAGTAACGCCATCAAGCATGCGCCGCCGTCCACGCAGGTGCGGCTGACGCTTGATGTCGTGGACCGAAAACCCGGAACACAGCAGCCCACGGTCCGGATCAGAGTATCAGACGAGGGGACGGGTGTGGGCGACGAGGTCCGGCCGCACTTGTTCGAAAGCTTCGCCTCCGAGGTCGGCTCGCCACGCGGATCGGCGATCGGGCTGGGTCTGGCGTTCTGCAAGATGGCCATCGAAGCTCATCACGGCCGCATCTTCCTCGACGACTCGCCCAAGGGCTCGGTGTTTGTCGTGGAGCTGTAAGCCGCTTCGCTTAGAGAAACACACAACGTTGGGTGTTGAGCGTTGAACGTTTCAGCTACGCCGCATTCCCCGCCGCCAGGATGACGACGGCCACGATCAGCAGCGCCACGGCGGCCAGCATCTGGTTCCGAGGCTTCCCCACCACGCCCCGCCACTCGCCGCTGATCCAACCGATGGACTGGGAGGCGAGGATCTGAAGCGCCTGGTAGATTCCGAACCCGAGCGACGCGCCCAGCGGGCCCAGCAGCCGCATCCCCTGCCCCAAGGTGATAACGAAGAGGAAGAACGCCACGCCCATCGGCAGGCTGAGCGCCAGATCCCGGCCCGCCCCGAACAGGACTGAACCGGACCGCTGGCGATGCATCACCCACAGCGGAAAGAGCACGTTGAACAGAACACCGCCCGGCAACACGAACGCCCAGACGCCGATACCGACCGCTGTCGGCCCCGCCCCGTGCCGCTGCAAGGCCTCCGTGATCGGCGCCTGGCTGTACACGAACGCGAAGCTCAGTCCGGCCTGCAAGACCCCGGCCGCCGCCGCCATCGCCAGCCCCACGCCGAACGAGCCGCGCCGTCCCGACACGGCCGGTTGATGTTTGAGTTGCGCGTCGCGTCCGAACCCGGCCAGCGTCATCAGCACCACGGCCGCCAGCATGCACACGACGCCACCACCGATCACCGCGCCCGCCGGCGAGAATAGGGACGGCGCCTTCTCGAACATACCGGTGCCGCGGAAAAGGATGGGAGTCAGCACGCCGATGGGCAGACCGATCCCCGTCAGCAGGCCTACCGTCAGGCTGAACCCGATCCGCACGAGACACAGGCTGGACAGCACATTGGCAATTCCCCACGCCATGGAGAACAGGTTGGCGCGAATCGACACGGCCACGGGCACGTCGCACCAGGCCGACAGGGCACCCGGCGCGAGAACGGCCAGGCCGACCCACGGAAGCACGAACATGCCGATCAGCGACGCCATGAAGCCCCAGTGTTCGTACTGGTAACGCTTCATCAGTTTGACCGGTCCGGCGGCCGATCCGGCGAGAATCCCCGCCAGGATAACCAACACCAGCCCGTAGCCTTGTGACGCACCCGTCATGTCATCCCGCTTCTGTCACCCGGCGCGAGACGCCCTTCCCAGCGCCTTCACATCGAACCGGTATTCCCCTTCAACCGTTCCCGGCCAAGGTTACGTCGATGCCCACGCGTCCCTTCGGCGCCGTCCACGTGAGCGTCTCGCTCACCGTATCCAGCCGGCCGGCACCCGATCCTCCCGTCGCCACCGCTTTCAGGCCCGCCGGCAGTCGCAGGTGAACCACCAAGCGCTCAATGTCCCGCGCGGCGCGCAGATCGACGTAGCCGGTCAGCCGTTTCGCCTTCCGGTCGAGCTGCAATTCGAACGACACCGGCCCGAAGTGCGTCGGGCCCTTCCGGACCGACACGGGCCCCGCCGCGAGCCACTCGCGGTCAACGCCGCGGCCAATGAACAACTGCCGGCCCTCCTCAAACAACAGGCAGTCGCGGATCATCCGCACGACCGCCACCGGCGTCCACAGGTGCTGCCGGTCCCCGGCGCACTCGGTTGTGCCCGGCTGCTGGCCGCGCTCCTCGCACCACGTATACAACGGCGTGCCGTGGTTAAGCGTGGCATACAGGTAGCGGGCCACGGCATCGCCGTCGCCCCGCTGCAAAAGCACCTCGGCCAGGTTGTCCAACGTGATGGCCACCCACATGCCGTCGACCATCCAGCCGGTGTGAATCGGCAGTCCGCCGGGGCTCAGCCGCTCTTCGATCTTGCGGATGGTTCCGGACATCAACTCATGGTCCGGGGGAAGCAGCCGGCAGGGGAACGCGGCGTTGAGCGCACCCCAGCGGCTCCCCGTCTCCTTGCCCGGCACGGCGGAGATCCAGCGGAAGTCCTTTTCGTGGATCGCACCGCGCTCGAGCGCGATTTGCAGATCGGTCGTGGCAGCCGCGTAGATCTTCCGCAGCTCCGGCAGGTCCTTCGTCTTGCCGAGAATTTCGGCCGCCTCGACGCTGAGTTTATCGGCATAGACCGCCCAGATGTTGTGCGGGAAGAAGACGCCATAGAGGTCGTCGCCGTCCTTGAGCCCGGCATCGCCCATACCGCGCGGCATCAGGCCGTAGGTCAGCGGTCGCTGTCCATCGACCGACACCCGGGTGGTCCGCCGCTGCGTTTCCTGCCAGCGCGAGCTGGCGACCAGCCGCGGATACAGCGCCTTCAGGTATTTTCGATCCCGCGTGAGCCGGTAGTGCTCCATGGCGGTCCAGGCCTTGAACCCCGAACCACCCCACATGTGGTGAGCCCAGCCCCGGGGCTCCGACCAGTCGCCATCCTTCTCCTGCAGATCGAGCGAGAGCTGATACCCGGCGGCGGACTCCGCATGAAACCCGAACTGGTCGATGGCAACGGCGGCGATACCCGCCTCAAAGGCGTTCGGCGCACGGTAGCACTCGGTGCCCGGGCAGCAGGCCACGTAGCCGTCGGCCACCGGCTCCCGCATGATGAACAGGTCCGCCAGACAGGCGGCCAGCGCATTCTCAACGCCCGGATCGGGAATCCTCACCTGCGCGGCGCGGTCCAGCAGCTTCCGCCACACGTCAATCGCCGCGGCGAATTCCTTCGCCCACGCGCGCCGGCGCCATGCCGGCGCGTCGGCCAGGTAAGCGCGATACGGCCGCACCAGCCACGCCGTGCGCGATTCGCCGGGTTTCAGGTTCCAACCGGGCAGCACCGTGGTCATGGCGGGGACCTCGTACTCGTCGCCGCCGAGCACCATGAAGATGATTCGGTCGGCCCGGTCCTTCCACCCGGCCTGCAGCAGGTCGCGGTCCCACGCGGGATTGCACCACGCGGGGTTGAGCCCCGCCCAGCCGCCGGGGACGAAGCAACGCAGACTGAAGCGCCGCGCCACTGCGCTCGTGTTCTTCAGCTCCACCCGCGTCACCGCCGCCATCGCGCCGCCGGCCGCCGTGAGCCGGACGGTGCCGCGCTCATCCGCATAGGTGTTCACCAGCACCGGCAGCCGGCCGTCCAGCCGCGTCCCGCGCTCTGCGCGAACGGCTGTCCGTCAATCTCCGGCTGAACCCGCACCTCCCACTGGGTCTGCGGCGTGACGAAGGCGCACAGCGGGAACCGCTTCAGGTCGTCATAGGTCCACGCCAGGCGAAGCGAGCCGGCCTGCAGGTCGCACAGCGTCTTGTCGCTGCTGTCCGGCAGCGCCAGCGTCATCCGGTGTGGCGTGCCGAAGGCATAGCCGAAATCGACGCGAGACGGGTTCGCCGGCGCCGCGTTCGACGCCGGTCTCGACACTGTAGTACGTGCGCGCTTGCTCATGACACCCTCCCTATCTTTCTGTAGAAAATGAGTTTACTCGTGTGCGGTCGGTCGAGGTCGACCAGGACTCCCTTCTCGAGGAGAACCTTGCCCTTGACGCGGCGTGTGCGGCCAGTGTCGGCGTCTTCCAGTTCATACGTGGCCCGGGGCTCGAGGCCCTGCAGGTGATAGTCCGCGCGACTGAAAGGCGACTCCTTGCGGCGAAGGACCATCACGAATCCTTCGCCCAGATCCGCGCGGTGCATCTGGTAGGCGGCCCACACATCGGCAGCCGCCGTGCAGTTGCTCAGCGGGTAGTAGTCGCCGGTGAACAACGGCTGCGTCCGACGGATATCGCGAATCATCCGCCGGTGCCAGGCCCACGGATAGTGCGGGTCGACGGCGTTCTTCTCGTACGGGAAGATGGAGAACTGCAGCGCCGGCCCCATGCAGCTGCGCACGCGGTAGACGTCGCCCGCGCTGGCCGGCTGGGAGCTGTAGACACCCGTGCCGTGCAGGGGGACCCAGTGCGACAGGCCCATGCCGTGCACCTGTCCGCCGATCGGATCGTTCGTCGGCCAGCATTGCCAGTCGCTGCGCCACAGCGGAATGCTGCGGCTGATCGTTTCCAGGTCGATGCGCCGGCCGCCGCTGGCGCAGTTATCGATCACCAGACCGGGCCGCTTTTCGAGCAACTCATCCCAGAACTGATAGAACCCTTCGATGTGGCGGATCTCCGTCATGCCCTGCCGGTCCGGCGCGTCGTTGGCGCGCCAGTACGGCAGCGGATCGAAATTGAAGTCCTGGCGGTAGAGCATGATGTGGTTGCGTTCGAGGAACGCGAGAATGTGGTCCGTGACCCCGCGCCGCGCCGCGGGGTTGCCGAGGTCCAGGAGCAGGTTCGCGCCGGGCTTTCGTTCGCCGAGGAACCAGTCGGGGTGTTCGACGGTCCAGGGCGTATCGACAATGGCGCGCTCGGGCTCGAACCAGAGCATGAATTTCATGCCGGCGCCTTCCGCGGCGTCGGCGATCGGCCGGAGGCCGTCGGGGTGCGCGGCGGGGTTGACGGTCCAGTTGCCGACGTGTTTCGCCCAGTCACCGGTGAATTCGTCCGGCGAATAGCTGTCGGCCGGGCCGTACCAGCCGGCGTCGATCCAGTAGTAGTCGTAGTCCATCCGGGCGCGGCGGTAGGCCGCGATGCGCTCCAGGTGACCTTGGGTCTTCATGCCGCCCCAGTGGGCGGCGGTCAGGGGCCCCTGCAGGCGATGGCCGTTCGGCCGTGGCACGTGGTATTGCAGCAGGAACCGGCGAAGCTCGTTGTGACTCGCCATGCGGTCGCCGGTCCAGAAGAGCAGCAGCATGCGGGGGGACCGGATGGTCTCGCCGGGATGAAGCGTGAGATGAACCTGCTCCATACCGGCGCGCATCTGCACGACACCCGTCCACGTGTTGGAGAACTCCGCGGCCCACTGGCCGGACCAGCCGATGGCCGAGAGCACTCCGGCGTCGCCGCTCTGCAGATTGAAGAACGGCAGCCAGGTGTTCGACGACCGCCCGCCGCCCGCCGCCATCTGGAACGCGGTGCCGGGGTTCAGGGTCTCGCGCAGGTACTCGAAGTCGTTGATGACGCAGCCGGAACCGCGCGACCGGAACAGCGCCGTCTCGCCGGATGTCTCCCAGTCCAGGTTCAGCGCCTGAACGTTCTCGAGGATGGGCGTGTTGGTCTTGCCTGTGTTCCGGAAATGGAGAATCCATTCGACAACGGGAAAGTCATCGAATGCCGAGAGTTCCATGCGGCATTCCAGACCGGTACCCGGATCGCGCCACGTCACCTCGTCGACCGTCTCGCCGCGCGGTCCGCGGCGGGTGATGTCCGAGCGCTTCCATCCCGGGAGCAGGTCGGCGGACGCCTTGCCGCCGTAGACAAAGGAGAAAGGCCCCGACCCGTGTGGAAGGCGGTTGGCCAGCGGCCCGCCTTCGAACCGCACGGCGGCCTGGCCCACGGTGACCACGGCATCGGCCCAGTCCGCGTGGGCGTAGGAAATCATGCCGCCGGCCGCCTTGGCTCGAAGCACGAGTTCGCAGGTATCGGCCGGCAGCGCCACATCCACCGGAACGGGGGACGACGCCACACCGAGTATCGGGCTACGCCACAGCTCGCGGCCCTGCACTTCGACGGAGAAGACCATCCGCGCCGCGGAACTGATGCGGCTGTTCGGGTTGTCATCGACCCCGGCCATGGCGCGAAAGCGTTTCATGGGCCGCTCGCTGCCAATCACGATCTCGCTGTCGGCATGGGAGCCCAAGCCATCGGCATAGGTCTTGCCGGCGAGGCAAAGCGGCGACTTGTTGATGGAACGACCAAACTGAAGCGTCCCCCACCCCTGCTGCCAGGACTTCACGTATACTCCATCCGGATTTCGTCCGGCCAGGTCGTCGACCCACTTCTGTGCGACGGCTCGCGGCGGCCGTCCCGTCTTGCGCTTACTCGATGTCTGCTTCATGAATAGTTCTCCTGTTATTCCGTTTGAACCCAACTCACCGAACTCGACAACGTCCCTATGAATCGTCCCCGCCGGCGCGCGGCCACAGATCGGCATTGCTTCGCAGCAGCACGGTCGGCTCCACCTGGATGCGTTGTGGCGGCCGGTCGCCCGTTTCCAGGAACCGGAACAGCGCGTCCACGGCCCGTCGCCCCTGTTCGGGCTGGTTCTGATAGAGCGAGGCCCGGATGAGGCCCCGTTCGATCCCGTTGAGCACCGCCGGGGAGTTGCCGGTGGCAACGACCCTGACCCGGCCCGCCAGCTTGTGTTCGCGCAGGTATCGGAGAATGCCGTCGGCGTTCTCCGTGCCGATGTAGAGGCCGCCCGTTTCGGGGTGTTCCTTGAACAGGCGGGCGGCCGCGGGGAACGCCCTGGCGGGATCGTCGAAGGCCTCGCCGACCCCGCTCAGAGGCAGACCCTGGCGGCGGCACTCCTCGGTGAACCCGGCGATCTTGTCGCGATGGTCCGGGACCTCGCGCCGCCCCACGAAGATGGCGACAGGTGCGGACCCGACCATGCCGCCCAGCAAGTCGGCCGCCATGCGGCCGCAACGGTCGCAGTCATGGCTGATGCGCGTCAGACTGCCCATGCGTTCCGGCACCTCGCCCAGCAATACGAACGGGATCCTGGCGGCATCCAGCGCCGTCCAGATGCGCCGGCGCAGCGATGTCGGGTAGTCGCCGAGGATGACGATGCAGCCGGCGGCGCCGGCCGCGGTCAGGCGTTCGATCTCGCGGATAAAGGCGGCGCCGTTGCGAAAGCCGGAAACGCGGCGGAAATCGCCCGTCACCCGATGGTCGCGCAGTTCCGACAGGCGTTCGCGGACGCCGCGCACGAGCAATTCCATGTGGCTGGGCCAGGCGTCGGGGCGAACGACCCCTAGGCTCAGCACGGGCCGCACGAGGGTGCGGGCCAGCCGGTTCGGCTGGTACCCGAGCCGCGCGGCCGCCTTCTGCACGCGCCGGCGGGTCTCGTCGCTGATGCGCGGTCTGCCCGTCAACGCCTTGTGGATCGTGCAGACCGACAGCCCCAGTTCCGCCGCCAGCGTCTTGATGGTTACCCTGCCTACGGTCGTCTTCATCGTGAAGGGATAAACGTTTATCCAAAGGGCCAGCGATGTCAAGACAGGTTTATAAGGAAGGGGCGGAGCTCCGGGCCCGAGCGCCTACGGGGATTTTTCCTGGCTCTCTTTATCCGGCTCGCGCGACAGCCAGAGGCCGTCGATCAGTCGTTGGGCGCCATACTGGGCGGCATTGGTCGAGAACCCGAGAACATAGAGGCGAGGAAGCCGGGAAACGCAGATCTGGATCTGGTCCGCCGAGATCGTGACGTCCGTCGGGTTGAGTTTCAGGATGGACGCGGGAACCTTGGCGAAACCCGTGACATCGAGCCGGCTGACGGTGTGGGCCGGTCTGCCGCTCCGCTGATGGGCCGCCATCATCTGTCGACAGCCTTCCAGGATGGCCGTGTGATCGGCCTTGGTGATCTCCTTCCAATGCTGTCGCGCCGGCCCCCAGAAAATAAATTCCTCAGCGGCCCAGAAAGCCAGCAGAGCCAATATCACCCCGGTCGCACATCCTTTCTTGTAGTTCATGTCGCGCCTCCTGCGTCTATTCTACGCTTGCGTGGCTTCCTTAAAAGCCGGCTTTCGGTTCCCCCATCGCCCGAGCGCTTCCTCTCCGGTCAGCGCTTCGTGCAAGGCCATATTGAGCTCGTAGTAGTCCTGATCGTAATCGCACTCCGCGAAGGCGCCGGCGATGGCGCTCTCCACGTAGTCGATGCCATGACGAAGTTCCGTGCACCGCGAGCCGGGATGCGCGGTCACTTCCGGATGATCGTGGAGGAACCTGCACCCCTCCAGGTCCTGGGCGTGATATCGTCGACAAACCAGCGGGCGGACGGAATACGCCGAGCAGCGATGATCGACCAGAAGCGCACAGGTCAGGTTCGTGGCGCCGTGTTCGGCCTGTGTCATTCGGCGCGCGGTTCGCGCGCTCTCCGCGAGGCGCGTCAGCAGTGTCGCCCGCGCGGCGGCCGGCCATTCCGCCTGGATCGTGTGCGCCATCAGCAGGACCTCATGCGCCTTGGCCGAGACCCGGAAGACACAGCATAGGTCGCAGCCCGCATGGCAGGCGAGTTGAACATGGAACTGGCGAATGGTGGCAGCGACCCGCGCATCGTGTTCCGTGTACCCCTGGCGCAGAACGCTGAGCGCCTGGAGCGGGGACGTGGCGCTCTGCAGTTGCCGCATCAGCGTCGTCGGCAGTCCGGTATCCGGCGTATTCATCCTTTTGCTGCGTCCTCTTCTTCTCCCCGGGCCCACGAAAAACCGCAGGGCTCGTTGGGCGAGACGAGATCGCGATCGGCAAGGTCGTGGCGATCGATGGGGAACTGACTGCAATTGGCGGGGCGGAACCGGTCGTAGAGCCGGCAGGCGGGAACGCCGTCGTCGTGAAAGAAGTAGCGGCAGCGCCACACGAGCCGGCAACAAGTGCCGCATCGCCGGCACTGCCCCGACCGCTGGGCCACACTGGATCGAACGTAGCCCGGCCGACACACGGTCCAGATCAGCCGTCGAGGCGTGCCCAAAAGCAACTTAAGACGTTTTCGCCATGGGATCTTCGTCATAGATACGGAGGGAACGCTATCAGGCAACCGGGCTGCAAGCAAAGCATATGTAGGGTGGCTTCGCGGCCGGGAGCGAACGGCCGCACAAGGCGCAGAAAGCGGGCAGCCCCAAGCGTAACGGGGTGGTCTATTCTACTTTCTTCAGTTGGAGTGTCTTCAGGGCGGCGAGCAGCGCATCGGCGATGGCCTGCATGCCTTTGTCGCCGGGATGGGCGGCCACGCCGCTGTGCGCGTAATCGCGCTCCGACCGGGCGTAGTGGGACTCGTCCTTGCTCAGGGCGCTGATATCGACGAACACGCCGCCCACCTCCGCGCAGACCTGTTTGAGGATTCCGTCTTTGACGGGATCCGGCCAGAACGAGCTTCGAACCAGGATCGTGGGATTGCCGACGTCCTTCAGGGCTCTCAGCAGTTTCAGCACGCTTGCCTTGAACGCGGCCTTGGAGGCATCGGTGGTCAAGCTCTCCACGTTCTCCCCAATGGCCAGGATCACGAGATCGGCCTTGAAGGCGATGAAGGTCTTCAGCTTGGGGCCCAGGTCATAGGTGCCGTATTGCCGCTCAAAGTCGGCGAGGTTCTCGACCATCGTGACGGGCGTCGTCCCGGTGAGCGTCGCCACGGATCGTGTCAGGAGGTGGACATAGTCCTTCTCCAGCGCGCTGGCCGCCATGCCCCAGTTGTTGCTCCAGCCGACTTCCGCTGACGGTCCATGCAGAGTGATGCTGTTGCCCAGGAACAGGATTCTTCCGGTCTTCACATTGCCCACGATTGCCTCCTCTGGTCTCGCCTCCGTCTTGTCTGCGCCTCCCGCCAGCGCGGCGGCAGCCAGCAGACAGAATGCTCCCGCGACAGATCCGGCTAACTTCATCTTCTCCATCTCTTCCTCCGTGTTCAGCGGGCTACTTCTGAATCGTCTCCGGCCACTGGCGGCTCAGTGCCATGGGCGAAATGCGATCGATCGAGAACGGCCGCAGGCGCAGCCGGAACCGGAACTCCTCCGGCTTCAGCAGGTACTTCTCCAGCGGGCCAGGTCCGCAACTCGCGCTGCCCAGTCCGCTCTGCCGGTGGTCCAGGTTCACCGTGATGAACTCCCGCTTCTTCAGTTCGTACGTGTGCGCGGCCTGGTCCATGTCCTCAGGCGTGAACCAGTGCGCGCTGAAATTCATCAGCGGGTCCCCCTGCGCCATCAGGCCCAGCCCGCGCAGGTTGGTGAGGGCCGCCCACCGCACATCGGTGTGGTTCCCGTTCTCCTGCGGGAACACGTACGGCGTGTAGAGCCCGTCCACCGTGGAAGCATAGACACCCACGCGACTCGCCTCCTGGCTGTCCACATAGCTCTCGCCCGGCCCGCGGCCGTACCAGCTCACGCGGTCAAACTCCGCGGGAAGCGCCATCTGCAGCCCGATGCGCGGGATCACCCGCGGCCATTCGCCCTGCGGCACGCCGTGCGCCTCGATCACCACGTCGCCGGTGCCATACACCGTGTAGACAAGGTCGCACACGAACGCCTTGCCGAAAATCGGCGGCGCGATGCGCGACCGGACTGTGATCCGGAGCGTCTTTCCGTTCAGCTCGCGCGCCTCCGCAGCATCGATGCGATGCTGCAGCGCGTGCATCCAGGAGCCGCGCCAGTCGGCGTTCATGTTCATACCGAACCCGCGGTCGTTATCGGTCGGCGCGCGCCAGAAGTTGAGCCGCGGCCCCCGGCGCACCATTTCGGCGCCCTGCCACGTCCAGGACGTGACGACGCCGAACACCTTGTCGAACTCCATCTCGAAGTCGCCGCCCACGACATGGAAGGAGTTGCCGCGGTCGTTCCACCAGAGCGGCGGCATGTCCGCCCCCTTCACCGCGGGCGCACTCGCCGATGTGACCGGGAGCGCGAACTGCGTCCACGCCACTTCGTGGCCGACCGGCGCCCACGCCGTGGCCGTCGCCAGCGTGAACTGCAGGTTGAGCCAGTACTCGGCGCCCGCCGCCGGGTGCGCGGGCCACTCGTACGGAAGCGTGACGACCTTGCTCTTCTGTGCGGCGATCGCCGGCGCCGGCAGGCTGCCGGACTGAACGACGGCGCCGCCGGCCATGAGGGTCCAGGTCATCAGCAGGTGGTCGAGCGAGATGAAATCGTAGCGGTTGGTGAGCTTCACCTTGCCCTTAGCCAGGTCCACGGCCTCGGCCAGCACCGGTTCGATCACCTTCTTGTACTCGATGAGACCCGGCGACGGTGTGCGATCCGGGAACACGAGGCCGTCCGTGATGAAGTTGCCGTCGTGCGGCTGATCGCCGAAGTCGCCGCCGTACGCGAAGTACTCCGTGCCGTCCGGCGCGCGGCGGCGGATGCCGTGGTCGAGCCATTCCCAGATGCAACCGCCCTGCAGGCGCGGGTACTTGTAGAAGGTCTCCCAGTACTCCTTGAGATTGCCCGGGCCGTTGCCCATGGCGTGGCCGTATTCGCAGCAGATGACCGGCTTATCCGTACACGCCGCCTTGTTGGGTTCGTAGGACCAATGCTTGGCGTCGCCCGGTTTCGCTTCACCGGCCTTGACGAGAAAATCGATAGGCGGGTACATCATGCTATACACGTCGGCGACTTTCAGCTGGGAATCGCCCTCGTAGTGGATGAGACGGGTGGGATCCTCCTGCTTCGCCCAGTTGGCCATGGCCACGTGGTTGCAGCCGAAGTTCGCCTCGTTGCCGAGCGACCAGAAGATGACACAGGGGTGATTCCTGTCGCGCGCGACCATTCTTTGCATGCGGTCCAGGCAGGCGGTCTCCCACGCGGGATCGTTGGCGGGATTGCCCTGCCAGTCTTTGCAGTTGCAGAACCCGTGTGTTTCCAAGTCGCATTCGTCGATGACATAGATGCCGTAGATGTCGCAGAGATCGTAGAAACGCGGGTCATCGGGATAGTGCGAGGTGCGCACGGTGTTGATGTTGTGCGTCTTCATGAGCACGATGTCGCGTACCATCGCCTCCAGCGGCACGGCGCGCCCGAGGTCGGGGTGGTGTTCGTGGCGGTTCACGCCCTTGAGCTTGATGGCCACGCCGTTCACCAGGAAGTTGCCGCCCTTGAGCTCGACGGAGCGGAACCCGATCCGCGCGGGAATCACCTCGATGACCTTTCCCTTCCGGTCCTTGAGCGCGAGCAGAAGGGTGTAGAGCTCCGGGCTTTCCGCGCTCCATTTCGCGGGGCTATCGACCTCGGCCTCGAGCGTGAGCGTGACGTCGCCGCCGGGCTTATTCTTGAAGGTGATGACCACGGGCTCGGTGATGGCGGGATTGCCGTCGGCATCGTGCAGCTTGGCTTCGAGCATGAAGTCGGCGGCTTCCCTGGCGCCGCTCGTGACGACCGCCTCCACCTTGAGAACGGCATTGTCATATGTCTTGTCGAGGTCGGTGCGTACGCGGAAGTCGCGAACGTGGGTTTCGGGCATGGCGATCAGGCAAACGTCGCGGAAGATGCCGCTGAGCCACCACAT
>Ga0172375_10007813_pt1 | contig 14567 bp, 29 predicted proteins | sample LakKiv1m_FD_114537 | JGI IMG/M metagenome (GOLD analysis project Ga0172375, IMG submission 114537) | Freshwater microbial communities from Kabuno Bay, South-Kivu, Congo - kab_092012_11.1m | ecosystem: Environmental > Aquatic > Freshwater > Lake | place: Democratic Republic of the Congo... | reverse complement strand
TTGTCCATCAAGGGCAGAAATCCGGACCAATCCATCAGGAGCCGATGCCACTCCTCGTCGAAGATGCGCGCCCATTCCTGGGCGTCCGGCGGCGCGCCCGGGGCGCGGGAAAACGTGGCCAAATTCGGAACCTCGTAGAAAACCTCGTGGAACTGGTTCGCCTTTTGGTCCAGAATGGCGTTCATTTCCCCGAAGTTGACGTTCGTCATGTACCCCATTCCAAGATCGTTCAGCCTGCTTTGGTCGAACGGAGGCGCTCCGTCTATCATTCCCTTCAGCCGGGTACGGCGCCAGCTATCCTGCTCGAACGCGACCTCCGTCCTCTGCAGCAGGCTTCGCGCCACTTGGATGGATGAGATCCTCCGCTTGACTGGCTTCCCGGAGGAGCCGACAGTCTTGGCCTGATCCCCGAACACGGTCTCTGGAGCGGGCGTTACCGGAGTCATGCAGCCACCCAACACTTCTCGGGGCAACCCTCGCCCCGTGTCAAGCCTTCGACGTGAATCAATCCGACTGTCGGCACTCGGAACACCATGCACACCCCGAGCTGCGCGTCAAACCGGGTCCGCCGGCCCCGAACGTAGTCGCGGGCCACTTTGCGCAAGCCATCGCATGTGGTGCAAAGCCTAAGGCTATGCCTCCGGCACGGTATGCACACGCGAGCCCGATCCTCCGCGACCGCCGGAGAACACAATTCCCACCGCCTCGCGTGGAACATCTCGTCGGTCGCTTTGCTGACCTCGAAGAAGGAAGGCAGGGTCTCGTACTTTGGGAGACCACCCTCGCCTGAACATACCCCCGGCGGCATGCGCTGGCAGATCCAGTCTTCGATCCCCGCCCGCAGCCCGGCCGGCACTTCGCGCCCGTTGGCCTTCAGAAACCGCGTGACCTGGGACACCACGTCGTCAAGAGAGACCCGGCTCTCAAACGTCTTTCCCGATGCCTCGTCGACATACGGCCAGACGCCGCCCGGTGGCGCAAACTGTGGGCGCAGAAACTCCACGTTCCGCCTCCTATCGTTCGAAGTGGCCGATCGACGTGCCACCCGCTGAGAAGACGTAGAAGTCGCCCTGCGGTACATCGTCCGCCGGACGGAATAGCACGAAGCTTCCCCCGTTGGCGTTCAGCCGTATGCCCTTGCCCTGCCCGGCCGCAGCCGAGTAGTCCACGAGGTACGCGACATTGGTTCCGTCGTTGCAGATCACCAGTGCCTTGCGCTCCTTGTTCAGCACCGGACGCCAGGTAACCGTGCCGTCGGTGCAGTCGACGTCCTTGCTCGGAAACCCCGTCGCGACATTCGTGGACGTGCCCGCCACGACGCACATGTAGACCAGGCCGCCGCTCGGGGACTGAACCACCTGACCTTGCGCGTACGCTGTACTGATAGCCCACTCGGCGGCTCCCCGTTGCCCGGGGGCGGCCAAGATCTTGGTGGGGGTGTCGGCCGGGACCGTGGTCGATCCGGATCCAGCCTCAGCCCTTGGTAACGACGCCAGCGTCACGAGCAGCGCGAACAGCAGAACTTGCGGCAGTCTGTGCTTTATCATCGAGGTCCCTTTCCTTCTGGTTTTCGTCTTCCTCCCCCGTGGGGGCCGTCAGTTCCTTCAGTTCAATCTTCGGCGTGGCTGGCTTGCCTTTCAGCACGCCTCCGCGCTGCCGCAAGAAATCGATCAGCCGCTCCTTGGCCCACACGCCCGAGAACAGGCTCGTCGTATACCCTCCGGCCGGGGTCTCGACCCGGGCGAACCACGCTTCCTTGTCCGACGTCTGCAGGAGATCGATCTTCGCCCTGGTATACGCGCACTTCAGCTCGAAATCAGTTGACACCCGCGGCCTCCCGCTGCGCCTTCTCGAGAGTGGCAGCCTGCCTCGCCACATTCTCCTTGTCCTCGTCCGTCAAGGCGACCAACACCCCGCGCAGGTCTCGCAGCCAATGGTTAAGCTCCTGCATCTTAATGTCCGCCTGCTCGAATGCCCGACAGACTCGGACGTCGGGGCTCGCCCCAACCAGCCCTGGCACCGCCCGCATTGCGTCCGACAAATTCCTGAATCCTGTCGCCATCGGCCGCAGGACCGCCTCTTCCAACTCCGCTAACTTCATCCGTTCCTCCTTTGTTCGACCCGCAGAACGTTTACCTCAACTCCCTGAAAAAAGTCAAGTACGAACTTGATAGGTCGACTTCATGTTGTTGATCGCCATCAGCCGGCTCATGTCGAACGAGGACGCCCGGGGAACACGTCCCCCGGGATCCAGCATGGAGGCCCCGGGCTTGACCCCAAGCACAAGCTTCATCACGGCGCAGCACAGGGCCACGGCGTCCGCGTTATCCGGGGACCGGCCGCCCATCTCGGGCTTGGATTCCTTCTTAGGCTTCAGGATCCTCGGTCGGCGCCCGGCCTTGAACGACCTTCGAACGAACTGATCCGCCGCCGCCCTCGGCAACCGCCGGATCTGACCGTACCGCACGTACTCCGCGAAGCTCCCCCATAACTCGGTGCTTTCGTTACCCCAGACCTCCCGGGCCGGACGGGAATCCGCGATCGACACGGCTTCGTCGGAGGCCCGGCCCCCGAAGTCAACCCTCAGGCATCCGGAACCCAGCTCCTTGGCCACGATGTCCGCGATGGACTGTGTACCGCTGTCGTCAATCGCCAAGTGCCTCATGCGCAGCCCGGTGGCCTGCATGTGGCCCCTGAGCTGCTTGATGATCTGGTAGCTGACCGGGTCCTTCGATGATGACTCGATCTTGATGTAGATCGGGTCGCGCAGAACCATGGCCAGAGGCCCGTTTAGCAGGTGCCCGACGTCTGCTAACTGCAGTACGCAGTCGTCTCCGTCTGACGTGAACGCCGGATCCAATCCTCCGATCAGGGTCGTGCCGGAGCCCTGCCAAACGACCTCGGTCTCCAGCGCCTTGAACTGCAGCAAATCGGCCTCGGACAGCACGGTCTGGGTGGACCGCGTGAGCGGAGGAAAACCCCGGACCATCGCCCACACGTCAGGCGCATCCCTGTTTCCGTGGTTGGCCCTGACGATCGCGTTGATGGAGGCTTCCGTCGGCAGGAACGGATACTTCTCCGGCTCCTTGACCCCGGGCGACTTCATCCCGTCGAACCTCAGGACGCAGTAGCCGTTCACCGTGAACCACTCCTCGGCGGTCTCCGGATCAAGCGACGCCCACCCGCCCATGCCGGCCGGGGTGGCAAGCTGCGTTCCGGGGGCAGACAATGACTGCGGATTGAACGCCAGGACCATCTTGTAGTCGATGCAGCCTTGGCGTAAATTGGACTGAGCGGACAGGAACGCAGCCGCCCGGTTCTGCAGGTTCTCGAACTCGTCGGCTCCGCTTCGAATCCTGGGGAGATGCACACCAATGACACTGGACTTTGCGTCCTGCTCGCTTCCCTCCCGGATTGCCACTCCCTTGATCATCGACTTGACACCCTGCAGATCCTCGGGAGCCGCGGACGGCACGATCGCGCACTTCTGTCCGACGAACTTCAATGGCACTTCTATCCCGTTCGCCTTCAAACAGTTGAGGTACTCGATCGCGCTAGCGTAAGACCGCTGCAGCAAAGCGCCCTTGTCGGTTGACACCAGGCAGGCGTACAGTTCACCGATAGCCGCCACCATGTCCAACAGGAAGGCGACTCCCATGAAGTGACTCTTCCCGGTCGACCCGGCGCCAAGCAGGACGACCTCATTGTTCTCCGTATAGGTCTTGGCCATACGCTCAAACCACGGAGTGATAACAAGTTGCTTCGGGGTAAACAGCATCCGGCAAGCGCGCAGGAAGTGCTCGTGCACCGGGTTCAACAGCTTGGAGGACCGGAAGGGCTCCTCCTTCCAGCGCTGCCAGCATTGCAGATGAGCCAGCCACTCCGGGATCGGATGCCCGAACTCGACATCCGGGGCAAGAGGCCACGAGCGTTTGAGCTCCATCACCCGGGCTCCTGGGCGTCCCGGATCATGTCCTCAAGCAGCTCGGCCCCCATGGTCTCCGGGAGCCAAAGCAATGACTCGGGCAGAATGCCGCCGTAGGTCACCCGGAATTCCTCGAACCCATGTCTCCTCCGTCCCGTTGGCTCCACAACCACATGCACCTTCTTCATCCCCCACACTCCGGGCAGATCAACCTGCCTGTGCCCGTCCTATTCATCCGGCAGCCGCAGGTGCAGAACCCGAAGGCCGCGTAGAGCCGGCGCCGCCAATAGCGACACCGGAACCTGAGCGCCATCCAATTTGTGGGATAGATCATCTCTACCTCCAAGCCGTGGCCGCCGCGGCTCCGACTCCGGCACCAAGGCAGCAGCCCGCGGTGAACCACCCGTTACGATACCGGGCCACGACAACCACCGCCAGTAGTGTAACCGTCTCCTCAGCCCCCGCCAAGAAGCCCACCATACCAAAGCGTCCGTTTGTACAGGCCGCCGTTCGCCAGGCCCAGCAGGCCCAGCTCAAGCCAGTCAGCCCGAACCCGGCCGCGAAGGACGCCGCGTTCCGGAGGAGGTTTGGCGTCTGCATCGCCGGGGTCCCTTTCCGGGTTCGGTCGCACCTGATCCGGGTTCATTTCCCTTCCTTATTTCCCGACCTCACGATCTGGGTCACACGACCCAGCCGCTTGTTATCCGGCGCGCGCTTCTCAGCGTCTAAGCGCCTCAGCAGCTCGGCTTTGATGTTGTCCAGCATGTCCAAGATCTCTTTTGTCGTCATGGCACCCTCGAATGCACATCACCCCCACGAACAGGGCCAGGTAGAACGCAACGAGGTTCTTGACCCCGATCAGGCATTTGACTCCTTCGTCCTCTCCCATCAGGGCTTCCTCGCCAGATTCAGAGCCACCAGGATGAGCAGGATCGAAACCGCAAGCCCTATGACGGGTCCAAGCATCCCACTCCCCCGGGCACAATCTGCGCCACTGGCTTCATCAACGGGCCAATGTATACCACGGACACCAGCCCTTCGCAATCCTGAACTTGCGCCACCGCATCCGGCAGGTTGTTGGCCAGCAGGACGACGACGGAGCCATTGACATCAGCCCGGTACGCATTCATCTTCAACCCACCTTCCTTCCGCCTCGATCGGCGGGTGCATCATGGCGCGAACCACGCGCGCGGCCGGAGGACGCGTCGCAAGCTCGGCTTCCAGTATTCGAATGACGTCTTGGAGCACCTTCGGGTTGTTCACGTCCGGCCCAAGCGTGTCGAGGATACGGATCATGAATACAGTGCCTTTCGCAGGAGGCCGAGGAACACAGAGCCGTCGAAACCGGTGTCCTCAATCTGGTGAACGAGACGGGCCTTCAGCTCCTCCTTCACGTCCTCGCTCGTGGGGAAGGGCCGCTGGGGATTCCCGTCCTCCCCGACAACCACGGTGTACACCCCGGGAGGGAGTTTCGGCCGGGCCTTGATCCTCGACAGGTTCTCCCGGTACCCCCGGGCCCAGACCACAATCTCTTCCGCCAGACGCGGGTGGAACGAGATCGCCGGCCGGGATCCCAGCTTCACTGGCGGCTCCCGTACGAAATGCTGCTCCAGTGTCTGGGCGACCTCCAGAAGCAGTTTGGCGCTACGGTTACTCATTGCTTCGCCTCAATCTCTTCGCGGTGCCGGGCGTACCGGTAGCACCGGTTGTGGTAGTCACAGTCCAGGCACATGCTGAACCTTAAGGCGCAGTCGAAGCCGAGGCGGGTGTCCCACTCCGGGCCTGCGTCCGTCCCCGAGCCCCCAGCGTCTTGTTCCTTGTTCTCCAGCGCCAAGATCCTTGCGCCCAGTCTCCCGACACTCTTCGCCAGCCCCGCGACACCCTTATCGCTTCTGTCTGTCAGTGCAGCGAGCTGTGCATCTTGGTGCACCAAGCGGCCGCTAACGTTCGCCAAATGAGCGGTTAGGTCCGCCACATCCGTTTCGACGCGCGCGAGCCGATCGGCGACCTTTCGCGACGGAAGGTTTGCCCGTGCAGCGTTTGCCAGGTCTTCCGGCGGAGTCTCCCGCCGCTCCTTCTCGTCGAGGTGCTCTATCAGCTCCGCGAGACTCTTGTCGAGGCGCTCTATCACGGCGGCGAGCCGTTTCTCCAAGTCGGCCACCCGGGCGTCAAGCTCGCCCCGTTTGATTCCGGCCCCGCCCTCCAGACCGGGTGCCGGCGGCGGTGCTATCTGAAATGACTCCTTCATGAAGACGATCCCGGACCTCGTCTCCCGCAGTATCTTCTCGTCCTCCAGCTTCCTGATCTTTGATTCCTGATCCAAGATCCTTGTCGTGAAAGCCCCCTCCCATCTCTGACAATCCTTCAGCTCCTCCCGCAGCTTCGAGGCCTCGGTCTCCAGTTCCCTGATCCTTGCGGCCAGCTTCTGGGCCTGATCCCGCCCCGCGATCACCTGGCCCAGGAGATCGTTCTCGTTCGCTCGTTTTACTTCCAATGCGTTCTTCAACTCCTTGATCTTGGCGTCCTTCTCCTCCGCAGCAAGACGGACGTACCGATCGTACCGGGCAGGCTCCCCGGCTATGGTGAGGGCCGTGTCCCTGATCAGTCTCTGTGCAGTGGGCCGGACCCACCACTTCCCGCTCAAATCCAATAGCTTGTCCACCAATGTCATGGCTTCACCTCTTCCACCCAGTTGTCTTTGCGTGTCCATCGCTTTACCTTGCGCGCCAGGACGCGCTCGCGCTTGGCCGCGTACTCGTCCCCCTCCCATGTGAAGCGCAGCGTCTTGACCTCAACAACCTCCATGGTCTCGGTCTTCTCGGTCATCTCCTTGGTCACGCTGCCGGGGTACGGTTCGCCGACGACCCACGAGAAGCGGAACGGACTCCGTTCCTCGTTGTTCCAGTGCGTCACGTTGGTCACGATGGACACTGCTATGATCACTATCAGGTTTGTCATGGCTTCACCTCCTTGCAGCAGAACTTCAGCTTCTTCCCGGATCCGCAGGGGCAGGGTTCATACAAGGCGGTCTGCCGGGCCGCCTTCTTCTCCCCGGGCTTCACCCGGAACCAAGGCACTCCGGCGTTGCACGTGCGCTTCAGTTCCTTTTGGAACTTCTGCCACTTGGCTTCGCGTTCGACAGGGTTCATGGCTTCACCTCCTCCAGATGCACATACTGCTCGTGCCTGTCCTCGATCGGATGCAGGGTCCAGTCCGCCATGCGCAGGAGCAGGAAATTCGCGCTCTTGAACACCAGCAACCGAACCTCGTCTCCCGCCTTCAAGCAATCATGGTCGTGCGCTTCCGTGACGCGGTACAGGACCTTCCCGCCTGGAACAACGCTGCCGGCGCTGATGCTCATGGTTTCCTATCCTCCCACAACGGGCAGGTAGCCACGCTGACAACGACGATGACAAAGTAGATGAAGGACGAAACTACGGATACCGCCAGCGCAGAACTCCCCTCAAGCTCCCAGGGCCATGGTTCCCCGGCTAACCAGGCGACACCACAGGGAAGCATAGCACCCACCAGCCAGATAAGCACCGAGACGGTGACGCGGGTGATCATGGTTTCCTCGGCTTCCGATTGCCTCTCATGTGGGCAACCACGATCACGCCCAGGAAGAACAGCAGGGCCGCGGGCAGGGCCCAAAGTGGCGCGGTGACCCACCACCAGGACCAGCGGATGACGCCACAGAGCTTGAGCGTCAGGAAGAGCAGGAACGACGCGACGGGTAATGACATCTTCATCGGGTCTCCTTTGCCCATGCGCGGAGCTGGCCAAGGGTCAGTTCGAAATTCCCTTCGGGGAGCCCTGTTTTTCTGTAGATGACCCATTTGTCCGGACGAGAGGATTCGTCCTCGTACTGGACAATCTTGCGAAGCGTGGCCAAAACAGGATGCTCCGGTATGGGTGGCTCCTTGGGTTTGGCGCTTGCTTGGCCTAAATGGAAGGACAGGCGCTCGATCCGGTTCAGCAGATCCTCGAGTTCGCGGGCTTCGATGTTCATGCTTCCTCCTTTGCCGCGGGAAGGGTCTCGAATCCGTCCACGTCGTCCGTGGTATGAAGCTCGTCGAGCAACCGGCGCAGTTCGTCGAACCACACCCAGGGTATGCTCTGTTGCCGACGGTGCCGCGCCAGGCACTCGATCAAGTCCCATGCGCGGCGTTCCTTCCACAGCCGTTCCGGCATGACCCCCAAAGGGGGCGCGACCCCCAAAGGAGGCGCGACGGTGCGGCAGTTCAAACCTTCAGGGTCGGGTGACGCGGATTCCGCTCCGCCTCCGGCGCCTGCATCCTGCGTTTCCTCCGCCGGGGCGCTCAAGCAGTTTTCGATCAACGCCTGCCTCACGTCGCCCTTCGGGAAGCGCTTGCGACACTCCAGAATTCTCACCGTTGTACGCGGGTCTCCAATGTTCTGCCGCTCGTCGAAGTCCCGCACGGGGCGGGTCAGAAACTCGGATGCTTCAGTCACTTTGGTCTCCTTTGCTGCGAGAAGGATCTCAACTTCGTTGGTCACTTGCAAGACTATTTAGACTTTTTCTTGTCCGTGCCCCAGGAACTCTTGCGCCTCTTTATTGATCCTCTCGAACACGGCGGCCTTACGTGTGATGCAGGGGCCTCCAGAGCCGTAGAGGACCCTGTATAGGCGGGCCAAGTCTAGGTGGGATCCGATGTGCAGGGAGAATAAATCGTAGTTACTCTTGGTCCGCCGGCCACGAATCACGAACTCTTTGCCCTTGATGCGAGCGGTATGGATGCGGGACTCGATCGCATGCTCCTTCAGCAGCCAAGCCTGCATTTCCTCCAGAAAGGCCCTATTCACGGAGCACACTCCGACGTTCCGGCTCTTGCCGTCCCGACTTATCGACACCCACCCGTCTCCGTCTACGATCCCCCGCAGTAGATGCCCGCACAAGTCCGGCCGAGTCGTATCAAATCCGGCCTTCGTCCGGGTTGTTTTGTTTCCCCCAAAGCGAAGGCGAAGCAGACGACGAACTCTCGCGCTATGGGCCTCGAACGAGACCATGCTGCCCCCATTAAGCAGCCCGAGCCGATATGAGTCGCTGGATCCTAGTTTAGGATCCGATCGGTAAAAATGGTCTCGGATTTTCTTCAAGACGTCGGAATCACCGGGCTGCAACGCGATACGAAACCCAGATTTCGAGATGCTTCCGTCAGTCAAGAAGAGGCCGTACGCGTATGCCTCCTCTGGGGATCTCAATATCTCAAAGTACTCATGGTCCGCGTACGACTTAACGCAGGACCCGCGGCCCCTCTGCCGTTCCTCTCCCGTCTCCCAACCGGCTTTTCGGAAGCCCTTCGAAATCGCCGACTCGCAGAATCCCGACTCCTTTGACAAGGCGGGGATTGACATGCCCGCCAGGAACTTCGAGTACAAGGCAGCCCACCGCTCCGGGGGCTTGGAGGCTCTCTTGTGCGTTGGGTTGCTCGTGAGTCCGCGCTTTCGAAAGTTCTTATCCAACGAAGACTGCGAGGCATGGCACCGAGCAGCCAGCTCTGCCTTGCTCGTCCCGGACGTAAACTCGGCGAATAATGCCTCCCAAGCGGCTTGCGTTTTTGGAAGAGCCCGATCTGGCCGAACGGGCCAGTCCCGATTCCAGAAGGCTGTGTATATCGTGTGAGGCCGCAGGTTGTGCTTTGATGCCAATGCGGCCACGCTCAGTCCGCCGGTATGTTCCGCGTACAGCGACCCCCAAAACGCGCTATCGTGCCTGCTTGTTTTCATGCGGCGGATAATACCCCCTCAGATGGGCGAAAGTCAGGGATTTTTTTTTCTATAGGCGGGGCCGGGACCTATTTTTTTTTCTGACGGGCCCCCTCTCCACTGTGGCGAGAAGACCGCTTTTTTTTTCTTGCAACTCAGTGCGGTGTAGGAGGTTAGGAAAAACGAGGCTGATCTATATATCATACCCTATATCTTCCAAGGGGACTTCGGTTTCGTCAGCCCCCCGGAATCCGGTTGGATTCGAAAGAATCCTTTTCGACCCGAGAAAGTTGGCAGTGTATCTCACGACTCTGGTTGAGTCGTGCGCTGCCGCTGGTACGTAGTGACGAAAGGACGGGTAGAGACATGGCATTCGTGGTGAAGAGTGATGGCGCGCGGCGTGGCGAGTTCGTGAACAACATGGTGGGGACGGTGTCCGAGTATCAGGGCACCAAGCGGTACGAAGTCACCGTCAACAGCGCGTGGGTGAACGACCTGAGGGACGGGCGTGTGTGCGCGAGCGTGACGTTGTCCGTCGCTGACATTGAAGCGATGCTCGACGACGCGAAGTCGCAGGCGGAAGCGCTGGGGCTCAACTTCGGCACCGTCCGTGTGTCCCTGTTCGAGCGCAACAGGCGCTCCGAAGCGGCTGCTCCGGCTGACGCCGAGCACAACGGCTAGGCAACGTGGCATCCCAAGGTGACGCAAGTCACCTTGGGATGCCTCTCATCTCCAAGCAGCCACAGTGACTGAGGTCACTGTGGTGACCCTATTCTGCTCCGTTGCAGCCGACAACGGACGTAACCCCGCAAGCGACGGACCTGCGCGTAGGGGATCGAAACACCAGTGTCCAAGGTTCCGGGCGCAAGCCCGGAATCTGCGTTCTCTGATCTGGTTCATGGACCAAGGGAGGCTGCGGTGCCCATCCTTCTCCAAAGCAAGCCAGAGTGACTATGCACTCTGCGGAAACCCAGCCAACACGGGCTGGAGTGAGCCACGGTACACTTGCGGTGCCGTGCAACCTTTTGGCTCCGACGAGGCTGTGTCACAATAGGCTCCGGCCTGGACACGTGGCCTCGTCGGGGCTATTCGACCTAAGAGGCAGTGGGCGCGCTCTGCAGGGCGTGGAACCAGCGGCCGGTAGGCCGTAGTCAGTCACGGGCTTCTCACGAGCCCGTGCGCCTCTTGAGCCTCTGGTGACCGGTGCGACCGCGGTGCCCTAATAAGGCCGAGTGTGGGGATCACGTGCTTCCTGTACCAGGAACACGCCAATACCCATCCGGGATCACCAAGGGCTCTTCTCTTTCCCGCCGCACAGCCAATCAAATGGACTGCGCACCTCATATCCCAGGAAGCTTGGCCTCCTCCAGGCAGTTGTGAACCGCGGGCTCGCAAAGAGCCTGCGGTGATATCTTGAATCTCCAGTAACCGCCGAACCCTAGGTAGCTTCGTTTCAACGGGTTCGGGAATGGAACAGATGGCCTATCCACCTGAGTTAGCTCACGGCACCGCCGTGCACCTTCTAACCAAAAGGAGAACAATGAAAGACGCAGCCTTCGCAATTGGTTGGGCCATATGGACTTACACCCTGTGGTACACAATTAGTGTACTTTAGCGACTGTCGCGTTTCGGACAGCACAGATAAATAATACAATAATGCTACCTGTGTTGTCAGAAACAAGACCAAGCGCAAGCCCTTCCGCCCCGCCAACTTACCCATTTCTTTACTCGTACCCATTATACTAACCAATCAATAAGAGAGTAAGTAGATAATAAATGTTTTATAATATAGCTCCCAGCGCCAGCGGAAAACATTCGTATAGTCCGTTTTCAAAAATAGCTTGGTAAGTTCCATAAGTACAATGAAACAATTCATAACCCATTGAACCTCAACGCCCCTTAGGGTCACCAAAGAGACAAAGTGACACTAGTTATTATAATAATCACCCGTATCCAAAACATGATTTCGACTCCGTTTTCCTGAATCCTATCTTATTTAGTGATGCATCCGTTTTTCCAGTAAGGGAACTAGTGTTCCCTTATGCCCCTCTTTTTCCCCGTCTTCAAACGACACTTCTTCGCCAGATTACGACAAACAACCCTATGCACGAATACTTCAAGATCACCGACGTTACGACACAGAACACTACCAGTCAAACTCCAACAGCCAGAAAGGACGGTTGAGAACATGGAAGCTGATAGCGTTGGCATACACCACAAGAAGCTCATACAGCGGACCGCCGGTAGTTCTGCGCCTGATCTCCCTACGGGGTACAAGGAGCGCATGGACAAAGAAGTCCTGACCATCATGCCAGCCGCACGACGCGTCATGGAAATATGCCGCGAGTTTTGTAGCGACAGCGTTGAGATTACGGACGGCGACGTTACCGTGCGTCTGACGCAGAACAAGAAGGAAAGGAAACAGTGAAGAAGAAATTGAAATTGTATGTGTGGACAGAGTTCAGCCCAGACTATACCAACGGGCTTGCCTTCGCCATTGCGCATGACGAAGGAGAAGCACGCCGATTGATCGAGAAGCGACGCGGATTCGAGGTGTACACATGGGGCAATCTCGAAGTCCGGCGCATTGACCAATGCGTTGCGCGTTGCGTATCGGGTGGCGGATGACGTCCATGTTGCGCGGCAAAAATAGACGATGGTGCGCCGATAGGATAGCGTGTAGAGTTTCTCGATCTTCACCTTAAACGCGAGTTGCGATGAATCAAAGCGCGGCGAATAACCGTCGCGCGGAAAGGACCCAATGAAGGAGGCAACCATAAGTGACCAAGAAAACGCAAGCGGGACGCAAGTACCCTGTGGTTCGCACCAACTCGACTACTACGGCGAGCTGATACAGCAACGCGGCAGTCACAATGCCGCCTTCCTGCTGGCTGATGAATGCAGGAAGGCGGACCGCGAGGCGACCATTCTGAAAAACGCCCTATGGGCAATCATCATCAGATGCCGCGAGGGGGCTAAGACCTTCGACTGGTTGCCAATTATCGCCCACATCGCCGAGGACGCCCTTGGCGCCAACGCGGAGGTGACCGTTGACGAACAAAGCGCAGCGGAATGAAGAATATGGTCCGCCTGCCTTGTTGGCACTGGTCCGATTTCTCGCCAGGTATCAGAAAGACCTGAACGACCCGCGGAACCAGTGTATAGACATGACGCCAGAGGAATGCAAGGACGCACTCATTATGCAATGGCCAGTCATACAAGGCACAGCAAACCAGCTTGCGTTGAAGCGTATCGGCGAAATGGACTACGATACAAAACTGGTAGCGGAGGCAGTTGCCCTTCTTCGTGCCAACGATTCGGGTCTGCTTCGGCAGGCCCGGGAAAGGATAGTATCATGAACAAAGGTACCCTGGACGCGCTAAACGCGTCGATCGCTCACTACGAACGGCTACTTACGGGCGAGGACACGAGCATCTATGATGCCTCTTGCGCGCTATGCATACGGTTCGGGTGCGGGTATTGCGAATTGACAGAGACAGGCGAGAAATGCCCCGTTGGCTCCTGCACCGCGGAAGATGCACGCTGGATAGAATTAAACCGTCACATTCGACTCCGCCACCGAGAAACAGGCCGGCCTAACGTGGCCAACTGCAAAACGTGTGTGGACTTGCTGACTAAGGAGCTCGAGTTCCTCAAGTCACTGAGGCCCCCGCCGGATCTCAGCCAAGGAGACACTAAGTAGACAACAACCCCTGGAAGGTGCAGCATCCGCTGCGTCCCTGGATTCAGCGAGCACCCTGAGCCCGCGGACGCACGTGGATATCTGTCACAATGGTTGCGGAAACGGGAGTTCGACTCCCCCCAGCTCCACCATTTCTCCAGCTGACCCGACTTCACATCCAGAATCCTCGGGTCAGCACGAAGCCGCGGCGCCTCCGCGACAGTGAACGCCAGTCGAAAGGCTGGCGTGCCCTTTTCATTCTACGGCTCGATAACAGGCCATATTCGGTCTGTTGGGCAGCCTGGTGTAACACAAAACAAGGAGTAAGTCATGACAGTGAAGTCCTTCGCGAACGTTCCGGTCACCAACGAGATGAAGGCACGCAACCAAGGCCCCGAGATCCTCAGGTCAACCATCAGATTGTTGGCCACCCGGCACGTCGGAGAAGTCCAAAACGTCCTTCAGGCCGTGCTAAAGCACGTGTCCAGTGAGACCTATCATCACCCCGACACCCAAGCCGCCCGGTGGCTGGTGTCGTAACAGGAGAGCTACCATGTGCAGAATGGCGAGCGGATTGTGGAAGGACGGGCAAACAATTAAGGTGCGCGTGTGGGACTTGTCGTCCCACAGCAACACCCAAGAAAAACTGGGATTGAACGAAGCGCAGGGATGGTTCGAATTCCACTACCTGCCCTCGAACGACATCGAGTGCAGAAAGCCGGACGAGATCGACCTTTCCGCCGCAAAAACGATTCACGACAGATGGCCGACCTTTCTGGCTTTCTTGTCTTGGGCAAGCGGGCAGGGGGCAATCGTATCAAGCTCGCTCGACATCAGCGGTTGCGACCTCAAAGGCGTGAAATTGCCTGCCGAAATCGGCGGTTCGCTCGACGTCCGCGGTTGCGACCTCAAGGGCGTGAAGTTGCCTGCCAAGATCGGCGGCTGGCTCTACGTCTTCGGTTGCGACCTCAAAGGCGTGAAGTTGCCTACCAAAATCGGCGGTTCGCTCGACGTCCACGGTTGCGACCTCAAAGGCGTGAAATTGCCTGCCGAAATCGGCGGTTCGCTCGACGTCCACGGTTGCGACCTCAAAGGCGTGAAATTGCCTGCCGAAATCGGCGGTTCGCTCTACGTCAGTGGTTGCGACCTCAGGGGCGTGAAGTTGCCTGCCAAGATCGGGGGCGGACTCGACGTCCACGGTTGCGACCTCAAGGGCGTGAAGTTGCCTGCCAA
>Ga0172375_10007812_pt1 | contig 14571 bp, 12 predicted proteins | sample LakKiv1m_FD_114537 | JGI IMG/M metagenome (GOLD analysis project Ga0172375, IMG submission 114537) | Freshwater microbial communities from Kabuno Bay, South-Kivu, Congo - kab_092012_11.1m | ecosystem: Environmental > Aquatic > Freshwater > Lake | place: Democratic Republic of the Congo... | reverse complement strand
GAGGGACGTCAACGATGTCCAGTCCCCGATCGCGACCGAGGAGTGTGTGGTGGCCCACAACCGCAGTGACGTGCTGGCCCACGCCGTCTCGCTCCTCGACAGCCAAGGCCTCGCCGCGCTGACGATGCGCCGACTGGGGGCTGAGCTCGAGGTCCAGCCGAGCGCGATCTACCACCACTTCGCCAGCAAGCAGGCGCTGCTCGCCGCGGTGGCAGACGAGATCCTCGCCCGCGGCGCGCGACCCCGGACGGCCTCCGGGTGGCCCGACCAGCTCCGTGAGATCTGCTCCGAGCTCCGCGAGGCGATGCTGGCCTGCACGGACGGCGCCGACGTGGTCGCGACGGTGTGGGCGTTCGGCCTCGGCGCGGCCGCGCCCGTCGCGGACCTGGAGAAGGTCCTGGTCGACGCCGACGCGCCCGACGAGCTCGTCGCGGTCGCCTCGCGCACGCTGCTGCACTACGTGTTCGGCCACGCCTTCGAGGAGCAGACCGCCCGGCAGGCGGTCAGCCTGGGGGCCGTCGAGCGGTCGCTGGACTCGCTGCCCGACTTCGACCTCGGGCTCGACCTGGTGATCGACGGTCTGCGCGCCCGCCTGGGCTGACGCCTCAGGCGGAGGTGTCGACGTCCGCGCCCTGCAGCTCGGCCAGCAGGACCGCACCGGCGAGGTCGAGCCGGGTGCGCCTCAGCTCGGCGGCGGCCAGGTCGACGCCGTCGAGGCTCGCCCCGCGGAGGTCGGTGCGGTCGAGCGTCGCCTGGCGCAGCACGGCGCGGTCCAGGCGGGCGCGGGCCAGCGTGGTCAGCGTGAGGTCGGACATCGACAGGTCCGCCTCGCGCAGGTCGACGCCGGTGAGGTCGAGACGCGAGAGGTTGGTGCCGCGGATCGTCACCCCCAGCCACGAGCCGCCCGTGACCGTCAGCGGTCGCAGCGTGCAGTCGGAGAAGACCGAGCCGACCAGCTTGCAGCCGTCGAGCGTCGCGTCGAAGAACGAGGTGCGCCGGAAGTCGCACCCGACGAACGCGGTCGCGGTGTGGGTCGAGGCGTTGAACCGCCCGCCGTGGAAGGTGCACTGCTCGAACGTGGCGCCGGAGGTGGTGGCCTCGGAGAGGTCGACGTCGGTGAAGGTGCACTCCACGAAGCGGGCGGCGCCGAGGTCGTCGCCGTACCAGTCGTCGCCGCGGAAGTGTTGGTCGCGGACGTGTTGATCGCGGTGGGGCTGCCCGGTCGCGTCCATCGGCTCCATGGCGGCCACGCTAGCGAGACCCGGGGACAGGGGACCGATCAGGCCAGGAAGCCCCGCAGCAGTGCGGCGGACCCGGCGAGGTGCTCCTCGGCAGCGGCCGCCGCGGCGTCCGGCTGGCCCGCCAGGATCGCGGTCACCAGCGTGCGGTGCTGCTCGTCGGAGTGGGTGATGTTGCGCTGCAGCAGGGGGATCTCGTCGAGGAACCGGTTGACGCGCATCCGGTTGTCGGCGACGAGCGTGACCAGCGAGCGGACCCCGGTGATCTCGGCGACCACGAGGTGCAGGCGCGAGTCCAGGCGCCGGTAGTCGGCGGGGGCGGCACCGGTCACCTCCTCGAGCGAACGCCAGACGAGGTCGCGCTCGGGGGCCGACAGCGTGCGCGACGCCGCCAGCCGGGCTGCTCCGACCTCGAGGACCTCGCGGAGGGCGAGCACCTCCTCGAGGTCGGCGGCGTCGAGACCGGCACCCTCGGGACCGGCGTCGTGCGCCTCGGGGTGCGGCAGCTCGTCGGCGACGAAGGTCCCGCCGTAGCGACCGCGTCGCGCCACGACGTACCCGGCCTCGCCGAGCGAGCGCAGGGCCTCGCGCACGGTGTCGCGGCTGACGCCGAGGCGCACCGCGAGGTCACGCTCCGACGGCAGCGACTCGCCCGGTGCGACCACGCCCAGCCGGATCGTCTGCAGCAGTCGCTGAACGGTGTCCTCGAAGGCGTTCCCCGGCCGGACGGGGCGGAAGAACGTCTCCTCGGCGAGGCGGGACTCGGTCATGGGAGGGGGCTGCCTAGAGGGGCGTCACGTACGCCGCGTGGATGCCGCCGTCGACGAGGAAGCTGCTCGCGGTGATGAACGACGCGTCGTCGCTGGCCAGGAACGCGACGGCCGCCGCGAGCTCCTCGGGCTCGGCGAACCGGCCGACCGGGACGTGGACGAGGCGGCGCGCCGCGCGCTCGGGGTCCTTGGCGAAGAGCTCCTGGAGGAGCGGGGTGTTGACCGGGCCCGGGCACAGCGCGTTCACGCGGATCCCTTGCCGTGCGTACTGCACACCGAGCTCGCGCGACATCGCGAGCACCCCGCCCTTGGAGGCGGTGTAGGAGATCTGGGAGGTGGCCGATCCCATCACCGCGACGAACGACGCGGTGTTGATGATCGACCCGCGCTGCTGCGGCGCCATGTGGCGCAGCGCCGCGCGGCAACAGAGGTAGACCGAGGTGAGGTTGACCAGCTGGACGCGGTCCCACGCGTCGAGGTCGGTCGACTCGATCAGGTCGTCCTCGGGCGGGGAGATGCCGGCGTTGTTGAAGGCGATGTCGACCGAGCCGTGCGAGGCGGCGACGGAGTCGAAGAGGTCGTCGACCTGCTGGCGGTCGGAGACGTCGACCGCGACGAAGGTGCCGCCGACCTCCTCGGCGGCAGCTCCACCGGTCTCCGGGTCCAGGTCCGCGACCACCACCCGCGCGCCCTCCGCGGCGAGCCGCCGGGCCGAGGCCAGGCCGATGCCCGAGGCACCGCCGGTGACGACGGCGACACGGTCGCGCAGCCGCTGGGTGAGGTCGACGGGCGTGGTGCTCATGAGGACTCCTCGATGGCGATGAAGACGTTCTTGGTCTCGGTGAAGGACAGGGGTGCGTCCGGGCCCAGCTCGCGGCCGACCCCCGACTGCTTGAACCCGCCGAACGGCGTGGAGTAGCGAACCGAGGAGTGGGAGTTGACCGACAGGTTGCCGGCCTCGACGGCCCGGCTGACCCGCACGGCCCGCGAGACGTCGCGGGTCCAGATCGATCCGGACAGCCCGTAGGCGGAGTCGTTGGCGAGCGCGATCGCGTCGGCCTCGTCCTCGAAGGCCAGCACGGCCACGACGGGCCCGAAGATCTCCTCGCGCGCCGTGCGGTCCTCGCGCGTGGGCGTCAGCACGGTGGGCGGGAACCAGAAGCCCGGACCCTCGGGCGCCGTCCCGCGGAATACGACGGGCGCGTCGTCGGGGACGTAGGAGGCGACCTTCTCCCAGTGCGCGCGGGAGACGAGCGGGCCCATCTCGGTCGCGCGGTCGCGCGGGTCACCCACCCGTACGCCGGCCACCGCCGGCTCGAGCAGCTCCATGAAGCGGTCCAGGACGCTGCGCTGGACGAGGATCCTGCTGCGGGCGCAGCAGTCCTGCCCGGCGTTGTCGAAGACACCGTACGGCGCGGTCGCCGCGGCCTTCTCGAGGTCGCTGTCCGCGAAGACGATGTTGGCGCTCTTGCCGCCGAGCTCCAGGGTGACCTGCTTGACCTGGGCCGCGGCCCGCGCCATCACCCGGGTGCCCGTGGCCGTCGACCCGGTGAAGACGACCTTGCGCACGTCCGGGTGGTCGACGAGTCGCTCGCCGACCACGGAGCCCTTGCCGGTCACGACCTGCAGCAGGCCGTCGGGCAGGCCGGCCTCCAGCGCGAGCTCGGCCAGGCGCAGCGACGTCAGCGGCGTCCACTCGGCCGGCTTGAGGACGACGGCGTTGCCGGCGGCGAGTGCCGGGGCGAAGCCCCACGACGCGATCGTCATCGGGAAGTTCCACGGCGTGACCACGCCGACGACGCCGATCGGCTCGGCGAAGGTCAGGTCGAGGCCCCCGGCGACCGGGATCTGGCGGCCGAAGAGGCGCTCCGGCGCCGCGGAGTAGTAGGTGAGCACGTCGCGGACGTGACCGGCCTCCCACTCGGCCTGGCCGAGCGGGTGCCCGGAGTTGCGCACCTCCAGGTCGGCCAGCTCGTCGACGTGGGCGTCCACGACCGCGGCGAAGGAGCGCAGCGCCGCCGCGCGGTCCGCCGGCGCGAGGGCGGCCCACCTCCGCTGGGCGGTCCTCGCCCGGGCGACCGCGTCGTCGACGTCGGCCGGCTCCAGCTCGGGGACGCTCGTCACCACCGACTCGTCGGCCGGGTTGACGATGTCGAACATCGCGGTCACACCATCTCCTCCATCTGCTCACGTGCTGCCTGGACCAACGACGCCATCAGCCGCAGGTCGTCGAGCGTCTGCTCGGGGTGCCACTGCACGCCGACGGCGAAGGCGTCGCCGTCGAGCTCGACGCCCTCGACGATGCCGTCCTCGGCGTGGGCCGTGGCGCGCAGCCCGGCGGGCAGCCGCTCCACGGCCTGGTGGTGGTAGCACGACACCTGCGCGTGCGCCCCCAGCGCGGCGGCGACGCGGCTGCCGGCGACCGTGCGCACCGTGTGCGAGGCGAACTCGCCGGGCCCGTGCCTGTGCGCGCCGGCCGCGGGGAGGTCGGGCACGTGCTGCACGAGGGTCCCGCCGAGCGCGACGGTGAGGACCTGCGCTCCGCGGCAGATGCCCAGCAGCGGCACGCCACGGTCCAGGGCGACCCCGGTGAGGGCGATCTCCCACTCGTCGCGCTCGGTGGCGGGCGGGTCGGCCGCCTGGTGCGGGTCGGCGCCGTAGCGCCGGGCGTCGACGTCGCGTCCGCCGGCGAGGACGAGCGCGTCGACGCGGTCGAGCACCTCGTGCACCGGGGTGGCCGCGGCGCCCGGCGGCGGCAGGAGCACCGGCACGCCGCCGGCCCGCGCCACCAGCTCGACGTACTCGTACTGCAGGTAGGCCGCCGGGACGTCCCAGACCCCCTGCCGGGCGCGCTCGACGTACGTCGTCACCCCGATGACCGGGCGGCGGTGGGGGCCCGCCCCGGGTGGGTGGGCAGGGGTCGCGTCACATCCGCTCAAAGCACCGCACCCGCTCCCAGTCGGTGACCGCCGCGTCGTAGGCCCGCTGCTCCACGCGGGCGTTGTTGAGGTAGTGCTCGACCACCTCGTCGCCGAAGGCGGCGCGCGCGACGGCAGAGCCCTCGAAGAGGTCGGCGGCCTCGCGCAGCGTCGTGGCAGTCGGTCGACGTCGCCGGTGTAGGCGTTGCCCTCGAACGCGGGCTCGAGCGGCAACTCGTTCTCGATGCCGTGCAGGCCGGCCGCGATGATCGCGGCGACGGCGAGGTAGGGGTTCACGTCGCCGCCCGGCACCCGGTTCTCCAGGCGCATGCCGAGGCCCCGTCCGACGACCCGCAGCGCGCAGGTGCGGTTGTCCATGCCCCACGCGACCGCGGTCGGGGCGAAGCTGCCCTCGACGAAGCGCTTGTAGGAGTTGATGGTGGGCGCGAGGAGCAGCGTCAGCTCGCGCAGGCACGCCAGCTGACCGGCGACCCAGTGCTCGAAGAGCTGCGACATCCCGTGCGGCCGCGACTCGTCCGCCATGACCGCAGAGCCGTCCTCACCGCGCACCGAGAGGTGCACGTGGCAGCTGTTGCCCTCGCGCTCGTCGAACTTCGCCATGAAGGTGAGGCTCTTGCCGTGCAGGTCGGCGATCTCCTTGGCGCCGTTCTTGTAGATCGTGTGGTTGTCGCAGGTGACCAGGCCGTGGTCGTAGCGGAACGCGATCTCCTGCTGGCCCAGGTTGCACTCGCCCTTGGAGCCCTCGCAGTACATCCCCGCGCCCTCCATCCCGCGGCGGATGTCGCGCAGCAGGGGCTCCATCCGGGTCGAGCCGAGCATGGCGTAGTCGATGTTGTAGTCGCTGCCGGGGCGCAGGCCGGCGTACCTGCGGGCGAAGGCGTCGCGGAAGGTGTCGTCGAAGACCATGAACTCCAGCTCGGTCCCGGCGTACGGCACGAGCGAGCGCTCGGCGAGCCGGTCCACCTGGCGCTGGAGGATGGTGCGCGGCGCGGCGGCGACGGGGGAGCCGTCGAACCACTCGAGGTCGGCCATCACCAGGGCGCCGCCCGGCAGCCACGGGGTGAGCCGGAGCGTCGTCAGGTCGGGGCGCATGACCATGTCGCCGTAGCCGCGCTCCCAGCCCGACATGGCGTAGCCGGCGACGGTGTTCATCTCGACGTCGACGGCGAGGAGGTAGTTGCAGCACTCCGCGCCGTGGGGCTCGACCTCCTCGAGGAAGAGGCGCGAGGAGACCCGCTTGCCGACGAGCCTGCCCTGCATGTCGGCGAACCCGACGACGACGGTGTCCACCTCGCCGGCATCGACGAGGGCGGTCAGCTCGTCGAGGGAGAGGAGGCCTGAGGTGTGCCGATCACGTGCCATGGGACCTCCTGTGGGGCTGCGGTGTGCGACCAGTTATCCGCTCATTGACTGGGCCCAGTCAACCATTGCGACGTGAGACCGAGGCGCCAGCCCGGAATCTTCGGTTGGATTCTGCGGTCCAAAGGTATGGCGGACCCGCCATTGCCGGGTCTAGCATCCGGCCAGAGCCGTCATGCGACCCAGTCCCTCGAGGAGCGTCCGACATGAGCAAAGAGAGCCTCAACGTCTCGGGTGTGAGCTACCACCACGCCGAGGAGGGCTACTTCGACAAGCGACAGCTCCAGCGTTCGGCCGGCTTCTGGGGGCTGTGGGGCATCGGAGTCGCCGCGGTCATCTCCGGTGACTTCTCCGGATGGAACTTCGGCATCGGCGAGGCCGGGTGGGGCGGCCTGGCCGTCGCCGGCATCGTCATCGTGGTCATGTACTTCGGGATGCTGTTCTCGATCGGCGAGATGTCCGCCGCGATGCCGCACACCGGTGGTGCCTACTCCTTCGCGCGCTCGGCGATGGGTCCGTGGGGCGGTTTCGTCACCGGGCTCGCCGAGACGATCGAGTACGTCTTCACCACCGGCGTCATCGTGCTGTTCTCCGCGCTCTACCTCGACTCGATCACCGACGAGCTGATCGGCCTCAGCGTGGGCGACAACCAGTGGATCTGGTGGATCGTGCTCTACGCCGTCTTCGTGGGGCTCAACTCCGCGGGCGCCGAGATCTCGTTCAAGTTCGCCATCGTCGTCGCGCTCATCTCCATCGGCGTCCTGGTCCTGTTCGCGGTGCTCGCGATCGCCAACGGAGCCGTCGACTTCGGCCGCCTCCTGGACATCGAGCCCGAGCCGGGCAACAGCGAGTTCCTCCCGTTCGGCTGGCTCGGGGTGCTCTACGCGCTGCCGTTCGCGATGTGGTTCTTCCTCGGCATCGAGGAGCTGCCGCTGGCCGCGGAGGAGGCGCACTCGCCGCAGACCGACATCCCGCGCGCCGGCATCATCGGCCTGATCACGTTGTGCGCGACGGGCACCCTGGTGTTCGTCCTCAACCCGGCCGTCGTCGGCTCGGAGGCGATCGGCTCGTCGGGCGAACCGCTGCTCGACGGCTTCCGTGCCTTCCTGTCCGCCGACCTGGCCGCGCTGCTGTCGCTCTTCGCCCTGATCGGGCTGCTCGCCAGCCTGCAGGGGATCATGTTCGCCTACGGCCGCAACATGTACTCGCTGAGCAGGGCCGGCTACTACCCGAAGTTCCTGTCGATCACCGGCGTGCGCAAGACGCCGTGGGTCGCGCTGGTGGCCGGCGCTGTCTTCGGGTTCGTGGTGCTCCTCGTCGTCGACATCCTGTCCCGCCGCGGCGGCGAGGCAGGCGAGCAGGCGACCGCCATCGTGCTCAACATCGCCGTGTGGGGCGCCGTGCTGGCCTACTTCCTCCAGATGGTCTCCTTCGTGCTGCTGCGCCAGAAGTTCCCGACGGCCAAGCGCCCCTACCTCAGCCCGGTCGGCGTGCCCGGTGCCGTGGTCGCCGGCGCGATCGCGGCCGTGACGTTCATCGGCGTCTTCATCAACCCCGACTTCCGCCCCGCCATCGTGGCCATCGCCGTGCTGTACGCGATCGGCCTGGCGCTCTTCGGGATGATCGGCCGGCACCGGCTGATCCTCTCGCCGGAGGAGGAGTACGCCGTGAGCCACGGGATGCACGGAGCCTCCGAGGCGGAGGGCTACGGCGGCTCGGTCGAGGACGAGCTGCTGGCCGAGGAGGACCGCGGGTAGGTCGCGACCACGACCACGGGTCGACGGATAGGGTCGTGCCCGTGATCGCGTCCCACCTCCACCGCTTCGTCTTCCTCAAGACCCGCAAGACCGCGGGTACGAGCGTGGAGATCGCGCTGTCGAAGGTGTGCGGTCCCGACGACGTCATCACCGAGATCAGCCCCGAGGACGAGGAGCTGCGCCGGGCCGCCGGCGGCCGTCCGCCGCAGAACTTCCAGTCGCCGCCCCACCCGCGCAAGGCGTACAACCACATGGGGGCCAAGGCGACGCGCGACCTGCTGGGCGCGGAGGTCTTCGACTCCTACTTCACGTTCGCGATCGAGCGGAACCCCTGGGACGCCGTGGTCTCGCTCTACTTCTGGAAGTACAAGGACCGCGACGAGCTGCCCGACTTCGAGACCTACGTCCAGGAGATCTGGATCGAGCAGCTCGCCAACAACCGCCGGCTCTACCGGATCCGCGGCACGATGGTCCTCGACCGCGTGCTGCGCTACGAGAACCTCGACGTCGAGCTCCAGGAGGTCTGGGACCACCTCGGTCTGCCCGGCGAGCCCGACCTGCCGCGCGCCAAGGGCAATGCCCGCCCCGCCGGTCACTACCGCGAGCTCTACACGCCGACCTCCAAGCAGCGGGTCGCCGACGTCTTCGCCGACACCATCGAGGCCTTCGGCTACGAGTTCTGACGCTCGCCCCTGCCCTGGGGGACCGGCCCGACCTCCAGCAGGCGCTCGCACTCGTCGACGAGCCGCGCCCGCAGCGGCGCGCCACGCTCGGCGAACCCGCGCTGCGCCTCGACGTAGGCCGCCTTGCCATCCGGCGTCTCGATCGGCACCGGGTCGAACCCCAGGCCGGTGAGGTCGTACGGAGCCGCGCGCATGTCGAGCACCCGGATGTCGCGAGCGAGCTCGAAGCAGTCGGCGACGAGGTCGCTGGGGACCATCGGGGTGAGCCGGAAGGCGTGCTTGTAGAGGTCCATCCCGGCGTGCAGGCAGCCCGGCTGCTCGAACGCGGCGCGGTCGTCGCGTCCGGGGTGCAGGGTGTTGAGCGCTCGGGCGCTCGGGGTGAAGAACCGGAACGCGTCGAAGTGCGAGCAGCCGATGCGGTGCGACTCGACGACCTCGTCGGTGCCCTCCTGCCCCAGCCTCAGGGGCCAGTCGTGGCGGGTCCCGTGCTCGGCCGAGCGGTGCACCATCGCCCACTCGTGCAGGCCGAAGCAGCCGAACTGCGGGGCACGCCTCGCCGTCGCCGCCAGCAGCGTGTGCAGCTGGGCGACCAGGTGACGCTGGGAGGCGACGTACGCCTCGGTGACCGCCACGGGAACGCCGGCATAGCCCTTCAGCCCGGCGTACGCCTCCGCGTCGGCCAGCGCCACGCCGTACCCCGGGTGCCACCGGCGCAGCTGGGCGGGGCGCTGGGAGTAGTAGGTGAAGAGGAAGTCGTGCACCGGGTGCCTGACCTTCTCGGCCCGGCGGGCCAGGTGCGGCTCGACGAAGGCGTCGACGCGGGCGGCGGGGGCCCCGGCCCGCGCCCGCCACTCGGGTCCGGACATCACGTGCACGCGGCAACGGTACGGCGACCGGGCGGTCCGGACCGCTTCGACGAGCACTCGACCCCGGCCCCTCCACGGAGGACACTGCCCGCATGGACCGCACCTCGGGACTCGACCGCGCACACGAGCACGCCGTCGCGTGGCTCGCCTCGCTCGCCGACCGGGACGTGCCGCCCCGGCTCACCGCCGACCAGATGCTCACCCGCCTCGACCACCATCTCCCGAAGGGTCCGACCGAGCCGGCGGCCGTGGTCGACGAGCTCGCCACCGCGTGCGAGCCGGGGCTGACCGCGATGCCCGGCGGCCGCTTCTTCGGGTTCGTCATCGGCGGCGCCCACCCGGCGGCGCTGGCCGTCGACTGGTTGGTCAGCGCCTGGGACCAGAACGCCGGCCTGCGCATGCCGACCCCGGCCCACTCCGCCGTCGAGGACGTGACCGAGGCGTGGGTGGTCGACCTGCTCGGCCTGCCGACCGGGAGTGCCGTCGGCTTCGTCACCGGCGGGACGATGGCCAACTTCACCTGCCTGGCCGCCGGCCGTGACGAGGTGCTGCGACGCGCGGGTTGGGACGTGGCCGAGCGCGGGCTCGTCGGCTCTCCCGGCGTACGGGTGCTGGTCGGCGCCGAGCGGCACGACACGATCGACCTGAGCCTGCGCTACCTCGGCCTCGGCGCCCCCGAGCCGGTCGCCGTGGACGACCAGGGGCGCGTCGAGGCGGCGGCCCTGGCGGCGGCGCTGGAGGCCGGGGACGGACGCCCGACGATCGTGTGCCTGCAGGCCGGCAACGTGCACTCCGGCGCGTTCGACCCCTTCGACGAGGCGGTGACCGCCGCCCACGACGCCGGCGCCTGGGTGCACGTGGACGGCGCGTTCGGCCTGTTCGCCGCTGCCTCCCCGCGCCACCGGCACCTCCTGGCGGGGGCCGAGCGGGCCGACTCGTGGGCCACCGACGCCCACAAGACGCTCAACGTGCCCTATGACTGCGGGCTCGCGATCGTGCGCGACCGGGCGGCCCTGCGGGCGGCGATGGGCATGCACGGCGACTACCTCATCCACGACGCGGCGGGGGAGCCGTTCGACAAGGTGCCGGAGATCAGCCGGCGTGCGCGCGCGTTCCCGGTGTGGGCGGTGCTGCGCGCGCTGGGCCGCGACGGGGTCGCCGACCTGGTCGACGGCTTCTGCGACCACGCCGCCGCCTTCGCCGAGGGCATCGCGGCCATCGACGGCGCCGACGTCCTCAACGACGTCGTCTTCACCCAGGTGTGCGCGTCGTTCGGCGATGACGACCGCACTCGCGCGGTGGTCGAGGCGATGCTCGCCGAGGGGACCGCGTGGACGACCGGCTCGCGCTGGCGGGACCGCGCGGTCCTGCGGGTGAGCGTGAGCAACTGGTCGACGACCGTCGACGACGTCGCCCACAGCATCGCGGCGCTGCACCGGGCGGCAGGGAGGTAGGCCCGCTGGATAGGGTCGGCGCATGCGCATCTGTCGGTTCAGCACGGGCGAGGAGCCCCGCTTCGGCGTCGTCACCGGCGAGGTCGACGAGTTCGGCCAGCCGGCCGAGGACTCGGTCGTCGTCGCCCTGTCCGGCGACCCCCTCTACGTCGGCATCAAGCTGCTCGAGGAGCAGCACCGGCTCGGCGACGTGCGCCTCCTCGCACCGATCATCCCCCGCAGCAAGGTCGTCGGCATCGGCCGCAACTACGCCGCGCACGCCGCCGAGCTCGGCAACGACGTACCCGCCGAGCCGCTCATGTTCCTCAAGCCCAACACCACGGTCATCGGTCCCGGCGACCCGATCTTCTACCCGTCGCAGACCAGTGACCTCCACTACGAGGGAGAGCTGGCGGTCGTCATCGGCCGGATCTGCCGCGACGTGCCCGCCGAGCAGGCCACCGACGTGATCTTCGGCTACACGGTCGCCAACGACGTGACCGCCCGCGACATTCAGAGGTCCGACGGGCAGTTCACCCGCGCCAAGGGGTTCGACTCGTTCTGCCCGCTCGGGCCGTGGATCGAGACCGACCTCGACCCGCAGGCGTTCGTCGACGGCCGCGAGGTCCAGACCCACCTCAACGGCGACCTCGTCCAGGACGGGACGACCGCTGACATGGTCTTCGACGTGCCGACCCTGGTCGCCCACGTCTCCTCCGTGATGACGCTGCTGCCCGGCGACGTCATCCTCACCGGCACCCCCGAGGGTGTCGGCCCGATGCAGGTCGGCGACGAGGTCGAGATCTCGATCGCCGGCATCGGCGCCCTGACCAACCCCGTCGCACGGCGCAACTAGACCCAGGAAGCTGAGCACCCACATGAGCACCCCCGTACGCGTCCGCATGGCCCCGTCCCCGACGGGGTCGCCGCACGTCGGCCTGGCCCGCACCGCCCTCTACAACTGGGCCTTCGCGCGCCACCACGGCGGCACCTTCGTCTTCCGCATCGAGGACACCGACAAGGCGCGCAACACCGAGGAGTCCTACGACTCGCTCATCGACCTCATGCAGTGGCTCGGCCTGGGCTGGGACGAGGGCGTCGTGGTCGGCGGGGCGCACGGCCCCTACCGGCAGTCCGAGCGCACCGAGATCTACGCCGACGTGCTCACCCGCCTGCGGGAGTCGTCCCACACCTACGACTGCTTCTGCACCAGCGAGGAGGTCGAGTCCCGTCGCAAGGCCAGCGGGTCGAAGGTGATGGGATACGACGGCTTCTGCCGGGACCTGACCGACGAGCAGCGCGCCGCCTTCGAGGGCGACGGCCGCCGCCCGGTCGTGCGGTTCCGGATGCCCGAGGGGTCGATCACCTGGGACGACCTGGTCCGGGGTGACATCACCTTCGAGACCGAGCACGTCCCCGACTTCGCGCTCTGCCGGGCCAACGGCGACCCGCTCTACACACTGACCGCGCCGGTCGACGACGCGACGATGGAGATCACCCACGTCCTGCGCGGCGAGGACCTCCTGTCCAGCACCCCGCGCCAGATCGCCCTCTTCGACGCGCTCGAGGAGCTCGGGGTCGCAAGGGCCACCCCGCAGTTCGGCCACCTGCCCTACGTGATGGGCGAGGGCAACAAGAAGCTCTCGAAGCGCGACCCGCAGGCCCACATGGCGCTCTACCGCGAGCAGGGGTTCCTGCCGGAGGGCCTGCTCAACTACCTCGCCCTCCTCGGCTGGTCGATCGCCGCCGACCGCGACGTCTTCTCGCTCGAGGAGATGGTCGAGGCGTTCGACATCAAGGACGTCAACCCCAACCCCGCGCGCTTCGACCTCAAGAAGGCCGAGGCGATCAACACGTCCCACATGCGCCTGCTGTCCCTCGACGACATCACCCACCGGGTGCTGCCGTTCCTCAAGGACGCCGGCGTCGTCAGCGACCCGGTCAACGACGCAGACGCGCAGATGCTCGAGCTGGCGATGCCCCTGGTGGCCGAGCGGATCAACAAGCTCACCGAGGCCGCCCCGATGCTCGGCTTCCTGTTCGTCGACGAGGCCGACTTCGAGCGCGACCCCGACGACGTCGCCAAGGTGCTCGACGACACCGGCCGCGCAGTGGTCCAGGCGTCGTACGACGCCTTGGCGGGCCTCCGCGAGTGGTCGACCGCCGCCATCGAGGAGGCGCTGCGCAGGGCGCTGATCGAGGGCATGGAGCTCAAGCCGCGAGTGGCGTTCGGCCCCGTCCGCGTGGCCGTCACTGGGCGGCGCGTGAGCCCTCCGCTGTTCGAGTCGATGGAGCTGCTGGGCCGCGAGCGCAGCCTCGCGCGCCTCCAGTCGGCCCTGGCCTGATCCGCCGATGGCCAGACCGCTGCCGCCCGACTTCCAGCCGCAGTACCACCAGCTGCACCGTGTCGGTCGTCCCGGCGCGTGGCGCTCGATCGTCGGTGTGCTGCTCCTGCTGGTCCTGGTCTTCGGCGTCGTGCCGCTCGTCGCCGGGGGTGTCGCGTTCGCCGTCCTGCTGCTGGCGGGCAGGAGCACGGAGGAGGCGGGTGCCGTCCTGGACGTCACGGCCGAGGCGACGCCGGCCGGGCTCGCGCTGCTCAACGCGATCATCGCGGCCGCGATCCCGCTGACCTTCCTGGTCACGTGGTGGCTCCACCGGCTCAAGCCCCGGTGGGTGTCCTCGGTCGCGCCGCGGCTGAGGTGGGGCTACCTGCTCGTCTGCGTGGGGCTGTCGGTGGTGGCGCTCCTGGCCTCCCTGGGCGTCGCCCTGCTGCTGCCGCTCGAGGCCGGCGACGCGCCGGTCGGCCAGGTCAACGACTTCACGACCCAGACCCGTGACTTCATCATCGTGATCCTGCTGCTCACCCCGCTCCAGGCGGCCGGCGAGGAGTACCTCTTCCGCGGTTACCTGACCCAGGCGTTCGGCTCGCTGGTGTGGGGTCGGCGAGCCTCGCAGGCGCTGGCCGTGCTGGTGCCCGCGCTGGTCTTCGCGCTGTTCCACGGGCTCTCCCAGGACTGGCCGGTGTTCTTCGACCGGTTCGCCTTCGGCGTGGTCGCCGGGATCCTCGTCATCCGTACGGGCGGGCTCGAGGCGCCGATCGCGATGCACGTGCTCAACAACTTCCTCGCCTTCGGCCTCGCGCTCGCCTTCGGCGACCTGACCTCGGCCCTCAACGCCGAGGGCGGCGGCAGCTGGTGGACGATCCTGTCCACGCTCACGCAGTCGCTGGTCTACCTCGGGCTCGCGACGTGGGTCGCGCGCGCGATGGGGCTGGTCAACGTCGGGCCGCCGGTCGGAGGACCCTCGCTCCCGCCGCCGACGGGGCACCCCGTTTTGGCCGTGCCGCCACCGCGCGTGTAACGTTCGGGGTCGGTTCGGCAGAGGTCACCGCTGTCGGCCGCGTGGGTGGTCGGAGAGATCCGATACCCCCATGGGGTATGGTGTAATTGGCAACACGGCTGATTCTGGTTCAGTTGTTCTAGGTTCGAGTCCTAGTACCCCAGCAAGATCCCGGCCCCAGGCCAGG